>Ga0115566_10004207_pt1 | contig 11485 bp, 8 predicted proteins | sample COGITO_mtgs_1204_3_FD_87173 | JGI IMG/M metagenome (GOLD analysis project Ga0115566, IMG submission 87173) | Pelagic marine microbial communities from North Sea - COGITO_mtgs_120405 | ecosystem: Environmental > Aquatic > Marine > Epipelagic | place: Germany:Helgoland, sampling site Kabeltonne...
ATTGCTTTCTACAATGATATAAACCGTCTGTTTTAAGGCTTACTATGATCCTTAAGTACAAAATAAAATTTTTGTCATGCCTTCTTGTGCTTTCAGTGCTGCCAGTTTTGGCGGCAGCTCAGCTAGCCCCACCTCCTGTTTCAGGCCCCCAGGTTTTTACTGTTTCTGATATACGGCTGGAAGGATTACAGCGTATTTCTGCAACCAATGTATTTGCTCTGCTGAATATCAATGTCGGCGATGAACTCACCTCTTTTGATTTTGCCAATATCATTCGCGATATTGCCGCTTCTGAAAATTTTGATGATGTTGAGCTATTGCGCGAAGGCAATGTATTGATTATCCGCCTGAATGAGAGACCTACGATTAGTGATCTTCAGTTGGATGGCAATAAATTGATACCTACCGAGGCTCTGCTGGAAAATATGGAAAATGCAGGACTGGCTATTGGTCAGGTTTTTCAACCTTCAACACTGGATGGCATGCGCCTGGCCTTGCAGGAACAATATGTTGGACAGGGAAGGTATGGTGCCAGTGTTGAGGCCGAAGTGGTCGAACAGGCACGCAACAGAGTAGCTCTCAATATTAATATTAATGAGGGTGAAGCTTCGAAAATTATTCATATCAATGTTGTTGGAAATACTGTTTTCAGCGATGAGGAATTGCTTGATTTCTTTGAGTTGAACACCTCCAACTGGCTCTCATGGTTACGCAAGGATGATCAGTATGCACGTGAGAAAATTGATGGCGATATTGAACGCCTTACTTCCTATTATATGGATCAGGGATATATCAATTTCGAAATTACCTCAACCCAGGTATCAATTACACCAGCAAAAGATGAAGTCTATATCACCATCAATATTTCAGAAGGGAATGTTTATACGATTAATGAAGTTGAACTTGCCGGGGATCTGGTTGATTCTGAGACATTACTGAGGCTGATGATCCAGTTACGCGAAGGGCAGGTTTTTTCACAGCAACTGGTCACTACTACTTCCGAGTTTATGACACAACTGCTAGGAAATCGGGGATACTTTTTTGCTGAAGTGGAAGGGGTTCCCTCCATTAATGAAGAAGATCAGACCGTCGATGTTACTTTCTTTGTGCTTCCGGGAAACAGAACGTATGTTAATCGAATTAGTTTTTACGGAAATACCAATACCGCTGATGAAGTGCTTCGTCGGGAAATGCGACAAATGGAAGGTGCGCCAGCATCCAATGTTGCCCTTGAGCAATCGAAAGTACGTCTGGAGCAATTAGGTTACTTTGCTGAAGTTAACTATGAAACGGCTGAAGTGCCCGGTATCGCTGATCAGATTGATGTGGATTTTTCGGTAGCTGAACAATTGTCAGGCCAGATCGGTGGCAGTATTGGCTATGGTCAGGTTCAGGGTCTGGTTTTATCAGCTAATCTTCAGCAAGCGAACTTTCTGGGTACCGGCAAAAGTATTGGTGTTGGCGTTAATACCAGTCTATTCCAGACCAGTTATCAATTTAATTACTTTGATCCTTACTACACTATAGATGGCGTGAGTCGTGGCGTTGGTATATCCTACACACAATCTGATTTTGCTGAGCTGAATCTGGCCTCTTACAGTACAAATCAATTTAGCACCAGTGTGACTTACGGCTATCCTCTTGGTGAAACCCAAAGGCTTTCTTTCAACTTTGGTTTCACCAATACTACTATTGATGAGGGCTTCGGTCCGGTTCAGGAGATCAAATCCAGCCCGGATCTTATTCCTGGAGTTAATGATTATATTCTCGTGCCAGCGCGAGGCCAATCATTCTTCAACCCAAATACAGGACAGATTTTTCCAATTGCCGATGCGGTGACTGCCCCTATCTCTGACCTGCCATTTACAGCGTTTAATCAGAATCAGGGTTTTCTGGATCGTGATGGTAACAAGTTTAATAATTTCAACCTGTCTATCACCTGGAGCGAATCAACACTTAACCGCGGAATGTTTCCAACCAATGGTCAATCACAAAGCTTGTCGCTGGAGATGGCCATTCCAGGTAGTGAGCTGGCCTTTTACCGTTTACGTTATATATTTGAAAAGTTTATTCCTGTTTATGGCGAATGGATCTTTCATCTCAGGACAGACCTTGGTTACGGCGATGGCTATGGATCAACTGAACAATTGCCATTTTTTCAGTATTTTTATGCTGGTGGACTTGGGTCAGTGCGCGGCTTTGAAAGAAACACCCTTGGGCCTCGAGCGACTTTCCCGGAACGCTACGTAACAAGTAATATTAATTTCGTGCGTGATGCCAATGGCAATATTGCCCAGGATCCCTTTGGTGATCCTGTTTTGGATACGAGCTCCGGTGTTGCCTATGTGCTGGAACAGGCACTAGATGATGAAGGTTTTCCTTTGTTTGATGAAACCGGATTGCCCGTGCTTAATCAGGTAATCGGATCGCAGAATTTATTCAGCGGGCGTTCATCCCCCTTTGGTGGCAATGTCCAGACAACGGGCACACTGGAAATGCTGTTTCCTCTGCCGTTCATTGAAGATAGAAGTCGTATTCGTTCCGCATTTTTTGTAGACGCCGGGAATGTGTTTTCATCCTATTGTACGGAAGAGCAGGAAAGCAGAAATAATTGTAGCGGTTTTGATGTGGGTGAATTGCGTTACTCTGCAGGTCTTTCAGTCAGCTGGTTTTCAGGCGCTTTTGGAATTATGTCTTTCAGCCTTGCAAAACCCTTTAATACCACTGAAATAGATGAAACCGAGATTTTTCAGTTCACTCTGGGTAATACTTTCTAGGCTAATGGCCGTATCATTAACTATTCGAACCTATCCAAAAAACCCTGTAGAATGCGCGCTTAGGCGTTAAAGTCCAAGCTCAGAATTAAAAAACTTTGCCTTATCAGGAATTATTTCGGCAAAGTGCGAGTCTTAATTAATAATTGTTATTTTATAGTTGGAGAAACAAGTGAAAAATGTCATTAATGGTCTGGTTTTTGCGGCTGCCCTGATTCTGGGAGCCAATAGTTCTATTGCTCAGGAAGCAAGTGGATTAAAAATTGCTGTGCTGGACATGGCTACTGCCTTATTGAATTCAGACGTGGCAAAAGGTGTCGATGATGAATTACAGCAGGAAACTGCTGAGGATCAGGATAAGGTTAGAAATTTGGCTGAACAAGCTCAGGCCTTGCAGGAAAAGTTACAGCAAGATGGCGAAGTCATGAGTGAAGCCGAACAACGTCGAATTGTCGGAGAACTTCAGGAATTACAAAATCAGTATGAATTCCTGGTGGAAAAAATTCAGACTCTAATTAATCAAAGAAGACAGCAATTTCAACAAACCTATGCACCCAATCTGGTGCAGGCCATAACGGAAGTTGTTGAAGAAGATAGTTACGATATTGTATTTCGTGCCGAGGCTGTTTTGCATTATGCCAATGCGATAAACATAACTGCCCGAGTCACTGAAAAACTGAATCAGCAGTAAGGAAAAGTGAAAGCATTGTTTCTGACATAATCATTTCTTGTGAAAGAGAACAATCAGGAATACTCACTTGCTTCACTAGCTGAGCTTCTGGGTCTCACACTGGAAGGAGATCCAGACGCCTTGGTGTCAGGCATTGCAACATTAGCTAATGCGCAAACCAGCGATCTAAGCTTTTACCATAACAGTGCCTATTTTAGCGATCTGCAAAAAACCAATGCTGCGGTTGTTATCCTCTCGCAAGATGCTGCCCCGGGATGTTCTGTAAATAAATTGCTGTCAGATAACCCCTATCTTGCCTATGCCAGAGCAAGCCGTTTATTTGAAGAAAGGCCTGTCAGACAAACACAAGTCCATACAACCGCTGTTATTCATGAGAGTGCCACTCTTGGAAATGATGTTTCCATTGGCCCCAATGTAGTTGTTGAAGCCAATGTAAAAATAGGGGACAGGTGTGTCATTGGGGCGAATTCTGTTATGGGTAAAAACAGTGTGCTGGGCAGTGACGCTACTGTTTCTCCGAATGTCTCAATTTATTCTGATGTCAGTATTGGCTGTAATGGAATAATTCACTCTGGCGTGGTTATTGGCAGTGATGGATTCGGATTTGCCAGAGATGAAGATAAGCAGGTCAAAATAGCCCAGCTAGGTGGTGTCATTATTGGCGATGATGTAGAAATTGGGGCTGGAAGTACAATTGACCGTGGTGCGCTGGAAAATACTGTTATTGAGGATGGCGTAAAAATTGATAATCAGGTGCAAATTGCACACAACGTCAGAATTGGCGAGAACACAGTAATTTGCGGATGCAGCGCCATAGCAGGTAGCTCGAACATCGGTAAAAATTGTATTATTGCTGGAGCCGTTGGCATTATAAATCATATAGATATAGTGGACGGGGTTACTGTTACGGCGATGTCGCTGGTTAATAAATCCATTACCAGAAAAGGTGTGTACTCATCAGGTACTGGCTTGTCAGAAACGTCGCACTGGAAGAAAAATATTGTTCATTTTAAACATTTGCACAAGCTTAATAGCCGTTTAAAAGCTCTGGAATTAATCCAGAAAATAAAAAAATAAAAAGAACCAAAATATAGATAAAGTGAATGCTGCAGTAAATTCTGTTATTTAATCAAGCTAACAAGTATAAATAAGTAAATAATAGAATCTGGCTGTACTTCAACCCGGAAAACCGACAGTAACGCAGGAATTGATTATGATGGATGTAGGAGATATCAAGGCATACCTACCACAAAGGTACCCATTCCTGATGGTTGACCGCGTCGTGGAAATCGAGCTGGGAAAACGTATCAAGGCTTATAAAAATGTGACCGTCAATGAGGAGTTTTTTGAAGGGCATTTTCCACACAAGCCGATAATGCCCGGAGTGCTGATTATTGAAGCTCTTGCCCAGGCCGCCGGCGTACTTGGTTTCAAGTCGCAGGAAAAAAAGCCTGAGGATGGCTATCTTTACTATTTTGTTGGTGCAGACAAAGTCAGGTTGAAACGTCCGGTGGTGCCTGGAGATCAGCTAATTCTGGAGGCGGAACTGGGCCCGGTTCGTCGTGGCATTTACAGGTTTGCATGCCGTGCCTCAGTCGACGGACAAACTGTTTGCGAAGCGACAATCCTTTGTGCTGAAAGGAAGGAATAATGAGCGGTGAATTGCCTATTATTGATCCTACAGCCAAGATAGGTAAAGACGTCACTATAGGTCCCTGGACGGTTATCGGGCCTGAAGTGGAAATTGGTGATGGATGCAAAATTTCCTCTCATGTGGTCGTGAAAAGTCACACCCGGATAGGAAAAAACAACCAGATTTTTCAATTCTCCTCTGTTGGTGAAGACCCTTCGGATAAAAAATATCATGGAGAAGTCAGCTGGCTGGAAATAGGGGATAACAATATTATCCGCGAAGGCGTAACGCTGCATCGTGGCACAGAGTCCGATGGTGGAATTACCCGTATCGGCTCAGACAACCTGTTTATGCCTTATACCCATGTTGCCCATGACTGTATCATTGGGAATCATGTAATTTTTTCCAATAATGCTGCAGTCAGTGGTCATGTTATCGTCGAAGACTGGGCAATTCTTAGTGGTTATGCCGGGGTTTACCAGTTTCTCACCATTGGTGCTCACAGTTTTGTTGGTGGTCTTACTCACATCAATATGGATGTGCCGGCTTATGTCATAGTAAAGGGAACACCACCAGTGCCAAAAGGGATAAATATCACCGGACTGGAGCGGCGCGGATTTTCAAAAGATTCAATCAGGGCCATCAGACAAGCCTATAAAATTATCTATCGGCAGGGACTGAAAATTGATGCGGCGCTACAAGAACTCGAAAGTCTTGCTAATGATCACCAAGAGGTGAGGCTGTTGATCAAGTCCATAGAGACTTCTCAAAAAGGTATTATTCGCTAGTATCACTTTCTGGATTAAAGCGTCCAGTAGTTTATTTGTAATCAAATTTTGTCGGTAATATTCTGGCAGCTAATCAAGACTAGACTGGTTTCTTAGTATGGCAAAAGCCCTCCGAGTAGGCATCCTTGCTGGAGAAGCATCAGGAGACATACTGGGTGCGGGACTGATGCGTTCCCTTTCTACGCTTCACCCGAATATATCCTTTTCCGGTATTGGCGGACCGGAAATGGAAAGTGCCGGTTTGGACTCACGTGTGCCAATGGAACGTCTCTCAGTAATGGGGCTTGTTGAACCACTGAAACGTCTGCCTGAACTTCTCGCTATACGTAAATCTTTTTATCAGACACTCAAAGATGATCCACCGGATGTTTTTATCGGTATAGATTCTCCTGACTTTAATCTCGATCTTGAAAAGAAACTCAAACAGCTGAATATTCCAACAGTACATTATGTGAGCCCGTCTGTATGGGCATGGCGCCAAGGTAGAATAAAAAAAATCAAGCAGGCTGTGAATTTGATGTTGACCCTGTTTCCTTTTGAAGAAAAATTTTATCAGGACAATGGTGTGCCGGTTTGTTGTGTGGGACATCCACTGGCCGATGAATTACCAGTACAAGTTGATGTGGACAAGGCCAGGCTTGAATTAAGCTTGCCAGTTAAAGGGAAAATCCTTGCAATACTGCCTGGCTCAAGAGAGGGTGAGGTATCAAGATTGGGGCCGGTATTTCTGGAAACGGCAAAGTTGTGCCTTCAGAAATGGCCTGCTTTGACAGTAGTCATACCCAGTGCCAATGGCGCAAGGCATACACAGTTAAGGGCTATGCTTGATACCTTCGGCTTGCGTGAAGTCATTTTGCTCGAGGGAAATTCAAGAAAAGTGATGGCCGCAGCTGACTGCGTATTAATGACATCAGGGACGGCTGCACTTGAGGGTATGTTGTTGAAAAAGCCAATGGTCGTTGCTTATAAAATGGCGCCCTTATCCTTTGCCATTATTTCCCGCATGCTTAAAGCACCTTATGTTTCTCTGCCCAACCTTCTTGCTAACAGAGCTCTGGTACCGGAATTATTGCAGGATGCTGCCAACCCCGTGCAATTATTAGCTCAAATCAACAAATTATTGACTAGTGACGAGAGTCGTCAGGAAGTAATAAATACCTGGCAGTCCATTCATCAAACTCTGCGTCGTAACGCCAGTGATACAGCAGCAAAAGCTGTGCTTGAATTATGCACAAACTGATCTTGCCGCTGGCGCTGGATGAGCACAAGTCTCTCCAGTTGATTGCAGGTGTTGATGAAGCTGGTAGAGGACCACTTGCGGGCGACGTTGTTGCCGCTGCGGTGATTCTGAATCCTGCTTTACAAATTGACGGATTAACAGATTCTAAAAAATTGACCGCTGCACAGCGCGAAAAACTATTTCCGCTGATCAAACAACAAGCCTTGTCATTTGCAATCGCCAGTGCCAGTGTTGAAGAAATTGATAGCCTGAATATTTTGCAGGCGAGTTTGCTGGCCATGAAAAGAGCTGTAGCTGCGCTGTCTGTTGAGGCTGAACTGGTCTATGTGGATGGCAATCGTTGCCCGATATGGACATATCACTCTCAGGCAGTGGTAAAAGGCGACAGTAAAATAGCATCTATTGCCGCCGCATCGATTCTTGCTAAAGTTACCCGTGACTATGATTTAGAAAAATTGGATGAACATTATCCCGGCTATGGATTCGCCAGGCATAAGGGGTATCCGACAAAGCTTCACCTGGAGGCCCTCAAAGTATTGGGGCCAAGCCCGGTGCACAGAAAATCATTTGGGCCAGTGGCTCAATTGCTTAAATAAAAGTCATCGGGCTGTAATTGGTGTATCAATCTGGTTACACTTTGGTGAAGAGCCCATAGTCAATAATGGCAGTCATTTATGGTCCAGGATTTAAATAATAGTCAGAATGCAGAGGCGCCTCATGAAGGTATCAAGCCTCCTGCCAGCTTTGTCCATCTTCGTGTTCATTCAGAATATTCAGTAATCGACGGTATTGTCCGGGTTAAAGGGCTTATCGCGCAAACTGCAGAACTCAACATGCCTGCTGTTGCCATCACCGATCATGTTAACTTTTACGCTCTGATTAAATTTTATACTGCAGCCAGCAGGGCTGGAATCAAGCCCATTTGTGGCTGTGATTTACTGGTTGCCGATGACGAAAATCCTGAAAACTTTTCTGTCATTGTTCTGCTTGTCAAAAACATTATTGGTTACAAAAACCTCACAGAACTCATGTCCAGGGCGCATCTCGAGGGCCAATTTCGTGGTAATCCCTATATAAAACGCAGTTGGCTCAAGGGGAAATCTGAAGGCTTGATTGCGCTGTCCGGTGGTCGGGCCGGGGAAGTGGGAAAAGCCATTCTGAATGAAGATATGGGGCTTGCTGAGCAGTCATTGCAATTCCTGATGGATGTATTTCCAGACAGTTTCTATCTGGAGTTGCAACGCACAAGTCGGCCAGGAGAAGAGGAGTATATCCAGGGAGCAGTCGCGCTGGCCGAAAAGATGGGCGTACCTGTTGTTGCGACCAATGATGTGCGCTTTCTGGAAAGAAATGAATTTGAAGCCCATGAAGCACGAGTATGTATTAACGAGCGCCGAACGCTGGATGATCCGAGGCGATCCCGGATTTACTCAGAAGAGCAATATCTGCGCTCTGCCGAGGAAATGCAGGAGCTGTTTAGTGATATTCCTGAGGCGCTGGAAAACAGTGTTGAAATAGCCCGCCGTTGCAGCCTGACAATGGAACTGGGCAAGCCTTATCTGCCTAATTACCCCATCCCTGAGGGGATGAGCGTTGAACAATTTCTGCGCCAGGAAAGTGAAGAGGGGCTGAAGGAGCGCCTGGCAGCAAGCTTTGACACTCAAAGTAATGACTTTCAAGAAAAAGTCAGAGAATACCAGGAGCGCCTGGATTTTGAGCTGAATATTATCGATCAGATGGGATTTCCGGGTTACTTTCTTATCGTAATGGAATTTATTCAGTGGGCTAAAAATAACGATATTCCGGTAGGGCCAGGCAGAGGGTCCGGTGCCGGCTCGCTGGTAGCTTATGTTCTCAAGATTACTGACCTTGATCCTCTGGCATATGACCTGCTGTTTGAACGCTTCCTTAACCCTGAGCGTGTTTCCATGCCTGACTTTGACGTGGATTTCTGTATGGAAGGCAGAGATCGCGTTATTGAACATGTCGCTGATCTTTATGGTCAGGATGCCGTGTCGCAGATTATTACCTTTGGCACCATGGCGGCCAAGGCGGTGATCAGGGATGTTGGCAGGGTACAAGGCAAGTCCTACGCATTGGCGGACAAACTCTCCAAATTGGTGCCTTTTGAAGTAGGGATGACACTTCAAAAAGCACTCGAACAGGAAAAGCAACTTGTCGAATTTATTGATACAGACGAAGAAGCTGAAGAAATTATGGAGATGGCCTTCAAACTGGAAGGCTTGATTCGAAACGTCGGCAAGCATGCGGGAGGCGTTGTCATAGCGCCTACGAAGCTTACCGATTTCTCTCCCCTGTACTGTGACGAAAGCGGTGCAAATCTGGTCACCCAGTTTGACAAGAATGATGTCGAAAGCGCTGGACTGGTGAAATTTGATTTCCTTGGTTTAAGAACACTGACCATTATTGACTGGGCAGTGAAGATGATTAACGCAGCTGGTGGTAATACCAGTGGTGAAATGATTGACATAACTACTATCCCGCTGGCCGATCCTGCGGTGTACAGGATGCTGGAACAAGGGGACACCACGGCTATTTTCCAGCTTGAATCCAGAGGAATGAAAGATCTGATCAAGCGTCTGAAACCCAGTAATTTTGAAGATATTATTGCGCTTGTTGCTCTTTTTCGACCGGGTCCCCTGGGTTCAGGGATGGTAGATGATTTTATAAACAGAAAACATGGTCGCATGTCGGTCAGTTATCCTCATCCGGATCTTGAGCCGGTATTAAAGAACACTTACGGAGTCATACTTTACCAGGAACAGGTGATGCAGATTGCCCAGGTTCTGGCTGACTATACTTTAGGCGGTGCAGATATGCTGCGTCGTGCTATGGGTAAAAAGAAACCTGAAGAGATGCAAAAGCAGCGGCTATTATTTCTTGAGGGAGCAGCGAATAAGGGTATTGATTCGAGGCAGGCTGAAACCATTTTTGATTTGATGGAAAAGTTTGCTGATTATGGTTTCAACAAATCCCATTCAGCCGCCTATGCCCTGGTGTCCTACCAGACTGCCTGGCTTAAATACTATTACCCGGCGCATTTCATGGCAGCGGTGTTGTCCGCTGATATGCAAAATACCGATAAAATCGTCATTCTTATCGAAGAATGCCGGCGCATGGAGATACCGCTGATTTCTCCCGATGTGAACAGTGGCCGTTTTTCTTTTACAGTTGATAAGCAGGGCCGAATTATTTACGGCCTGGGTGCCATCAAGGGGCTTGGCGATGGACCGATAGAAAACATCATTGCGGTGAGGGAGGAGACAGGTTCATTTAACAACCTTTTTGATTTTTGTGACCGCATAAATATGTCAGTGTTGAATAAGCGCGCGATTGAAGCATTGATACGTTCAGGGGCGATGGATACCTTTGGTGCGGACAGAGCGGTACTTCTGGCCAGCATGAGTGAGGCGGTTAAAACTGCGGAACAAAGCGATCGCACGCAAGCCAGTGGTGTTGATGACATGTTTGGCGACCTGATCCCCTCGGAAAGTACCCAGGATGTTTATAGCAATTACCGCAAGGTGAAAGCATGGAGCGAGCAACGGCGTTTGCAGGAAGAGAAAGACTCTCTGGGTTTATATTTATCCGGTCATCCAATAGAAGAGTATCTTCCTGAAATCCAATTAATGACAAAAAACCGGATCGTCAATCTCAAAGCTGACAAGAGTAATCAGATGGTCATCGGCCTGATCCATGACATGCGCATTATTAAAAGCAAAAGGGGAGACACCATTGCCATTCTCACTCTTGATGATAGAAGTGCGCGTATTGAGGTGTCTCTTTTCGGCGAAGTGTATGAAAGTTGCCGGGAAATATTGAGTAAGGATATTGTCGTTTTTGTAGAAGGGGCGGTTAGCCTGGATGAGTACAGTGGCAACAGCTCTTTACAGATTCGTGCCCGTAAAATTATGACCTTCAAGGATGCACGACAACAGTATGTGCGTAATATCACCCTTGATTTGCAACAGGAGAATTTGCCTGTAGAATCGCTGCAAATTTTGCAGAACATCCTTGCTGAATACAACAATTCCGCCCATGGAGCCAATATCACGGGTGCTGAAAACAATGAAGAAGGCGTTTGTGATGTGGTGGTCAATTATTCCCGGGAAGGCGTGACGGGAAGCATCTTGTTGGGCGAGCAGTGGCGTGTTCATGTTGAAGATGAATTGCTCCACAAACTTAAGGAACAGTATGGGGCAGGCCGCATTAATCTGAATTATCGCTAGTATTTTGAAGACAAATTTTTAAGCAACTTACAAGGTAACAACAAGACAAAAAAATGAACCCTGATTATCTGGATTTTGAACAACCCATCGCTGATCTCGAAGTAAAAAT
>Ga0115566_10004209_pt1 | contig 11481 bp, 10 predicted proteins | sample COGITO_mtgs_1204_3_FD_87173 | JGI IMG/M metagenome (GOLD analysis project Ga0115566, IMG submission 87173) | Pelagic marine microbial communities from North Sea - COGITO_mtgs_120405 | ecosystem: Environmental > Aquatic > Marine > Epipelagic | place: Germany:Helgoland, sampling site Kabeltonne...
CCTCGCCAAAAACAGCCTTCTAATTTTAAAAATTTATTTCACATTTGTTTGGTCAAAAATAGTTCTTGTTCAATTTGGCTTCTTTACGTCAATTGAAGACTATATAAAGCTAATAGCCGATCTTTCTTGGAAGTTTGGGAGCGTAACGTTCACTTTAGGTCATCTTTGGGATGCAATATGGGTGTTAATTGTTGCTTGGTTTATAGGCCTTGTTTTAAAAGCTCTCTTGCAAGACGAAATATTACCCAGATTTAATCTAAAGCGTGGTCTGCCAACTGCAATTGGTGTTTCCTCAAGGTATTTCATACTTACAATGGGGTTTTTCTTGGCGGTTGCGTCGTTGGGAATTGATTTAAATAAACTCAGTTTCATTGCAGGCGCTTTGTCAGTTGGTATTGGTTTTGGCCTTCAAAATATTGTGGGCAATTTTATAAGTGGTTTAATTCTTCTTTTTGAAAGGCCGATAGTTGCTGGTGACCTCATTGTAATGGGTTCGTTAGATGGGGTGGTTCTAGAAATTGGGCTAAGAGCAAGTAAAGTTAAAACTTGGGATGGCGCAGAAGTAATTGTTCCAAATGGCGATTTAATTACTAAACAGGTTACAAACCTTACCTTAACTGATAAAAATAGACGTCGTGAAATTGTTCTAGAAACAGAAAGAGATGCCGAGCCGCGCGAAATAATTAAGGCAATTCATGAAACCATTATTTTAAATCAAGAAGTATTAAGCGATCCCTCCCCTCAAGTTTTATTTAAAGGTCAACATCAAAATTATTATCGTTTTAGGGTTTTGTACTGGGTCACAGGAAATATTCTTGTAGTAGGTTCTGACATTTCATTAAGGATTAATGAAACGTTAAAAGACATGAATGTGCGAATTGCAATTCCAGAAAGCAGAGTTAACCTAAGCGATGGCCAGGTCAAAAAGGCCACCGGGAAGTGATTTAACTATCCCGTTTAATTCCATATTTAAAAGAGTAACCGAAATTGAACTAACGGGTTGAGAAAGTACTCCACTCATTTCATCCTTTCTCATTTTAGGTTGCAATCTTAATAAATTTACAATTTTCTCCTCCTCTTCAGAAAGGTCCATCATGAGTGCAAGCTGTTTTGGTTTCTGGGAAGAATCCGAGGTGGACTTCCACCCCATTGCCTTTACAAGTTGTTCAGGGTCCATATAAAGAGCTGCTCCGTTTTCATAGATAAGTTTGTTACATCCTAATGAAAAGGGATCGGTAACCTTACCAGGAACGGCAAAAACATCTCTATTATAATCTTGAGCCAATCTGGCTGTTATTAATGCTCCTCCACGCTCTTGGGACTCCACAACTAATACCACATCTGACAAACCTGCTACCACCCTATTTCTTCGAGGAAAATTTTCTCTGTCTGGTTTACCACCAGAAATAAATTCGGTGAGCAAGCCTCCATTTTTCATCATTTCGGCTGCTTGGCCTTGATGAGCTTTTGGGTATACCTGGTCCAAGCCATGTGCAACAACACCAACTGTGGGTATGGCATTTTTTAATGCGGCTTCATGAGCATAAATGTCAATTCCGTACGCTAAGCCAGAAACAATAATAACAGGAAAATCCTTAAGGTATTCAACAATTTTGTTACAAACCTCTCTACCATAGGGCGTTGCTTTTCTAGTACCCACAATACTTATTACATAAGGGGCATCAACATTGTAATTTCCTTTTTTAAATAATATGAGGGGGTAGTCTGGACAATGAAGTAGCCTCTTGGGATAATTATCGTTTTGATAATAAAGAACTTCAATATTATTAGACTTAATATATTCTAATTCTTTCTCAACTTTATCAAATACATTATGATCAATAATTGCCTTAATAACGGCATCGCCAACTTCTGGAATTTTGAGTAATCGGCTTCTTTTTTCAGTGAATACGGCTTCGGCGCTTCCGCAATATCGAATTAAATTTTTAGCCTTTATTGGTCCTATCCCCGAAACTAAAGATAGCGCTAATTCATAATAATATTTCATTGGAAATTGATGTTGGGTTTTTCCTTTCTATTCTTTAAAACCTAGAATAATACTGACACAGCCACTTGGTGGCATATCTGAAACATCCTCTGAATCCTCTGGAATAACAACATCAATATGTAAATCTTGAGTAGAATTTACCCTAAAGTCCCAGTAATTTGTCGGTTTTCCTTCACTAGAATAAAGCACCTCACCGTCGCCATCTTTCACTCTAAAAAAAGCGCCCTCACCTAATACAGGATGAGCACATACCATAAGACGATAATCAAGCAATGAATAAAAAGTCATATTCATTGATGCAGAATCACCTCCATACAGAGTGGTTGAGTTTATTTGACCATTATTTGTGAATGGTGATAATGTCGGTAAACAATTTTTTTGTGTAAACCTCTTACATTGTGCCTCAACATCAATAGTCATCATTAAGACAGCTAAAAACAAAATAATACCTACGAAGTTTTTAATTTTCATAATGAACGAATTAAACATATTTGTTTCTTATAATTTTGGTTTGTTCTATGATGTCGTTGAGAAGTGTTCCTTTGAATTTATAGACTTTTTTCTTTCCAACTACAGCAACGCCATCTGCATCCGTACTTGCTTCTACCCTAACTCTTTCTACTTCAATTTGGTCAAATAATTTCTCAAGCTCTTCTAGGTCTCGTGTAACCTCCAAAAGGTTTTTATCATCTCTAAAAGAAGAGAGAAACTTAATAAGCTGCTTCAACGAGGCACCTTGTTCTGCAATTCTTTCAGAAACAGGATCATTCAAATTATTAGGATCAATAAGATGAGTCGCAATATACAGGCCTTCAATCCATCCACCAGCTGCAATCAATCCAGCCACGCTTTCTCTATCATCAGCCTTCAACTCACTATTAGCTCTCAAATATGACTCGGTTAGGTATTCCAAAACAGAATCTTCATTCGAAATATTATTATCAATTTTTTCTACGAAATCCTTAGTAAATACCTCGCTTAATGATAAGTCGTCCGCCAACTTACTCATTACTGAAAAATAATCCAAACATGCCTGCTGTTGTTTGAAAACATTTGCATAACTAAGGTCTGCCACATAAATTCCCATCGCAATTGCCTTTCCCTTAGTTGTTTCATGCTTATCTATGTTTTCCACCGGGTTAAGGTATTTGCTGTCGTAAATAGCGCCTGATTTTTTAAGAACTTTTGCCGTTTCCATGGGCGAAGGAAGGGAGAATAAAACAATTTTAGCTCTCTGATATTGAACTTTATCTGATCGACTAATGTTTATTTCGTCCGTAACAGTTTCTTCAATTATATCGGTTTTTTTTGAATCATTGTCTTCACCACAAGACCATAACGTTAGGGCTATAATACCAATAATTCCAATTACTCTAATGCTTTTTATCATTTGTGACGAAGATTTTAGATTCGGACAAATGTAATAATAATTTATTCCCTGATTTTGTTGGATTATTCATAGAAATTAAAACTATGGTTGAAGTAATATACCGTCCTATTTTTGTAAAATGAAATTTTCAGATACACATTGCCATGTATATGTAGAGCAATTCGATAATGACAGAGAATTAGTTATTTCAAACGCAAACGGTTCTAATATTGGTCGTTTTTTTCTTCCAAATATTGACTCGACATACATTTCTCGGCTTAAAAACACTACAATTCAATTCCCCGGTCAAGTGTTTCCAATGATGGGTTTGCATCCCTGTTCGGTAAAAGAAAACTTCCAGGATGAGCTTGAAATAATAGAAACTGAACTTTTCAAAAAAAATAATTTGAACTTTGTTGGTGTAGGTGAAATTGGTTTAGATCTATATTGGGATAAATCGTTACTCGATCAGCAAAAAGAAGCATTTAAAATTCAAGTTGGCTGGGCACTCAAATTAGACCTGCCGATTATTATTCATGTTAGAGAGGCATTCGATGAAATCTTTGATTTAATAGACTCAATTTATCAGCCAGAATTGAAGGGTATTTTTCATTGTTTTACTGGTAATCAGGAGCAAGCAGATAAAATATTGGAATACCAAAATTTCAAAATGGGTATTGGTGGTGTACTTACATTTAAAAACAGCGGATTGTCCGACGTTGTTAAAAACATTCCCTTGAATAAATTAGTGCTTGAAACGGACAGCCCATATTTAGCTCCACACCCCAATAGAGGTAAGCGAAACGAGCCATCATATTTACTTTACATTGCCGAAAAATTAGCTGCGGTCAAAGGAGTTTCTTTGGCAGAATTATCAAAAATTACAGAACAAAACACAAACGAAGTATTCGCTTTGTAAATTTAATTTTACATTTCGGCATTGAAACTTAAGTCGTGAAACGAATTCAATCTTCCATACTACTAATTTATACCGGGGGTACCATAGGAATGGTTATGGACCCTAAAACTGGTGCATTGAAACCATTTTCATTAGACAATCTAATAAAAACCATTCCTGAGCTTCTTAATATAAATTTTCAAATCCACTCTACATCGTTTGAAAACCCTGTAGATTCAACGGATGTTACACCAACATTATGGATAAAACTTTGTGAAATTATTACTGAAAATTACGCCAAATTCGATGGTTTTGTAATTTTACACGGAACCGATACAATGGCATTTACGGCTTCTGCATTAAGTTTTATGTTGTCTGGGTTAAATAAGCCTGTGATTTTTACAGGTTCCCAACTCCCCATTGGGATGATTAGAACTGATGGAAAAGAAAACTTATTAGCTGCTCTTGAAATTGCCGCTGAATTTGATGAGAATGGAAAACCTAGGGTTCCTGAGGTAGGTATATATTTTGACTCATTTTTGTTCAGAGGAAACAGAGCTCATAAAAGTAGCACTCAAAATTTTGAAGCTTTTTCTTCCCCTAATTTTCCGCCTTTAGCTAAAGCGGGAGTAGACATAATTTATCAAGACAAACGAATATTGTCTTTAGATAAAAAGAAATTTAAAGTTTACGATAAAGTTGAGCAGAATATCTTAGTGGTTACGTTATTTCCCGGGTTGTCAAATTTTATGCTTCAAAATGCATTGAATAATGATAATTTAAAAGGTGTTATTTTGAGAACCTTTGGTGCTGGTAACGCACCCTCGGATAAATCCTTTTTAAACATTATTGAAAAATTGGTAAAGAAAGATGTTGCCATACTAAATGTTACTCAATGTGCTCATGGTAAAGTAAATCAAAAGAAATATTTAACCGGAGCCAATCTTGAAAAAATTGGCGTTATCGGTGGATCTGATATTACTATTGAGGCGGCTATTACTAAAATGATGGTTTCGTTTGGTAATTTCAACTTGGATGTTGTAAAAAGTAATTTAAATAAATCGTTGCGTGGAGAAATTACTGAGTAACGATATGAAACTAAAATTAGATTGGACCCCAATTCTGGCAATATTCATTATCAGTTTTGGGATATATGCCAATTCTTTAAATTTCGACTTTGTCCTCGACGATAAAATTGTAATTACTAATAACGAGTTCACAAAAAAAGGAACTGACGGCATTTCCGATATTTTCTTACATGATAGTATGACCGGTTTTTGGGGAAGAGACAAAAGCTTGGTTGCGGGAGGAAGGTATAGACCACTTTCCATGGCTATGCATGCCGTTGAATGGGAGATGGTTGGTGAAAAGCCTTTCTTTTATCATTTCAATAACATAATACTATATGCCCTTTCGGGAATATTACTATATCTGGTTTTGCTGAACCTTTTTCCTATTGGTTCAATTTGGTACTTGTCTATTCCATTTATTGCCACACTGTTATTTCAAGTGAATCCACTTCATACTGAAGTAGTAGCAAACATAAAAAGCAGGGATGAAATTTTGAGCGTCCTTTTTGCTTTCAGCAGCTTCCTTTTTATTCTTAGGTACTTAAATAATAAGAAGGTTATTTATCTTGTATTGGGAAGCTTCTTATTTCTCCTAGGTCTCTTATCCAAGGAAAGTGCAATTGTGTTCATTGGCATTATTCCTTTATTCATATACATTCTAAAAAAGGAATTGCCCATTAAAGGGCTACTTGCTCCAACTTTTGCTTTATTACTTCCAGGGGTTCTTTATATGATTCTTAGGTTTCAAATTGTTGGCGGCATTGAAAATGACGTTGCCCGTGAGCTCATGAACAACCCCTTTCTAGGAGCAAACTCAAGTGATAAATGGGCTACAATTTTTTATGTTCTTTTTGTTTATGTCAAATTATTGTTTGTTCCACATCCACTTACCCATGATTATTACCCCAAGCAAATAGAAATTACTGGCTGGTCTGATCCAATTGTTATTCTGGCCCTTATCATTCACCTTGGCTTACTCTTTCTTTTCATTAATGGAATTAGAAAAAAGAGCATTTGGGGTTTATTAGCGGGTGTTTATCTTGGTGGTATATTTCTTTATTCAAACTTTTTATTTCCAATCGGAACTTTTTTGAATGAACGTTTTTTATATGTTCCGTCATTAGCTTTAGCCATACTTATAGCATATGGCATAACTACATATTTAAAGTCAAAGCAGATTCAGACCATTGTGTTTTTGTCTTTAATTGGCTTGTATTCATTTAAATCTTATTCGAGAAGTTTTGCGTGGGAAAGTGATTCCGTATTGGCAATTACAGATGTAGAAAACAGCTCCAATAGCGCTAAATGTAATATGTCAGCAGGAGCAGCTTTAATTGAGCTTTCAGAAAAAGAAAAGAGGCCTGCAAAAAGGCAAAAAGATTTACTTCAGTCCATTAAATACCTTAAAAAATCGTTGAAAATTTATCCAACCTATGGGCCGCCAGTTTTATTACTTGGAAACGCCAACTCTCAACTTAAACAATATGAACGAGCTATAGCCTATTACGAATTATGTCTTGATCAAGGTAATCAAGCCAGCTTTGCTTTGCGAAATTTAGAATATGTGGGTCAAGAGGCAACTACAGATAAACAATATCAACTTGCAGAAAAAGCCTATTTATTATATCTTAAAAATAAGGATAACCCGAAAATGGAAGAAAAGTTAGGCGAACTTTATGGGAAAAATTTAGGCGATCTTGAAAAATCCATTCTTTATTTAAATAAAGCGTTTTCTGCACTTCCTAACGATGCTAACATCATTCAAAAATTAGGTGTAGCTCATGCAATATCCGGCAATGGAGACCGTGCAATTGAATTTTTTAAAAGAGGTATAGAACTTGATAGTGAGAACGCAAATTTATGGTTGAATTTAGGATACTCTTATGATGGGCTAGGGAATAAGGAAGAATCGAGCAGGTGTTTGCAAAGAGCATATGAGTTAGACCCTAGCTTAAAACCTACCGAAAATCAGTAATGATGTTACCATATCTTTAAATGATTTAATAATGAATACAGATTTTATAAAAAAATTGTAATTTGCGCCCGCTTTTAGAGGCGAATCTGTGCTTTGCTTAAAAGTAATTGGAGAGGTGCAGGAGTGGCTGAACTGGCTCGCTTGGAAAGCGTTTAGATCTCAAAAGGGTCTCGAGGGTTCGAATCCCTCTCTCTCCGCTGAATAAGAAGAATAAATAGTTAATTAAAATAAATAGTAACAAACTCAATTAAAATAAGATGAACAAATTGTTTTCAATTCTTGCCATTTTCACCGTACTTAATTTAGGTGTGGTTTCGAATTCGTTTTCTCAAGACCCAGACTCAAGTGCTACTGCTTCGGATGCTGAAATGGTTGATAGTGCCGCAAGTGCAACACAAGCCCCCGTAGAAGAGTCTACAACTGACGATGAGATTGAAGAAACTACAACTGCAGATGCAGGAAAAGACAAGGTAGCTCAAGATGCTGACAGAGGATTTCACCAAACCGTAAAAGATAAGTTTATTGAAGGTGACCCTGGTTTTATGGCATTTGTACTCATCTGTTTAATACTTGGCCTTGCTATTTGTATTGAAAGAATCTTGTACTTAACAATGTCAACTACCAATACAAAAAAGTTAGTAAATGATGTTGAAAGTGCTTTACAAAGTGGCGGTGTTGAAGCTGCAAAAGAAGTTTGTAGAAATACAAAAGGCCCTGTTGCTAGTATCTTTTATCAAGGTTTAGATCGTTCTGGTGAAGGCATTGACATGGTTGAAAAATCAGTTGTGGCATACGGATCAGTTCAAATGGGATTGTTAGAAAAGAACCTTTCTTGGATTTCATTATTTATCGCACTTGCTCCAATGCTAGGTTTCTTTGGAACAGTAATAGGTATGATTGGAGCGTTCGATGCGATTGCAGCGGCAAACAATATTTCTCCTGGAATTGTTGCAAGTGGTATTGGTGTAGCATTGATTACTACGGTATCTGGTCTATTAGTAGCAATGGTTCTTCAAGTATTTTACAACTACATTGTTGCAAAAGTAGATTCTATTGTAAATGACATGGAAGATGCTTCTATTTCTTTAATCGATTTATTAATTAAACATCAAAAATAGAGAGGTTATTTATGGCTGAAAAAATTTCAAAAATTGCCTTAATTGCCTTGTTGGTAATTGGAGCATTATCGTTTATCGGAAGCATGTTTTTCGATCAACATAATTTCATGATTTACTTGTGCTATTTCTATGCTGTCATTACGATAGTTGGAGCCTTAGTTGGTGGAGTGGTTGGTGCAATGAATAAACCTGAGTCCATTAAAGGAAATATTATTGGTGTTGTTGGTATGCTAGTAATCTTTGGTTTGTCTTATGCACTTGCATCTGGCGAAGTATTAGAAACGTATCCAAAAGACATAACTGAATTTGCTGTAAAAATGAGTGATGCTGGATTAATCATGTTATATATTGTTGGTACACTTTCAATAGTAAGTATAATATATGCCGGTGTGGCGCAATTGTTGAACAGAAACTAATCTAAAAACAGATTATGGCTGCGAAAACTCCCCCCGAAATAAATGCTGGTTCCATGGCGGACATAGCCTTTCTTTTATTGGTATTCTTTCTTGTTACAACTACAATGGATACTGATTTTGGATTGTCACGTAAACTGCCCCCACCATTAGAGCCCGACCAAGAAGTTGTAGACATTAAACAGAGAAATGTTTTGACGGTACTAGTAAATGCTAATGATCAATTGTTGGTTAAAGGTGAGCTAATGGAGGTGCAAGATTTAAAAGAAAAAGCGAAAGAATTTATTGCTAACGTTAATAACCTTGAAACCCTACCAGAAAAAGAATCCAAAGAAATCATGTTTTTTGGAAACATAATGGTTAGCAAACAAGTTATTTCTCTTCAAAATGACAACGGAACTTCATACGATATGTATATTCAGGTTCAAAACGAATTAGCAAGGGCATATAACGAATTGAGAAACGAATTGTCTGAACAAAAATTTGGTAAAACATATGATTATTATGTCGAGGCCAAAGACAAGGATCACGTAAAAGCTATTCGAAAAGTTTTTCAGCAAAGAATTTCTGAGGCTGAACCTAAAGATATAGGAGGCGGTAATGAGTAAATTTAAAAAAGGCGGTAAAAAAGACCTACCTGCAGTATCTACTGCATCTCTTCCTGATATTGTTTTTATGTTACTCTTCTTCTTTATGGTTACTACAGTAATGCGTGAAGTGGATTTAAAGGTAAAAATGAGTCAGCCTGAAGCAACTGAAATAAAGAAGCTGGAAAACAAATCCTTGGTTAACTATATTTATATCGGTGAGCCTACGGATGTGGAAACTAACGGAACTACTCCTAGAATTCAATTGAATGATGCTTTTGCAACAGTAGAAGATATTCAAGAATATATCGAAACAAAACGATCTGAAGTTGACGAACAAGTAATTCCGTTACTAACTACTTCTTTAAAAGTAGATTCAGACACGAAAATGGGAATTGTTACTAAAGTAAAACAAGAACTTAGAGAAGTTAATGCTCTAAAAATTAGTTATTCTACTCGAGAGAGAAACGAGAAAAAATAACTTAATTTTAAATAATCTTATAAAAAGCCGTTTTGATAAAATCTTAACGGCTTTTTTTATACCTAAACCCATGTTTTAGCGTTAAGAGGGTTTGCTAAATTTGACCCTTAAGTGTACGGGCGTATTTCAATACATATCTTTTTTGTTTTACTCGGCTGTTTTATAAGCTCTTCAGCTTTAATGGCCCAAAACGATTCAGGCTCTACTAGTTTAGTAAACACTTTTCAGATAAATAGCGATACAATAAATTTAGACAGTCTCAGCCTCATTCCCGGAACCCTAAAATTGCTTGATGATAAAGGAAAGGTAATTGATCCGAGTAATTATTCCCTAAATGCCCTGAAAAGTGAATTAATCTGGAAAAAAGACTCGCCATATCGAGGTCAAAAAATTCAAGCTGAATACAAAACATATCCCTTCAATTTTTATCAAGACTATTACCACAAGGACGCAGCAAAAATTCAGGATGAAATTTCCATTACCAGTAACCCATTCCGTTATACAGCAGTTCCAAGAAACAATGATGACATATTTGAATTAGGAGGTGTTGAAAAAAGCGGTAGTATTTCCAGGGGTTTAGGTTTTGGTAATAATCGTGATTTAAGTGTGAGTTCGAGTATGAACCTTCAATTGAACGGAAAAATTGCTGACAACCTATATGTAATGGCCGCAATAAGTGACGAAAACGTACCTATTCAACCAGAAGGAAACACTCAACAACTCCAAGACTTTGATAAGGTATTTATCCAAATCTATAACAACAGAGCCCGACTTATCGCTGGAGACTATATGGTAAAGTCACAAAATAGCTATTTCATGAAATACATGAAAAAAGCCCAAGGTATAAGCGGGTATTCAAGATTCTATTTAGGGAAGAATGTAAAAGACACGGCTAAAGCAGCCAAAATGGATGTTCAATTGAGCGGTGCTCTTTCTAGAGGAAAATTCTCTCGTAATATTATTCAAGGCGTAGAGGGAAACCAGGGTCCATATAGACTAAGAGGCGAAGAAAATGAATCATATATTATTATTCTCTCTGGAACGGAACGTGTTTATGTTGATGGCAAGCTTTTAACTCGGGGACAAGATAATGACTACATAATAAATTACAATACAGCAGAAATCTCATTCACGGCCAAACAAATTGTGACCAAGGACAAAAGAATTATTGTCGAGTTTCAATATTCTAATCAAAATTATACCAGAAGTGTGGTACAGTTTTCCGATTATTATCAATACAAAAAACTTCAATTATATTTTAATTTGTATTCTGAACAGGATGCTAAAAACCAAAGTCTACAACAGGATTTGAGCGATGAACAAAAAGCAATTCTGGCGGGTGTAGGTGATAGCCTAAATCAAGCTGTTTCTAGCGGAGCTCGTCCGGTTGAATTCAATGAAAATGAAGTGCTTTATAAATTTATTGACACATTGGGTTATGATTCTGTATTGGTTTATTCCACAAACCCAGACAGTGCCAATTACCGAGTAACCTTTTCTGAAGTAGGGCAAGGAAATGGAAATTATATTCTTCTAAACACAGTTGCAAATGGAAGAGTCTA
>Ga0115566_10004214_pt1 | contig 11475 bp, 13 predicted proteins | sample COGITO_mtgs_1204_3_FD_87173 | JGI IMG/M metagenome (GOLD analysis project Ga0115566, IMG submission 87173) | Pelagic marine microbial communities from North Sea - COGITO_mtgs_120405 | ecosystem: Environmental > Aquatic > Marine > Epipelagic | place: Germany:Helgoland, sampling site Kabeltonne...
AATAATTGCTCAAATCCAGGTCTATCGGTCGCAATTCATCCCCTTTTCCAAAAGCAAAAACCGGCTTGTTGTCCCAAAAGAATGGGCAATCGCTCCCAATTTTCGACAGCAACTCTTTTGCCTCAAAGTCTGATATTTTCAGATTATAAAAGTCCTTCAAAGCCCTCAGGCAAAAAGCTGCATCGGCACTTCCAGCGCCCAAACCTGCACCTATTGGAAGCGCTTTTAACAAATGAATATCCGTAGCCGGTAGGTTAAACCATGACTCAAGCAATTCAAACACTCGAATGCACAGATTCTTTTCAGCCTTCCCCGGGATGGGAAGTCCATAACTATAAAAAGTCACCTTACCTACCTCTGTTTGCTGCGCATTCACTCCTTCAAGAGCGGCTTCTCCGCTATGTTCCAGCACTTCTAAGGACTCGCACCACGGAATTGGAATCATCACCGATTCAATGTTATGGTAGCCGTCAGCGCGCTTCGAAGTAATCGATAGACCGATGTTGATTTTGATGTTTGGAAATACAACCATTGCGTTCGCGAAGATTCGATTTTCTTTGTTCCAAATTCAAAGCAATGGCAATTTGGTTTCAACAACCCACACGAGAACAAGCGGAAGGCTTGCGCGAAGGAACACTCATGGAGGCGCTCGACATTCAAATTACAGAACTTGGTGATGATTTCATTCGAGGCACCATGCCCGTAGATCACCGGACGGTGCAGCCTTATGGCATTTTACATGGCGGAGCTTCCGTATCCCTTGCAGAGACATTGGGAAGCATTGCCGCGCACTTGGTGATTGATGGCTCAAAATTCTATACGGTAGGCCAAGAAATCAACGCCAATCACATTCGCCCTGCCAGCAAAGGGCGAGTTACCGGAACGGCACGACCGATTCACCTTGGAAGATCATCACAGATTTGGGGGATTGAAATCACGAATGAAGATGGCAAACTTGTTTGCATTAGTCGAATAACCATGGCTGTTGTATCCAAAGAACAGCTCCAACCAAATCGGGAATAAATCATTATGAGCGATCAACCAACAGGTACGCGAATCAATAAGTATCTCAGCGAACTAGGCATTTGTTCAAGGCGCGAAGCCGACAAATGGATAGAAATGGGCCGAGTTACCATCAATGGTAAAAAGCCCACGGCTGGAACGCGTATTACGCGAAGAGTCAAGGTGCGCGTAGATGGTCGCGTTGTTTCCGAACCCGTTGAAGATGATGTTTATCTGGCGTTCAACAAGCCGCCTGGAATTACCAGTACAACTGACCCGAATGATCCGGACAACATCGTTGATTATGTCAATTATCCAAAGCGGGTATTCCCGATCGGACGTTTGGACAAACTCAGTGAAGGGCTCATTTTTATGACCAGCGATGGAGATATTGTCAATAAGATTCTTCGCGCTGGAAACGAGCATGAAAAGGAATATGAAGTAACCGTAGATAAGGTCGTCACGCCCGAGTTCATTCAAAACATGAGCAGCGGTGTACCCATTTTAGGGACGCACACCAAGAAATGTAAGGTAGAATTGATTACTCCGAATAGTTTTCGAATCACCCTGATTCAAGGAATGAATCGACAAATCAGACGCATGTGTGAGCATTTCGAATACGATGTCAAAAAGTTGAAGCGTACGCGCATTATGAATGTTAAACTCGACCTACCACCTGGCCAATGGCGCGAATTAACAGAAGCTGAACTTTCGGAAATTCATCGACTTACAAAAAACTCTAGCAAGGAAACGGATAAAAAACCACCTGCACAAAAAGCTAAGCCCAAGCCAAAAGCACAACCTAACAACAGTAGGTCCACACCAAAAAGCGGATCAAAAAATGGATCAAAGTCCCAAGGTAAACGTCCAGCAAAATCGGGCCGAAATCAAGGTAATTCGGGCCGAAAACGAAGTAGATAGCCATGAATCCCTTTGTCCAGACCTTCGATTTGCCACCCAACGACCAGAAGCTTTTTGAGCGAATGAATCGCAAAACTCAAATCGTAAAATTTGGTCTATTCAACATCATGAACGTTGGTCATAGCGGTTTCAAAAAGCAATGGCTGGGATGGATTGACGAAAAAGACCAAGCATTCAAAATATTTCGAGTAGCCAGCTCAAGTTCGACTTCCGATTTTGTACTACGTGGTCGAGTTAATTTCGAGCGAAACCTAACGCGCATACGGCTCTCAATTTACCCTCAGTACACGTTGTTTCTAGGATACGGAGGTATAGGCATAACATGCTATGTCTTGGCCAAGAATACCGCTGAAACATACTTTTATTCCTTCCCTTGGCTATTTGGAATATCTTTCATCACCCTTATGGGCGCATTCACAGCCTATAAATTCTGGGATTACTCAAAATCAATCCAAGCATTTGAACAATTAATCGATCCGAAAAATGACGAATTGGAAAAAAGAAACGTACGACACCGATAAGGAAAGGCTATGTTGCACCTTTCAGTTTAAAAACTTCATAGAGGCTTGGGGCTTTATGAGCAAAGTAGCTTTATTGGCAGAAAAACACAATCACCATCCAAACTGGAGCAATGTGTATAACCAAGTTACCATTCATTTAAACACACATGACGCAGGGAATGTGGTCACTGAAAAAGATGAGAAATTAGCCGAGGCGATAAATCGACTCTAATATGCACGACTAAGGGTTACCATTAATCCTTTACTGACTGAGTTCGAAGGTAAATACGGTGTAATGACAGTCGAAAACGTCCGTTCTACTTGTATTGAATTTTTTTCGGTGTAAATCATCGAGCGGCCAAACATCATAGAGGTAGTTTTGATAATTGAACATTGTGACTTTATAGTTATGATCATCATCTCGCCAAACAAAGTATTCAAACGGAATGGTCTCCTCTACATGTTGCGGAAAATTATATACGTCAATAAAGGAATAATCAAAATGAATGCTACCAGAAAAAGTAGTTTCACCCGATTCCTCACCTACTTCATCGCCAGTAAAATCGATGGTACCCGCTTGATCTGAACCAACCACAGAAAATGGTCCGCCACCGGCCATTATTCCACAGCTTCCATTGTAGTAATTAGCCACTTCATAATGATCTATATTCCAAGTCCCTTTAAGCTGTCTATAATTTTTTTGTTTTGCACAGGAAGCGATAAGCAATATTATTCCTAAAACGCCTACACAATTAACTAGTTTGTATGTCTTCATTGCGATTGTTATTTAATCAAATGTATTCCCCTTTATCATGATTTTCCCTGCGTACATTATCGTATTTAAATTACCATTTGAACCATGTTGACCGCATTTAAAACCATTGTTTTACAAGCCCACAGCGCCTCGCTTTACGCTCTGGCTCCCGGTAGAACCAAAGGAATGCTCTTCAGTGCTGGCGCAGACAAAGTGGTGGCCGAATGGGACGTCAATTTACCTGACCCAAATCCTTTTGCCATTCGAACGGAACGAACGGTTTATAGCCTGTTGAATCTCGATCGCAAACAGTTGGTCATCGGCACCATTGTAGGCGGCATGCACATTATCGATCTGGAAACAAAACAAGAAATTCGCCACCTGAAATTTCACGATAAAGGCATTTTTTATTTGTTGGAATTGCCCCAGCAAAAAAAGGTAATTGCGGCCTGCAGCGATGGCTCTATCTCGATCTGGAACAGCAGAGATTGGAGCCTAGAAAGGCATTTAAAATTGAGCCATGAAAAAATTAGAAGACTAGCCGTCAATATAGAAGAAACCTTGGTTGCCGTGGCTTCAGGTGATGGTAAAATTCGTTTGCTAGAAACCAATCAATTCAATATAGCTTTTGAGTTTGATGCCCACGAAGGAGGCGCCAATTCCGTAGCCTTTCACCCAAATGGCGACCTTTATTCTGGCGGAAAAGACGCCCATCTTTGCCACTGGAACGCAGACAAAGGGTTTGAACTTGAAACACGTATTCCCGCCCACAATTTCGCCATTTATGACATTGTAATACCCGCTGATGCACGTTTTATGGCGACAGCAAGCCGCGATAAAACCATAAAGATTTGGGACTTTGCAGACTTATCTAAACCCTTCCGATTGGACAGAGCGAAAAGCGCTGGGCATATCAATTCGGTAAATGCAGCACTTTGGCTCGAAGACGAACAATTACTGGCCACATGCAGCGATGATAGAAGTATTATTCTTTGGAGGATTGGCTAATAGGTTATAACAGCACAAATGGTGCTGATTCACCGATTCACACTCTTCAATAGAAGTGCACCAATATAGAATTGGCGATAGCTAGTTCTAGCTATTCTTTGAGGAAAGAATGGCGAAGGGTTATAAGCAAATGCCTTTCGGGACAAGAGCGATTCACCTCACTAATTAACTCCTCTACTCATCGTGTTCGCGGCTTTTCACCGATCGCGCCTGATAGTCAGCTTCGAGTTGCTTGCGTTCTTCTTCTAGGATGCGCTCATCTTCTTCGGATAGCGGTTTGCTCAAATCGGGTTTCCCTGCATCTACCCAAGCCGAAAACCAAAAACTTCCAATGGTAATGATGGATGCGCGCATTCTGCGTTCCACCATATGATCGAGCATGAGATGATACTCTGCGCTGTAATCGCGCGAATAGGCCTTAATGGTTGACCTTCCACGCTCTTCGAAGGCATATTTTCGGTCTGAAGGAAAGCTTTCGTTCAATTGACGTTCAAAATCCAATACGGAATCAACGGCATTATTGCTCACCTCTACTGCATGCCAAATCGCAGCTAAGGGATCGGAAACGTACTTCGCTCGACCCACAAAAAAATCATAGTCTTCTGAATAAAGCTCCGGCAATCGCGACTCCCAAAAACCATGAATGCCATGTTGATTCGTCATTTGGCCGTTGTAATTTTCGGTGGTATGTAAAGGCACATGCGCATCGGCAATGTAATGGCCCAAATCTGCTGAAGTCTTTAAAATATAGGGTATATCGCGCTTTTTGAACGCATCTACCAATCGCTTGTACATGCGCTCGACATGCCAAGGAACGATGCCATAGGCTTGCAAGGTGTCTTCGGTGTATTTATCCACAGCATCAAACCATTGTTTGGGCACATCGTCAAAAGGCTGCTCGCCATAATGGTCAATATCAATGTAGTGCCGAGGTGCCTCTTCTTTCAAGGCATACCTGCGCATGTCGGCATCCACCGCATGTTCTGAAATGTATTCGAGGTGTTGCTTATAAAAAGCCATGATTTCTGTTGGCAGCGTAAACACGGCCAATCGATTGATGGATTTGTGCCCAAAAAAACCCCAGCAATAGAGGTTTAATGGCGCCACTACAAGCAGCAATACAATAGCGATTTTAAGGACCTTTTGCACGCTTCGAAAATAGCTGAATGGACGAAAGCTGCGCGGTGAAACTAGCAGATTAAAGCCTTTTTGTGTTTTGCTTAGCCAATCTTCAAGAAAGGAAAACGGCACACCTTGGCTTTCAGCGATTTGTTTCGAATCACAATGTTCACTTCCGAATCAACAGCTGAAAAGTCGCTACTCACATAGCCCATTGCTACGGCTCTACCTAATGAAGGTGACATGGTGCCACTCGTGATGACGCCAATTACGTTTCCTTCATTGTCCTGAATTTCATGACCATGGCGCGGAATCGGTCCTTTGTCGATGCCATCAAAGCCGACCAATTTCTTGGAAACTCCCGCTTCTTTTTGCGCTTTCAAAGCGGCAGAGTTGGTGAATTCTTTCGTGTATTTTGTAATCCACCCAAGTCCAGCTTCGTGCGGTGAAGTAGTGTCGTCAATATCATTTCCGTAGAGGCAAAATCCCATTTCCATGCGCAATGTATCTCGTGCGCCCAAGCCAGCGGGCTTAATTCCTACGTGTTCGCCTGCTTTGAAAACAGCATCCCAAATTTTATCGGCTACGTCATTTTTAAAATAGATTTCATACCCGCCCGAGCCAGTGTAGCCAGTTGTGGCCACAATGATGTCTGGCTGTCCAGCGAATTTTCCCACCTGAACGGTGTAATAAGGCATGGAGGCTATGTCCATTTCCGTCAAAGATTTTATCGCATCTGTCGCTTTTGGACCTTGAATGGCTAGTAGGCTGTAATCGTCCGACTCATCGCGCATTGGAACATTTTTGGTGTTGAATTTTGAAATCCAATTCCAATCTTTTTCCATGTTGGAAGCGTTAACCACCAACATGTAGTTTTCCTCACCTAGGCAATATACCAAGAGATCATCCACAATTCCACCCGTTTCGTTGGGCATGCACGAATACTGCACTTTTCCTGGAGTCAATTTCGAAGCATCGTTTGTGGTAACGCGTTGAATCAAATCCAAAGCATCAGGACCAGAAAGGAAAAATTCACCCATGTGGCTCACGTCAAATACACCTACTCCACTCCGCACATTCAGATGCTCTTCCCCCAAATTGTTGTACTGAACGGGCATTTCATAACCAGCAAAAGGAACCATTTTCGCTCCAAGAGCAATATGTTTATCGTAAAGTGCGGTTTTCTTCATGTTAGATTGTATTTGTGTTTTTAAGCCTTGAAAAAAGTGGGGCAAACGTAAAACTTTTCACATCAAATCATCGAGCATTTGAAGAAGCTTTCCTTTGGCCGAATGGACAGAATATCGGGCCTCAATGGTTTGTCTCCCCGCCTGCCCTATTTGTTGCCTTAAGGCCTCAGAATCAATCAGCTTCGACAAACAATCGACCCATTCTTCAGTTGTATTTGGCAAATAGCCATTTACGCCATGTTCAATGATTTCAGGATTGACACCAACGGGAGACATAACCGAGGGTTTGCCCAAGCTCATGTATTGAATGCCCTTGAAACCACATTTACCTTTCGACCATTCATCGTCTGGCAAGGGCATCATACCAATGTCGATTTGATTCAGATTTTCGACTTCTTTCTCCTTATCCCAATAAATGGTTTCGATGTCAATGCCTTCCATTTCTATGGCTCGTTCGGTGACAGCCACAAATCGAATCCTTTTCCCATATTTTTCTTTCAAAATTCGAAGCCAAGGTTCAGACAGCAGAAAGTGTTTGTTCGTGGTTTGCGAACCGCTCCATCCTATCGTAATGACCTCTGAATTTGCTTTTGGAACGGGTATGTAAAAATCTGTGTCAATTACCGTTGGCAGGACTTTCACGTGCGGATTAAACCCTTCAGCATAGTCTGCGAGGTAGCTATTTCCGGCAATAACCAAATCGGAAAGGGCGATGATCTTCTTTGTTTTTGATGGGTCTTTCAACCAGCTTAGGTTTTTATTTCCCTCAGAAATATCGAGCAACCAAATGGCATCATCAAAGTCGAAAACAACTTTTGCTTTGGTGCGCGCAAAGCGATGTTCGAAAAAGGTCGATCCCGTAACAAAAGTCTCGCGTTGGATAAAAATCACATCGTATTGATCGGCCTTAGCAATGTCGCTCATCCGACTCAAAAAGCCTTTGATAACAACTTTGGCTTTTTGCCAATAGGCACCGGGCGCATAAAAGGCCTTATCGCCCTCTTCGTCCAACACATAAGCGTAATCGCAGTGCCAGTTGTTGCCTTGGAGAAAGGGAATAAATTGCTCGAAACGAAAGCGCTGCGAAGGCGAACGACCAGGCCGATGTAAGGCAACAAAAAGCAGTCGTTTTCCTCTTTCCATGGGGTGCAAATTTATCGGAATAGGCTTTCCAATCCCAGCAAGTTGAATTACACCAACAGCGGATCTCTGCGCATCCACCCTGTAAGGGAGACACGTGGCTTGGTCGTGACCATCACTTCATGCTCAATGGCATCGCTGCGAAACAAGATTAATCGACCATAAAGCGGGGCAAAATCCGAAATTGTTCCATCGGCATGGTGCACGCGCAATTCACCGCCATGACCTTCCACCCAATCGGGATTGAGGTAAAGAATGACAGAAAAAATTCGATTGGAGGCAGTTTGAAATTGGTCGAGGTGTTTGGCATAAAACGCTCCTTCGGGATAAACGGCAAAGTGCGCTTCCGTTCGTTCCAAATGCACTCTGAAATAGGAAGTAAGAAAATTGCGCAATTCATCCATTGTTTGCCAATAAACTTGCTGATTCTCGCTAGCAGCTGCCCGATCGAGCCATTTAACTCGATCGCCTCGAATTTCTGCAATGGCTTTTTTCTCCAATCCTTTTCCTATGGCTGCTCGCTTAAACAAACCTTCTTCATATTCAACCATCGCCTCGCTACGCAAGGCGTCTAAAGCCGACTTTTCAAATGCTTGGTCTAAAAGCGCAAATCCACATTCTTCCAACTGCCGCGCTATGGATTCAAAAACGATGTTCAATGTGTTTTCATATTCGGCTGCAAAGTCAATACAAAAGCAGGTATGTGATCGGTTTATTTCTTGGAAAATTTTTAAGTCGAGAATTGCATCCATTGGGAGTGCTTTCTTTGTAATATGACAGCTTCTACTGCCCCTCTAGTTTCCATCATAATGCCCGTCAAAAATGCGGGCAGTGCTATCTCTGGTCATGAAAATGCATGGCTCATTGACTGCCTAAAATCGATTCAAGGTCAGTCTTTTTCTCGCTGGGAATTGATTGCTGTTGATGATCACAGTAGCGATAATTCCAAGGAGATTCTTTCAACTCTCGCCCATAAGGACAATCGCATTCAGATTTATAACAATGAAGGCAACGGCATCATCAGCGCCCTGCAGATGGCTTTGAAACATTCAACTGGAACATTCATCACTCGCATGGATGCGGACGACATCATGCCTGCAGATAAGCTGAAATGTATGCTCGAAGTTTTGGAAGCGAACCCTCGAGCTGTGGTGACTGGAAAGGTCAAGTATTTTGCCGATGGACTCGTGTCTGAAGGATATTTGGCTTACGAAAAATGGCTAAACGAACGCATAGATGCCAACGACTATTGGGATTGGATGTACCGCGAATGTGTAATTGCAAGTGCTAATTGGATGACACATCGCGACCATGTAGTGTTGGCATCTGATGTTTATCCAGAAGACTACAATTTGGTTTTTCATTGGTATGAAAATCGGCTTGAGGTTATGGGAGTTGATGCCGTAACGCACCTCTGGCGCGAGCACGATAAGCGCACTTCTCGCATTTCAGCACATTATGATCAAACAGCCTTTTTCGATTTAAAACTGGCGCAATTTCTCCGCTTCGACCAACAGGAAGATAGACCCTTAGCTGTAATGGGTAAAAACAAAAAAGCAAAGCTCATCGGTCAATTTCTAAACAAAAATCAGATTGCTTATATCGGAATTGACCTCGAAAACTTGCATCTGGTGGCGGAATTGGATCAGCCTCAAGTATTGGTCGCTGTCTTTCCCGATGAATTGGTGCGCGAAGGAATTGTTGGTTTCTTAGGCGGCTTTGGATTGGATATGGGTAAAGATTGGTGGTGGGTTTAAATAACGAATCAATGTGCTAAATAGTCAATTAGATAATTGAAAATTTGAATACTACGTCAGAATTCCAAAAAATGAAACACAGTTCGATCGTGTTTTGCATATGGTTGATGCAAACATGCACTACCCTTTTCGCCCAAAGCGACACATCGCACCTTCAATTTAATTATCCAGACAGCATAAAAAAAGGACGTTTAGCCGTTGTAATTGCTACAGAATCTGCCTTTTACTTGGGCGGAATGAGCTACTTACAATACGTCTGGTACAAGGATCATGACAGGGTTGATTTTCACCTCTACAACGATGCCGCGGGTTACCTTCAAATAGATAAATGTGGTCACGCATTTGGTGCATATTTGGAAAGTTACCTCAGCTTTGAATCGCTCAGAAGAAGTGGCGTTTCAAGAAATAAAGCCATCCTTTTTGGCGGATTAACTGGAGCTATTCTTCAATTCCCCATCGAAGTATTTGACGGTATATACGAAGGTTGGGGCTTTTCGCTTAGTGATGTAGCCGCCAACACAACAGGTTCGGCCATCGTGGTTGCCAACGAACTGCTGTTTAAACGGCAATTGGTCAAATATAAATTCAGCTTTCGACCGTCTACCTACTACAAATTTGGCAACGGCTACTTGGGCGACTCTCCTCTTCAAAGCCTTTTTTACGACTACAATGCACATACATATTGGCTAAGTATGCCCGTGAATGCCTTATTCTTAAAGGAATCCCTTCCTTCTTGGTTATGCCTTGGCTTAGGATACAGCGCCAACGGTATGTATGGCGAATTCAAAAACGCCAAAAGTTATAGAGGACAACAGCTCCCATCGGTCGAGCGCTATAGACAGTTTCTCTTTTCGTTAGACTTAGACCCAAGCGCACTTCACACCAAATCGAAGATGTTGAATTCCATTTTGGATCATATGTTTTGGATAAAAATTCCTTTACCCACATTAGAGTGGAACACGAAGGATGGTTTTCGAGCCTACGGATTATATTGGTAGTCGATTTGTCAATGAGATTAAGAATCAATTAGATTTTAAATCAAATAATTGAAGAATTAAACCATTGAACCTTTAAACCATTGAAACCACTCATTCGTAAAGCATTCAGCTATTTTTGCCTAAACCCAACATTGTAATGTCTGAATTTCCTCCTTGCCCAAAATGTAAATCCGATTTTGCCTACTCAACCGGTGGAGAACTGTTGATGTGTCCTGAGTGTGGCCACGAATGGAGTCCAAAAGAAGTAGCGGCAGAAAATGCCATGGCTGAAGTGAAAGACGCCAATGGCACCGTTTTGCAAGATGGCGACAGCGTAATCGTGCTAAAAAACCTACCTGTGAAAGGAATGCCTCAACCTGTTAAGGCGGGAACAAAAGTGAAAAACATCAGACTGACCGAAGGCGATCACAACATCGCTTGTAAGATTGACGGCTTTGGATCGATGGGTTTGAAATCAGAGTTTGTGCGCAAAGGGTAAAGACACAATTTCAACCGAGCTTCACCGTTTCGTATTTTGCAGTCTATGATAACCTAACGCTCGCCTCCTTGACTCCAAAAAGAACGAATTCCGCGACTATATTGATCGTTGCAGCTATATTATGTAGCTTCACTCCACTGTACTCGCAGGATGTGTTGGATGGGATTTACATGCCTGAAAAGACCCAGTTTTACAGTCCAGACCAACAAAATCGTGAAATTTTCACGCATTTTAGCATCGATCAAGATTTCCCTGTAGAAAGCACCCGATTGATTGATGAAGCAGCGATAGCCACCTATACACACTTTCCAGAAGCACCTTTTAAACAAGAAGACTGCGTTTTTTTCAACCCGGTCGATGCATTTTTAGGCACCACTTCGGACAAGAACGTCCATCATCCTTTGGGATTTCATTTTGGGGAGTTCAATTCCAAGGAATTCAATTTTCGAGATGGCAACCCCATTTTACCCAATTCACTGCGCTTTTATGTGGACACGACTTTTGTTTCATTGGACGAAAATCAAATTCAACTGGTATTAGACCCAGACTACAGCATTCCTTTGGATGCCTATTTACAGCCCTTTTACTTCCGCAAATACGAAGTTTCT
>Ga0115566_10004218_pt1 | contig 11465 bp, 11 predicted proteins | sample COGITO_mtgs_1204_3_FD_87173 | JGI IMG/M metagenome (GOLD analysis project Ga0115566, IMG submission 87173) | Pelagic marine microbial communities from North Sea - COGITO_mtgs_120405 | ecosystem: Environmental > Aquatic > Marine > Epipelagic | place: Germany:Helgoland, sampling site Kabeltonne...
CATGTATTTTCCAACATCAACACTCGATCTCCAACACCAATTCCTAAGGCTCCTCCAGAAGCACCTTCACCGATTACAATACAAATCACCGGCACTTTAAGTTGTGCCATTTCCATAAGGTTTTTCGCAATTGCTTCACCTTGACCACGCTCTTCAGCCTCTAGACCCGGATATGCACCAGGCGTATCGATTAACGATATCACCGGCTTATTGAATTTCTCTGCAAGCTTCATCAATCGTAATGCTTTTCTGTACCCTTCAGGGTTTGGCATTCCAAAATTTCGATACTGTCTTAGCTTAGTATTTATTCCTTTTTGCTGCCCTATGAACATTACACTTCGCCCATCAATTTCACCAAAACCGCCTATCATAGCTTTATCGTCTTTAACATTCCGATCGCCATGTAGTTCAATAAAATTATCGTTTGTTAGGGCACTTATATAACTTAAAGCATAAGGCCTTTCCGGATGCCGTGAAGTTTGAACTTTTTGCCAAGGAGTCAGATTCTTATAAACTTCTTTCTGAGTTTTTTCAATCTTCTTTTTGAGATCATCAATGGTTTCGGCCATATCTACCTTACCCTTGCTTGCAGTTTTCTCCGCTTTCTCAAGTTGTTCGCACAAATCAGCTATTGGTTCCTCAAAGTCTAAAAACACCGACATATCTATGAATTTTGGTCGGCAAATTTAACTAAACCAAACCGTAATGTTATGTTTGTGCAAAACAAGTATTTTGATTTCTTTTCCAGGCTGTAAAATTAATATTGGATTAAACATTATTTCAAAACGAATTGATGGTTTTCATAATCTCGAAAGTATTTTCTACCCAGTAAGTTGGAGCGATGTTTTAGAATTTCATGCTTCAAAACAAAACGAACTTCACACCTATGGAACTTCATTGAAAATTAAGAATGAAGACAACATAGTTTGGAAAGCTTTAGAATTATTAAAAAAAGACTACAAGTTCCCTTCTATTGAATTACATCTATTAAAGAATGTGCCTAATGGAGCTGGATTGGGTGGAGGTTCTGCTGATGGAAGCGCTGCCCTAAACCTTATAAATCAAGAGTTTGATTTGAACATTTCCAACCGCAAATTGATAAAATATGCAGAAATTTTGGGAAGTGATTGTCCATTTTTTATCGACAACAAACCTAAATTGGTTTCAGGAAGAGGTGAAATATTAGAATCAACAAAGCTCTCTTTAAACGGTTATTATCTGAAAATAATAAACCCTGGTATTCATGTAAGTACACAATTAGCTTTCTCTAGAATCAGCCCCCGCGTTCCGGAATTCGATTTAAAAAAGTTGAATGTTTCGGATATTTCAAATTGGAAGTCCTATTTAAAAAATGATTTTGAAGAATCAGTATTTGAAAAATACCCTGAAATAGAATTAATAAAAAACGATATGTATGAAAACGGTGCTTTGTATTCGTCTATGACGGGTACCGGAAGTAGTGTTTTTGGTATTTTTAAAAATGAACCAATTGAAAACCAATCAAATCACCTTTCTTGGATTGGTAAATTGAACTAAACAACCATTATTTTGGCGCTAAACGAAAAATATAAACTGCCAAAAAACCATAAATAATATTTGGAATCCAAGTGGCTATGAGTGGCGGAAGCCCCGCATTAAGTGCATATACAGTTGACACCCGGTCCATAAACACATAAGAGACTGCCAACAATAGTCCAAAAGCCAAATGGGCGCCAATACCACCCCTTACTTTTCTACTCGAAATACTTACTCCAATTAACACCATTATAAAAGTTGAAAAAGGAATTGCCGTTCTTTTATGTTTTTCGATTAAGTGATGGGCAATGTTTTCGGAACCCGAAAGTTTTTCTAACTCGATGAATTTAGTCAATTCAGGAGTAGTCATCATTTGAGTTGTGTATTCTAACCTTCTTTCAAATTCACTCGGATGCATGTTTAAAGTAGTATCCATTTCTAATCCTTTTTCAACCCATTCCAGCTCACCATCAATATGTCGTTTAATATAATTATGTACTGTCCATTGTTGCTTAACACTATCGAACTGTGCATAATCGGACCTCATTTTAAACGTAAGTACGTCATTTTCCCAATGTTCTAGACTAAACTTATACCCAATATCACTTTGGGCATTATATGACTCAAAATAGGTAACATCATTTTTACCAATTCGTTTATGTATTTCCTTATCGTGATTTCTAAATGCGATTTTAAAGTACGATTCTTCAAATGCAATTCGAGTCTTATTGGCATGTGGAACTGCAAAATGATTAAAGGCCAGCGACATGACCACTAATATAGATGACGAAATAAAATAAGGCCATAGGTATCTATAAAAAGAAACTCCACCTGATAAAATAGCAACTATTTCAGTTCTAGCAGCCATTTTTGAGGTAAAAATAATTACTGAAATAAATATTAGAAGTGGGCTAAACATGTTGGCATAGAAAATGACAAAATTCATGTAATAGTCGAATATCAAACCCATAATTGGTGCATTCCTTTCTGTGAAATCATCCATTTTTTCTGTGTAATCAAACACACAAGCAATAAGCATTAACATTGCCATGATAAAAAAGAACGTAAGTAAAAAGTTCTTTATGATGTATGCGTCAATTTTCTTCAAAAGGAAGGGCTTAAATACGTTGCGAAACTTTATCGACCATGATTGTTTTCCAAGCTTTGAAAGTTCCTGCCAAAATTTGTTTTCTAGCCTCCTTCACCAGCCACAAATAAAATCCCAAATTGTGAACACTCGCAATTTGCGAACCTAGCATTTCTCGAGAAATTATTAAGTGTCTCAAATAGGCTTTAGAATATTGATGATCAACATAGGTAGTACCATTAGCATCAATTTGAGAATGGTCATTCTGCCACTTTTTATTCTTAATGTTAATAATTCCTTCTGAAGTAAAAAGCTGACCATTTCTTGCATTTCTAGTTGGCATAACACAATCAAACATATCTACACCCAAATCGATGCATTCTAGAATATTTGCCGGGGTTCCAACTCCCATAAGGTACCTTGGTTTTTCTTTTGGTAAAATGCCACAAACCAAATCCGTCATAGCATACAAATCTTCATGTGGTTCACCAACAGAAAGACCACCGATTGCATTTCCTGCAGCACCTTTATTTGCAATATATTCTGCCGACTTTTCTCTAAGGTCTTTGTAAACACTTCCTTGAACTATTGGAAACAAAGACTGGTTATAACCATATTTTGAAGTGGTCTCATCCATGTGATTTATACATCGATCAAGCCATCGGTGAGTCATATTCAAACTATTGCTGGCATAAGTATAATCACATGGATAAGGCGTACACTCATCAAAAGCCATTATTATATCTGCACCAATACTTCGTTGAATTTCTACTGCTTTTTCGGGGGTAAAAAAGTGTCGCGAACCATCAATATGCGAAGCAAACTTCACCCCCTTTTCAGTAATTTTTCTAGAGTCGGACAATGAATAAACCTGATATCCGCCACTATCCGTCAATATTGGTTTATCCCAACCAATAAACTTGTGTAAACCTCCTGCACTTTCCAGTACTTCAAGTCCTGGCCTTAGAAACAAATGATAAGTATTTCCTAAAATTATCTGAGCTTCAATCTCTTCTTTTAATTCTCTTTGATGAACTGCCTTTACTGACCCAGCTGTTCCGACAGGCATAAAAATAGGAGTTTCTATTTTTCCGTGATCCGTTTCAAGGACTCCAGCTCTAGCTTTTCCAGCTTCATCTGTTTTTTGTAAGGTAAAGTTCATTGCCATCAATTAAAGTTGGCAAAGATATACGCAAGGCAATTAGTTAGTAAATGGTTTTAACAAAGCTTATTTATTGAGTTTTCTATTTTCATAATCTGCACTAAACCTTATGCCAATTGAAGGTTTTTAATGCACACATACTTTTTACACTTTTCCATTTGTTCAAAAGTTCATGATTTTATCTTAGCCATAAACCTTAAAAAGCGAAGTTTTGTAGATAATGCAGATTCCGGAATTCACTCCTTTATTAATTGCTCTACTCACAGTCAGTGGATTGAAATTAACTGCAGATTGGGTAATCAATGGTTTAGTTGTTTTTTCGAAAAAAGAAAAATATAATCCAAAAAAAAATGACCAACTTAAGCTACCTAAAGTCTCTATTATTATTTGCGCGCGAAATGAAAGCCATAATTTAATCGAGTTTTTACCTAAGGTATTGGAGCAAGATTACCCTGATTTTGAAGTCGTTGTGGTAAACGACCGATCCATTGACGACACACAAACATTGCTAAATGCATTTGCAATTAAGCATTCTAACCTAAAAGTTACTCGGGTACAAGAAAGTGAGTTGCACTGGGCAGGTAAAAAGTTTGCGTTAACAATTGGCTTAAAATCAGCAAGCAACTCACTTGTTTTATTAACTGATGCCGATTGCTTTCCTGAAAGTGACCAATGGTTAAAAGAAATGAGCTCAAATTTCAGCGATACTAAAAAAATAATTTTAGGCTATGGGGCTTATCAAAAAGGAACAAGCCTTATCAACAAATTAATTAGGAGTGAAGCTTTTACCATTGCCCTTCAATATTTAGGTTTGGCTAAAATGGGTGTTCCTTATATGGGAGTTGGGAGAAATTTAGCTTATAACAAAGACCTGTTTTTTGATAATCGTGGATTTGCCTCTCATCAATTTATGGCTTCGGGTGACGATGATTTGTTCATTAATGAGGTAGCAACAAAAAAAAATACAACGATTAGTTTTAATGAAAAATCATATACAACCTCTATTCCAGAGAAAAGTCTGAAGTTATGGATGGAGCAAAAACGACGACATTTAACTACCTCTAATCGATATAATTTCATTTCAAAGTTTGCATTGCTATTCACAAGTTCACTTCGTTATTCGTTCTATTTACTCCTTATAATTTGCTTTTTCACTGAATTATATCTCGTTGGGCTCATCCTATTTTTATTGAATTCAATATCCTTGATTGCACTCTATTATTTACCCGCAAAAAGAACCAAATCAGTCGATTTATTAATTTGGTTACCAATAAGTGAATTCTTTTTGCTTTTGTTCTACCCTTTTTTGTTAATTTGGAACACCATAATTAGTGGAAACCCATGGAAGAATTATTAAACGAAAACCTTTCAGATAAAGCTAAATACGATTACCAATTGGTAAGGCGTGCGCTGGACAACAAGGATGAAAAGGCCTATGCAGAAATTTTAGAGCGATATCGTGAACCAATTTATTACATGCTGCTAAAAATGGTATATAAACCAATTGAAGCTGAGGATCTAACAATTGAGGCATTTGCAAAGGCATTCAAAAAATTAGAGCAGTACGCACCAACGTATGCATTTAGCACTTGGCTTTATAAAATTGCCACGAATAATGCAATCGATTTTATCAGAAAAAAGAAAATGAAGACTTTTTCACTAGATAAGGAGATCGTGGGCGCTTCGGGCAATGGATTTAAATTTGACCCTCCTTCAAGTGGACTAACTCCTGAAGAAAAAATCATTAAAACACAAAAAGTTGAATTGATGAGAAAGGTTGTTTCTTTTTTAAAGCCTAGGTACAAAACACTAATTGAGCTTCGCTATTTTAAGGAATACTCTTATTCCGAAATTTCTGAAGAAGTCGGCATTCCATTAGGCACCGTAAAAGCCCAACTCTTTAGAGCTAAAGAACTGCTATTTGAAATGCTTAAAGAAAAAAAAGGGAGTATTTAATGAAGGGTTATTAAACCGTTTATTGACTTTTGCATTTAAAACAAACGACAAAAATGAATCACATTTTAAAATACTTCCACGATTTAAACCCCAGGCAAATTGAACAATTTGAAATGCTTGGAGTGCTTTATAAAGAATGGAATGACCAGATAAACGTGATTTCGAGAAAAGACATTGACCTTTTATATGAAAGACATGTACTGCATTCACTGGCTATAGCAAAATACATGAAATTTAAAAAAGGAACTACGATACTGGATGTCGGAACCGGTGGTGGTTTTCCAGGGATTCCCTTAGCCATCATGTTTCCTAATTCTAAATTTACCCTTATTGATTCCATTGGAAAAAAAATTAAGGTGGTAAATGCAGTTTCAAAAAGTTTAGAACTAAAAAACTGTCAAGGAATACATATTAACGCTAAACTTTATCACAAAAAGGCGGATTTTATTGTGAGCAGAGCTGTTACCAATTTCAATGATTTTTTGGATTTAGTACAAAAAAACATTTCAAACAAAAACAAAAACGATAAACCAAATGGGATTATTTATTTAAAAGGTGGTGATTTAAGTAAGGAGCTATTTAATCATCAAGATAGAATCTCCAACACCATGATTAATAAGTATTTTGAAGGAGAGTTCTTTAATGAGAAACAAATTATTCATTATTATTGATTCCCATTATGAATGTTAAATCACTTCTTCTATTCATTTTTATATTTAGCTTTTTCCCAAGCTATTCTCAAAATAATTACGGATTCAGAATTGCTTATGAAAATTACGGGTTTGCCATAGGTGGAACCGATGAAGTTTTTAATGGTTTTAAACTCGATTTGGTTGATAATAGCTCTTATCAAATCAGAGGTATCAATTTAAGTGGAGCTTACCTAACTAAGTCCGCCAGAAATGATGTTCACAATATTGTTTGGGGAGCAAATCTAGGTTTGGTGGCTGCAAGGGGAAGAACATTTGGAGTCTCCATTTTTCCTTTTGGCAATTTTCAAGATGAAATTAGAGGCGTCAGTTTTGGGATGCTTAACTCAGGTTATATGCGATCTGGGGTTTCAATGAGTGTGGCGTGGACCAAAGCCGTGGATAAAGGAATATATGGTGTAACAGGATCACTCGGAATAATAAAAGCGAAATCAATAAAAGGGTTTGCAATAGCACCTGTAATTTATGGGCTTTATCAAGATTACAAATTTTACCGCATGGAAATGCGTGGATTTGCGATCTCATTAGTCATCTACTCCAATTACATGGATGGTATTTCAATTAGTTTAGTCAATGTGGGCAAACTTGTTCATGGAGCAAATGTTGGAATCGTAAATATTGCCCAAAAAATGACAGGCCTGCAATTGGGAGTCTTTAATGCCTCAGATACTATTATGGGAACTGATCATTATTTAGACCCAGAAAACGTCTATAAAATTTCCAGGAAAATGAGACCTATAGTCCAAATTGGAGCTGTAAACACCAGTCAACAAGAGTTTTCTACTCAATTCGGTCTATTCAATAGAAGTGAAAAAGAATACTGTATTCAATTTGGCTTGATAAACGTAAATATGGCAAATAGAAAAGGCCTAAGAATTATGCCTTTCTTAAACTGGAATATGGGGACTGGAGAATTCAAAGAGGAAAGAACAAGATTAAAAGAAGAGAATAAAAAAATAAAAGCTCAAGAAAAAGAAATCCGCAAGAAGGTTAAAAAAGAAGCAAAGGAACGAAGAGAATTAGAGAAAAAACTAAGGCAAGACATTAAGAAAAACGGATGAAGAAAACACTAATCATATCTGTTTTCACATTACTGTCAAGCACATTTGGCTGTATGTCATTAGACCCGAGTTCTGTCATTATTAAATCTTTTCGTCAAGGTCCCTTTGACGCCATTTTTGTTCCTGGATGCCCCTATACTAAGCCTGAATATGAAGGACTTTTACTTGCAAGAGTCTATTGGGCTAAGTATATATGGGAACAAGGTATGGCTAAACGAATATTATTTTCTGGTTCGTCTGTTTACACACCATATGTTGAAGCAAAAATTATGCGTGAGATTGCTATTTGCGCAGGAATTGATTCTAATGTGATTAGAATTGAAACTGAAGCGGAACATAGTTCGGAAAACCTTTATTACTGTTATAAAATGGCACAAGATAGTGGTTGGAAGAATGTAGCGCTTGCCACAGACATCTTTCAAATGGGTTTACTTAGCTCTTATATTGATGCATTAGATTACGACGTCAAGCTAATTCCAATGGACTGGGATCAATTAGGAATGATTGAACGATATGACATGGATATAGATGCTACCAAGGCTTTTGTTCCTAATTTCATTCCCATTACCGACACTTTAACCCCTCAACAAATAAAAATTAACTCTAGTGGAGCTCGGGTATTTCCAGATTTAAACCTCAAAGAAAAAAAGGAAAAAATACCCAAGAAAAGTCATCACGGAAAGCCCAAGATTTAAATCTTATATAGAAGGCCTTTTTACTTTTAACCAAATAAGAAATCTTCCGATTTTACACCTTGCTCACGTCAGAATACTCCTTACTTTTGCATAATGGAAAAACTAAAAGAGCGTTGGGGAATAACCTCCAACTTCCAAGTAATTCTGATTTTAATTGTTTTTTCTATTAATGGATCTTTTGCTGCTTGGGTAGCAAAACCAGTTACAGAATTTATTGGAGTATCGCCGGAGGTTAATGGCTGGGCACTTTACATCCCCATCCGTATTTTTCTAATTTTCCCAATTTACCAGGCCACTCTTCCTTTAGTTGGTTTTCTATTTGGACAATTCAAATTCTTTTGGAATTTTGAAAAGAAATTTTTGACTCGTTTAGGATTAGGTTTTCTATTTAAAAAAGAGTCAACCTAACTTAATTTGGGCCTATTATTATCAAAGCATTATAATCTATTTCATTTCTTTGCCCCTTGAAAAAACTCATTAAAGAAGATTCCAAGTTTCTGGTATTATTTATAATATCTCTACTTTCAATATTAGTTCCTGGATTTGTTACCGAGTCACATCTTTCCGACATGATATTCAATATCATCTTCACAACTATGGTAATAGCTAGTACTTTTACAATTGCTCAAACAAAAAAACATCAGCGAAACATTTTACTTCTTGGTGCCACAACACTTCTATTTGCATGGATTTTAATACTTAATTTAATCCCGTATAACCACCCTAAAAAATTAGGAGTACTTCCACTCTTTTTCTTTTTTCTTTATACAGTTTACCGACTAATATTCACTATTTTAAAAAGCAAGAACGTCACACCAGATGTGATTTTCGGAGCAATAACTGGCTACATATTTTTAGGATATGCTGGAGCATTCTATTTTGAAGTAGTTCAAAGTTTTTTTCCTCACTCATTTGATATGGCTCTAATTGAAAATTCAATGTCTCTCGAATATTTCAGTTTCGTCACCATGACTTCCCTTGGTTATGGAGAAATAGTACCCCTAAGCAATGCTGCAAGAAGCGGCGCAATCATACTGACCATTTTTGGTCAGTTTTATATAGCCGTTGTTGTTGCCATACTTGTATCCAAATACTTGGTTAGAATTAACCGTTAATAACTGATAAGTTGGCGTAAAACCTCAAATAATAAACCATAAAATGAAGTAGAAGCTACAAGACAAAAAAAAATTAAAATAAGGGTTTTTTCTTTGATTTAATTACATACTTTTGCGCCTCGCTTTTCGGAGCTAATAAATAATAAAGAAAGATGAAAAGAACGTTTCAGCCCTCGAATAGAAAAAGAAGGAACAAACACGGATTTAGAGAGAGAATGTCTACTAAAAATGGTAGAAAGGTGTTGGCGAGTAGAAGAAGGAAAGGAAGAAAAGAGTTGACTGTATCTGACTCTATCTATAGAAAATAATAAGCTGATTTATATTACGTTTACAAAAAAGGTGGTTTTTTTAACCACCTTTTTTTGTGCCAAAAAATTAGACTTTAATGATTCCTCAGTTAATAGAGTCTAAGCAATTTTTCAGTGATAATGACAAATATCACTGAACTATTATTATTGTTTGAATAATTTTGAAGCGCTTAAATTTCAAGAATATGATGTATGACTTCACCATTGTTGGCGGCGGAATAGTAGGATTAGCAACTGCTTATAAGTTGCAAAAAAGATTCCCCAATATGAATTTACTTGTATTGGAAAAAGAGGACATTTTTGCACCGCACCAAACCGGAAATAATTCTGGAGTAATTCATTCTGGAATTTATTACAAACCCGGTTCATATAAGGCAAAAAACTGTGTAGAAGGAAGGCGTGAACTAGTTGCTTTTGCAAAAGAGCATGATATTGACCATGATATCTGTGGTAAATTAATTGTTGCAACAGATGAATCTGAATTTCCATTCTTAGACAAGATCTTTGAACATGGAATAAAAAATGAAGTAGAAGATACAGAGTATGTAACTGCTGAACAAATTAAGGAAATTGAACCACATTGTCATGGCATAAAAGGAATAAGAGTAGGGTGTACAGGTATTATTGATTATAGAGGTACAACCGTTAAATTGGCTGAGTTAGTTGAAAAACTTAACGTGAACTCCAAAACACTAACCGGTCATGAAGTCACTAAGCTTGAGCATAAAAAAGACCACACTCTAATTACTACACCAAAAGGAACTTTTACTTCGAAAAAAATGATTTTTTGTTCTGGACTTCAAGCTGATATAATGGCTAAGATGGATGGAGCTAAAATCAAGGAAAAGGTAGTTGGATTTAGAGGCGATTACTATGAGCTTACACCCCAAGGAAAACATAAAGTTAAACATCTTATTTATCCAGTGCCAAATCCTGATTTCCCATTTCTAGGGGTGCACTTTACTCGTATGACTGATGGAGAAATTGAATGTGGTCCCAATGCGGTTTTCACATTTAAAAGAGAAGGTTATGGAAAAACAGATTTCAGTTGGAGGGACACCATTGACGCCTTAACTTATCAAGGAACTTGGAAGTTTTTTCTTGGTAATATTAGTTTCGGAATAAACGAATACAGAAGAGCTTTTTCCAAAAAATTGTTTCTTAAAACTCTTCAGCGACTAATTCCATCACTGACAATGGATGACATTCGCCCAGGGCGCGCTGGAGTGCGAGCAATGTTACTTGGACTAGACGGAGACACTAGAGACGATTTTAGAATTGAATACCACGAAAATTCTATACATATATTAAATGCCCCTTCGCCAGCCGCAACTGCATGTTTAGCTATTGGAAATGAAGTTGTAAAAATGGTAGAAAAGCGATTTGATATTTAAAGTAATATCCAATCACAAAGAAGCAGGAAACACACGATAGTTTTTTTTAAACTAATCGACTAGTCGGTATTTCTCTTTTATCTCTTGCCAGTCCCAAATAAAATTTTCGATAATATCGTCAAGCCTTTTAAGAAATATCGGGTTAGGAGTATTTAGATTTCGAAAATACTCTTCTTGAAATTGATTTAATTTATACCTATCGAAAACCGCCTTTGACATTCCATAATGAATGTTTTTTGAAGGCATATTCAATCGTTTCATTCTACTTTGATACCTGCTTATATGAGTTTTTAGTTGAATGTAATCGAGGTTTAAGGTATTTGCCAATTGATTAGTAATTAAATCAATTAACCGAATATCCTGATAGTCGTTAAAGTACTTTGGAATGAATTGTAAATTTCCAGCAATAACAATCATTAAAAATCGATCCGCATCATTACTTGCTATTTTAGGTGATTTTTC
>Ga0115566_10004221_pt1 | contig 11462 bp, 5 predicted proteins | sample COGITO_mtgs_1204_3_FD_87173 | JGI IMG/M metagenome (GOLD analysis project Ga0115566, IMG submission 87173) | Pelagic marine microbial communities from North Sea - COGITO_mtgs_120405 | ecosystem: Environmental > Aquatic > Marine > Epipelagic | place: Germany:Helgoland, sampling site Kabeltonne...
TATGCAAAACATATCACGGTTTCCGTGTTATGTTTAGAATGATATTTATTATGATGCGCGAACGGGTTCGTAGTGTCCACCACTCCATTCCAATTCAATGGTTCGGTCGAAGGATGCTGACACAGGCAAAAACTCGATACTCGGCTGCGTTCGGTCACGTCTGCACATGTTGCGCACCACGATGCGCATCCGCCACAGGTTGCATGCCGCCTGGATCTCGATTGCCCCGCCCCACGTGCTGGGACTGCGCATATTATTGATATAGTTGGTACCCGCGTCCATTTCCAAAATCTGCCGTGTTTCGATGCCGTCAATGATAGGGCGATTTGCTGCGAGGTATCCGCATATGTCAGACCGTATCTGTGCGCTCGATATAGGGAGAAAGTGGCTCATACTGTTGAATAGGCAACTCATTGAATGTGTCCCAATATAGTGAGTATTGAAATTAATCTAAAGTACTATTCCAAATGATCACATCATGGGTTTCAAGCAGTAGAATTGTACAAATAGGTAGCATAATATGGCCAATATGATAGAACCCATCCATATCGGGATGATGGTCTTCTTTCTAAAGCCTATTCCAAACTGGCGGATGCTCCCGTCTTCTTCAAAGAGAAAATGAGGCGCACCGTAGATGATGATCAAAAATAATCCTGTGAAAAGAAAGAGTGCGAAGTAGGTGGGATTTTTTATAATGTCGCGTTGGTTCATTGTCTACAGATACTGTACTCTACTTCGATAAAAAAGCGCGCGTCAGGACTTGTTGTTGTCAATATTCCAATATTACAGATTTGTTAATATTCGTCATTGTCACCGTCCTCGTCCTCGTCCCCGTATGGGTCTCCATCTGCGTCATCTCCGCGAACCCGTGACATATCGCGTTCATCTTCGTCCTCTTCCACTTGTCGGTCCATGTCGGCTAAATAGTCGTCTTGATACTGTGATATGTTTTCGTCCGTGACGCCCTGTTGGGTTCTGATATGTTGTTCAATCTCCTGCATTTTGTCTGCGAATTCGCGTTCATTGTCGTAGTCGTCCTTCACGTGAAACCGTAGGCTCTTCTGTAGACCTTTTCCCCATACGCCTTGTTTGTTGGCCTTTTTAATATTGTCGAGGTCGCGGTCAGCCTGCTCCGCCATGTTCGCCAGTCGAGTTGTGATGAGTTCCTTCTCTCCCTCGCGTATTTTAAAGTTGGTGTCCATGATTTTTGCATATGATGGTTGAACTGCACTCTTGTGTTTGTGCATCATCTGAACGTATTGATGTAATAGTCGTGCAGTGGTGCTTCGCATCTTCTTCATGTCACTCATGAACAACCCTGGGTCAACTGATGGGATGTCGCTAGTCTCTCTGCGTCCCAGATCCTCCATAGAATATCCGTCGACGGTTTCTATATTAAGCATGGTTTCATCTGCAGATAGTTCGATGTATGCGTGCATGGTTGTCAACATGTAGTATTCGAATAACATTTTACAAGTGGTTTTATCTAACACAGATACGATGGGGGATTGTTTTTTGTCACCAGATGTCGGTATTTCAGTAAAATAAGGCGTGTGTTTCGCCAGTTTGTTTATCATTTCGCACTTGGATGTTATCTCAGAAAGAACGTGTTTAATACTTGGTTCGTCATAGAATGTCGCTAAACTTTCATAATCACTTTCCACCACAGAGTTAATCGCATCGACTGCCTTGCGGGATAAAGAGTTGCGCTTGGCCGTAGAGTAGGACATGGTCGTGCTGTGGTCTACCTTGTGTTGTATTGCGTGCGGAAACACCGTAGTGAGGTTTTTGATATACGTGTTGATAAATGCAAAGAGATTGTAGTAACTGTTACTATGTGCTACATCGTGTTGCGTGGATGCATCCTCTTCCCATGACGAAATATCAAGTAGGAATGTGTTCAGTCTGGCTGTCTGTGCAGGAGTCATTGTGATATGGTCGTGGATGAAAACAGTAATATCCTTTCTCATGCGGTCGTTCTGTTTCGATATTGCATTGCGTAGTGCGCGTACGTCAGGTGACGAACGGTATGTATCGTAGTCGAACGTGTCGAGAACAATATCTAAATGTCGCATAATCTCTGCGATAGGGTGGTTTTCATCGTTCATTATTTCTCTACACTGTGTAATCACGTTGCGTAGACGTTGTACCTGTGTCACAACGCTAGTGTCGTATTGTGTGATAACTTGGTTCTTTGCCCCACTAACGCGCAAGAGTTTTTCTAGATACACGCCATCGTATACCTTTCCTTCGTCTTTCAGTTTTCGGATTTTTTCGGATATAGCGTCTGAGTTGGAGATTTTGTCGGGTTTTCCTCCACATACGGTCTCCAAGTCGTGGTCTAATATATCCTGTCGGTTGAAACGACATATAGAGATGAACGCTCGATATATAGTGACTTCGTTATAATCGTTTCCGAGTGGTGCGCGTGCGTTCTTGTCGTCAAGATTGCAGAATATGGTAAGCGCTCGTGATAGACGTTTCATGTTTGTTACTATGGAATGCATTCCGCTCACTATCGCGTTGGTGCGTGATAGGTCTCCGTTGATGCTTGAGAAATATTCGTGTTGGGTCTTTCCAATGCTTTTGCTTCCGAAGTTGTCTATGAACAGTTCATCTGTGCTGTCTCTGTGTCCTTTTACCTCGTTGATTGTTTGTTGTACACCCATTTGATACGCCAGTGAGAATTGTATCAGTTTTCCCTGAATGACATCCATCTTACCCCATTGTGCTGAACTTCCGATTTTGATGTCTGAAACGAGCAAATCATGGAATCCCGAAACAATTGGTTCTATTCGCGACAAACGTACAGTGTGTAGCGGGGGCATAAATGTCGTCCACTGTTCGACACGGTTTTCGGCAAGAACTTCCTCGTCAGGGTGTTCCATTAGGTACTCTCTCTTTGCGTTTATTTTGGCTTTCACGTCCACATGTGTGATATAACATTTATCGATGTATGTCTTAATCCATTTCATGATAGTTTCGGGTGATTTTTTCCTAAGTACTTTCCATGATCCTACTGCGGTAGTTCCCTTGCGCGCCACGCATGCAATGTATGCCAGACCTGTGGTGTCACCATCGCCGTCGAACGGATATCCTGAAAAGGAACGCACGCATCCTGGATATGTTTTTTTAGTGACAATTGCGGGCACTGACGTTTGGATCGCGATAAGCACCGCGCCCAGAGTGAGATACATGATGACTTCGTCAAATATAGTTTCATATGGAGTGGCTTTTTTTCCCTCGACGGATTTGGCTGCTACTATTTCTCGGTATTTAGCCTCCGATGGCAGTATGTTAGGTGCTGTCATCATGGTGGACGCAATTTTTATGATAAACTCCATTTGGTTGACCAGACTGATGTCCATGAACCCCGCAATTGCGGTGACCACTTTGTACATTGTATTCGTCTCATGCGTTGTGTATTTTACCACGGTGTCATGTGCGCTACGAATCTCGCGCAAATATCGCGTATCAAAGCTCTCTTCGGCAACAGCGCGGCTCACAATTTTGTGTCCATTGTCGAACCCTTCTTCTGTATCAAAATCTTTGCGTACAATTTTTTCACCACTGAACTTATCTACCCAGTGGGCTCCGTCATCACTCTCTGCACCATTTTCGCGAATGATGCGCTGCAATGTATGTTGATAGGATTTGCGTGCGTAATCAGAACCGTCGTCCATCCATGCAAGCGCAAGTTCGTGCATAAAGACAGGTAAAAGTCGTGTCTTAGTGATTTTACAGTATCTCCATCTGCGCGCATTACCATCTGCATCACATTTATCTCCATCAACACATTCTTCTGTGTATCGATTGATAAAGAATAACAGGTCCGTGTATTTGTTATTGAGATCTTTTTGAGCCAGAATCTTCTGTTTGAGTTCCGTGCGTGGCGATTGTACAATGACTTGTGCTACACCGCTCGCGACCATCTCTGCTCCGATTGCAAATTGTTGTAGATCGTATTTACACAGGTCGTATGTGCGCCGCGTCTTTAACACCTTGGTGAGATGTTGGCTACGTGCAACCCGTTCTGCTAGATATGTTTTCAGTTCTTGTGCCGTTGATGTTAGTTTTTCATCAAACCGATTAATAATCTCTTTCAAAATGTTCGCATGCATCAATGCCTTGGATTCAGATACGGGTGTGCATTTTTCATCCATGCTCATAGCGCTTTGGTTGTAAACACACCCTGGTTCTAGACTGCAGTTGAGTGCTGCGTTGTCTGTGAGAAGAGTCGAACTAATTTGATCGTCAATCTTCCATGTGTCATTAATGCGTTTAAAGTAGAGTAATACGCTTTCATTAGAATCATGTAATAGTGCATATTCTCCATCACGTACCCTCTTCTTTCCAGTAATAAGCGTTTCTGTCAGGTGATCTATATCAGCATCAGATACTGAGTTGGGTTGCGCTCCGTGTACTTTGCTTCGAACAAACGTGAAAAAGTTTTCAGGAGACATTTGTGAGTATTGTGCGTCGAACTTCTCGATCGTATTAGCAAACGGTTCCTTCTTTTTAATCAGCATTGTGTAATTGGTGTCGTCATACTTTCTGTCAAAATAGATGGTCGTCTTATTGTCTCTATTCAGCTCTTCTTGAGAGAAGTATTGTTTTGCGATTATCGCCATTTTGCATTTATTTTCGTTTTCCTTTTTGTCTCCAGTGTCTTTATTCGGCGCGAGGTCTTCTCTGAAAATGTCCATCATAGTGTCTACCTTTTCGTGTATAAGAATGTCAGATGACTCGCGCGACATGACATCGGTCAATGCTCTTCCATAATCTAAATTGCACATTTTTGATAGCAGTTCGCTATTTGAGTAATTTAATCCAGCTTGATTGTACTGATATGCAAGCGCTGTCTGCGAACTGTCTGCATATAGACTCGTAATTGACTTGGATGAAAACTGGTTAGAGTGTGGCATTTTTTTGATACGTGCAAGCGTTTTCCACCGTGTATTTTTCTCGTCAAGGTATCGAGAAATATTTTTATTCACATGTTGCTTGATGTCAGAATATTGCTTTTGGGTAATATCTTCTGTATATACGCTGTATGGTTCAAGAAGAGTTATGAACTCATATGTGTTTAGTTTATCTTTCACCTTGTCTGACAACATGTCGACTAACTGTTTTGTGGTTGGAATAATGGCGCGAGTATATTCATCAAAACTCGTATCCGCCATATCTGGACCCATCTGATAGTTCGTAAAGTTATTGTATGTGGCACTGTTATATCTGCTTGGAACAGTAAGACTGTCTACCATCACGGTATGGATATTGGTTTTTCGTCCCAGCGTCTTAAAATATGTTGGGTACATTGTGGTGTATTGAGCCTTTTGTGCGATGGACGAACCTGGTCGAGACACCATAGAAAAACGTGCAACCGAATAAGGAAGTGTCATGATAGAGCGGATCGCCATGCGATCACCCATAGAAACAGATACGCGGTGTGTTCTCTCTACATTGTTCATATTAGGATCTCTAGTGACCATTAATCTAGTTGGTGCAAGATACTGCTGTTTTACCATACGTGTTGTGGAAACCCCTGAAGTTGAACATGAAATGCATGATGATTTGAAGTTGGTGAGATTATTCGTAATCGAGTACTGATCTACTGGTGTATCGATCATCGTGATGATGTCGCGGTCTTCAACGTTTGGGTCATTAAATGGAGAGAATGCAGATGCAAGAGATGACATGTATTGTCGGTACTTGTTGACTACATCGTTATTCGTACCGCTCATGTATGCACGTTCATTCGCATTGTGCGACGATTCGATTTCATCCATCAGTTCAAGACTATGAATGTCTACAATCTCCTCATCGTCAGGAACAGGAATATCATATATATTTCGAACGTTTTTGGTGACTGGAACGACCCATATCAGAGGGTGTCGCATACGTACAATATCTTCTACGACTGGTTTCCAGTCGTCAGTATTGGTTTTTATTCCTGTGACATTAAAGTATTTATCCATTAGAGAGAACGATTCTCTCAATTGGATGAACCGTTCAACCTCAATTGCAAGACTGTTGTTGTGTCTAAATCCTCTCCTCGTGTCAGTTTGTTTCATGATGAGATCGTCCAATAAGTCATCGGTTTGTGCGGTGAGGGTGTGTCGCTCTTGTTCCTTGTCTACACGTTGTAGTGTTTCCACTTCATCAAGTGATGCACCGATGTTACGTTGTTTGGCGGTAATGATATATTCTCCCAGTATAGTCTTGTTTGCAACGAGTTTATTGCGGGTCATGGGGTCTTCACGAATCTCACCCTCTTCAAGGTCACTGTCGTCTGATTCTGATGCAAAATCTTCTTTCGATGTTATTTTGTTTTCCTCGTCTTGTTCTACAAACTCTTCTAAATCGTCTCTAGTCTCTTCCAACTCATCGTCTGATGGAGACCCTTCTACAAGTGTATCTGTAGCATATGCATCGTTTGTAGACAATGCAACTTCTGGGGCAGGCCGTAATTCAATACGGTTGACCATTACATTTTGTGGAAGGCCCTTGTAATCAAAGTTGAAGTACAAGTAGTCGCTCTCGGCATCATCTGGCTCATTGTATGTGCGCACCTCAATCATGTCTGACTCGAGGTTTGTAATCTCACCCGTAATGACCATCGGGATAGAACCATCAAAGTAGACATCGATCCATTTTCCGACAACAAGTCCATGCTGTCGGGCATAACCTTCTAGTGGAGCTCTAGAAACCACTACAATTTCTTGAATGGTTCCGTCGCCCAAAACACCTCCCTCATGTATTCTCAGTTTGAGTATATCCATGGTGTCCATGTTGACTAAGTTAATTCTCTCTTCATCGATGTAATCAATAAAGAATAGTTGGAGATTGAACAATTGATTGTCTGGAGCAACAATGCGGATTACATCCGATAGTTTTAATTGTGTGGATCCTTCTTTGGTTGTATTAGAACCAGATGCTTTGCTTGTCATTCCTATAATTACCAAAGATTTAATATATTACCGAGATACTCATTGGCGAACGTAACCTGATATGATGTAACATATATTGCATATCATGATACTTGTCGATAAATGGTAATAGATATAGAGAGAATACAAAAGGTAATGTACATGAGTATGAGTGTTAATACACCAGCAGCAATTCGTACATATTTGTTACACGATGCATTAAAAAGGATAGATTGTGAAGAATTGCTAAATGAGATTGAAGAAAGTACTACTGTAAATCGGTTATTAACCATTAGAACTAGTTCAATTGCTGGAAATAATTACAAAACTATCACCTATAAGAAGAATAGTGTGTCACCTAACACACTAACTACATTGGGGTTATTTCGGTCTGTTATTTTTAACGTCGAAGACCGTATTATATCTTTCGCGCCTCCCAAGGCAATGGACTACGATGAGTTCAAGTTCATTAATCCTGATCTATCTGTTCTTACTATTGATGAATTTATAGACGGAACAATGATAAATGTATTTCATGACGTGACATTGGTGACAGAAACTGGCGAGGATAATAGTATTCTTGGCGGTGGTTGGCATATTTCTACCCGAAAAAATATCGGAGCAACCAATCATTTTTATCGCTATTCCAACAATGCTGAACAGAGAGACTTTGGAGAGTTATTCAAAGAGACCATCGCAAAAGCGGGTGTAAATATTGAGTTGCTAGATACTGCGTATTGTTACAGTTTTGTGATGCGTCACCCCGAAAACAGAATCGTATCTTATGTAAAAGAACCTGAACTATATCTTACAGATGCCTTTTTATTGAAGAACTCATTGACAGATTTCATTATTCCATCTCCCAATAAATACAAAGTTACGGTTGCATCTCGTAAAGAATGTCGCGAGATGAGTGCATTTGTTAATTCTGATGTTAAGTTTCCCAAAGAGTTTATTGTGCACGACTACCAAGAACTTGAAAAGATGGTTGATGATCATTTTCCAGATGGGACGCTGACAAAGGGATATATGATACACTGTCCAGTCACCAACCTACGTACAAAGATCGTGCCAGAAGAGTACAACTTTGTAAAAGAGTTGCGAGGAAACTTTGCTGATTTACGTCTCCTCTTTCTTACGTTATGCCGAGAAGGTCGAGTTCATGAATACTTGCATTATTACCCAGAAAACTACACAATGTTTGCTGAATATAGTCACCTACTAGACGATTATATCCACTGCATGTACGTGCTATACCGCGAATGCTTCATTTCTAAAACTAAACCTCTGATAGAGTATCCCGCCAACTTTCGCACACATATGTTTAAGTTGCATGGGTTATATAAAGAGTATTATCAACCCAAGCGTGGCCACATTCGTCATCACGATGTAGTTAATTATGTGAATTCTTTGGATATCCCACTGTTATTTAATACCATGTTTGTAGCCAAGTAAGCCAAGTAAGCCAAGTAAGCCAAGTAATATATTTGAAATATTCTTCATTTTCTTCATTGGTATACAAAATATTTAGTATATATATGAAGGTTTATGTTGGGATATGGTATTGCAAACACATTGTATACATATGACAACCAGATAAAAGAAAAGATAGAGGAGATACTGTCATCTATTTGGAGATGATCCCTATCAAATATCTATAGTAACAATATATAATACATGACACCTGACACAATGAGTTAGAACATTGCCTTCAAATGCAAGAACGTCTCTACTCCATTTTGTAGTATACTGAGCATATTTTCTGTTACTTTTCCACGCGAGGTTTCTGTGACATATCCCAGTTTCAACATAATAAACGCATCATGTGGGTGTAATTTCTTCGCTGCACAATAGGTCATTGTGGCGGCTCCCTCGTAATAATGGATGTATGCTAAATGTTGAATAATCATACCAATAGTATAATCCTCGTTATGGAGTTTAATATCAAAACCATTTTTGATAGTGCTGTTAGTATCAGCAATGTCACCTTTTCCATTTTTAAATATAGCATGCACCCCATTAAGTTTCTCCATCATTCTATCACATGCTCTATAAATAATTTCTTTACACGTAAATACTCCGATTGTCTTTAGTGTAAAGTCAAAACTATTTGACAAGAATATCCGTTGGGCATCATGTAGTGACCAATTAGTAAGTTCAAATATAGCATTCTCTCCAGAAATGCCTGCGTCCTTAAGTTCTTGTTCTTTGATCTTGCGTTGTATCGCGATTTTAGCAGTATCAGGTGTATTTCCGTAACTGCATGTCGAAACCACATTGAACATACTGTTTTCTTCTACATCTACAAATGATAGGGTTGAGGTGAATGCAAGGTGTTCTCCGCTTACATCTGCTGATAGTCTGGGGCGCAACCGTGCAATGATGATATAGTGACCTGTTTGTGGATTTGGTGGAAAGATTTCACGAACATCTTCAATGCTTAAATGCTTATCCGTGACTGTATTTAATATTTTGATATGTTCCGTAGTGACATACACAAAATCGTCTGTATTATTACAGACATCTAGTTGGATGGTTAGTTGATCAATAGGCGTATCCATATCTGTAATATGGACGGGGACGCAGGATAGTCGTTGTTTGATGAGTTCATTGTTAAATCTGGATGTGTTTACACTCATGGTTACATCACATTTATCCGCGGGTGCGGTGCGCATCGCTACACATCGGATCTCCGACATAATTGTGCGTCGAAGTGCGTTTGCGATACTCTTGTCCACCCCACTCAATGTGAACGTCGTCGTGTAATCAGTTTCTACGATATTGGCAACCTTCATGATCTCTTATAATATAGATAGTAATAAATATCTAGATGTTGTTTCAATTCTATTCATTACTATATGGTAGTACATGAACATGGAATGGATACTAAATGAGTATCAAACGATTTAGATATATTATCAACTGAGTGTACAATGAATAGTATTCTATATTACAGTAAATATTGTGAACATTCCAAAAAGTTGTTAGGTTACTTAACTAGTAACAGTCTACAAGGGAGCCTTCATTTTATTTGTATTGATAAACGTACCCAAGACGCCAAAACGGGTCGCATGTACATTATAATGGACAATGGTGAAACGATTATTATGCCTGAAAATATTCAAAGCGTGCCATCGGTTCTTCTATTAAATGATAATTATCGAGTTATACAAGGCGATGATATTTATAATCATTTTAAACCTCGTGTAGAAGATGCCGTAAGAAAAAGCACTCAGAATAATATGGAACCGTCCTCGTTTGCATTTTCTGGCGAAACCGCTGGACTTGGGGTCATGTCAGACAGCTTTAGTTTTTTAGATCAGGGTGCAGACGACTTGAGCACAAAAGGAAATGGAGGTACTCGACAGATGTATAATTATACAGGCCTGGACGACAGTTCGGGACAAATGCAGACACCTACAGATGACTTTAATTATCAATCCACTGCAAGTGGTGGTGCGCGAGCAAATACGATGGAACAACTTATGCAATCACGTGAAAATGACATCTCTCAAGTGCCCCAACAACGAAGATAGATATTCACAAAGAATATAGATAAAATGTCATATGAATATATATCAATGAACCCAGCAAAGCAAACACTACTGAAGGCATTTAATGACCATTTTACAGAGTTCATACAAGATATTGTTGATGTATTTCCAGACAATGTAGATGTTGCTACGGCGAGTAAATCCATGTCCCTATTGCGAAAGGCAAATCCTCGGGTGATCATTGGGATATGGAATAAATACGTCTCGTTAAAGTACGCGACGCAAATAGACAATGGAGAAATAGAGTTTTTTACCAATAAAGACTATGGTGATGATACTACTAAGATGGAGAACTCTGCACAAGTAGTAAATGCAATCAATCGTGTACGAGAACCTGTTCGTATGATGTCACACGATAATCAATTGAAGACAATGAAATATATACAAAACTTGAAAAAGTTATGTGTTTTGTATTTCGCAGAATAGAATCGATGATAGTATGATGTTATCCTAGTATCGATTACAAAATAATAGTTACATATTATAACAACCCATTTATGAGCGATAATTCTGATACAGGTTTAGACGAACCTGCACAAATATCACCCTCTTCCGAATCGACTACTCCCTTATTTGAGAACCCATATACACGGAGCGATATCTCTGCAGACGCCTCTTTTGCTGACGTCAATGCAATGATCGATCAGGTACATGCCCATACAAGAAATATACCAGATACGTCGACTCCTCCCGAGCCGTCTGCGCCACCAGCACCAGCACCAGAACCGACCATGGCGGACGTGAGACGTCTTCAACAACAAGCAGACACCCACATTGCAAAAATATCCCCAGTTGTTTCACCATCTGATACAGTATTTAAAGTTGGCGATTCGGTGAGATATTTCAAACTCAAAGCACCGAATTATTCTACCAGGTACGACAGCTACCGCAGCAAAACTGGGGAGATACTACTGGTTCATTATGATGATTACCCTCCGTTGTATTATACCGTACGCTTTCCAGATGGTTCTGAGGTTCA
>Ga0115566_10004226_pt1:0-10000 | contig 11457 bp, 6 predicted proteins | sample COGITO_mtgs_1204_3_FD_87173 | JGI IMG/M metagenome (GOLD analysis project Ga0115566, IMG submission 87173) | Pelagic marine microbial communities from North Sea - COGITO_mtgs_120405 | ecosystem: Environmental > Aquatic > Marine > Epipelagic | place: Germany:Helgoland, sampling site...
CAGGACTACTAGCAGAAAAACTTTTAAAACCTGATAATGATGCTTTAGCTAATGCAGCTACTTTTGATGATGATGATGATGATGATGCTGGTGGTGGTGGTTCCTGGCTTAGGAAAACTAAATACTTGTGCTGCTTCGGTGTCACCAATCCCTCGTGCATGCTTACATCAGCAGTAGCAGCCAGATCATCTGGTGCTTCCAGTCCTAACAGGATCAAAGATTGGTGGAGGAGGGCAAGGGCAGTATTTTGCAATACGTGCAGCATGGTCGGATATGTGGACAAAGTTTGCCATGGCAGTGGCAACGGCTGCTGACCCAAATCACCGGTTGAAAACACATCAGACCTCACAGGCTCCGAAACCAAGTCAGCCAAAGTCCAAGAATCCTTCTGTTGCCAATACTCTTGCAAATGGTTTCTCTTGCCAAAAATGCTTGCCCACTCGTCGTGCTGTGGCTCCACAACGAAGTCAGCCGCTGGCTGCGCATCCACATCAATGATATCTGTCACATCGTTATGGTATCCATTATCGAAAGTTGGTAAAACCATTGGGGAGGCAGTCATCTGAGACTCTCTTGATTCAATAATGAGTTTCATCTGGGCTTCATCTGGGCTTTCTAGGGTCTTGCTGCTGGAGGCAGGAGGCTCAGGAAACTCCGTTGGGTTGTCCATGCGCCGATAATTCGTGGGCCGCTCATCTGGGCTTTGTAGGGTCTCGCCGCTATCTCCACCCAGCCTATGTCCTGTACCACTAAAAGGAATCCCACTAAAAGGAATCGACCCGTTGGAGCGCCGTCGCTTGCCTGCGCCTGCGGCATGTTCCATGGTACTTGCCAAGAAACAGAAAGGTGGTGCTAACAACAAAGCTGCCCGTGTGCTTGAGCGCTAGCTTTTCCCAAACAAAATGAAATACAAACAATTCAACATACAGCTAGTCAAACCAAGCAAGAGTGCAAGTGTTTGAGCTCCCCCCCCTCCCCCTAAAAAACAAAATGAAATGCAAACGACTTTAAGTTAACATGCAGCTGGTCATGACACGTGCAAGCACAGGATTTTCAAGTTGTGTTCCACATGGTACTCCAGATGCTCATCTAGACTTGTAGCACAGGCCACGCTCACAGTCCAGCGGTGGGCAATCCCACAGAACAACTTATACTTGCTTTGGGGTCTGGCCGCCAGGGAAGGAACCAAAGAGGAAATCACGATTCAATCTGGGGTCTGGCCGCCAGGGAAGGCATCAGGCATGCTCTGGGATCTGGGTGCCAGGGAGGCAAGCATTGTTGGCTTGTGCCGCACAGCAGATGTGCAAGGCATGCCTACGACGCAGCCCAGACTTCGCTCACTTTCCTAGCCATCTGGCGCGGGTAAAACGCGGAGCTGCTAGTCTCACGGCCTTGGATGACAGTGTGAGTATGATTCTTCTTGCAGCGGCGCCCAAGTTTGGTAAACATATCCCGGTCAGAGGTCCAAATTGTCCACCGCTTTCGGAGATGATGACGAGTGTGCCTCGACCTCATGCCGTAGGCGCATCCATCCACCCGACATTCATATACTTGCCTGCCTCCTTTAATGATGGATGCTCGGAAGTCTAAGAGTTCTTGCACATTCCATCCTTGGCAGCCAGTGGGCCATTCAAAATAGAAGTCGCCGCCATTGCCCAAAGTCACTGCTCGCAGCACTGGCAAGCAGATGCTCAGCATCTTGCGAGAAAGCGTCCTGCCTTTTTCCTTCTTCAGCACTGCCGTAGGGCGCTTCATGTTCAAGTTTTGAATTAGCGACCATGGCGTGCATGGAAGGGAGAGCCACACCTTCTTCACCCCATCGGCCACAGCCATTTTTTCTGCATGGAGGCCAGTGGTATGATCACTGAAGTCCCAACCAGTCTCCAAGGTGAGCCTTGTGGCCAACAAGCCCTGCCTTATCGACTCCTTTGTGATCTGGCTGTCAGGGGCGCAGCACATCTCCCAAACCTTGTGGCAGGAAGCACTAGCCGCTGCGAAACCACTATTACCACGGCTGCTGCTGCTGCTGCTGCTGCTGCCTCTGTTGCTGCTGCTGCTGCTGCTGCTGCTGCTGCTGCTGCTGCTGCGGCAGCTGCTGCTGCTGTTGCTGCTGTTGCTGCTGTTGCTGCTGCTGTTGTTGTTGCTGCTGCTGGTGTTGATACGGCCACTGCTGCTACAGATGCAGCTGCTGGTATGGCTGTGGCTGCTTTGACTGCTGCGACCTCTTGCTTTCCTGCTGTGACGTCTGTGGCTGCTGCAGCTGTTGTGGCTACTGCCGCTGTTGTGGCTGCTGCTGCTGCTGCTGCCGCTGCCGCTCTTCCACGTGCCCATTCTTCCGGCCATGGTGGCAGCAGGCACAAAAAGACATTGGCTTGAAGCAAAAATGTGTGATTGCATGATAGCGCTATCATTACTTGAAAAACTTCGCTCAAACCATGATGGCGTTATCATAAACAATTTGAAATGAAATGCAAAAGTTGTGTCAACATGCAGCTAGTCAACACAAGCAAGACATGAGCAAGCACAGGATCTTGGGTCCCACATGGTACTCCAACTTGCCTGCCCCATTAATGATGGATGATCGGAAGTCTTAGAGTTCTTGCACAGTCCATCCTTGGCAGCCAGTGGGCCATTCAAAATAGAAGTTGTTGCCATTGCTCAAAGTCACTGCTCGCCCATAATTCTATTAGGATCTTGGGTGTAGGCTTGGCACAAGCAGCATTTTTCTTTTCCCGCGCAAACGGTGCATGAAGCAGGTCATGCCAAGAGGCTGGCTCAGGAATGCAAAACGTCTACCAACAAAATGATTACACACAGGATTGCAATGTTCAAAGATACTTTGTGATATTGATTTGTTACTGGCTGTCATATTGTGCTGTGTGCATCAGTGCAAAAAACAAATGTGTGGGTGCGCATTGTCAAGAGCTCACCGGGTCGGGGACCTGACAGGTGCCTTGCGCAGAGCGAGGCCATGGCACACTCACGTTTGGGGTCTGGCCGCCAGAGAAGGACTATCATGAAACCAGGCACTGCTGCCTCCTTTTAAGCACCAGCGCTGCTGCTGCCCTTTTGAGTGCCAGTTTCACTTGCAATAAGTGCTTGCAGGACATCTGATGACTTGGTGGCTGGTGCAGGCTTGGATGTGTCACTTTCCTTCGGGTCCTTCTTTTCCTCCTTCTTGATGACCTTCTTGATATTCTTTTCCTTCTTCTTGTCCTTCTTGCTCTTCTTTTCCTTCTTAGTCTTCTTCGTATTCTTCTCTTTCTTCTCATTCTTATCTTTCTTATCTTTCTTATCTTTCTTATCTTTCTTATCTTTCGTGACCGCCTCTGCATCATTGTCGCTTCCTGAATTGTGGTCTGAAGTCTTGCCGTCAGAGCTGCTTGTCGAATCAGTCGATTCTGCCTGCAGGGCCTGCCACGATGCAACCAACGTCTTCGAAGAGAAGTCACCTCCTTGTAATGCGGTCGCCACGATGCCTTCCTCCAGCCCTTCTCGCAATATCTTCTCATGGATCTCGTTGTGGGCGAACAAGACCACAGGCTTCTTGAGTGCTAGGGAGCCACGGGCGCCCACACCAACCTCTGAGGTGCCGAAGATTGACCAGTTGGATTTCAATTCGTACATGAACTCTTTGACAACCTCACCCGACACAACATGGGAGATAAAGGGCACCATTTGCTCGTCGGTGGCTTGTCGCGTAAGCGCCCGACCTCTTTTCACCTTAGGTTTGCTGAGGGTTGCTTCTTCGGACTCGTCACTGCCCGCGGGCTCGCCACTATCCTGCGGAGGCAATTGCAAGCATCAACTTCACGCCATTATGCAACCCCTGTGCGAAACCCCAACCATAGTGCCGATGCAGCAGCATGGCGAAACCTCACAATAACCTTCAAAAAAGAAATCATGTTTCTCTGGCTTCGCGCCTGCATGTTGAAAAGAAGCTTTTACAGAAGCTAGGATAAGCTAGGATAAGCTAGGATAAACTAAGATAAGCTATGATAAACTAGTATAAGCTAGGATAAGCTAGGATAAGCTAGGTCCCTAGGATAAGCTGGGATGAGCTAGGATAAACTAGGATAAGCTAGGATAAGCTAGGATAAGCTAGGATAAGCTAAGATAAACTAGGATAAGCTAGGATAAGCTAGGATATTCTAGGATAAGCTGGGATAAGCTAAGATAAGCTAGGACAAGCTGGGATAAGCTAGGAGAAGCTAAGAGAAGCTTGGGTAGGCTAGGACCAACTAGGATAAGCTAGGATATAGGCTAGGATAAGCTAGGAGAAGCTAGGAGAAGCTAGGATAAGGACCTTCTTTTTTGGTGCCGTATTGGTGCTTCGCCCAGGCTTGGGGGGGGTGGGTGGGGGAGGGGGGGCAAGGGTCCTGGGCCGGGCCAGCTTGGGTCTATGATTATTTATATAAAATTACATTAAATGATTAATATTGCATCACATCAACTTGGAGAGGTGAGATGTGGTGAAGTCCTTCACATCAGGAGCTTTGGCTGCCTCATCAGGCGTCTCCATGCCACCAACACCGAAAGCTTTTTGCTGCATCTCCGCTGTAACTGCAAATATATCAGTCAACTGCACCACTGGGCATTCCATCATGCAATCTGAGGCGATCGAAGAACCTTTGTCCACATAATGACGCAAGCCACTTTTGATAGACAGGGTTCTGATAGTACTGTCTCTGGAACCCTTCCAACAAACCAGGAATTTCTGTACGTACTTGATGCTGGCCAATCCTCTGTGGACACGCCTTCTTTTCAACGGGCTGCCTGTCTTGATGAAGGTGTCGTAAGTCTCTCGTGTTGAGATTACATCGATGGGCTTGTGGCTCCAGCCTAACTCCCCCACCAATTCCAGAATAGTCTGGGCATTACCATCGGCCCTGCCAACGCCAATGACAACAGTGTCCCTGTTAGGCATCATGACGGCATCCATCGCTTGGCAAAAGTCGAGCAAGCGGGCTCTGCAAACAGGCGCATGGCGTAAGCACGTGTTCTGGGAAGGGTGCACACGTGCCAAGCGGTCAGAATCGACAAAGTAAAACCCAGTGAATGTACCTAGATCCTCAAAGGTGAGCTGGTTCTTCATCAACGATGTAAGTGCTGCTCTGTCCCATCGCTCTGGCCTGAGAATCACAACACCAGGCATAGTATATACCGAACGAGCTTTCTGCCGAGCCTGTTCAAGTACCTCTTGCCTTTCGTTTTGCGTATCTTCTTCCCTGTGAGCAGGTGCGGTCTTGCCGGCATCCTTTTCATCCTCTGGCAGCACATCCTTTCGTTCACCTTCTTTGACTGGCTTGGGTTTGCCCGACTCCTCACAACACGTCTCTTGTAACAACGTCCAATCTTCCGCAAAGACTTGAAACACTTGCTTGAACTTTTCCGTCGGGATGGTCCATAATCTTGCTCCATTGATGGTACCCTTGAGTTTCTCCGCCCAATCAGGTGAAGATTCGTGCACTAACTTCAGAATTTTGGCCAACTCCTTGATGCTTCTGGGGCATGCTGCCAAACGTTTGACTGTAGTCTCTGGGGTCTGGCTGCCGGGTGGGAACAGCTCTCGGAAGCGGCTGGGCTGGGCAAGCTCTTGCAACAAATCTGAATGAAGAGCCCAAGTTGGTGGCATATCCGTCGTGATCAACCACTGCACTGCATCCATCGTCGCCTGCGCTACGCAGATTGGACCTCCAATCTCCTTCAATCGTCCCTGTGACACCTTATCTGGTACTGCAGATGGGCTTTTGCAGTTGGCCTTCATGTCTGCAAGCAGCCACTCTGCAATAAATGCCAGATCTTTTGGGTTTCGGCATTTCTGAGTCAGGATCACCATCTTAGAATACTCGTCGAAGAGAGTGGCGCGCCCCCACAAAGTTTCTGCTTCCTGGTATGCTGCGAAAGCGCGCTTGTTTTTGAGGAAAAGACTTGACACCGCATGCAAATCACGGCAGGTGTTAGGGCTCGGTACTTGTTTTTCATCATGGAACTTGATATTTGACTTCAGCCAAGCCGCCACGTCTTCATACTTCAATTTTTTTCCTGGATTCGCCTTCAAGACATTCTTAACAGCATACTCGATGAGGAGGGCTCTTCGAGCGCCAGTAAAACCGTCATTCTCCCGGGATTCTTCATTTGCCTCCACTGCATTGAAAGCCAGAATGTTCACATCCTGTTGGTTGCGGACCAAAGTGTAATCTGCCAGTGCGTTGATGCAAAGAGCTTCAAATTTGGGAAGCGTGCTCTTCCACTCAGGGTTCTGTATTGCCTGAGCCCAGGACCAGAAGAAACCAGCAACAACACTGCAATGCCCAAAATGTTGAAAAGGACTTTCCTTTGTGATATCATCTGAGTAAATTGCAATTGGGATATTCCTGCCTCTGGGCCAAACTTGAGGTGCTTTCGGACACTTTGCATTCGAATCCCAGAAATAATATTTGCCTGACTTTTCCACCTTTGAAATCTCGAGCAAATCCTCTGGAATCGCTGCCTGACCTGGATCAGACAAGTGCGCCAAATTGAAAGGAATGTTGCGAGCCTCTGCCTCTTTGTTGATGTGTGATTTGACCTGCACACAGGTTTTTTCCCACTGTGTGGGGGTCTGGCCGCCCGGTGTTTTGTTCTTCAAAGAAGCCACTTTTGACTCTACATGTTTCCAAATCTCCTTCGCAAAGCGCACCTTGGCGGGGTCAGGAGCCATTGTGTCGTAAAGTGCAGAGCCTAGCCTGGGTACAACTTGAGCCCGATCACTGGAAAACAATTTGGGAGCAATGCAGCGGGCAGCAGCACTTGTTGCATTGCAATCATGATGATGACTCAAATAGAAATTCTTGAAGAGTGGATTGTACGGAAACTCGGGTGCATATATGTAGATTTCTCCGAAACAAGATGGGATTTTCTTGTTCATTCACACCTAATCAGAAGACTATGGGGAATCCGCCAATGATCATCGACGCATAATCACATTGGCGTGTACACCCGTATCTCGTCCATAGGCAATACAATACGCAAGTCAATAGCCAATTCAATATGGATCAATCCAATATGGCATAATTGCTGGTGATGGGTGGGGCAATGGTACCAGCAATCAACAGTCAAATGCCCCATGGCACTAGTTTATTTGAGCCGACCAGACGGCACACAGAAATCATATCCTAATAAGCCAGCGTCTGAAATGCAGGCACTCACACCAACACAACAACAGCAACAACATGAATCATCCTGGTGCAGCGGGCGTACAGTGCACATCGAGATGAATAGAATTCCCGCATCATCATGGCATCATCCTAGTCAGTGACACCAGCCACAGCTCGACCAAACATATTCCCCAGCAACCATCATCCTAACCATTAGGCTGAAAAATTGGCTATCAACCGCAGAGAGATGTCACGGGTCAGGTATCATGACATTTTCAATGCTAAATCATGAATGGACGATGCACACTTGTTAACCAGATCACTGGCGTCTGTCACTCATGGTGCCAAGCTATCCATTCTTTTTACAACAGTCAAGCATGCATTCCAATATGGTGCCAATGGAGTCCAATGCCAATGGGGACCCATGACATATTCCGTCCTATACAACAGTTGACCATGCTTTTCAATAAGTGGTGCCAACGGAATCTTTTCTTGCATTGTCTGGTCGCCAATTTGCTTGCTCTTTGCTTGCTCTTTTAGCTGCCAATTTGCTTGCTCTTCCTTGTGGCATACTCGAGTTCCAACCGTGCCTTGGAGTGTTTCGTCTCTTTGAGGAATTTAGCGTTCGATGTGGCTGGTGCAATTTCTTCTCGATTCCGGTTTCTGTTGGGGAGCATATTGGACCAGGTGCATCCTGTCTTGATTTGGGGTCTGGCCGCCAATTTGCTTGTGCTTGAAGACGATGTGCTTACAGAGCTACTTCTGCTATCTGTGATCGCGCTCAGAGCAGGTGCACGAGGAACACAGGGAAGTTGCTGAGCTGTATTGATTCCGATTTCAGGACCACATGAGGTTAACCTGAGACCAGGGAGGCCAGGAGGCAACGGAATGTGCGAGAACATGTTCAACTTGAACTTCTTGAAAGTGTCCACTTTGATTGGCGAGCAAATTGTGGGAGGAGGTTTCGTTTTAACAATTCCGCGAAAATTACGCTCAACTGTGCAAACAGCTTCGGCCAATAGATTGTACTGAACGATCTCTTCTTGTGTGAAGAAGAAATGCACGATCTGCTCGTTCACTTTCGTAATGAGATCGGCATCCGATTTGTTGTTACCTTTGGTTGGCAGACCTGGGTGACTAATCACAAGCTTTGCCTGGCAATCATTGCAGATGATGCTGGTGCATGCAAATGGATTATACTTGCCTGAACCATTGTGTGAGTCAAGCGTAAAGGTCCTGCCCCGCTGAGCGAGACTGCATAACCTGTCATAGAGCAGCCCATAACCTGATGTCCCAATGGGAAGAAGTGCTATGGGGATGTTCATGCCCTGGAGCCGAGAGATCCACTGCCAGTGATTTCCGTCCGGATCGGTGGGTTTGGCGGTCCACCCTTGAAAATCTACTTCGGTAGCCGATTCTGAAAAAGCGTGGGTGTGCACATGTTCTTGAATACAACAAGCCACTACAGCCTGCTTGTAATCATCAGGTTTCTCATTATCGTCGTCGTCACAAGATGTCGGTTCATCACTCTGACTGGCGTTCTCCAAGTAGGTGTGCACTTCCACTTCAGCCAGCCGATGTTCTAACTCATTGATTCTCTGATTCTCTGATATGATTGCGCAGGTGCGCGCTTTAGCTTCCATGTGGGTTTGCGCCATAGAGTTCAAGAGGGCGTGCATTTCAGCCAGCTGACCTGTCAACATATCGATTCGTGTAGCTTGACACAACAACTTTTGATCTAGAAAAGCATGGTACTCGCTGATCATCCAAGATGACCATGCAGGCGTATGGCGCCTTGCTGCACGTTTGACAACAGGGCTTTCAAGAACTTCTGCATATGGTGCCTGGAATTCTGCTTGTTCTTTCTTCCATTCCCATGATGCGTTGGAGTCCCATGTAGCATTGGAGTCTTGCTGCCAAGCATCGGAATCTCGCCAAGCATTTCCAGCATTTCCAGCATTTCCAGCAAAGCATTTCTGGGGGTCCCAGTCACCCATGACAATGAAGCTATAAGAGTGGAAGCAGTGACTATTGACCCAAACGCAGGCTGAGCACACTTGAACCAAATGTGGTGTGAGAATAAGATGCAGGAGCATTTGAAGAAAGCTACAATGCGGAAGCAGAGCCACAATTTTGTTTGTAACCCTCCAAGTTTTGTTTGCAACATGGGGCCTGGGCTGGACCGGCTTGGGTTGTGGCTTGTCCCAAGAATAAGAATAATTTACCAATGTAACATTACAAGGTAGAACGTAGAATCAAAGGGACCAGGAGTCGTTGACTAAACAAAGATTATGGACCTCCCTCACCACCCCAGTTCCCCCCCACGCCCGGGCGAAACAGGCGAAAACCAAACTGGTCAGGCCTGGTCCTTGGCCCCCCTTTCACCCACCCCCCTGGTCCCCCTCCAAGCCCGGGTGAAACAGGCGGAGACCAAACCAAATCCGGCCTGGCCCCTGCGCTCCCCCCCTCCACCCACCACCCTGGCGCCCCCGAAGACAAAACCAAGCCGATCTGGCCCAGGACTGCCTGTTTGTGAAACCCGGAGCCACATCCAATAGTAATAAGCGCCCGACTAAAAATGTATGCACTCGTATTTTGGAATAGTTTGAAGGGTGCAGGCTTGGCGTTAGCAGCATTTGTTTTTCTCGTGCATGGTTTCCTGTGCCATCGGGGGGCGCAGTGCAAAGGTGCATGAAGCTTGTCGCGGCAAGAGGCTAGACTAAGGAACGCCATGCTGCCACCAGCAAACCATTGGGTCTTGCCCAGAAGCACAGAGATCGGGCCTGATCGCAATGATTGCTTTTGTTGGGTCTGGCCGCAATGATTCCATGGAGCCTGTCGATCTGCTTTGCAAAAGTGAG
>Ga0115566_10004230_pt1 | contig 11455 bp, 5 predicted proteins | sample COGITO_mtgs_1204_3_FD_87173 | JGI IMG/M metagenome (GOLD analysis project Ga0115566, IMG submission 87173) | Pelagic marine microbial communities from North Sea - COGITO_mtgs_120405 | ecosystem: Environmental > Aquatic > Marine > Epipelagic | place: Germany:Helgoland, sampling site Kabeltonne...
GCGTAGCTCAGCGGTAGAGCAGTTGACTGTTAATCAATTGGTCGTAGGTTCGATCCCTACCGCCGGAGCCATTTAAACTATAGGTGTCAATGACTTACGTCACTGGCGCCTTTATTTTTGTGTGTAACTAAAAGTTATAAACAGTTATAAACATTTTTGAGGCGTTAGATCCGCAACTATTAAGAAGCGGTGAATGTCATTTGAAATTACGAACATCGTGCTACGCCGTTTTAAAAACCACGACCTGGTAACAATACACACTTTGGAAATTGTCAGAAAATAATTAGTTAATTACGCCCACCATCATGTAAATTCGCAAATACTGAATTGTGCAGCGGGAACGCTAATGTTTAAAAGTTTTAGATATTTTTTTGTATGATACAATATGGTCGCGGCTAAGGGACTTGAACCCCGGACACGCGGATTATGATTACTCGACCTATAAATAAAAACAATATGTTAACAAATTTTGTCAACGTTTGTGTCTAGCTTTGATGCTGTTATTATGAAAAGTTCACCATCACTCAAAGTCTAATTCCTAGGTCTATAATACTCGCCGGCACATTCGATCACTTTGTCAATATCGTTGGGTGCATATTCTTCGCGTTGTTCATGATTAACTAACACAGGGGATATTACCTCAAATCCATTCAAGTCAGTGTAATTAACACTTACTGCACAATGCATGCCATAGGTCCAAGCCATGTAACCACCTGAGTTGAAACCAAACCAATTGGTGTCAGGGTTTGTAAATACGTTTGCAGCGGGATCTATTTCGCGACATTGAGCATCTTGGTCCTCAAAATATTTTGCACAAAAGGTAATCGGTTTAGAGACATCTACACGATCTTGAATATCAAAACCTCTCATATAGGGACGTTTGTCTTTAGGACCAACGCGCGCAAAATATGTAGACGTCCTCGATGTAGTACTCCAGTCCACCATCATTTGACCTGATTGCATCATAGAGTCATAGGTCTGTGTCGCATTTTCACCTATTGTAGCACCACGTATCTTATCGACGTAAAAAGTCTGAAACTTGCCCGATTTATAGTCTTCAGAAATCAATTGTGCCGCGATTGTTCTAGCTTTCCCAACTGTTAGAGTATCAAAACGGTTCCAGTCCATATAGGTTTGTTGGATCCAAGTCGACAGCACCGGGGAAAAAGTAATCTCTTTATCCAATATTGGCTGCACTAATGCGATTGGGTCACCGCCAAGAACTAAAGAACCAAGATCCGCCAGTTCCCGCGGAATGTTATCTTTGATCTTTTTCTCGAAATATTTTTTTGTTCCTGCTTCACCATAGCGCGCATTTGCGACGTCGAGTAGATCGAGCAGAGGATCTACGAACAAATAACCCTCTGCCAGAGCTTGTTCGTAGTTTCGCATTGCAAGGTCAACTTCTCCGCGTTGCTGAAGTAAACGCGCATTATGATAAAATTCGGCATATGTGTTTGGGCTCGATATCAATCCTCCTGTTTGACCCACTTTTTCAATTTCAGCCAAGACTTGCGCCATCTGCTTATTCAAATCATTGACGTCAACGCCAAGATTGGCTTTTAGATCAATAGGTAGTAGCACTGATCCACTAGATGCCAATGTCTTACCAACATTGTCTCCAGTTAAAGAGTACGCTGTAATCGCTATTTCAACACCTGTGGAGATCGCTCGAGGCGACATCATTAGCATCACATCTGCATTCGCACTTTTGAATAACTCATCAAAGTTCGCATTGTTAAACTCAACAGCTTCTTGCCACACATCTTCCATTGTAGCACGGTTGGCTAAGTTAATCTCAAAATCAGAGGCTGTCAGAAGAGCAGCTTCTAAGTCTGAGGTTAGCTTGCGCAGGAAGTCTTCGGGCAATCCTGTTTCATCAGGTGAGAGCGACTTAAGCGCGATCTTCTTGTCCATTGGCAGTTGCTGTACGAGCTTAGCAGCTACACCGTTCACAACATCCGTGACTTCGTCAGCATTAACTTGAAATGGAGCAAGCAATAAAAGCATTACGGCTAGGCATAGCTTCTTTAAGTTGACCATCATTATCTTGTTCCTTTTCAAAAATGCAAAGCTTGCGCTGCCTTGATATTTAGAGTGAAGAGACCCTACTCAAGAAACTTTCTACTCAGAAAACCTCTGCGCCCATTGTACTGAACTTCGATCCAAACTTCATTATTATCGATGCATTGATCGATTAACGATTGATTATTGCCATCACATGGTGACGCACATCTATTGGTTCTCAAGTAAGACCCAGGATCAACGATTGATACCGTAGCTCCAAGGGGCAACTGACCAATCACCTGTCCGTTCAAGCCAGCTTGTCGACGCAGGTTAGTAAACTCATTTACGTTGGCGATTTCCGCATTTTGCCTTTCGACATAGCACACACGTTTACTTACACCACGATGTCTATCAAACTGTGCTGCAACTAACTCGGGCAACTCGTACGTTTCTCGACCCTCAAAAGTTTTAGCTGCATCCAGCGTGGTGACACCACCTGTCAAAAACGACTCGTCATCCACATATTCGATGTTTGTTAACGTTATTTCCTTACCCAACGTATTTGTGTAGACAATTTTTTCAATTCGGTTTTGCAGTATCGAACTCTGTAATAAACCCGGCGCGAAGAACCAATTGGAAACCCGGTTATAACTGTACCCCCAGTCGTCATTTCCACCACCGATTGTTGGACCGAGGGGGCTCAAGTAGGTTCCGTCCTGAGCAATATCGCTGGGATCTACCGATCCGTCTCCATAATATTCTTGATAGTAGACGAGGATCGGCTCGGTAATATCAATGTCGTCTGTTATGGTCAAACCACCTAAATACGGCACAACGTATATTTCACCGGGCTGTTCCGGCGCCCCTAGGTACTCCAAACAAGGGTCTGCATAAATCGCGTAGTCCTTTGTAGACCGTCCATAAAGTGGACTCATAAACGACAGTTCAGGAACAGAATAGCTAACGCGCTCAACATTATTCAACAATGGAAGTAATTGGTTATCAAATAACTCCTCTAATTGAAGATCTCTTAAACTACCGTTAATTGAAGTTTCACGAATTGAGTTTGTTATTTCCAGTTCGCCAACTAACCTACACGGAGCACCAAAAAATCCCTCATGGTCATACGAAAAGTCAGAGCTCCTTAAATATCTTTTAACGGCACCTCCTAACGTGAAATTAAGATTTATTTCCAATGTGTTAGGGCACTTCAGTTCTATCAGATCATCCAACGCATTTCTTTCATTCTCTGCTATATTATGTTCGCGATACTCAAGAGGAGTCCCATCTTTGGAAAATTCATAGTATTCAAAACCTATGCCTGTGCAAAGAATACTTAAAAAGTTACGCTTTGCAGGCTGTCTATATTCGTGTTCAAAAGCGACTCTATGAACGTATCCGACGTTCAATTCTTGCTCTAAAGCCTCAGCTTCATAGATCTCTGCAAACTCAAGGCTTCTAATATCGTCAATGAAGAAATTCGCGAATTCGTTTTGCTCTAATGATATTCGAACTCGTCTCACAGCTTTCAGTAATGCAGAATCTATTTTCGCTTTTTCTACAAACGAAACATCACCATCGCGAACAAGTTTTAACTTTTTGGCTGACGTTTGAAGCCACCAAGCCATCGCAGGGGGAAAAGTTATCGAATTTTCATTTATTTGCCTGACGATTTGATTATCATCTTGCGCCATGTACACATCTATCATCTGTGTCAGGTTATCTGAAACTAGCGGTTTAATTCGCTTTTCAATGTAGCCCTTTGATGCGCGCGCTTTGTACCGAGTCTCCACCAAGGAAATAAGGTCTATTAAAGGATCAACAAAATTTTGGTCTTGTTTCAGAGCTTCTGTATAATTTGAAATAGCGAGATCATTTTCACCCCTTTGCTGAAGTAATCGAGCATTATGGTAAAATTCAGCATATGTTTTCGGCTGAGATACCAATCCTCCAGTTGAGCTTATTTTTTCTATCTCATTTAGAATTTGGTTCACTTGGTCGTTTAAATCATTAACGTCAACGCCTAGGTTAGCTTGTAAATCAATTGGTAAGAGTACTGTTCCGCTTGATGCTAAAGTCTTACCAATATCATCGCCAGTTAATGCATATGCAGTGATAGCCACTTCAACTCCTGTTGAAATCGCTCTCGGTGATAACATCAACATTACATCAGCATTTGCACTTTTGAACAACTCGTCGAAGTCTGCGTTGTTAAACTCAACAGCTTCTTGCCACACCTCTTCAATTGATAACCGATTTGCTAAGTTAATTTCAAAGTCAGATGCTGTGAGAAGAGCGGCTTCTAAATCGGAGGTAAGCTTGCGCAGGAAGTCTTCTGGCAGTCCTGTCTCATCGGGAGAGAGAGACTTGAGCGCGATCTTCTTTTCCATCGGGAGCTGCGATACAAGCTTAGCAGCGATATCGTTCACTACGTCAGTTACTTCGTCTGCAGCTACTTGTAATGGTGCTAGCATTGAAAACACTAAGACAATGCAAAGTCTCCTGATCTTGATTATCATATTACTGCTCCATTCGAGGCTATCAGTCGTGTGCTATCGCCGAGTTGTTTGATTGTAAGGCTTATTACTCCAGAAACTTTCTACTCAGAAAGCCACTGCGCCCATTGTAATCAACTTCGATCCAAACATCGTTGTTATCGATGCATTGTTTAATCGCGTTTTGATTGGTTCCATTGCAAGTAGCAGCGCATCTTTCGGTCCTGAGGAAGTTACCAGGATTCACGACTGACACTGTTGCTCCTAGTGGGACTTGACCTATTACCTGTCCGTTCAAGCCTGCTTGGCGACGCAGATTAGTGAAGTTCTGTACGTTTGTGATTACTGCTGAAGGTTTTTCTATCCAACAATACCTTTTGACGGCATCCTGTCTTTCACATGAAGAATGATTTGAGTGTAAACACATCCAATCATCCTTGGTATTAAACGTTAGCCTTTCACTATCTTCGTATCCCCAACTCTCCAAAATTGTATTTGTAAAAACATCAGGATCAGGTTCAAAATCATGGCAGACCTTGAGATAAAGTGATACCGAGCTTTGCTCGTAACCATACGGTGATAAAATACCAAGAGTGCTAACTTCCTCGCGTCCGTTTAAGCCATAGTCAATAGCTGGATACCGATTATGACAGTACGCTATCAAAGATGTATTCTCGTTCGCCCACTCAATTTGCTCATCTTCCGGTTTATCCGGATAATCTAACTCATTTAAAACAGATGTTCCGGTTCGAATTTGAACCTTTAAAATTTTATACTCATTATTACCTCCTGAACGAGAGCCCAAGGAGGTAATATTTAAAATTTCCACCCAGTAACATTCGCCCATCCTACAATTAACCTCAAAAACATTTATCATGTCTTTAACATCATCTGCTTTTTGGGAGTTTTCCACCTCGTTGGAGATTACAGGCACACCTTCAAGCGAAGAAAAATCATCATCGTTATTTATGGAAAAAATATATCCAACGAGTGCAAGTGTGATTGCCTCATAGTCTATTTTAGTCGCATTTCTCGGAAATATTCCAAAATTTTCTCTTGTTACAACGTTCAAAACAAACTGATTTGCAAGGAAAGTATGTCCTTCGCGTACTAACTTAGGTATCGTAAATGCCTCGGTATGAGACCGATAGACACTATATCTACTATCTCCATTGGGTTGAATGCTGTGCAATTTGTTCAGAAAAACTTCATCATCAAAGGTATTATTTGAGATGGTATTTAGTAGATTTTTACGTTGTTGAAGAATTGCTGATGCCCCCCCCCTGTCAGCGGTCGTAAATGTGTAAAAATTCGCCAGGTAATCACTGTACCGGGATAATTCACGTCTCTGTTTACTACATTCTTCAGATGATTTTTTCACCCCCCAACGTCGCCTGATCGTATCTGAGTCAGGCACACTAGCATATTGAGCTTCACTTATCCAACTACTTATTTCTTCTAAATCTTGTAATTTGTTGAGCAGTTGGCAACCGCCATCACTGCCAGGATTGAGGGCGTGATCGTACTGATAAAAGCCTTTTAAGTTCGTTATGTGATTGTTAATTAAATCTAACATTTTTGCACTAGCAGCACCGTACCCAGCGCGCGCGAGATTTGTAGCTAGGGCAAGTGCAAAATCAATATTTTCTCCATCTTCGTAGAAAGGTTTGGTACCTGCATACTGAGTCAACTGATAGTTCGGAAAACGGGTAATAATTGGAGAAAAAACTTTTAATTGCAATTCTGGACTTTCACTAAGGTTCCCTTGACCTTTCACAGAATGTGCTGAATTTATAACATCCTGAAACAACTCGAGCATATTAAAGTGGTCTTGGGCATTAAGACTGAACTTAGAATATTGGTCTACTTTTACATACTGAATTTGCAGTCTTGGGTCTAAAAAGACCTGTGAGAAATATCCTGCATTAGTCGCATCTCTTACAGTATTAATCGCCACCCTGATAGCTAATGCTTCTGATACGTCTATCACAAAATCTTCTTGAGCATCACATGGTCGTTGACCCGTCATAAAGAGTCTGGAGCACTCACTAAAGTTAGGCACACTGTCATTAAACTTTTCATTTAACCACAGCGCTAATATAACTGGATCTGTGATTTTTTTTTGAAGAATTTCAAAGTCAGAAATTTCTGAGCGACCTAGAGCTATATTAATGATTTTTAAGCTGGAGTTATCTAAATTTGAAAGCTGCGAACGAATAAACTTTGTTGCGTTCTCTCTGCCAAATTGGAAACTCGCTAATTCAGCAATTTTGAGATACGGATCAGCAAAAACTCCATTGACTTTGGATGCGGCAGCATAAGACCGTATTGCGTCTACAATTTGATTATTTTGTTCCGAATATCGTGCATTGTGAATAAAGTCCGCATATTTTTGGGGAGCTTCAATCCTCTGACTAGACCTACTCAAGGTATCTAGCTCAGCTAATATTTTTTGAATATTATCTTCAATCGTATTAATGTCTAAGCCCAATAAATTTTGCAGATCAACATTAACTTTCTGATTGCCGCTAGACGCGATAAGCACACCTGATAAATCGCCCTTTAATTCATACGCACTCACATTAATCTCAAGTCCTACGGGCGAAACTCGCGGAGATAACAGTATAAGAGTTGATGCCTCCGACGCTTCATAAAGGTCTTCAAACTTACTGTCACCAAACTCAATTGCATCACTCCAAATTTCTTCTGTTGCATTCCTGTTGAGAAGCTTAATTTCAAAATTTGAAGCCGTTAATAATGATGCCTCTAAGTCAGATACTAATCTTCGCAAGAATTCTTCAGGTAGCCCCGTTTCCTCTGGTGAGAGCGACTTAAGAGCAATCTTCTTGTCCATCGGTAGCTGCTTAACAAGCTTAGCAGCCACGTCATTGATGACGTCGGTCACTTCATCTGCAGCAGCATTGAATGAAGTCACAAAGGTCAAAAACAAGCTAATCAAAATAGGGCGGATATAAGCTTTCATTGGTCGCAACTTTCTTAATCATAATTTCGCTATGCTGATCGTATCGCCAGATACCTGTATCCGGATGCTATCAACGTTCACGCCTGCATCTAACATGATCATGAGTAACGCTTCCTCGAGCTGCATCGAAGACAGTTTGGTCTCGACGGAATAGATCCTTGAGGTGGTGTTGGACTTGAGGAGATCCACTTCCCGAACATGCTTTGCTTCGAGGTCTTTTGTGATCTTGAGAACATCTGCAGTTGAGAAGAGCTTGAAGCTCAGAGTGTAAGTATTCAGCCCTGTCACTGGCTTTGGCGCGGGAACATTCAATGGTTTTAGAAGTAAGCTGATCTCAACGCGACGATTAATCCCTGCATTCGGCTCTGAAGGACGCTTTAGCTGCGTTTCACCAAGCCCAATGCTGACTAAGGCATCTGGCTGTAACAGAAAGCGTTTCACGAGATACTTGCGTACAGATGCCGCTCGCTTTTCAGAGAGTGTCTGATTGTATGCGGCGGAACCTTTGGCGTCTGTGTGCCCCATGATCAGATACCGACCAGAACCAAGATCAGCTGAAGACAAAGCTTCACCGAGAGGTTTGAGCTGCTCGATTGCTTTAGGCTTCAGGGCAGCACTATCAAAATCGAAGTAGACCTCGATGTTTATAGATCGTGCAACATCGACATCAAAGTTACCTGAGTTGGCTGTAACCGTCTTTCGAACTGGTTTGCGCGCTGTGCTCGCACTCAACCTATTCTTGATAGCGTTTGCATCCGTGGTGTCCGTTACAACACGATCTTCTTGGATGAACGATATTTTCTGAGCGAGCACAAAACTCATCTCACGCACCAGATCGTTGACAAGATCAGACATAGCCGCGGCAAGGCAGCTCTGGGGGCAGCTATCTGCGTTCTCCGGCAGTACGACGCTTTCTGGCGTTGTTATACTGAACGTCGTCAACAGTTCTTGAGTGCCAGCATTGTAAATCGCACCCTCAGCGCTTGCTTTCAGCATGCGAGCCGCCACGCCGTCTTTGATATGCGGTGCAATCGAGTATGTTATTGCAAAGTCATCATCCGAGAGATCCGCACTACGGATAGCTTGCAGCAGACCTGGCTTACCAAAACTGGTAACCTCTTTCGTACTGTTGAGGTTAGAACGGGTGTCAAGCTGCTGAGCACGCATGAACTCGCTCAGCTTTTCATCGAGTGCGCTATACACTCCCAACGTGGCGACTTTGGTACTGAGTTCAGTTTGATTGGCTAAAAGAAAAACTTTAGATGTATCTGCGTCAGACCAAGCGAAGTTGGGAGCAAGCATCAGTGCCCCCAACAAACTTTTTATCAATATTCCAATCTTCATGACCGTGGTGCTTTATAGCGCTTCGATTGAAAGCTTTGTTCCAAACGAGCTGAAACGCAAACGGTCAATATCAACACCAAGATCAAGTAAAAGCATCATGATCCGTTCTTCCAAATCACCCAAATCTTTATTTGTCGTGACAGAGTAAATTCGTTGTGTGGTGTTAGACTTCATAAGCTCGATTTCGCGAACCACGCTTGCTTCCAGCGCACGCACTGCGCGCAAAACATCTGAGTTCTTCATTAAGTTAAACTCAAGGGTGTAAACGCTCTCAAGAACACCATCTCCCGCAGCAACACCACCCGATGCAGAGCCTGTTATGCTTCCAGAGTAAGCGCTGTCTTCGATAACGATGTGAAGTTTCTGAGACAGCACCGCACCAAGCTCACGTGCAAGTTCGCGCGACACCTCACCAGCTTTTTCAACAACGCACATGTCGTTACACATGCTGGCTTTCTTTGGCAGCGTAACTGTTTCAGGTGCACTCACCTCGAAAGAGGATAAAGCGCGCAATGTTTTGAGATCATAAATCTGACCACGCACACGAACAGTCAGCTTGCGCGTCATGGACATCTCTTGGATGTTTGGAAAAATGGCAAAAACAACACCCAGGCGACTGCGAACTGTTGCATCTGTTGTCTCATTTGCAATCGATAAGGTCTGGATCAATTCTTGCTTTGTGCGATCTTCATTGTAAGAAAACCCAAGCTTTACAGCGATCATGTCTTCATCAATAACAGTAATGTTTTCGCGAATAAGGGATTGCTGAAGCTCAGCAACCACTCGTGTGTAGATCTCGCTAGAACGGCTCACAGCGTTACGATCGCTATCCTCGCCCAGAACCACTACCCGAATTGGCGCTTCATGCGAGTACGCAGGTGAGCCCACCGCGAGTGCTAAAAATGCAACGGCTTGAACCAGTTTTTTCATGTCGAATCTCCTAACTAATTTAAGCAAACTATACTTCGCGAGAATGCTAAGTCTAGTGATGAGACTATTTTTCCGTCAAACCGACTCCACCACCTTAATTCGTGTATAATCATCTCGATCAATGGCTCGCCGAGTAACGATGATTGACAAATCGCCCTGCGAGAGACTGAACACCTTACTATAATCTGACGACACTGACAGTTTTGGTACTTGGCATGGTAATAGTCAGTCGATAGATTTTGTGGGGAGAACAATTTGCGTGAATAGTAAAAGTTTGGTATGGGTAATTAGGAAAAACATTTACGACCCTAAATGCGCTTTTCACAGTCACAGTTCGATGCGATCCACACAGGGCGTGCTGACCCCAGCCGCTACCTGATCATCGGCTTTGATACCGAGTACCAGCGCCATGCCAACGAGGTCGCTCGCACCTTAAACAACGAAGTGCTCAGCTATCAATACTGCTGCACGGTGATCGAACGAGATGGTGATGACGCATCCGCCCCGATGTGGTCAGGGTTGTTGAAGCCCAAAGGTCCTCAGATCAGTGATCGCCTATCGCTGGAAGAGTTCCTGACATCGGCGTTGGACGATTGCTGTGCAAGATTCCCAGATCTGATGCTGCCCAGCACGATCTACCTAGTCGCCCACTTCACTCGGGCAGATGTGCCAGGCTTTGCTGATTTCAAAGACGAAGCGACCCGATCAGCCCTAAAGCTGGACAATATTCGCAACCTGTTCATGAACGTTGCCAACGACATCAGGTTGGATCTTGGTGATCCTGCCTCAGGTGATCCCATCCCTATCAGCATTAAGATCCGAGACACCATGACCCTCGCCCCTGCTGGCGCAAAGAGCCTTGCAGCGATTGGTGACATCCTCGGCTTTGAAAAGATTGAACTTGGCTCAACCCCACAGGAAGAGCTGTCCATTAAGCAAAACATGAAGTCATTCATGGAGCGAGATTGGAACACCTTCCGAAAATACGCTATCCGAGACGCCGAGATTTGCACCCAATACACCCTCAAAATGATCCGGCTCTATCAGGAGCGCACAGGCAAATTCCGTATGCCTGTGACGTTGACCTCTATTGGCGTCGATCTGATCCATCAGTTCTGGAAGGACCAAGGCGTCAACCCGCTTGAGATCGTAGGCAAAGAAGAGATTAAAGAAAAATACTGGAGCAAACACTTCGGACGATACCAAACCAAGAAAAAGATCATTTACCTCAAGAAGATTCATTGGTCGCTCGACTTTTTTACCGAATGCTACCACGGCGGACGTAACGAGCAGTTTTGGTTCGGTCCAGCGTTTGACGGTGTCTGGTATGACTATGACCTGTCCAGCGCCTACCCATCGGCGATGGCATTGATCGGTCGCCCAGATTGGGAAAAATGCCGTCCAATTCGTGACACCGAGGAATTGTTGAACTTCCGGTCAGCCGAGTTGGCGTTTGCCAATGTCGATTTTGAGTTCCCGGATGATATTGCCTATCCGGTGCTACCCGTCAGAACCGAGAACGGGCTGATTTTTCCCCGTAAGGGTAACAGCACGACCCACATTAGCGAGATCTTGTTGGCACACCGCCTTGGCGCAAAGATCACTCTGGTCGAAGGGCGTTTCATACCATCTGGGCGACATGGGAACTTCAAACAAGGCGTCGAGCGTCCTATTCGCCCATTTGATGGGTTCACAC
>Ga0115566_10004231_pt1 | contig 11455 bp, 6 predicted proteins | sample COGITO_mtgs_1204_3_FD_87173 | JGI IMG/M metagenome (GOLD analysis project Ga0115566, IMG submission 87173) | Pelagic marine microbial communities from North Sea - COGITO_mtgs_120405 | ecosystem: Environmental > Aquatic > Marine > Epipelagic | place: Germany:Helgoland, sampling site Kabeltonne...
GAGGTTTTCGCGTCTTTGGCGGGCATCGCCGCGAGAGCCGGCGACGGCGCCGGCGTCGAGCGCGCCATCGACGACGTCGCCGCGCGCGGCCTCGCCGTGCCGATGGAGATGTACAACGCCCTGGTGACGGCAGCCGCGAGGCGCGGGGATGTCGACGCCGCCGAGGAGGCTGTACGTCGCATCCGCGCCGCGGGGTTGACCCCCAACGGTGATACCTACCACGCGCTGATGCGAGCCGCCGGCAGCGCGGTTCGCCCGGACGCCGCGTGGCGTTGGTACGAGGATGCCAAGGCGGCGGACATGGAGATCACCCGGCATTACTTCACGATGCTCACGATCGCCAGCGGCCGGGGCGGGGATATGGAACGCATGTTCGCGGCGGAGGCGGAGATGCGATCCGCCGGGTTGGAGCCCGACGAGCAGACGTGGTGCGAGCTGCTGAGCAGCTGCGCGAGGCACGGTGACGCGTCGCTCACCTGGGACACGTACAAGCGCAGCCGCAAGGCTGGCACGGCGCCCTCCGAGGTTGCGCTCAACATCCTCATCGGCGTCACCTTGCTCAAGATTCGCGCCCTCACCGACCCGGATGACCGCGCTAACATCGCCCGAGGCGCGGAGTGGGATCTCAAGGATGGCGCCGATGGATCCGCGAACGGACGGAACGAACCGGAATGGACCGAGTGGGCCGATCGCGCGATCGCCGCGTACCACGAGGCCACCGTCGCGGGGGTACGCCCGCGGCTGGCCACCTTTTCCGCGATGCTCGCGTGCTTGAGACCGCCCACGCTGCCCTCGCTCCGGGCTGTCGACCGCGAGACCAGGCCTGGGTCGCAGGCTGAGTCGCTCGCCCGAGCGGTGTCCCACGAGGATTCTTCGCACGAGGATGCGCGAAAGTACTACCCGCTGCGGGCGCTGATCATGTACGAGGAGGCTCAGGCGATCGGCGTCGTTCCCAAGTTTAGCACCGAGATGGATTCGGTGTACGACATCCGGAAGTTTCCCCCCGCGGCGGCTGAGGTTGCCGTGCTCACCATGCTGCGCGTGTTCAGGCGGTTCTCCGACTCTCACGCGGGCGAGGGCGACGTGGACCTTCCCAACGTCACCTTGAGGGTGCTGTCGGACGAGGAGCACGAGGAGATGATCGCGTCGGGCGACGACGAGGGCCGGCGCCTGGCGCAGACTGGGGACCGCGTCATCGTGCTCTTACGGCGCCTGCGGTTCAACTACGGCGGCTCGCTGAGCGCGGGACGGATCGAGCTGTCCGGGCACGTCGTCAAGCGGTGGCTGCAGGCCAAGCCGAGGGAGAACGACAACGCTCCCGGCTCCATGGAGGCTGGCCTGAGGCAGAACCTCCAGGACCAGGCTAGGAACATCCGCATGCAATCCTTCGACGACTCGGACGGATCTGGCTACGGCGGCGGCGCCACCGACTGGGGCGCCGTCTTTGGCCAGCGAAGCGGCAAGGGACCTGGTGGGCAGCCCGCGGGGCGGGGTCGCGGCCTCGGCGCCGGGAGCGACATCGACTTTTTCGGCGCCTCGGACAACAGGTACTCGAGCGATTCGGGCGACTCTGGCGATCAGGCGTCGGGGCGGGGCCGGAGGAATAAGTGGGTGAACACGGGGTGGGACAACGACGAGAAGGTTGACGACTGCATGATTGGTGAGCTCACGCGGATCATCACCAGTCAGGATAGCGGGGACTCGGACGACTCGGGGTCGTTCGACCCGGGCTACTCTCGGGACGGCGACTGGTGATGAACGTCGCAGAGAGGTGACCTAACATTCGGCATTGATAAAATTGTGATTCAGATTAAACCCTTACGGATATCAAACACGCACCGAGCCCCGCCCCGCGCCGTCTGTTTACGTTCACGAATCGAATACGCATCGAACGCGCACATCACTTCTTCCACCGCCGGTCCCCCCCCGCGACGCCCGCATCCTCGGCGTCGAGCTTAGCGTCCCATCTGCCGTCCTCCCGCGCGAAGACCCCGCGAAACTTTGAGTGCCCCGCGCGAGCGGCGCCCCCGTACGAGTGCGTCACCAACGTGCGCACGAACTCCTCGAAGGTGCACTCGGTCATGGCGACGAGCTCGTCGTGGTAGTCCCCCGCGTCGAAGTTGAGCTCGTCGGGCGGGACGGTACCGTGCGTGTCGCCGAAGAGCTTGAGCTTGGCGGCGTCGTGCGCTCGAGCCGCGGATTCCTTTTGGTCAAAGTTGCCCAAGAAGACGCGTTCGCCGGTGTCGACGTCCACTAAGTTGGCCTCCCACCGCGTGGTCCACGGCGGGCGTGTGACGCCGAGGAAGCCGAAGGGCCTGGGGCTGGCGGCCTGCGCGGCGGCCTCGGCGGCGCGCGTGGCGGCGGTGTGATCCTCGAAGGCGTCGGGGTCGAATACGTCCGAGTCGAAGGCGGCGTCGTGGAGGTTGTTCGGGAGGGTTCGCGCGCGCCGGAGGACGGCGCCGCGGCCGCCGCGCCATTCCGCGTCGGGCGGGTCGGAGTCGAGCGTCTCGCGCAGGCGGTCCACGAGGCTCGTGTCGCCTGGCCCACCGCCGAGCGGGGAGTGTCGGCCCCTCGCGTGCTTCCCGCCGCCGCGGACCGGGCGCCTGTTGTTTGTGACGCCGTTGATATTTCTGCCTCCCCTGCGGGCCGGGTGTTCGTGCGGGTGTTGTTCGTCCGTTGTTCGTTGTTGAAACAGCGCGCCGCCGACGTCGGTGGCGCTGCGACGGAGCTGCGATATCACCCCGCGCGTCACCCCGCCGTGGGAATGAACCGGCGGGTGCATCACGTAGGCTTCGAGGTCGTCGAACAGCGAACCGAGCGGCGGGGAGTCCGCGGCGTGGAGTCCGTCTGTTGTATCGGGCGCGCGAAGGAGTTGGCCCTCGACGTCGTCCTCCGCCGCGAGCATCTCGAGCCAGGAGCGTTCCTGGCGGTGACCGACGGACGCGCCGGGCGGATGCGACGGGTGTGCGCCGGCGGACTCGGAGCATCGCCCGGGGCTTCCGTCCTTCGAGGGGCCCATCGCTCGCGCTGGCGCGTCGCGAGAGTGAGCGGGACTCGCACGTCGAACCGCCAGTGTCGAAACTCAGACTAACAGACATCGCCACCGAATTCGGCACGCGAACGGCGACGTGACCTGGTTCGACACGCCAAACAAGGCTAGGACCTTGGACCGGCGGTCGACGTGCGCGGCCCGAACCCTCTCCTTGATCGAACAAACGCCAAAACAAAAAACCAAAACAAACCAAAACTCGGTGACGTGTTGCGTTCTCAGAACTGTCGTACGCATGACATTACAAGTCGAGCTGAACCTCGTCATCACGCGTCGCCCTTGTACGTGAACGCGTGGTGCTTCGCGCCCCTCTTACCCCCGCGGTCCTTGGTGTGGTTCCTGCTCCCACCGCCCCCGCCGCCACGCCCGCCCCGCCCGCCCTTCTTCGCCGCCTGCTGCTTGAGCCTCGCGCGGACGAGCTCCGGGTCGTTGCCCTCGTCCGCCCTGGACCGCGACGAGTACATCGACGATCCACCCACTGACCCGGGGCCTCGGGCGCGACGCGGCGCGGACGAACCCGCGGCGGAACGCGCAGCCTCGGCGTCCTTCTCCTTCCATTTTTTGCTGCGGCGCTCGGCGGCGAGCTCGTCAAACTCGTCATCATCCTCCTCCTCGTCCTCGTCGTCCTCCTCCTCCTCGTCCTCATCGTCCTCGTCGGCAGCCTCCGCCTCGGGGTCGTCCCCTTCATCCCCGTCGCCGTCGCCGAGGACCTCCTCCACCTCCTCGTCGCCGCGCTCCACCCTGCCGAAACGTTCGCCGTCCTCATCCTCATCCTCCTCATCTTCATCATCGAGCTCCGAGTCGCCATCGAGCTCCGAGTCGCCATCGTCCAAGTCTTCATCGTCCTCTCCGTCGTTCCCCTCAGCCTCGGCATCCTTAGCGGCCTGATACTCCTCCAGTTCCTTGGACTGCTTCTGCGTGAACCCGCTCGCTCGCAGCGTCACGTCCAGCGACTTCTCGACGCCACCCCCCACGCCGTGCCCGACACCCCCGCCGGCAATCTCGAAAAACACCGGATCCTCCCGCCCGTCGTCGTCCTCCGCTGCTCTGTAGTCGAACCTTCGCAGGAAGAACTTGTGCAGGCACTTCAAGTCGCGATCGAACAGTTCCTCCGCGTTTGGGTGTTTGGTGCTCACCATCTGCGGAAAGTCGATGACGGTGATGTCGGTGGACTCCGTGTCGACCATGATGTTAAACTCGTTGTAGTCGCAGTGCACGAGACCGTGCCGCGCCATGTTCTCCAGCTGGTCCACGCACTGCCTGTACACATTCGCCACGCCGTCCTTGAGCCTACTGGGCCCGACCTGCGTCAGCGGGGATCCGTCCACGATGGACATGAGCACCGCGTGTCTGTTGACGTCGACGGCGACGGGCACGGGGAAGCCGTTATCGCCGAGCGCCTTCATGAACGCGTGCTCCTTCAACGCGGCGAGCCTGGAGAGGTACAGCCAGCTGGTGTGCGTGGTGGTCTTCTTGATGTAATCGCGCTTGGACTTGACCGCCCTGAAGGAGGTTCGACCGAGGCGATGGAGCTTGAGCGCGAGAGTCTCGCCTTCTTCGGTGACGACCTCGTAGACGTCGGATTCCTTCCCGACGCCGATGCGCCGCCCGACGCCGTCGATGGCGCCGCGGTTGACGAACGCCTTGATGGCGAGGTAGTCGTACCCGAGCGGCGTGAGGCGGTAGGCGTCGTACTTGCTGTTGTCGTGATGCACGAGCTTGTGCTTGAGCAGCTCGCGGATGAACTTGTACGCGCCTCCGTGCTTCAACCCCGAGATGGCGTTGATGAGCTCCACGGGGACGAGCTCGTGGTTCTTCATGCCCATCTCCACCGAGACGAGGACGCGCCAGGCGTCCTTCTCGATGTAGCGGAACACGTTGACGTCGAACTTCATCTCAGATTCGTCGGCGGCTGGCGGCGGCGGGCGCTCGGTGTCGGACCTTCAGTTCCCGCGCCTTCAGAGCCGTTACGAGGAGGCGGTGGTCCTCGTAGGGTCTCGCGTGGGCTCGCGAGTGCGTCGGCGCGTGCCTCGGGGCTCTCCGTCGCGCGGCCCGGTGTGCGAGAGCCGCGTCCTTCCACACGAGGAGGAAAGTTTTCCAAGCTTTTTTGGCTGCGAGAACTCGCGGCCGACATTCAGAAATCGATGGGCGCGCAGGCCTCGAAGGGCGCGGGGGTGGCGGCGACGACCGTGCGTCGCGCGCTGCCCAAGGCGGGCGATGCCGCCGCGGTCACCGCCACGACATCCGGGCGCGCGTCGACGCGCACACAGGAGATGCTGAGGGACGACGCCGAGCGGCAACTCAAGGAGCGCCAGTCGAAGGCGTCGCCCCGATCGACGACGTCACGGGACGAGCACGCGTTCTTCCGGCCGATGGCGCCGAACGACGGCAACCTCGCGCCGGTCAAGCCCGCAGAGATCGACGTCCAGAAGATGGTCGGCGAGAAGGACCAGAACCTGGTCAAGCGCATGGACCAGCTCGCGGGGAACATGACGATGTCGCGGCTCGAGATCTCCGGGCACGTGCGCGCGCGGGAGATCGCGGAGAAGAGACGAACCGCGCAGGAAGGACGGCTCCGGATCAAGACCGCGGACGCGAGGGACATCCTCCGTAAAGCCGCGGCGAATCCAGCCCGGTTCGACGTCGCGGCCGCGGCCACGGCGCACGGCACGGACGAGGCGACGGTGGTGGAGTTGATGCGATGGTTCGAAGACGCCGACGTGGAGGACCTCGAGAACACGTCGCCGGGAGCGCCGCCGGGGTCGATGCTCAAGGTGAAACGGACGCGCGCGGAACGGGCGGCGGACGACGCGAAGCGGAGCTCATCGTAGACTGGGTGCGAACTGAAGACTCTATAAATACATAGGCTAGCTAGTCGAGTGCGAAGGTAAACCTCGGGTCGAATGATAACACTCGGGTCGAATGATAACACTGGGGTCGAATGATAACGCTCGGGATCACAGCCTGGGGGTCATGCCGTCGCCGAGGGTCGCACCCCCGCCCCTGATTTCAGGGGTCGACGGGTTCGCCCCCCGCACCGGGGTCCCCTCCGCGGCCATCCGTTCCGTGAGCAGCGCCACGAGCTGGTCAACCTTCCCTTCCATTCGCCGCTGAGTCTCCTCAACCTGCTGCACCCGCCGGGTGAGCGCCTTACCCTCCGCCGCCGCCCACCCTCCGCCGCCGCCGCCGCCAGCCCTGGACGACCGGACCCTATCCATGTGCTCCTCCTTCTCGCGCTCGACCTCCTCAGAGAGGACAAAGTTGAGCGTCGGGTCCATGCTGCCCTGCATGCTGTCCTGCGCCTCGAGCTGGCCCTCGGAGATGAACTCCGCTTTGTCCTTGCCGTCCTTGACGTTCCAGGACTCCAGCCTCTGCAGCGATTTGCCGGGCTTGGGCCTGGACGGCGGGAGGTCGCCGACGGTATCATCGCTGTCGTCAGCCCCGGCGGGTGCCTCGCCGAGGATCCGCTTCTTCGATTGCGGCGACATCATCCCAGCCGGGTTCTGAGATGCGATGAACTCGTTCATGGTGAGCTTCGGTTGTCTCACCCGCGCCTCCTCGAATCGCTTGAACAGCTCCTTGCGCTTGTAGTACGAGTCGTGGAGGAGCCGCTGCATGTGTGGGTAGGAGTCCAGCAGCACGTCGACGTCCTCGCGTTCCAAACAGCACAGCTCCACGTTGCCGCCCAGCGCCCTCAGGTTCTCGCGCCTTCGCACGTCTCCCAACACGCACCCTTCGCCGAAATACGCTCCAGCCTCCAGGACGCACATCACGTCCTTCCTCGCGCTGTCCAACACCTCCACCTTACCGCTGGAGATGATGAACATGTGCCGGCCGATCTCTCCCATCTGGAAGATCATCTGTTCGTTCATGAACGACACCAGCTTCATTCGCATGCAGAGCTCGGTGACGAATACGTGGTCGTCGAGGCTACCGTCGCCGTCGACGTCGAAGAGCGGCACCTTGTGGATGATGTGACCGTACTGGTGCATCAGCAGCTTGCGCCTGAGGTTATACGGCATCTCCATCAGGATCGTCTGCGGGTCGTACGCCTGCGTCTGCTGCTTGCGGAAGTATTGGAGCACGTCTTTGAGAAACTCCCGCGGGAGGTTGTTGTCGCGGACAAACGCGGACACCTTGTCCATCTTCTCCGAGTGAGCCTTCTTGCTCGGGTTGGCGTTGGCCATCACGTCCGCCATCGTCGCGATCACGCCGGAGAAGACGAAGCCGCCGACGATCATGCCGAAGCACGCGATGACGCGCTCGACGCGGGTGGTGGCGCTGATGTCGCCGTACCCCACGGTGGTCATCGTGGTAAACGCCCAGTATATGCTCGCAATGTACCTGTCCCACACTTCTTTTCCGGTCGGTTCGTCGTCGCCGAAGTAGCTCTTGAGCCAGGGTTCCAAAGTGCCGTCCTCGACCTGCTGATTCTCCTCCTTGGTGCGCCACTCGGATACCGAGAAGTAGTGGAAGAAGCAGCCGAAGAGGTGGCCGAGGTAGAGCATGAATATCACCAGCTTCGCGACGCTGATGAGGTGCATGTACTTGAACAGGTCGTCCTGGTACCTCTCGAACAGCCGCATGATCTTGAACAGCCGCAGCAGCTTGACCAGGCGGAATAGGCGGAGGAGTTTGAAGAGCTTGAAGAGCTGCCCGGTGCCGTCGTCATCCGCATTCGGCGGGCACCCGTCAACCTCCATGGAGCACCCCAGCGTACCCTCCGTCGCCCTCAGCGCCAGATCCACGGGCAGGCACGCCAACAGATCGATCGTGAACCACGTCTTGAAGTAATTCTCGCGGATGAGCTTCGGATGGTAGACGATGACGCCCTCTTCCTCCTCCGCCTCGTAGCCGGTGCAAAAGTTGAAGAGGATGTCGAACCAAAAGTAGAGGTCGATGGCGAGCTCGACCCAGTAGGATGGACCCTCCGCGGGTTGCTTTAAACCGACGCGGAACGGGACCGTGATGGAGACGAACACCAAGATGAACGCCTGCGTCAGGTCCCAGTTCTTGCGGAAGGTCCCGTGCGGGTCGATGCTGTACCACCGCTCGCGGTTGTCCCACTCGGTGCCGTCGGGGTGGTAATACACTCCGACCTTTCGCGGCTTGCGCTGCTTGTTACCCTTGGCCGCCGACGTGAAGCTGAAGTTGACGATGCCCTTCGTGAGGTCGCTGAAGTTCGTGTTCATGAACCTTTTGCTTCCGGGGGACTTGGGCCTCTGTCCTTGGAGCTCAATCTCGTCGTCGGACCCCGAGTCCGAGAGATGGGGGCCGCCCCCGTCCTTCATTTCCCTCGACGCGGCCTCGTACTTCGCCCGTCTTTCCTTGTTCGTCGGTGTGGGTTTCTTCGACTCGGGCGAATTATCGTCGCCGCTGTCGTACTTGCTGCTGGTCACGCTCTTGCGAACGCCCGCGAAAACCCAAGACATAGATGGCGCGCCCGTGCTCTGGAGCGCGCCCCGGAGCGTCGGCAATTTAACACATTACGATTCTGCTCAACACCAACGGAAACCCGTGCGTATGGGCATTTCAGTCAGGGTGGATTTCCAACGCGTGCGTTTCGTGGGTCAGTCCAAATCCAGAGAATCCAGAGGATGTGGCGCAGGCTCCTCTCCCACACGGAGGTGTGGGAGGACCGTGAGTGCACCGTCCTGACCACGGAGGCGTCCGCCGGTCGATGGCTCCGACCGGTGCACGAAACCGACGACTTCAGCTCGTACGCCAACCCCGTCGTCGAGGTGGAGCTCCTCGAAGACTCGTGCCGTGGTTGGGTTAACATCGCCAATAATATCCAGCTATCGGCACGGGAGACTGAGGAGCACGCCCTTCGCGCGAGCCGCAGATACCGCGGCCATCGCGGTCTGTTATACATCCCGAACGTCGTCGCGTTCGTGACGAGCCACGCGGCGCGAACCCCCCAAGACCTGGCTACGTACAGACAGGGAGGAACCATCGGCCCGTCATCCTTCGACGCCCCGGGCTTCATCCAATCGGCCTTCGCCAACTCAACCGTCAAGCCCGTGTTCATCCCGCGGCACACGCACCAGCAGCACCACTTCGCCGAGCCCGTGGATGACTTAAACGAGGTGCGGCAAGGTGACCTGGTGTTCTTCGGGCGGCACCCAACGAACGGCGTAAACGGAGATGCGATGGACGTGGACCACGTGGGAATGATAACGGAGCCGGCGTACGCTGTTCCGCACCCAAACGGCGTCGTCTTGAAGTTCGTGTCCGTCACCGCACCCCGGTGGGGTCGCGGGAGTGTGGGTGAGGATCACGTGCTGGTGCCACGGTGCCGGGACGGTGTGCGTTGGGAGTACAGGGCCTCGAAGCCGGGGCCGGGTAGTGAGGGCGACTCTGTATCGGAGTATTTGGCGAGACGGGTGGCGGGCGTGGGTCGGATACGAAGGGGCGTCGAGGGCCGATGCGACCTGCCAGTCAGTGGGCACACGCGCCCGAGTGGACGGCGCGGGGGTTCGAGCAGGTGCTCGGTTCAGATATCGCAAAAGTTTGACCCGAACCACGGGGTCTCGCACCTGGACGCGACACCGGTGGGTTCATCGATGGGTCCGGGGAAGGGGATAGACCTGTCGACGTTCAGCTGGGACACCGAGGTGGACCCGAGAGATTAGCGGTGGTGTTGAATCACGTATTAGCTATTAGAGACTATTAGCGGCGAGCTCAGCCTCTTCCTCCGCCTCCGTCTTACGTTTCCAACGCAGGAATTCATCCATGAAGTCGTCCAGGTTTCCGTTCACCACGCCGTCCACGTCGGATGTTTCGTACCCCGTTCTCACATCCTTCACCATCTTGTACGGGTGAAACACGTAGTTGCGAATCTGCTGACCCCACTCCGCCTTGACCGCGTCGCCCCTGATGGCCGCCACGTCCGCCGCCCGCTGCGTCTCCGCCACCGCCACCAGCTTAGCCTTGAGCCGAGCCAGACCCTTCTGCTTATTCGCCGCCTGGCTCCGCTCCTCCTCGCACCGAATGGTGATACCCGTCGGGACGTGCTTGATCCGCACCGCCGTCTCAACCTTGTTCACGTTCTGCCCACCCGCGCCACCACTCCGCATGGTGCTAATCTCAAGGTCCGAGTCCTTCAGCAACACCGTCTCCACAGCTCCATCGTCCAGCACGGGCGTCACCTCAACCGCCGCGAACGAGGTTTGCCGAGTAGCGTCCTTCTTAAACGGAGACTGTCGAACGAGCCTGTGCGTACCGCGCTCGCAGCGTAAGTACCCGTACGCGAACCGCCCGTCCACCTCGAACGTCACGCTCTTCAACCCCGCCTCCTCACCCTCGCTGCGCTCCACGGTCTTCATCGCGAATCCCCGGCCGTCGCACCAGCCGCGATACATGCGCTCCAACATCTCCGCCCAATCCTGCGCATCCGTCCCGCCGGCTCCCGCGTAGATGTTCACCAGCGCCGACATGGCGTCGTACCTCCCGCCCAGTAACGCGCGGACCTCCCACTTCGCCAGCGATCGCTCCAGGGTCTCGCACGTCGTTGTGAGCTCCGCCAGGATGGACGGGTCCGGCAAAGCGTCCGCTCCGCCGGCTTCTTCCTTCTCCGCGTCGATCATCTCGAGCGCGACGGCGGCGTCCCCGAGGAGATTCTCGAACTGCCTGGCGGTCGCGAGCTGCTCCTTGGCGTCCGCGAGCTCCGCCATGACAGCCTTGGCCTTGGCCGGGTCGTCCCAGAGTGATCCCTCGGAGGCGGTCGCGTCCAGGTCCGCGACGGTCGCGGCGAGGCGAGGTAGGTCCACCACGTCGAGCGCATCCGTGACGCGCGTGCCCAGCGCGTCGGTGCGGCGGCGGAGGACCCCGAGGGTCTCGCCGTCCCACTCACCCGCGGACGCACGCGCGAGGAGGGTCGGTGCGCGTGATGTGAACGAGCAGCGATGAACGCGATGCAGGCACGTCGACGCGATGGAGGGCACGCGGCGGTAGGGATTGAGGAACGACGCGGGGGCGCCGGGGGTATCCCCGTCGGTGCCGGCGAGACGCGCGGTGACGACGCGCGTGAGGTGATTCACCTTCGTTCGCGCGCGCATGAAGTTGATGCGCGCGCCGCCCACGGCGCGCATCGCGCGAAGCATCGTCGGTCCTTCGACTCGCGCGCACCGCGTGTGCGCCCGGCCAACTCGTCCGTGGCGTCGCGAGTCAACGAACTCGGAGGTGCCGAGTATTTCGTGACCACCACCCATCGCCGTCGCTCCAGAGGTGCCCGCGCGGCGACTGGGTGGGCGTCTGACCGCGAGCATGGGCAGCGCGTATGAGAGCGCCAAGGCGAAGCTCAAGGCTCGGCCGAAGCGCGAGGGTGCATCCTCGGTGGGTCCAGGAGCCGCACGTCCCGTGCCGCCTATAGGGGGAAAGACGAAGGCGTCAGCCACATCGGAC
>Ga0115566_10004239_pt1 | contig 11442 bp, 10 predicted proteins | sample COGITO_mtgs_1204_3_FD_87173 | JGI IMG/M metagenome (GOLD analysis project Ga0115566, IMG submission 87173) | Pelagic marine microbial communities from North Sea - COGITO_mtgs_120405 | ecosystem: Environmental > Aquatic > Marine > Epipelagic | place: Germany:Helgoland, sampling site Kabeltonne...
AAAGGCTTTGGCGGGCCATGGTGTGTCCGTCTGGCAGATTTTGCCCCTTGCTCCGCCGGATGGCACGGGGTCGCCCTACAGCTCACCCTCCAGTTTTGCCTTGAATCCGTGGCTCCTCGATGCCGAAGATTTGGCAGAGGAGAGCTTTTTGGTGTCCAGTTCTCTCGAGAGTCTTCCTGGAGCTGATGCCAAGGCTGAAGCCACCTCTGTGCTGGATTTTCAGCTAGCCGACGCGCGTGCTTCTGCACTGGGCCGAGCCCTTGCCGCCCATTGGCCTCAGCAATCCTCTGCGCGCAAACAACAATTTGAACGCTGGAGGGTTGACCAAACCCATTGGCTGACCGATCACGTCAATTTCGTGGTGCTGCGTGATCAACACAACGGTTTGCCTTGGTGGTCTTGGCCCCATCCGCTCGCAGTTCAACAACCTGCTGCTTTAGCTCAGTGGCGGCTCCATCATGGTGAGGCCTTGCTGGAGCAGGAACTACTCCAGTGGCATCTCGATCGACAGTGGCAACGCCTGCGCGTGCAAGCTCGGGATTTGAACATCGAGATTCTTGGAGATCTGCCCTTTTATGTGGCTCGCGATAGCGCCGATGTTTGGAGCCATCGATCCTTGTTTTCGATTGCTGCCGATGGACGTTTACGGCTGCAGAGTGGCGTTCCACCCGACTATTTTTCGGAGACTGGTCAGCTCTGGGGGACGCCTGTCTACAGCTGGGCGCGTCATCGGCGTACTGGATTTCGTTGGTGGCGCAATCGCTTGAAGCGGCAGTGGAGACTTGCCGATCGGTTGCGTCTGGATCATTTCCGTGCTCTGGCTGGCTTTTGGGCGGTCCCTGGCGATGACGACACGGCTCAAAATGGGGAGTGGCAGCGCTCACCCGGCCATGAATTGCTGCGGCTTCTGCGTCGCGACGCGGGTGGGACGCTTCCCATCGTTGCCGAAGATCTTGGCGTGATCACCCCAGATGTGGAACGGCTGCGTGATCGCTTTCGTCTACCGGGAATGAAGGTGCTGCAGTTCGCTTTTGATGGCAACCCCCGTAACCCCTATTTGCCAAGCAATATCAAAGGTCGCAGGTGGGTGGTGTACACCGGTACCCACGACAACCCCACGACGATGGGATGGTGGCAGCGACTTGATGAATCGTCTCGGCGCCAGGTGGGCGAGTTGCTTGGGTGTCATGTGGAAGCACCCGGATGGCAATTGATGGAACTCGGGATGGCAACGTCTGCTGAGCTTGTGGTGTCTCCTTTACAGGATTTGCTGCATTTGGATGATCAAGCACGATTCAATACTCCAGGCACGGTTGGCGGCAATTGGTGCTGGAGGATGGGCGCTTTTGATGAGGCCTTGCAAGGGGCTCTCAAGGGTTATGGCGAGAGAGCTGCGGCCTGGGGCAGGTGATAGGAACCAGGTTGATTGGTTTTTGGAGTGAGGGCCTGTCCGTTCCAGCGCACGGAGTCGGCCTCGCCTGGTGGAGGGTTGATGCTGAGGTCAACTGGGGGTAAGAGCTGCAAGGTCACTGTTCCGGTAGCGCCTTGAAGGTTGGTTCGATCTCCTCCTTCACTGCTCAGGCTGATCTGCCGTGGTTGGTTGAGGTTGATTTCGAGAACGCCTGGTCTTGTTGGTTGATCGAGAGGGAGATCGAGCTGTCCGAGGCTGGCTGTGAGCTCCTCCTCCAGCGGGCGCAAGCCCTTCAAGATTTGGTCAGAGTCCAGGGGTGTATTGATCGGGATGGGCTTTGGAGAGAAGGCGTTGAGATTGATCAGATGTCTTTGTTGATGGTTCAGAGCCAGAATCGAGCCGATCATCACAGCGCCGTACACCACGCTCCCTTGCCATGTGGTGAAGATATCGATGCTGCCGAGAGTGAAGCGCGTGCCTCGACCATTGGTCGCCAATCGATTCGATCCTGGTCTGTTAGGCAGGGCTGCACTAAGGCTGTTGCTTGGAAGGTCTAAGTAGGTCTCCAAGCGCTGCAACATCGCCACGAGATAGGCGGCTTCTGGTAAGCGGTCTTGCCAGCCGCGTTCGAGGGCCTCTAGGACCGGCGTTGTGATTCTCACTTCTTTTGAAAGGTCTCGCATGCTGAGACCTTTTCGTTCCCTTTGTTCGCGCAGCAGCTGACCTGCCTCCTCTAAGGAGTTGTTGCGGCTCTCAAGCGAGGTTGGAGCATGTTGCCTGTTGTTCTGACGTCGCCAAGGGAGGGGAAACTTCATCTCGGCGATGCCGTTATGAGGGGCACTCGTTCCGCTCTAAACGGATGGAAGTCCATTCTGAACGTGTTAACTCACGCCAGTGGCCCTCAGGTAAAGAACCGAGATCAATGGAGGCGATGGCTGTTCGTTGAAGATCAAGCACCGGATGGCCAAGGGCCTCTGCCACCCTGCGGATTTGGCGATTCCTGCCCTCCCTGAGGATCACTTTTAAAAGGGTTTGGTTCGCTCCTTGTTTCAGCAGTGAGACCTCTGCTGGTTGTGTGGGTATGCCATCCAGTTCCACACCGTTGCACCAGCGATTCAGTGCGGTGGTGGTGGGCTTACCTCTCACCTGAACCTTGTAGGTCTTGCGGTGCGAGTAGCGGGGATGGGTGAGCTGCAAGGTGATTGCACCTTGATTGGTTAAAAGGAGAGCTCCGCGGCTGTCTCCATCCAGCCGACCAACAGGGTGGAGGCCTCGCCTGAGCGACTTTGGAATGAGATCGAGAACCGTTTGGCGTCCTTGAGGATCACTGCAGCTGCTGATCACACCGGGGGGTTTGTTGAGCAGGATCAGCTTGGGGCTCGATGGTTGAGATAGGGGACGGCCATCCAACTCGATGCGGTCGATGTTTGGATCGGCTTGGTCGCCAAGTCCAGCTGTGACTTGATTCACCTTGACCCTGCCTTCGCGCAACAGGTCCTCAGCGTGTCGTCGCGAACAGACTCCTGCAGCTGCGATCAGTTTTTGCAGCCGTTGGCGGGTCACCGGTTCACTCCTCGGCATCGATCAGTGATCATCGTTGGATAGGACAAACGCCATGGTCGCTACCGCCGTTTTGAAGGCGTAATGGCTCATTCTGTCAAGGGGAGAAGAGGGGTGCCAACATGAAGAAAATCGTAAGAAGTGGTAGATTAGGAAACATAAGTGTTTCGTAATTGTCGATGGCGCCCTTGGCTCTGCTCCCCGATGCGGACCTCGTGCGTTCGTACCTGCGAGACATCGGCCGTGTGCCGTTGTTGAGCCATCAGCAGGAGATCACGCTGGGCCGTCAGGTTCAGGAGTTGATGGATCTCGAGGCGCTAGAAGCGGAACTCAAGGATCAGCGCGGCGGAGAAGAGGTCGCCAGAGAAGAATGGGCCAAAGCTGCTGGTGTGAGTGCAGCGCAACTGAAGCGCAAGCTGCAGGCAGGTCGCCGCGCCAAGGAGCGCATGGTTGCTGCCAATTTGCGGTTGGTGGTGAGCGTCGCCAAGAAATACACCAAGCGGAATATGGAACTGCTGGATTTAATCCAGGAGGGAACGATCGGTTTGGTGCGTGGTGTGGAGAAATTTGATCCCACCCGGGGCTACAAATTCAGTACCTATGCGTACTGGTGGATTCGCCAAGGGATTACCCGTGCGATTGCGGAAAAGAGCCGCACGATTCGCCTACCGATTCACATCACCGAGATGTTGAACAAGCTGAAAAAGGGTCAACGGGAATTAAGCCAAGAGCTGGGCCGCACCCCATCGGTGACGGAATTGGCGTCATTTGTGGAACTACCAGAAGATGAGGTGAAGGACTTGATGTGCCGGGCCCGCCAGCCAGTGAGCTTGGAGATGAAGGTGGGCGATGGAGATGACACCGAACTGCTGGAGCTGCTAGCCGGTGATGGAGAGCTGCCATCAGAACAGGTGTAAGGGGAATGCCTGAAGGGAGACCTGCGCGATCTGTTGAGCCAGCTGCCCGAATTGCAGGGAAAAGTGTTGCGGATGCGCTATGGGATGGACGGAGAGGAGCCGATGAGCCTCACGGGTATTGCCAAATCGATGAAGATGAGTCGCGATCGGACCCGAAGACTTGAACGTGAAGGACTAGAGATGTTGCGCCAGGGTGATGCACAACTCCAGGCCTATGTACTTGTTTAAAACTTGATTTAGAAGAATTCGTCAAAATTGTCGAAATCAACTGCTTTGAAATTCCCTGACTCCACCTGAGTCATGAGTCGTTCTAGCTGCACCCATAAAGCTCCACCTGTAAGAAGAGAAAGGAGCATGGACACTAAATATCCAGCGCCAGAGGCGAAGCCGAATACTTGAAGTGACCCGCCGATAAACAGGGTGATGCCGAGCAGAGTTCCTGCATAACTCATCGTGACTTCTGCCGTACCAAGTGGCAAAAGAGCGAGGCGATCTTGCTTCCAGCCGTCTAAGCGAATCTGGATCAGCTTTGCAAACGTGAGCCCGCACAACACACCGATCGCGAGCCCCAGGCCCGCCACGAGATAAGGCGGTTGGCTGATGGGCGCGTATTCCAGAAAAATTTCACTGGGATCAAGATCACCAAAGAAATCACTGAGCGCATCGAGGTCGGCTTGGTCTAACTCGATGGGCATGAGGTCAGGGGCTAATCCCATAACAGTGAGGGTGTGAGTGTGAGGTGAAAGCGTTGGAGGGACCCTAAGCGGCAGCTAGCGGATTCAGTTGTTGCAGCATGCGTCCGGCAATGCGACGAGGACTGAAGGTGCGTCCGAGCAAGGATGTAAGCGACCTGAGGTCTTCTGTACTGAGGCGATCGTCACGCACAAGCGTGAGCAGCATTCTTCTGCGAAGGTCGGCGCCATCCTTACTGAGCAACAAGCGCAATCCAGCTCCTGCCACTGGGATCAGCTCAGCCCCAGGTGTGGGTGCATCGCTTCCCACCACGTCTAGGAGGCTTTCCAGTCGTTCGAGGCGAAGGTGGCCCTCGGAATCAAACAAGACCTCCAGAAGCTTTTCGCGCATCTCTTTGGTGTCACCAGCCAGGAGGCGCTTGGCTACATAGGGATAGGCCACAGCAATAATTTTGAAATCTGGATCAAGACGAAGGGCAAGACCTTCCTGGCTCACAACAGCGCGGATGATCAGGGCAAAGCGAGCTGGCACTCGGAATGGATAGTCGTACATCAATTCAGAAAAGCGATCGGTAATCGCTTTGAAATTGAAGGTGCCCACGGAGTCACCCAAGCTTCCGCCCAACACCTCTCTCAGCGGCGGAATGATCGACTCCAGATCCGCATTGGGTGCTAAAAATCCCAACTCTTGAAAATCATTAGCTAAAGCTGAAAAGTCCTTATTGATCAGGTGAACGACCGCACCAGTGAGCGTTAAACGGTCGGAATCACTGATTGAGTCCATCATTCCGAAGTCCACGTAGGCCACGTGACCGAGGTCTCCCGTTTGACCACTCAGGGCAAATAAATTGCCTGGATGAGGATCGGCATGGAAATATCCATATTCCAGAAGTTGTTGCAGGCCGCTAATCACACCCGTGCGGATCAGGGCTGGGGGGTTGAGACGTTGAGATTTCAACTCCTGCCGGTCTCTCATCTTGGTTCCATGAATCCAGGAGGTGGTGAGCACGCGCCTGGCGGACAACAGTCGTTCAACTTTTGGAATCGTGACGGCTGGATTATCAGCAAACAGGGCTGAAAAGCGTTCGGCATTGTCGGCTTCGCAGTAGTAATCAATTTCTTCAAACAGGCTGCGACCAAACTCATCGATGATCTCTCCCAATCCGAAACCCAAGTTGAGAGGTAGGAACGGTGCACCCAACACTCCCAAGGTGCGAATCAGCACCATGTCGCGGCGCAAAATGAAGGCGAGATTGGGGCGCTGCACCTTCACGGCAACCCAATGCTGACCATGCAAACGCGCCTTGTAGACCTGCCCCAGGCTGGCTGCTGCAACGGGGACGTTTGGAAACTCTTCAAACAGTTGCTCCACCGGAGCGCCTAGCTCTGTTTCCACGGTTTGAAGCGCGATCGCGTGGTCGAAGGAGGGGAGATCGTCCTGAAGCTTGGTGAGCTCATCGAGCCAATCGCGACGGATCAGATCAGGCCGAGTGGACAAGGCTTGTCCCACTTTGATGAAACAGGGCCCCAAATTGGTAAGGGTGCGGAGCAGGGTTCTGGCCAGCTTGCGCTGCACCTCGGAATCTTTGCTTCTGCCGCGTAGGAGCAAGCTGACCACTAAACCAGTGAGAGCCCAGATGATTTGGATCACCCGCGGTAAATAAATCCAAGGCCTCAGTAAGAGCCAGCGCGCATCTTTGCCAGGTGAATAACGCATGCGTGCTTCAGAAGCGTCTTTGGATCGCGTTGTGTTGGCCAAACTGGTTCGCTCTGCCATATCCAACGCATCTCAAAACTTCTGATCGTGGATCTTAGGCAGATCGTTCCTTTAAATCGTTTTATTGGCTAGGGCGTTGCCATCATTTGCATTGGCATCGTTGATGGGTTGTTGTCTGTTCGATTCCTTGGCTTCTGCGCGATTCCTGCCCTGCGTCAGGCGATCGATTTGGCTGGACTGAAGAAGCGCAGGCCCCCATGCACTCCTTAATTCCATTGCTACGGCCTGATCGGCGGCGGCCTCTTCACTTGCCGGTGCATGGTCGGGGCAGAGCCTTGCCACCTGCTTTAAAGCGCTTGCTGCGGCAGCCACCCGGTAGTTGGGATCTCCCAGAACTTCCAGAGATTGGTGGTCCCCTTGAGGGGGAAGGTGCCGTTGCTGAGGCGCAAGCACAACTGGCATCCCGATTGGGTGTGGCTGGTTGTTGGTTCGGTGTGAACGGGGCAACCGGTTTGCTCCAAGCAGCGCTTTCGGCCCTTGCTGGACCTGGGCAAGCGGTGTTGTTGCCGCGTAATGCCCATCGCAGCTTGATTGCTGCCTGCGTGTTGGGAGGCATCCGACCTGTGTTTTTACCCGTTCCATTCCTGTCTGATCGTGGACATCCCGGTGCGATGTCTGCGCAGTGTTTGGAGAGAGCGCTCAAGGATTTGCCCTCCATCCCCGAGGCGATCGTGGGCGCCGTGTTGGTGCATCCCACGTATCACGGTTATGCCTCCGACCCCATGCCCCTCGTCGCAGCCCTGCATCGTCATGGCTTGCCCGTGCTTGTGGATGAAGCCCATGGCACCCACTTTGCTTTCGCTGGTGGTGAGGCGCTACCGCGCTCGTCCCTCCATGCGGGCGCTGATCTCGTGGTGCATTCGTTGCATAAATCAGCACCTGGTCTTGGGCAGACAGCCGTGCTTTGGCTCCAAGGCATGCGTGTGAGGTCTGAAGAGGTGCAAGCGTCGTTGCTCAGATTTCAGACCAGCAGCCCTAGCGCTCTGTTGTTGGCCTCTTGTGAGGCAACGTTGGATTGGATGCTCACTCCGGCGTGGGAGCGCCTGCTGCATCGAAGAGTGAAGGAGGCGCATCAGCTTGCAGATCGCCTTCGTGCTGCAGGACTGCCGTTGAGCCGAAGTGATGACCCCTTGCGTTTGATCTTGGTGACCGCTGAAAAGGGAATCAGCGGTTTGGATGCTGATTCCTGGTTCATGGAACGGGGATTGATCGCTGAACTCCCAGAACCTTTTTGTTTGACCTTTTGCTTGGGCTTGGCATCCCAGCGTGGCTTGGCTTCACGCATGCAACGGCTTTGGCGAAGACTCCAGATGTCTCAAGCCAGTTCTGGGCCTTTGGAACCGCTTCTCTTGCCGCCTTTGGAGACCAGCTCAACGCCTGAATTGCTTCCAGCGCTTGCCGTTAGGGCTCCAGCCTGTGAGCTGTCTCTTCAGGACAGTGCTGGCCGAATTGCCGCTGAAATGATTTGTCCTTATCCGCCAGGGATTCCTTTGCTCATTCCTGGAGAAAGAATTGGATCGGATCGGTTGGAATGGTTGTTGGATCAGCACCGGAGATGGCCGGAACTCGTGCCCGGTAAGGTGAAAGTCCTGGCTGAAGGGCCGCAGGTGCAACTGGGGTGATTTCAGACGTAGTAAGCAGCAGCCAGGGCAAAACCAAGAAGGGTTTTGATCGCAAGCGCTTGCTCAGTGGATTGCTGGCTGGCGCTTTTGGGTTGCTGGTGGTGGGTCTTGGCGGGTGGTGGTTCACGCTCGCGTTGGGGGTGATCGTGCATTTGGGGTTGTTGGAATTTTTCCGAATGGCCCAGTTCAAAGGCATGAGACCTGCCACAAAAACAACGCTTGTGGCATGCCAGCTTCTGCTGTTCAGCACGCAGTGGGCCAATTCAGGAGGTCTTCCTGCTCTATTACCTGATGCCGTGCTGCCTTTATCGGGTGCGGCAATTTGTGGTTGGTTGCTCTTGCAGCCCAAAACCGGATCCATTGCTGATATTGCAGCATCAATTTTTGGCTTGTTTTATCTCGGCTTCCTTCCAAGTCATTGGCTGAGGCTTCGCAATCTGACAGATTTTGATATCGCTCCTGTATTGCAACGTTTAAGTATTGATAATTCCTGGCTTTCGTCGGGTTTATTAATCACTCTTGCGGCCTGTTTGATGGTTGTTGCTAGTGATATTGGTTCTTACATGATTGGTCGTCGGATCGGCCGTCATCCCCTGTCTCCAATCTCTCCTTCAAAGACGATTGAAGGGGCGATCGGAGGTGCATTGTGCTCTGTTTTGGTAGGAGCTTTGATGGCAAGCTTGATGGGATGGACCTTGGGTTGGCTGAGTGGTGGTTTGCTTGGAGCGCTGGTGGCATTATTTGCTCTTGTCGGTGATTTAACTGAATCGATGATGAAACGAGATGCAGGTGTCAAAGACTCTGGTGATGCTTTGCCTGGTCATGGCGGGATTCTGGATCGAATCGATAGTTACTTATTTACCCCTGCGGTGGTGTATTACGCCTTGATTTTGGTAATGCCTTTGATCGCAAGCTAATGCTCAGATGCTCAAAGTTAGGGGCTAACGATTGCCTTCCCTTGCAGAATCAATTGGCCTGCTTTGAGGTGCGCATGTTGTATGTGAATGCCAGGATCCATCGGCAATAAAAACGATTTTCCTGTCTCGAGATGGGTGATCTCAATGGTGCCCTCTGAGGCCTGAAGACCAAATCGAGCGCGAACAGGATCTTGCGTTGCAATCACGGCAGCCTGCAATTCCAGTAAGTCGTCGTCGATGCTCAAAGCACGAAGAGGAGTTAGCCCCATCAATTGCTCACTGAGGAGATCTCCCAGCCACCTCCAACGATCACTGGCGAAAGCGCGATTGAGATCGGTTCCGCTTAAGACAACCTCCCCATCAATGTTGAAGGGATGGGAGAGCTGAATTGGCTGGCCAGGATGGGAGGGGTTGATGTGTGCTCGAAGGGCACCTGTTTTCAGTTCAGCACGCAGAAGGGGGAGTTTCTGAAAACTCACTTTGCGGGCCGTTAAGGACACACCGTCCAGCTTGCCTCGCAGGAGTTGCAAGGCCGAACCTTGCAGGGTCAGCTTCAACTCACCCACGTCATCGCATTGGCTGCGGATCCAAAGCTGTAGACCATTGGAGAGCAGTTGAAGCAGCGGTCCTGAGCTAGTTGCATTCATGAAAGGCATTCTGATCCGAGCCAGCGTTGTGCCACCAACTCCGGCTGATCGATATGGGGAAGATGCCCGCAATTGGCAACGGATTCAAGCTTGTCTCCTAATAACTCTTGAGCGGACCGTTTTTGAGGAGCGCGCAGGATGCGATCTTGTTCACCCCAGAGCACATGCAATGGCTGGGAGGGAAGCGGGTTGCCACACCCGGCAAAGCCTCCGCTGCGGGCGAAGGACGCCAGGGAACGCGCCCATCCAGGCACCTTGAGATGCAGGGATGAAATCTCAATTTCAGGCTCTCCAACATTGCTGTCTGGATCGGCGAAGGCTTGTCTGCATAACCCTCGTCTCACGCCGGGTCTTCCAAGAAACCAAACCCCAACTTGGTCGAGGACCGGAGGCAGTGGCATCGGTTTGCCGTCCAGACCTGCTGGAGCCAGAAGCAGCAGGCGATCGATCCGATGGGGATGACGCCGCGCGAGTTCCATGGCAACAGATCCACCCATTGATGCCCCGATCACACCGATGGTTTGGTCTGTTGGCAGGGTGTCGAGCAGCGCATCGAGGTGGTTCAGAACCAGCTCAGGTCCGTAGCTGGTGTGTTCTGGTCTTGGGCAGAACCCAAACCCGAAGAGATCGGGAATGATCAGCGTGTTGTTGGTTTTGAGCAGGGGCACCAAGCGTCGGAATTCCAGATTGGAGCTATCAAATCCATGCAGCAACAGCACGGGCGGCCCACTGCCCACTGTGACCACTGGGTAATGGTCTGATCCCGCATTGGTGCAAGAGAGTTCCAACCAGTCCAATCCTTGGAGCTGCTCACGGGCCAGAGGATCGAGAAGTGTGGAGGCTGCGTTTTCGAGAATGCGCTTGTTGGTCAAGCCTCAGTCTCCAGCGACGTGCTGACGGAGCGACTGTCCGCGTCGGTGCTCACGAGAGCTTCAAGCAGATCGGTCTCTGTGACTTCGAAGGGGAGATGGTGTAGATCGGATCCTGGCCGGCAGGCGAAGCTGCAAATGGCGCGCAAGTCATTCAACCCGGTTTCTCCAAGACCAAGATCTTGGAGCGTGATGGGGACTCCAAGCTGCTTGAGCAAGGGCAGAAGTTGACGGCGGGATTGAGCTGCTAATTGATTCCCGCCCAGGCGTTCTTCAAGCCGGAGCTGCACAAGAATGCCGAAACCCACTTTTTCGCCGTGCAACTTGCCGTGACAGGCCGGCAATTGCGTTAGGCCGTTATGTACCGCGTGGGCTGCAACCGTTCTGCACTGCGCTCCTCCAAGGCCTCCGATCACACCGGCGGTAAGACCACAGGCCTCAGCGACGCGCACCCAAGACTCACTGTCAGGACGAGCCATGGCATCAAGGGCATCAATCAAGAGTTGATCGCGAAGCACCCGGGCCATTTGAACGGCCTGTTGGATGATTCCGTCGGTACTGGATCCGCTTCCTACAGAGGCTTCGTACCACTTCGCGAGGGCGTCGGCGATGCCACTGGCCAGGGTTTGGTTTGGTGCTTGACGCACTAGACCGTGATCAAAAATCAAGAGATCCGGGCAAGCATCAAGGGACTGATCAGAAACAAACGCTCCATCTCGGGAATAGATGTTTGCGAGAGCTGTCCAGCCTGCACAGGTTGCGGCACTGAGCGGCACCGTGATGCATGGAAGTTTGAGGCGAAACGCCAAAAGTTTTCCTGCATCTAAAACTTTTCCTCCACCGGCTGCAATGACGCAATCGCAAGCAGATTCCTTCAGAAAAGCTTCAAGGCGGATGAGGTCCTCCTCGCAACAGTCGAAATTGAGTTGGGCCTCTACGACTGTGAGATCGCTTCCAGTGAGATCGGCTTTTAATCCGGCACGGATGGATTGGGTTGCAGAACTACGTCCAAGCAGTGCAGGTCTCTGAC
>Ga0115566_10004240_pt1 | contig 11439 bp, 6 predicted proteins | sample COGITO_mtgs_1204_3_FD_87173 | JGI IMG/M metagenome (GOLD analysis project Ga0115566, IMG submission 87173) | Pelagic marine microbial communities from North Sea - COGITO_mtgs_120405 | ecosystem: Environmental > Aquatic > Marine > Epipelagic | place: Germany:Helgoland, sampling site Kabeltonne...
CTTCTCCTTCTTCTTCCGAAATTGCTGTTTCTGTTGATATTCTTTCTACTTCTTCTGTCGTTTGAAACGAATCGGCAATTCTGTGCCCGTCGTACGGCAAATGAATGCCGACGTCTTGCGGAACGCACGTTTCGTGCAACGCTCTGCGGTAGCGGTACCGAATTTTTAAGTGCTTCTTTTCCAGCGGGTCGACGTCGCAGAAACCCAAAAGAGAGGAGTACGAGACGCCGTCGTGGAGTTCGAGTTGCGAGCGTTCGACCATGTGGCGTAAGGCTACGGTGACGTCGATCCAAGAGTCGTCGTCTCGGAGGATGTCGCTGTGTTGTCGTCCTCGTTCGCTAGATTTTGGTTTCGTTTTCTTCTTCCTTTCGTCGTCGTCGTTTTTTCGATCATCTTTTTCTTTTTCTTCGTCCGGAAAGGTCATCGATCTTTTCGTCACGTCGCACTCGACGTTTTCAAACGAGCCGTACACGGCTTTTTCAATGTCCAATCCGCCTATTTCTCGCTCGAACACTCTCTTCTCTTCCGCCGATTTTGCGACGAGCTCGCGTTGCGCCAACGCGTCTTTGCGGTTTTCCTCGATTTCAGACGCGTATCGCAAACGCATTTGTTTCTTTTCGAACCGTTTTTTACGTCTCAATAAAGGGAGAATGAACACGTTTCTTAAGACGCCAATGACGGCGTTCGGGATGGTTAGGCACAAAATCGCCGTTCGTCTCGTTAAATACGGCAAACCCGGGGCGAGTAAAATAGGAAACTCAAACTGTTGATTCCTTTGGCGATATTTGATTTTCAAGACGCACCCTTCGACGCCGACGCAGACGCCCCACCCGATGCTCGTTTCGCCGTCGTCGCTCAACGTGGCGTTCGTTCCGTTTTCAATTTCAATACCCATCGTTCCAAACTTGAACGAATATTTCTTAATTTTGTTCGTTTGTGTATGTTCCGCCAACGCGCTGTTCGGGTAATGCCGCCTCGCGTTCGCCGAAGACCCGTCGACGACTTTTCTCTGATACGACCCAGTCAAGCCGAAATTCTGCACACCCGCGCTTAAATCCAACTTCCACGCGCCATTTTCACCGGCTTTACCTCTGCACCCGGTCGTGATACCCGGTATCGGTCCTACGTTCCAATCGATGTTACCAACCGCGTGGTGCGTCAACTGTCTTTTCAAACCGACGGACAAACCTACGCCAGTGCCAACGTCCTCTGTTTCCTCCCCCGCGGACGACCCTCCGACGCCGACAAAGTCGTATTTGCACGTCATCGTCCCAGTCGTCCTATTCGTCAATTTCTGCTCCAAAGTCATCTCCATCCCACCGTTCCTTTGCGAGGGCATTTGCATGTGCCAATCCGCGCTCGTCCACAACCCCAACTGTTTCCTCGCGCCCACTAACAACACTCCGGCGCCTCTCCCATCCGCGTTCGCCATCGCTTGTGCTTGACAATACACCTCCAAACTCTCCGACACAGTCGCACTCATCGACGTGCTCACGCTCCCTTGCAAAAAATCCAACCCCAAATCTTCCACGTGGAAATCCCCCAGCGCTTTCTCCACCGCTCTCAGCGCTTGTCTCTGTTTCTCCTCGCCTTCTTTCCCTTCCACCGCGCCGACGCCGCCGTCCCCCAACACCCGTTTCAATCGTTCCCTCACGGACTTCCCGCCTCGCGCTAACCTTCTCGACGCTCTCAGTCTTTCATCTAACGCGTGTGCAAAACTGAATTTAAACTCGTACCCGCTCGATTGTTGGTGTTTACTTTCCGCGCGCTCTCTCGCTTTTTGTCGTTCGAAATACTCGAATTCCTTTCGCATTTCCTCCGTCGTTTTCCGTTTCGAGTAGCTCATGATTTCCTTGCTCTGCGTCGACTCGTCCACTCCTACGTGGCCGTAAATGTCGTACACTTTCCGTTTCTCTGCGTCGTGTAAGATTTGGTACGCTTCGTGTATTAACGCGAAGGATTTCTTTGCCGCGTTGTTGTTATTCGATAAAGCTTTATCCGGGTGGACTTTTTGCGCGAGAAGTTTGTATTTCCGTTTGACGTCTTCCGTGGTGCAATCTCTCGGGAGGTTGAGGACGGCGTAGTAGTCTTTTTTTTGTGAACTTCTAGCATCGTTTTCGTCCATGATTATTGGTGCTTTGTCTGTGGTGGTTTTGCTCTCTTCTTCTTCTTCTCTCTGACTCTCGCTCGTGAGAGCGGATGTGTGTTTACGACGTACTCTCTTTGCGTGTAAATTTGTATGCCGTTTTTTCCCTTTGAAATGTCTCACAAAAAGCGACGCGAGAGCACAAAGACCCCCGGCGAAGATCGCGGGTTTTCTTTTCTTCGAAACCACCCGGAAGAACTCCGCTTTTTTACGATATACATATATATTACGTGTATTTAGTACAGCAAAAGCCCGCATTTATTCCTCGTTGCCAACGTGAACGTCGTCATCATTTTTATCGTCGTCGTCGTCATCGAATGTACGGAAAAAAGATATACACATCGAGAGAATGAATCGAGTGAAACGTTTCGACGAGTGGATCGCCTCGCGGCCGATTTTAATCGCCTCGGTGACTTTTACGATAGGGATAACGCTCACAGCGATCGCTTTTTTAGTGACCGGGATACGCGTGAGCACGGAAGGTACGTTTAGTATACATGCGAGAAGCGCGTTTGTTTCTTTGAGTAGACTCCCCTATTTTTATTTATGCTGACCTTTTTTACTCTTTTTCTCCTCTTTTTACAGGATGGAACGTGCGAGGGACTTTAATCTCGAACAGATACATACAGTTTGAAACGTTCGTGGAATCGGGGAGTTGCGACGACGGCGCGTGTTACGTGAACCCGTACAGACTCAACGCGAACGCTCTGTCTGCTCCAAAAACCAACTCCTCTCGTCGGCTTCTTCGCAGGACCGTTTTAGAGTTTCCGACGCATCCTCTGTGCGAGGATTTATCGTATCACGGAGATGTTATGTACCCGAATTTAGATGTAGTGTTCATGGCGAACGACGAAGGGGTGGATTTATTTACCGCGCAGGCATTTCGGAAGATGTGCGAAGTAGAGGAGAACATCATGGGACAAACGAATTGGAACAACTATTGCAGAGGAGGAGCAGCGCCGAACCAAGTGGAAAACTGTTATTTGAGCGATTCGTCGTTGGAAAATCAAGCGCCTTTGTATTACACGAAAACGATGGTAGACGACAGCGGGACGCAAATGTACGCGAGGGGATGTTATAACGCGAATTCGTACCCTCAAATGGTAAAACACGTTTTGTCGTTGAGTTCGTGCGAAGAGATTGAAACGAATACCGTATCGGGGACAGTCATCGCGAATTTAAAAACGGCGGTTTTGGCGTGCGTGGACGTTTTAGCGACGGATAGTAACGGTGTTTGCGCGACATTGACGTCGACAGATTTGGGAATACCTGGTGCGGAAGATGCTGTGGACGCGGTGACGTTTGAGCCGCGCGAGTATTACATCAGCGCGTTTCTAAACGGGAAATTTTCCAGCGATTTCCCAAATTTAGTCACCACGAGGAGCTATTTACCCATGGATTGGTCGAGAAGTTCGATGGAAAACGCGATGAAATACTTGGTCAATTTAGGCGATAAGAAGAACGTTTTGGAAGTCTCCAACGATTTGTTCTACACAATTTACGGGTCGCAAAACGATTTATACGACTACGTCACAGACATTGAGTTGTATAGAGATATGCTGTTAGCTTCGGGAGCAGTTATTATCATCTTGGTAATGATTATTTGCCACACCGGCTCGTTATTTCTAACGTTAGCCGCGGTGTCGCAAATCGTGTTGAGCTTCCCGGTGGCGACGTTCTTCCTAAACACAGTTTTGAGGATCAAATTCTTCCCGTTTCTGAATTTCATCGGTTTGTTTGTCATCTGCGGCATCGGTGCGGACGATTGTTTCGTCTTTCTCTCGAAATGGGATCAAGCGAAGGCGCGACTACCGCCAAAATCGCCGGCGAAGGATGTCAGCAAAATGTGTTACTGGGACGCCACGTATTCCATGTTTCTCACTTCGACGACCACTGCCTGTGCATTTTTCAGTACCGCTGGGTCGTTGATTCCTCCGGTGCGCGTGTTTGCAATTTTTATGGGATGCATGGTGGTTTTCGATTATATTTTTGACGTGACCATATTCGCCGCTGCGGTGGCATGGCAACACGACAAGAAGATTGAGTTGAAAAAAAGGCGATACGAGGAGGGCAGTAAATGGGCCGGGTGGATGCTTTCGATATTTTTTGAAATGCCTAAAATAATAAGACGACCGCAGTGCGTGAAACCAGATTTAGACGACGATACGAAAGATGATGATGAGGAACGACAAGAACAAAAATCACCAAACGAGAATGGTGGTATCAGAGGTAACAAGAGCAGATTAATTAGTGAGAACGTCTCTAGAGAGCTCGTATTCCCGGTCGTGTACAAACTCAGATACGTGCTCGTCATTGCCGCCATCGCGTTAGGATGCGCCTCGTCCTACGGCGGGTCCAAATTATCGTTACCGACGGACTCTTCGGTCGAGTTACTCCCAGATGAACACGTTTTGACGAAATACTCGCGAGTTATGCGTTCTTCATTCAAATCCGCCACCGAATCGCAAATAGAAGTGGACGTCGTTTTCGGTTTGCAAGCGAAAGACGACGGCGATTACAACGATCCATCCTCGGTGCCGAATTTTGCCATCGATACGACTTTTGACATGTCCGCGCCAGAGGCGCAAACATGGTTGTACAACTTTTGTCAAAAAGGCAAGGCGATTGCGTACGGGAACGAGTCGAGGTGTTGGATGGATACGTTTGTGTCGTGGTTAGAAGATATGGACGCGGCTTGGGCGTCCGAAAACGACGATTCCCGATATCGCAACACGGGAGGTGGAACTGATCAATGTATCAATGATTCATCGTGCGATTTTAATTCCCAATATGCATCTGGCGTGTGGGCCTGGAAAGACAATTGCGCGCAGAGAAAAACACTGCCGATACCGCAGGAAAATTTCATAGGATGCATTTATGGATGGACCATGGACTGGAGTTCGAGCTACAACGGGGGCACGTATTATTTGAAAAACAACAAGAAAATGATCGATTCGTTGTACAACGAGAGATACGACAGTTCCGGCACAACACTTCTGGAATCCTACGATTCTGTGAAAATGCTTCTCACAGTCGTTTCGTTTTCGCTCGATATTGGATGGAACGAAGAAACGTCGTTATTAAAAAAACGATGGCAAACGTGGGAATCCTTCATTTACGAGGAACTCAAAACGGCCCCGGCTGGAGTTAAAAACGGATGGCAAACCGACCGAGGCGCCTGGCGATGGTTCGATACCGTCGAGAATATGAACGACAACTTTCGCGAAGCGACGTTGATGTGTCTAGGTATCGCCCTCGGCATCGCGTTGATCTCCACCGCGAACATTGTTGTCACTATACTCACCATCTTCTCCATCGGCACCATCCTCGCCTCGACCATTTCCGTCGTCGTTTCCTTAGGCTGGACGCTCGGATTCCTCGAAGGGATTTGCCTCTGCATCCTCATCGGTTTATCCGTCGATTTTGTCATCCACATGGGCCACGCCTATTGCGCCGCCGCCGAACGAGGCGTCCACACCCGAGTCGACCGCACGCGAGAAGCTTTCGCTCGCATGGCTTTCCCCATCGCCTCCGCCGCGTTCACCACCTTCGCCTCCGCCTGCGTCCTCTTCTTCTGCACCATCACGTTCTTCCAAAAATTCGGTACCATCGTCATGATTTCCATGGTTTGCGCGTTGTGCGTCTCGTTGGCGTTTTACGTCGCCTTATTGTCGGTGTTAGGCCCGGAAGGGAGCTTCGGGAACATCCGAGACTTTAAGAATATGTGTTCGTGCAAACCGACAAAGTCGTCTGGGCCAAACTCCTCCTCGCGACCAGGAAACCAAGAAGAACAAGAACAAGAACAACTAGAGAGATAATGATTGTATTTATTAGAACCCACCCGCTGCTAAACGATATGCGACCGCATCCGCTCCGCCCTTCGCCCCGCTCTAAAAATTACCTACTTTGATGAAAGAACTCCAAACTCCACACAAACTTCGTTTGAAAGTAGAAGCAGCGAGACTCATGTCGAGCGATAAAACTGCTTCGAAGAACACGTCGTCCTTTACCGGAGGAGGAAAAGGAAAAGGAGGAGGAGGAAAGCCTTCGAGTGATACTAAAAGTATGCCTCCAATCATCCACAAAAACATCATCGTTCTAGACAACGGCGGCGATACGATTAAAATCGGATTCGCGGGCCAACGTTCCCCGACGGCGTTGGTCCCGAACTGCGCGTGCCGCCCGCAAGGCACGAAAGCGACGATTATAGGTGTCGACTCGAAAGACATTCCAGATATTAACGGTCTCATCGTTCGACGACCGATCGATAGAGGGTATTTGACCAATTCGCAGTTGCAGAAAGATATTTGGGCGCATTGCATACACGAGGTGTTGAAAGTTTCGGAGACGGAGGTGAAAAAATGTTGGCTCGTCATGACGGAACCACCGATGAATTTTAGCACGTCGAGACAGGAAATGGATAGGATCGTGTTGGAGGAGTTTGGGTTTGAAGGCGTGGTGTTCGTGTCCGGAGCGTTGTGCGCGATGAAGGCGCATTTGTGGCAGACGAAAGACGAGGATTTGGAGAACGGGGATGACGATGATGAGGAAAAGAACGAGAACGCGATGATGGAGATAGACGATGTCACAGATAAAGAGTATATGGGCTTTAACAAAGCGCCTCCGAGAGTACGCGCTTCGAAGAAGCAAAGAATCAAATGGGCTCGAGAAGCTATGACTGGATGCGTCCTCGACGTCGGGTTCTCCTTCGCGCACGCGTCGCCGGTTTTCGACGGGCGAGTCGCCGACCATCACGTAAAACGATTGAATTTAGGCGGACGCGCGTTGACGAATTATCTCAAAGAGTTAATCTCGTATCGACAATGGAACGTAATGGATGAATTCGCGTTAATCGAGGACGTCAAATTGAAATCGGTGTATTGTCAAGAAAACGGCGACATTTACGAAGCGTTGAAAGAGGCGAAAAAGAAGATTCGCGAAAACAAAATCGCTATTAAGTACGTCCTCCCAGACGGCGTGAACACGCTCAGAGGTTTCCTCGCCGATTCTGTCTTGGCGAACGACGGCGACGACGCCTCGTCTTCCGAATCCGAAATCAACGAAGACGACGATTTACAAACCCGAAGAAGAAAATTAAAGAAACAAAAAGAGAAAGCGGCGAAAGGTGCGGGAAGTATGGAACTCGCCCCGGACGCCCAATCGTTAGTATTAGTCAACGAACGGTTCATGGTTCCAGAAATCCTCTTCCACCCGTCTGATATCGGCTTAAATCAGTGCGGCATCGCCGAACTCGTCGCTCAAAGCGTCCACCACGACGAAGCGAACGACTCTTTACGCGACCAAACCGTGGAAGCGCTGATGTGGCTCAACGTCATCGTCACCGGCGGCTGCGCAAAAATCCCAGGCTTAGTCGAACGTCTCGCCAGAGAAATCCGCCAATTCGCGCCCGCCATCTACCCGGTCTCCGTCCGCGCGCTCGACGACCCGATTTCCGACGTCTTCCTCGGTCTCTCTTTACTCTCCTCCACGGACGACGACCACAGGCCGCTCCGGGACCCTATTCAAACCTTCTGCCTCAAACACGGCACGAAAAGGGACGAATATTGCGTTAAAAAGAATAACAATAGTAATACGTATAGAAACGAACGAATCGAGCAGTACGACCGGTTCGAGAGTACCCCGTTAGGGAGGGTTAAGGATATGCATCACGCTTCGTCCGAAAAGACGTGACGTGATATGTACACGCATAACCGCAAAAGTAGACAAAAAAAACGAGTTGTACATGTAGCTCTCCGGGACACCCCCGTGGGGAAAAGAACTGTATCGGGCACTCGCTGTATCAATTGTCTCGTTTAAAGAACGTTTCGTGACAAAATGATCTTCTTACACTTATTCGCGCGTCTTCGATGTGGCGTTTTTTTTACCTCGAGGTCTTTTCAAATTCAAAACATCTGTTCTTCTTTTCCCTCATAAAATATCTCTCGCATTCTCTGCACTACGAACGCTTAAATACGACGTAAACATGGAGGAAAAAGAAGAAAAAGAAAAAGAAGAGGAAAAAGGAGAGGAAAAGGATGAGAGCAACAGTAATAATCGCATCTCTTCTCCGCACGTGGTCGTCGCGCGACATCCGGATGATTTTAACGATGAAGATTGTGATGATGATGCAGTCGGGGAAGAATTTGAAAAGATGCGGACGATCTCTTCTCCCTCTTCTCCGCGAAAGACAAAGACGAAGAAGAACAACCCCGACGATGTGAGCGATACGTGCGATGATGAGATTCGTGTTCTCGCGATTTTGGCGGAAAAAAAACGGTACAAGTGGGCGAAAGTGAAAGGCTCGCCGTTTTGGCCGTGCCAAGAAGTGGACGTCCTTCGGTGTAAAGGAAACGTGCCGGAATTCGTGCGAGAGAAAGTGGATGGATTTTTAGAAGCGAAGGGCGTGAAATTGATTCAGTTTTTCGGGACGAACGAGTACATGTGGTATTTAGAGAAGTCGGACGAGAACGCTTCTTCTGGTCCTCCTCCTCGCAGTGGGAGCATGTTTCGAAGAGTGGATGTGGAGTCCTTTCGAGACGGGTGCGAGAAAGGGTACGATAAGAAAATGAAACCGGTCGGGTTGAAGAAAGCGGTGAAGGAGATGTGGGAGTGTTTGAGAAGCGGGGAGGATCCGTCGGATGTGAAAAGAGGGGGGTTACAATGGCACACGAAGAAGATCGCGGTGGTGGAAGAACCGGAGGAGGAGGAGGAGGAAGAAAAAAAGGCGAAGAAGACGGAAAAGAAGAAAGCGTCTTCGACGGGGAAGAGGAAGAAAGCGGAGGCGAAGAAGACTTCCGCCGCTGAAGAGAAAGAGATGAAAAAAGCAAAGAAGATTTCCGAAGAAGTGAAGAGGAGGGAGGAAAAGACAGCGGCGGCGGCGGCGGCGAAGATGGAACTCGACGCGCGAAAAGAACAGGAAAGGAAAAGGAACGAACCGGCTACTTTAGAAACGCTGTTCGACGACGAAGGCATCGAAGAGAAACCGTTTCAGTTATCGTTCGACGTGATGAGCGCGAGAGATCCGCCGCCGTTTGAACGGTTACGAAGGAACCGGTGGATGTGTCGTCAAGCGCCGAAACAGGTGCATTCGAGCGAGGCGGTGGCGTGTTACTGTCAACCGATACCGCATTCGATAAAAGAAGAAATGATGGCGAACGTCACGACTGAGCGGGCGATGAAGATGGCGTCGACAGCATCAGCTGCCGAAGTAGAACAACAATTTATTGAAGAGAACGGCCCGGCCACGCCGCCAGAAACTCTCGAAGATCCTCTAAATAATAATAATAATAACAACAACAACAACAACGAAGAGAAAGGGAAAAAATCGCTGACATCGAAGCTATTGCCAAAACTCCGTCTCGGATGTGGTCACGACTGCGTCAACCGCGAAACGCGATACACGTGCGACACCAGAGTGTGTCCGTGTGGCGATGACTGCTCCAACCGACCGTTTCAACACCTCCCTCAACCAAAAGTGAAAGTTCAACTGACGGAAAATCGCGGCTATGGATTGTTCTTACAACAAGATGTCTTTGAGGGTGACTTTATCGTCGAATACATGGGCGAAATCGTCGACGAAGAGGAATGTACCCGACGTTTGTTGGCGTGCAAAGGCAAAAACGAACCGAACTTTTACCTCATGGAAATCACCCCGTCACAAATCATCGACGCTCGATTTTGTGGCAACAACGCTCGATTTATCAATTCGAGCTGCCATCCAAATTGCGAGACGCAGCGGTGGGTAGACGCGTCCACGAACGAAACCAGAGTTGGTATTTTCGCCACCGAGGACATCAAATCCGGCACGGAGCTGACTTACGACTACAACTTTGCGCACTTTGGCGGCGAAGGCACGACATCGTTTACCTGCTTCTGCGGGCACCCGATGTGTAAAGGCACTTTAGATGCCAACCCAGAACGCATGCGAAGGTTCATGGACAGAGTCACGGTTACGATGAAAAATGGCGACGTGAAAACTGGAACGGTTTTAGAATACACGGTGAACAAAAAATACAAACTGTTGCTCGACGACGAGCAGGACGTGAAAGTGTGGTCAAAGTCGAAGAAATCCGAGGAAGAAAAAGCCGAGTCGGCGTTGAAAAAGACGAAGAATCGAAAGTACATCACGGTGAACTTGGACAACGGCGATTTCGCGAGCAAGAAAGGCGGCAAGAAGGACGCGAAACTCGCGTGCGTCTGGTTGACCAACAGAACGAACTTCACCGAGAGCAAAGTAAAAAAGAAGAAGGTGGACGAGAAAAAGAAGAGCGCGACGACGACAAAGAAAAAAGCGGGGAAGAGGAAGCGACCCCGGGCGGCGACGAAGAAGCTCAAAGAACAAGAACAAGAACAAGAACTAGACAAAAAAACGCCGACGACGCCTCTCAAAGAAATCGTCCTCAGTCCGGTGAAACGACTCGTCGAAAACGCCATCGCCAACGTCGTCAAATATATTTACTAATTTATTCAATACGTTGGATCGATGCTGAGTATCGTACTCTTCTCCGCGCGTTCGTATTGACGTCCACATTATGCAGAATTTTTCAGTCCTTTCCCTCATAAAGCACACGCACACAAAAAACGTTTCATAAACAACAACAACACACATCATGTCTTCTCCTCCCTCTCTCCCTTCTGCGACATTCAAAATCGGCAATTCCGTCTCCGGCGTCTCGTCCTGCGGCGACCCGTTCGGTGGCGTCGTCTACGCGGTCGACGATACGCTCGGTTTGGCGGTGTTGCGCGCGCCCGGGGATATTCAAAACAGTCACCACGTGCAGATAATTAATTGCGATGCGAATACTAAGACGGATGTGAAGGTGCTCAACTCCGTCTCTCCGCCGCCGAACAGTCGCGGAGAGGAAGAAGGGCGAGCAGCTTTACCAGTCATCGATAAAGGAAGGCAAGAGAGACGGTTTGAAACCGCGGTGAAAGCGGCGCAGTTTGTCGCGGGTACGAATGCAATTCGCTCGTCTTTGGATTTCGACGTCTCGTTCGATCGTCGTCTCGTCTCGCGTTCTTTTGCGTTCCTCCTCGCGCGATCGCGGACGCGTGCACATCCTGTGCCGTCGCAGAATGGAACGTGTTGTTTGACGGTGTTGTTTCTTCGCGCATTTGGAACGTCCAGCCTTTCGGTGATGTGCCATTCTCGCGAGCGGGTCTTTTTGTCTCCACTGACACCTCTCTCTCTCTCTCTCTCTCTCTCTCTCTTTAACGACGACGACGCAAACAGATAACATCGGCGAAAACGTGACGGAGGAAGCGCAAGAAATATTCGACGCCTTAGCGCGAAC
>Ga0115566_10004247_pt1 | contig 11424 bp, 11 predicted proteins | sample COGITO_mtgs_1204_3_FD_87173 | JGI IMG/M metagenome (GOLD analysis project Ga0115566, IMG submission 87173) | Pelagic marine microbial communities from North Sea - COGITO_mtgs_120405 | ecosystem: Environmental > Aquatic > Marine > Epipelagic | place: Germany:Helgoland, sampling site Kabeltonne...
GAATTTGACCTAGGCATAGTTTCATCGGTGGTCTTTGCCGTTTGGGTTTTAAACATTGCGATTCCGGCCCTTGTCGGTTCTATCGTATTGCTTTCGTACCGAATTTTTAGACCTACATGATCTGGGGATTTTTAATCGCGATGGCCTTATGGATGGCCATATTCCTATTTATTAATCTCAACGTTTCAATTGAAGCCTCAGAGATAGAACCGAATAATGATAATCAATGTTTAACCATCGTTATTGCTGCACGCAATGAAGAAGGCAATCTTGGCTCCTTGGTTAAATCCATAGCCAATCAAACTTGGTTGCCCACCCAATTGGAGATTCGAATTGTCGATGACCACTCCGAAGATGGCACTTACGAAGAGGCGCTTGCGCTGAAGCGATCCTATGAACATTTGAATATTTGTGTGGATATGCTGAAGGAAGGTGGTGGAAAGAAAATGGCATTGAAGCAAGGCTTGCTTAATGTTTCAGACGGATTAATCTATCTTACTGATGCTGATGTCTGTTTGAATCCAAACGCCCTTCTAGGCCTATCTAATGCCTTAAATAAGAACAATGCCATGGTTGCTTTCGGAGTTGTATTGATGACAGAGCAAAAGGGATGGAAGCGGCTTATGACATTAGAAAATTTAAACAATCAAATTATTACGGAAGCTTTTATAAGCTTCCAGCGTCCAATTATGGCCAATGGGGCGAATATGATGTTTAGATCAAAAACATTGGGTCTATACATTCAATCGCTGAATTCAGGGACTGTCAGTGGAGATGATGTGTTTTTCGCTCAGAGTTTGACTCAAGGTCAAGTTGTTGAAGCTTTTGATCAACGGTATGCTGTGATCACTGAATCGCCAAAATCATTTCGAGCGTTTATAAATCAAAGAATCCGCTGGGCAGCCAAATCAACCAATTACGAATCGACTCTTTCAAAATTTTTCGGGGCGCTTATTCTAGGGTTAAACCTTGTTTTTGTTTTTATGATGTTGGCATTGTTCTTAGTTCAGAATCCTGGCTGGATTCTCATGCTGTTGGTTTTCAAAGTGTTATTGGAATACTCGTTTCATTCCTACTGGTTTCGAAAGTATCAGATCGAACACAAGCTTTTTGATGCACTGATTTTAAGTTTAGTATATCCGGTCTATACCACGGTTATCGCAGCATTGGCAATTCTAGGCGTAGGATTTAGCTGGAAGGGGCGAAGCAATATCCGTTAAAAAAGCAACAAAAGGCTAGCGAAATAGATGATGAAGCCAACGAAAAACATGATCAAAGTATAGGGTAGAATGTCTTTGGCTGAAAGCTTCGTTATACCCAATAACGGCAACGCCCAAAAAGGCTGTAGCATGTTCGTTATTTGGTCTCCATAGGCGAGGGCCATCACTGTCTTTCCAAAAGGTATATTTAACTCAATGGCTGCCTTGATCAGAATTGGACCTTGAATTACCCATTGTCCGCCACCACTTGGAATAAAAATATTGACTAAACCAGCACTTAAAAAACTGAATATTGGAAAGGTTGTGTCGTTGCTCAACAGAACAAACTGATCGGAAATCGAGGTGACCATGCCGCTTTCTTTGATCAATCCCATTATTCCAAAATAGATGGGGAACTGAATAAGAATTCCACTTGCTCCGGAAATTGCAGTTTCAATTGATTTGGTGAATGATTCGAAACTGGCATGCAGCCATAAACTGGCCCCGAAAAGGATTAAATTGATGTTGTTCGGAGTAAAAAAGTCAAGGATAGATGTGCCACCTAGGATCATCTTATAAAAGCAATAGGCTAAGATTATCGATCCGGTTATTCGGGTTACCCATTTGCTCTTATCGATTCGCTCAGCGCCCACCGGTTTTGTGTCTTTCGACTCGACTAATACGTCAAAAACGGAAAGTTGGATGATTTCATGCTTCTTTGATGTTCGACCCAGAAGGTATAGCGTAAGCGGAATACAAATAAGGATTACTACACAAGTAATCATGTTTGACGAACTAAAAACAGTGTCCATCAACTCAATACGTTCGGGTAATAAGGATAGACTTTCTGAAGTCAAAACTCCTGACATTAATAATTGCAGGTTTCCTTGCTCCGCAACTTTAATCGGTGCTGAACCAGAAATGCCTGCGTGCCAAATCAACAAGGCAGAGTACCCCGCAGCTCCAATGAGCGCGTAATTCAAAGGAATTTTTTTTGCACTAAGGCTCTCGCCAACTTTTCGCGCGAATATAGCGCCAAAAATGAGACCGAGACCCCAATTAAATAACCCAACAACTAACGCGCTTAGGCTAACTATTACTGCAGCTTGACTAGTTGAATGGCAATGTGATACTAGGCGTTGAATAATAGAGTCAACAACAGAAGTAAGTGCCAACGAATGACCCAATACAAGCATTAGCATCATCTGCATAGCAAAAACCAACATGGGGGCATTCCAAAGGCCATCGCTCCACCAACCAAAAGTTTTGGCTAAAGAAATGCTTCCTCCACCATGAACCTCTAAGGCAAATGCCAATAAAAAACTAAAAAGCGTTAGGATTAAGGCGATGCTAAAGGGAGACGGAAGAAACCGTCTAACCATATTTAAGTATCCCTCAATCAACCTCTGCTCGGTTACGACTTAGAAAGGTAAATCGTCCTCTAAAGCATCATCGCTCGTCTCTGGCTCTTCGGGTAATCCCGCATCGCCAAAAGGATCGGATGGAGCACTTTGTTGAGCTTGAAGGGGTTCAATTCTCCAAGCTTGTAAATTGACGAAGTATTTTCCATTGTATTCGTTGCCTCGAACATTGAAATGAACTTTCAAGTGATCACCAGCTTTATACGAATCAATTAAATCTATTCGATCTTTTACTAACTCAAATTTTACATCTTGAGGATATTGCTCCTTTGTGGTCAAAACGAATTCCTTCTTTTGAAATCCTGAGCTAAATGTTTGAGTGTCAAAAACGATTTTTACGCTTCCTTCAATTTCCATACTAATTATTAAATGATAAGAGGGTTAACCAAGCTTTGTCAACCAACCCCAATGATAAATATTCTTGCGCCTTTTTATGCAACTCTATTTCTAATAGTTTAGAGTCATTTTCAAATTCAATAAACAGATCAGAAAGCTCGGTCAATCGAAATTCATTGACATCCGTTTCGTTCGGTAGTTGCTCAACGTTTCCGAGTTGGCCAAGGTTGTTTCCGGTTAAAACCGTGCTCAATCGAATGTCTTTTGGAATTTGATCGACTCCAATCCCTAGAGATGTAAGTGGCTTTGCAATTTCAAATAGCGCGTTTCCACTGGCCCGGACGTACCAATTGCCTCCAAGTCGGCCAACTAAATCAATTTTATGTTGATCAATTCTTCCGTCATCGTCTAGGATTGATTCATCAATATGGATCATGACGATTTCGCAAATAATCAAATTGCCAGCGCCTCCTTCTTGACCCAGCTCAACTACTTCTTTAACCTTACATTCAAACTGTACAGGTGATTCTTTAACTCGAAAAGGTTGAATAAGCTCAGAAGGTACGGGGGTCAGTCCTGCTTTAATAAATTCATCGACTCCAGCGCCATATTCCGTGCTTGACAAGGACATTTGCTCAACTAAATCGTAGTTCACAACATTTATAACAACCTCTCGGTTAAGCTTAGCATTCTCGAATGTATGCTTGGTCGTGTTGTCCCTTCCTCTTCTTGCGGGAGAAAAAATGGCAATAGGAGGGTTGGCGCTAAAGACATTGAAAAAGCTGAAGGGGCTCAAGTTCGGGACGCCATGCTCATCAATCGTACTTGCGAAGGCAATAGGCCTCGGTCCGATAGCGCCTAAGAGATAACCGTGAAGCTTTGCTGTTGGTGTAGATTTCGGATCTATTTTCATGCTGAAAGTGTTGATGCAAATGTACTTTTCAGAAACTTTTGGCGACTTAGACAAAAGCATTTTGAAATGGGTGAATAATTATATCTTTGCGTCCCTTTTTCAAGGGAGTTCTTTTTAAGCGGATGTGGCGAAATTGGTAGACGCGCTAGACTTAGGATCTAGTGCCGCAAGGTGTGGGGGTTCGAGTCCCTTCATCCGCACAAATGGTTCAGAATGGTTTTTTCGTATTGCGAAATCTTTTGAATGAAAAGTTAAGGTGGAGCTTTCCATCATTGTATGAAATTGTAACAACTAATTGAAGACCGCCTGAAAACGGTCTTTTTTTGTATCAGAATTTTAAATATCAGGAATGAACATCACGCAAGAAAACATTGATTCACTCAACGCTCGCGTTAATATTGAGATTGGCCCAGAAGATTACGAACAGCCAGTCAAAGAGGTTATAGACAATTATCGAAAAAAGATGACCCTCCAAGGGTTTAGAAAAGGTAAGGTTCCTTTTGGCGTAGCTAAGAAAATGTACGGTAAATCTGTTTTGGCCGAGGAGCTAAACAAGATATTGTCTGAACAACTGAATTCACATATAAAGAACAATGAGCTCGATATTCTTGGGCAACCCTTACCAGAAGATTTAGAGGAATTGACGCTTGATTTCAACCAGAAGTACAAGTTCTCCTATGATTTAGGTTTAGCGCCAAAGTTCACGGTTGACCTGTCGGCAAAGGATAAGGTCACGAAATACAACATTGTTGTCGATAAAGAGTTGATCGATAAATATGTTAGAGATTTTCAAAGAAGATTTGGTAAAAGTGAAGAAGTTGAGGAGTCAACGATGCAAGACATGATTTATGGAACTTTTTACGAAGTCGATAAATCAGGACAGCGTGTCAAGGGTGGAGCGCATAATCATAGTACGGTTGTGATTGAATATGTTGAGAATAAGGATGCTCGAAACAAGCTCATTGGACTAAAGGTTGGGGATGTTTTATTGACAGAACCTAGTAAACTAAGTAAGGGTGAGGCCGATTTATCGGCAATGTTAGGTCTCCCTCATTCGGAAATAGCAAAATTTCCAAAGCAATGGGAATTGAAAGTGGATTCAATTCACCGTATTGATGCACATCCATTAGATAAAGAGCTATTTGACAAGGTTCTAGGGCCAGATAAGGCAGCAACTGAAGAAGAGTTTAGAGCTAAGATTGCAGACGACTTGAAAAAGCACCTTGCAACTGATTCGGACAAAAAAATGAGAAGGGATATTTCTGATATCCTTTTGGACAAACTTCAGCTCGAACTGCCGGACACCTTCTTGAAACGTTGGTTGGTTCAGAATAGCCAAAACACCGAGCAACCCATCAGTCAGGATGATGTAGAGCGAGAATACGAAGATTACAGCCGTTATTTAAAGCTTCAAATTATTGAGTCAAAATTGGCAAAGGATAACGAGATAAAAGTTGATTATACCGAGATTCAAGAACGAGTTAAAGCCAATATCAAGGCTCAATTTGCGAATTTTGGTCAACAAGAAATTGCGGATGATATGTTGAATCAATTCGCACAAAACTTTTTACAAAAAGAAGAAGAAGTTCGTAAAATTTACGATCAAATCTTAGATGAAAAGGTCAACACTTTCTACAAGGAAACAGTTAAGATTCAAGAAAAAGAGGTGTCGTTTGACGATTTCGTTAAATTAGCCTCCGCGAAGCCTGGTAAAGGGAACTTCATGGATCAAGTATCAAATTTGTTAAAATTCTAAGATGACGGACGAAAAGGAATTTAGAAAGTATGCAGTTCACCATATGGGAATGAGCGGGTTGTCCGTTGATGAATATATGCGAGCCGCGAACAGGCCATCGGCAATGACCAGAACAGTTATTGAAGAGCGGCCGATGCCATTCAGAGAAGTGGATGTTTTCTCTAGGTTGATGATGGATAGAATTATATTCTTGGGACTTCCCGTTGATGATTTTGTCGCTAATGTGATTCAAGCACAACTTCTGTTCCTAGAATCGGCTGACTCAGGAAAAGATATTCAGATTTATATTAATAGCCCAGGAGGTTCGGTTTATGCAGGACTTGGCATATACGATACAATGCAGTATATAGGCTGCGATGTGGCTACCATTTGCACAGGAATGGCAGCTTCAATGGCAGCCGTTATTTTATGTGCTGGGCAAAAAGACAAAAGAACGGCCTTGCGCCATGCTCGTGTTATGATTCATCAGCCTATGGGTGGTGTGGGCGGACAAGCATCTGATATTGAGATAACCGCGGCCGAAATCAAAAAATTAAAGGATGAACTTTATGCTATCATTGCCTCCCACACAGGTCAAGAACCTGAAAAGGTATGGGCAGATAGTGATCGAGATTATTGGATGCGTGCCGATGAGGCAAAGGCATACGGTATGATTGATGAAGTACTCGTTCGAAAAGTAGATTAGTTATGGCTAGACAAACTGAAGAGCAAATAAAGTGTTCGTTTTGTGGTCGCGATAAACGGGAGACAGCTGTTATGATAGCTGGAATAACCGGACATATATGCGATCGATGCATTCAACAAGCTGCTCGGATTGTCGATGAAGAAATGAGTTCCAGACTGCGCGAAACCGTGCTTGGAAGCGTCAATCTCATGAAGCCGGCTGATATAAAAGCTCATCTCGATGAATATATTATTGGACAAGATGATGCAAAGCGAAGTATGGCTGTGGCGGTTTACAATCATTATAAGCGCATTTCTCAAAAGAAATCTGTTGATGAAGATGATATTGTCATAGAAAAAAGCAACATGATTTTGGTTGGTCAAACCGGAACTGGAAAGACCTTATTAGCGCGAACTATAGCCAAAATATTAAACGTACCGTTTTGTATTGCTGACGCGACCGTATTGACTGAGGCTGGTTATGTTGGAGAAGATGTAGAAAGCATTTTGAGCCGATTGCTTCAAGCTTCAGAGTATAACGTGGAAGCGGCCGAACGTGGAATTGTATTTATAGACGAAGTTGATAAGATAAGCCGCAAATCTGACAATCCTTCAATTACCCGAGACGTGAGTGGTGAAGGGGTTCAGCAAGGGTTACTAAAACTTCTTGAAGGTTCCACAGTGGGAGTGCCTCCGCAGGGTGGACGTAAACATCCAGAGCAGAAATTGGTGCAAGTCGACACAAAGAATATTCTTTTCATTTGTGGAGGTGCATTCGATGGAATAGAGCGAATCATTTCAAGAAGACTGAACACAGCAGCAATTGGTTATAGAAGCGTTTCAAAGGATGAGAAGGTAGAGAAGGAAAACCTACTTCAGTATATCACGCCATCTGATTTAAGAGAGTTTGGGCTAATACCTGAGCTGATTGGGCGCTTGCCACTTATTTCCTTCCTTAATCCGTTGGACGAAACCACATTGAGAAGAATATTGACCGAACCTAAAAATGCTCTTATCAAGCAATATGTTAGGTTGTTTGAAATGGAAGCCATTAAACTGTCCTTTGATAAATCGGTCTTCGACTATATCGTTCAGAAAGCACTAGAGTATAAACTAGGAGCTAGAGGGCTGCGATCTATTTGTGAAGCGATCATGATGGATGCCATGTATGAGTTACCATCAGCAGATCCTAAGCCTGCAACATTCAAAGTGACAATTGAATACGCTAAAAAGAAGATTGATCAGTCTGGATTGCGGAAGCTTAAGGTAGCTTAATAAGGAATTTCTACTTCTAGGTAGGTGTTGTTTCTTCGCTCAATCAATAGATTGTCACATTCAGTAGTGAGACCAAAGTTTAATCTTCGAGCTTCTAGATTTGGGATATCCAATGAAGAAGTGCCTGCGGTAAACCATTGGCAACTATAGTCTGCAACGTAAGGATTCGTTATCTCGTTTTCGAAAGTGTTTCCTCGCGAATTTCGGCCTTTGCTAATGCCTTCAATGTGAAAAATGTCATCGTCAACATTACTCTGGCTTTCGAAAGATCTTCCGGCTACCCAAGTTTTTTCGTGTTCACCTTCCCAAGTGATATTCGTATTAATACCAGTAATATGACCATCAATGACTTCCCAATCAAACATCATATAACCATCAGAGTTAAGGCCTAGATTAGTTAAGATTACGGTTCCGTCTATCCTGAATTGATCTTTATAGTATTCGTCAAAGGTGACCGTAACAACAGTGCTCTTATTCAAATATTTCCCACTAAATGCCGCTCGGATTACCCCAAAACGATTAAAACCATCATCGCAAATATTAGTATCGCCACCGTAGTTTATGGTGAGATAAAGCGGGAAAACCGCTACCGTATCGCTTACATATGCATCTTCAATGCATGAGTTGAACCGTTGAACGATTCCTGTGTCGTTCAATAGCGAGTCACGCATGGCAAATCGGTGAACCTCCCTTAAGGCATCGTCAAAAACATGGTATGACAACGCAACCTCACGAGCAGTAAGCGTTTCTAGGTCTTGGTCGCGCTCAGTCTCTCCACAACTCGAAAATGTAGTCGAGATAAATAAGCTTAAAAGGAAGAATAAAAGAGGACGCATTAATTCAATTTTCAATACCGAAGTGTCGCAAATGTAATGAAAGGCTTAAATCAAGACTTCCTAGTGTAGACGAAGGTTGTGAAAGCATGGTTGTGAACATCGTCCACTCCCTTTTCCAATATTAATTCGGAAGTCCATTCATCCTTGTTAAATTCAGGGAAATAGGTATCTCCTTCAGGATGTGCGTCAATATGCGTTATGTATATTTTGTCAGCAATACCAATGGTTTGGCGGTAAATGTCACCTCCTCCGATTATGAATACTTCGCTTTCATGATGGTTTTTTGCATGTTCAATACCTGCTTCGATTGAAGCGCATACGGTAACATTGGTCGCGTTAAAATCCTTATTACGCGTTACTACAATATTTGGTCTGCCAGGTAATGGACGATACTTTTCTGGAATGGAATCGAAGTTTTTCCGTCCCATAATGACGAAATGTCCTTTTGTAGTCTCTGAAAAGAACTTAAGGTCAACTGGCAAGTGCCAAGGAAGATCACCTTTAACACCGATTACATTGTTTGCTGCCACTGCAGCGATGAGAGATATGATCATTATACGGCAATTGGTGCTTTTATGCTAGGGTGTGGATCGTAATTGAGGAGTTCAAAATCCTCATACTTAAAATCAAAAATTGATTTTACGTTTGGATTGATCTTCATTGTTGGAAGCGCGCGAAACGACCTCGATAGCTGTGTCCTTGTTTGCTCAAGATGATTAGAGTATATATGAGCATCGCCAAACGTGTGTATGAATTCGCCAACTTGTAAATCGCACACCTGAGCGATCATCATAGTTAACAAGGCATAGGATGCGATGTTAAAAGGAACTCCAAGGAAAACATCGGCACTTCGCTGATAGAGTTGACAACTCAGCTTACCATCGCTCACATAAAACTGAAATAAGCAATGACAAGGAGGTAAAGCCATGTTTTCGATATATCCTACATTCCATGCGCTAACTATATGTCTTCTTGATCCAGGGTTTGTTTTTATTTGGTGAATGAGCTTGCTGATTTGATCAACATGTTGACCATCCGTTGTTGGCCAAGAACGCCATTGATAACCGTAGACAGGGCCTAAATTACCTTCCGAATCCGCCCATTCATCCCAAATACTAACACCATTGTCTTTCAAGTATTTAATGTTTGTGTCACCGGCTAAAAACCACAACAATTCGTGGATGATTGATCTAAGGTGTAGTTTTTTTGTTGTAAGTGCAGGAAAACCTTCTTGTAAATCAATTCTCATTTGATATCCAAAAACGCTGTATGTTCCTACACCAGTTCTGTCTTCTTTTTTCCCCCCATGCTCCAGAATGTGGGTGAGTAAGTCGTGGTATTGTTTCATGGTTGAATACTTGCAAATTCAAAGGTCAGGGTCTTCGATTTGTGAATCAACCCTAAACTAAAAAACCTATTAAGAAAGTATCCACAATTTTAGTAGAACATGCCTACAATACTCGCTGTGAATAGGCAAGCTAATGTTCCGCCCAAGAGGGCGTATAATCCGAGTTTGCTCAACATTCCTTTTTTAGTTGGCGCTAAGGCTCCTATTCCCCCAATTTGAATTCCAATGGAGGCGAAATTGGCAAAGCCACATAAAATGTAAGTGGCCATGATGATGGACTTTTCATGCATTATTAGGCCTGAACTTTTCATGGAACCAAGGGTCGCGTAGGCGTAAAACTCATTTAGGATAGTTTTTTCGCCCAACAATTGGCCAACAAGCACAATGTCATCTGCATCAATTCCCATCAACCAGGCAATAGGGGCAAAGGTGTAACCCAGAATGAATTGAAAAGAAAGGCCATCATAATTCGTATGCTCGGTTATAAGGCTATTCAAACCAGTTAAATTGCCAATGATGTCCCCAAGGATGTAGTTTCCTAAATAGATCAATGCTGTGAATACCAGTAGCATAGCTCCTACATTTACAGCTAGTTTCAAGCCATCGGTTGTTCCATTTGAAATAGCTTCTAGCAAGTTGGATCCGATTTTATCATTCGTAACCGTCATACTACGGTCAAACGATTCAGTTTCCGGTATTAATAATTTCGCGGCTACAACTGCTGCGGGCGCTGACATAACCGAGGCCGTTAATAGGTGTTTGGCAAAAAGCACCCTTTCAACTGGGTCATCGCCCCCTAAGTATTGCATATAAGCGGCAAGTACGCCACCAGCAATTGTGGCCATTCCGCCCGTCATTAGACACATTAACTCAGATTTGGTCATGTTATCTAAGTAGGGTCGAACCAACAGCGGTGATTCAGTCTGACCGAGAAAAATGTTGCCCGCTGCTGATAGGCTTTCTGCGCCACTTAAATTCATCAATCGCTTCATAATCCAAGCGAAGACGTAAACTACTTTTTGAAGAATACCGAAATAGTAGAGTATAGAACTGATTGCTGAGAAAAAAATGATTGTCGGCAGAATATTGAATGCGAAATTTAGAAGCCCAGGTTCAATTTGATTCGTTAGAAAAGATGAAAACAGGAATTCTGAGCCGTATTGGGTAAAGGAGATAAGCTTGACGAACCCGCGACTTATCCAATCGAAAAAACGCTCTACAAAGCCGACTTTAAGCACTAAAATGGCAATGACAATTTGAAAAGCTATGCCCTTCGCAACAAGAGACCAATTGATTTTTTTTCGATTATTGCTGGCGATCCACGCTATAGCAACTAATACCGATATGCCAATGAGTCCTTTTAGTATGGAGATAATGGTGTCCACTTTTTAGGACTGAAATGTAACCATTGATGCCGATTTATTGTCTTCGGTTTATTTCATCTCTAAGTATGGTGGCGCGTTCGTAATCTTCGCTCATCAGTGCCTTGTTCAATTCCTCATTCAACTCATTCAGATTCATTGAATCGTAAATGCTGGATTCATCCTTGATTAATTCGAGATCCGAAATTCCAGCTTCTTCATCGTCTGTATCTTCCTCATCATCCAATACAATTCCTGCCGTAGAGAGTATGTGCTCTAACGTGTAAATTGGGCATTTGAAACGGACCGCTAAAGC
>Ga0115566_10004252_pt1 | contig 11422 bp, 8 predicted proteins | sample COGITO_mtgs_1204_3_FD_87173 | JGI IMG/M metagenome (GOLD analysis project Ga0115566, IMG submission 87173) | Pelagic marine microbial communities from North Sea - COGITO_mtgs_120405 | ecosystem: Environmental > Aquatic > Marine > Epipelagic | place: Germany:Helgoland, sampling site Kabeltonne...
CGCTTCTCTGGTAGTTTCGGTAACGCAGGCGCCAGGTTGCAGCAGAGTGCCCTCGTACCGCCGGGAATGTGCACGACGACTGACGCAGCTCAGTCGTCGTCTGCGAGATATTCCCGCGTGACGTTCCCTGAACCCAGTATGTCGTCACCATATTGCTTCGCATCGAAGACGACCCCGAAAATATTGTCACCAAGATCTAACCCATTAGTATTCTGCAAGTAGTGGGTGCCGCCCGAGGACACGTCACATCTACTGGCGTGGATGTGAGCCTTCCACGATTGGCCCGTGTCGACGGTCTGGCCAGCGGAGAGGCCAAATCTGAATGTGAAGTTCAACATTGATCTCCCGTCGGTCCACCTAACTGTTCTACCGGTGCCTTCCGCGACGTAATTGTAATGATCGCCAAACTCAGAGTCAATTTTCGCGTCCATCAGAAGCTCGGCGTCGAAAGACTTGACGTCGCCGCTGTAAATGCTGTATGGGTTCTCCCACCCGGAACATTTCGCGAACGGGGAGAACGAGTCCGCTTGGGCGTCCGACTGGGCACCCCTCGTCACCAGGACGAGAGTGAGGAGGTAGGCGCATGATATCGTGCACCTGGAAGTCCTCATCTTAGAGCACAACAGGTCGTGTGACGATATATCGACACGCTATCGAGGTGCGGCGAAGAGTGACGTGTACGTCTAAAACTCGCGCGAAAATTATCGGGTCGAAGCGCGTGAAACGTTGAAAAGTCACGTCCTCCTGCGTCGGCTATTTCGCCATGTTTCTATGATGATCTAAAGCTAATAAGTTCACGTGATGTTCATCGCCGCACACTACTCCGCCCACTAGCGGGAGAGTCGCGCCCCCTCGACGAGCTTTTCCCCCGAGGTGGCGGCGGTGGCGGTGCCTCTATCGGCGCGGATGAGCAGCAGAAGCAGCACGTGCTTTCCTCGGGCGATCCGCTCGGCTCGCTGCTCAATCCGACCGCCACATCCTTTGGGTTCACTATGATTTCCGCCGGTGGAGGCGTCATTGCCTCGCCCACGTCCCAGTTTAATACGGATAATTGACTCTATGTATCGTGGATGTGATTCGTCAGCCGCTGGTGAGAGATGAAAATACAGTTGGGTCGCACCGTGAGGATTTCCTCGATCGTCTGCAGGCTCTCGCACGTCTCCCTGAGTTGCCTGAGATTCATCACCGCCGGGTTCTTGTCCAGAGTCTCGTCCGACACCAGCCAACTAGACAGCGAGCTTCCCAGGAGGGTGTTCATGGGTATCAACGACATCTTGTTGAACTCGTCGATGTACCTGCTCGTGTACCTCAACTCCCTGAACATTTCGTCTGAAACTTTCCCACTCAGGATCTGCTCTGCTCCCGGCAAACCTGCGAATCGCGCGAGAGAGGGTGCGTACGGGTCAGAAACAACGTGCGTGTGTGCACTCGTAGCAGCGAAGCTCACCTTTCATCTCGTCCATGCAACGCAGCACCTCGTCCTTCCGTTTTAGGAACGCCTCCAAATCGCCCGGCATCTTGTGTCCACTCGCCCTAATCTTCCCGAGAGCGACGTCGGATAGGATCTCGATGTCCCTCAATCTCTTCATGAACCCGGAGAGGGAGCTGTCCCTCCTGAAAGCCGCGGACTTGCCCGACTTGGCCGAACCCCCGCTCCTCGCCGACCTCGCATCGTACGCACGGTCCACTGTCGTCGGCGTCTGCGGCATCCTGTCAGCCTCGGACCTACCCTGCGAGCGCAACGATCCCCGTTGGGAGCGCACCGAGTGGTTATCACGCCTCGGGGTTGGAGCCACATCTGATGCCCTCGAGTCATACCCCCGCCGAGACTCTCTACGCCGACTCGACGGCCTCGGTGAGGTCGGGCCCGGCGTCCGGTCGTAGCCCGACATCGCCCCCCGTTGTGAGTGTAACACTAACTGTCGACTTGTACTCCAATCTCAGGATTGCCGAGTGGAGTGAGAAAATCAAATGGAAAAATCAAACGATCGCGCGGAAGGGTAGTCAGCGATTTCGGCCCACGAGGTCGGGACTCGAGCCAAACGCCTGAATGGCCTTTATCGAAAGGCGAGAAGAGAGAGAGAATCGAGGAAAATTCCCGGGATTTCCGCTGGAAGGTGGAAAAAGATGACGAGAAATAATGCGACTTGAGGGAGAAAAATGACGACGAAAGGGTCAAATGACCATTGGCGAACAACAGATTCACGGAAGCAGTGGTCAGTAAAAGAAAAATACGTGTCTTTCGGCGAATACACAAGACAGTGATTCGTCCGGATCGGCAGGTTCGGGACTCGAAGAAACGAGGAATTGCGATCGAAAGAGGAAAGGATTCGCTGAATGATAAAAGCGGCAAGCGTGAAAAACGGAGAACAAGTTAAACTGCAGCGGATATAAAATTAAAACATCGTGCGCGAACACTCCATAACTTCGCAACAATACAAATTTGCAAGGTGCCATCCGACTTAAAGAGAGATAGAACGATAAAAGACAAGCTGCTTTAAAATTGTGGTGAACTAAGTACATGGTGCGCCAAAAAGACAAATTTCTACCTTCAAAGCTACCTCAGTAAGTAAACGAGTTTTTTGTCGCATGTTATTGGGCAAAAGCAACCGGAAGGACAGTGCAATCGCGCCTTAAGAATATAGTTCGGGCGTGAAACGCAATAATCGCCGCGCGAGGAAAAGCAGGCTTTCAACGGTCTGCTGATCATCGAGTCTCGCGCATAACATAGTCACTGAGCGAGTATGGTTGCATTTCTCTTTCTCTAGCTAGTTCATAAGCATGACATTTTGCCCGACAATTTATGCATGATGTTGGCGCTTGGTCGACAAAGAAAGCAGAGAACACATGTTAATCGCAAACGTCGCATGCCTTGCATCAATCTGTGCGCAAGTGTTGTGCCCGCATCATCAAACCGCGGTTCGTTTGTAAGTATTCATCACTCACCTCACATTTACCTCTGTATAGCACAAAGGTATAAATCACGAAGGGCTCCGAAGCCTATTTTGTGTTTACTCGACAGCGTCGTTTGCGTCGATTCGGGCCATTGACACGCGAGACGTTCATAAAAGGCATCTGTTGCGACTCATGCGCATCCCTGTCGACGTTATGCGGCAGCGGGGATGCAAGCTTGAAATTCAATGTAAGTTTGATGCATGATGTCTTGTTATCTTCGTACCTTCGTAATATGTTCGACGTCAGGTGACGTATGTGTCTTTTGAACGGGTTTCGCGCTTTCTGAAGCATTGCAGCGTTCTTACATTCAACGGATGCGCTAATTGCCTTTTCACTTTGACGACATTGGCGTTTTTTGAGCCGCACGATATTCCCGCAAAGTGGCTTGAATGATATACTGTACTTTTGCGGGCTAATTATCTTCGTTGCGCTATATCACTGCGGATTCGTATGACCTTAAACTTCTGCCGCGTTTTGCTGTGATGTTACCGTTATCGTTAGTTGCACATTGCGCGATGAAGGAGCCTCAAAGCGTGACTAGAATAACCGCCATTGTTTTCCTTTGTTTGCGATGTTTGCGCTGTTTATGCTTTTTTTCTTGATTTCTTTCGCGAACACCGAATTCAGCACGGTATTAAGCTCTCGCGTGTACTCGTCCTTGCCTGATTGAATGTCGCCCTGTTATTTGAACACTCCGAGATGTTGCTTTGAGCTTTGATCGAACTAATCCATTTGGAGCTTTTCATTTGGCCTTCGTTTACATTGGTTCTCGTCTCGTCTCAGTGTTATGCCGCGTCTATCTGTCTCGAGATTTTGGTCATAACGTTGCGCGGAAGCAACAATTTTGGTTCGAATTTCTATCGCAAAGGTAGTTTCGGTAGACTATTTGCCTGTCTAACTAAAATGAAGTCTTCAATCGGCCTCGGGATAGTAGCGATCCTTGTTCTCGCCAAGGACGAATCGCCCAAACATTTTCTTCAACGCGACATCCGGAGTCAAAATCTTGATGGCGATTGTCCTGTTCACCGAGTCTGGGCTTTCCGTCGCCACCTTGAGCTTCTCCACTATGAGCTCGGCGGTGGAATCAGCCGGTTCAGCCAACGCGTTCACAAACAAACGGCCTTGACTGCCAAACGCGAAGCGTCCACTCGAGATGAGCTCCGTGAACACCATCCCTGGGCTGATGGTGTGCACGCCGATGGGATCGTTTTTGAGTTCCTCCGCCATCGTCTTCGAGAGCTGCGCCATGCCAGCCTTGGTGTGTCCGTACGCCGCAAATTTACGCGTCGCGCTCCCGTCCGAGCCCGCGCCCTCCATGTTGAAAATATGACCTCTGCCGGACGTCTTTCGCATCGTCTTAATCGCCTGCCTCGTGCACAGCAGCGAACCGAGAGAGTTCGTCAGCACAACCTCCTCCAACACCGTCGGGTCTGCTTCCTCCAGGTTGTCGTACTGGTACCCGTTCGATCCCGCGTTGTTGATCCAAACGTCCACACCGTCGAAGGCGTCTACGCACGCGTTCGCCATCGCCTCGACGCTCTCCGCCTTCGACACGTCCGCCTCGAGACCCGCGACGGCATCGCTCCCGAATGTCTCCCTAAGCGTCGCGACAGCCTCGCGAACCTTAGCGGCGTCGCGAGAGGTGACGAATACCTTGTCGCCGCGCGCGAGGAAGCTTCTAGCCAGCTCAAATCCCAAGCCACGCGTCGAACCGGTGATCAAAACCCGCTGCGTCACGCCAACCGAACTCGCGGTGTTCTCGACCGAAGCTTTCGTGAGAAGTGATAAGCGATTTTGACGAACAGGACGATCGCAACGACGCTGATGAACTGATCGCGGGGAGGTGGACGGGGAAGATATCGCAGCCGCGCATACCGTCGCCGCGGCGTTCATGGTCGTCGACGGTGTGAACACGAGCTTGGCACGGATGCTTTGCGCTACTTGGTAGTGGTTTGTGTTTGAGATTGTTTGATTAATCCCTTTTTCCACATTTCGTTTCCGCGAGTGTTGGCTGTTCGATGTTTCCGAAATCTGTAGTCTGGCTTTCACTCCATACCACACACGGCGGCCTGAACCCCACGAATAGGAAGACATAGGTCGTATCAGATGGGGATACCTCCAGCGATCGAGCATGGCGCCAACAGGGTGGATGCGCCATCTAGAGCCCACTACGGTACGACTCAGCCCTCAACTCCTCCGAGACTTTTCCCGCCCACGATTTGCCCTCCAGGGTGCCCACCCTGATCGATCTGACCTCCTCCCTTCCACCGCATCCCCACGATCGGTCCGCGCAGGTAGAGTGTTCGACGTGGCATTCTGCCCTTGGGACGACAAATTGATCGCATCCGCGGGTGAAGATGAGGCGGCACGCCTGTGGGTGGACGCCGGCTCGGGCGCGGGCGTCAGCTCGTACGGCGTGTGTCGCGGTCACAAGGATGAGGTTGTTCGTGTGTCTTGGCACCCCACGTCGAAGATACTCGCCACCGCCTCGGCCGACGGATCCGTGGGTGTCTGGCGAGTGGCACAGCCGGGAATGGAGACGTCCGCCTCGGCACACGATCCCGACGGCGGAACGACGGCGCTCGTGGACAAGCTGGAGGGACACCCGGACCAGGTGTACGGGTGCATCTTCGTCGGCGACGGAGAAGGGGGCGCGCCCATGCTCGCCACGGCGGCTGGGACCGACCTGCACCTCTGGGACCTCGAGCGCGCCGCCGTGGTGACCAAGGTGAGCCACGAGCCGGTGCCTGTCGAGGCGGGATCGGAACGATGGGAGCCCGGGTTCTTGTTCAGCCTCGCGTCCGATGGCGGCGCCAGAAACCTGCTCGCGTCGGCTTGCAGTGACGGAGCCGTTAGGATCTTCGCCCACGACTCGAAAGCGTCGAGCGCGGAGATTGTCGCTACGTTACCTGTGCACACGGGTGTGTTGGGGTGCGCGACGACATTTCTGTCGGGCGGGAACGTTCTCGCGTCCATGTCGACCGACGGCGCCGTGGTCTTCACTGACGTTCGCACGATGACTCCGATGACAAAGGTGACGTCTCCGTGCCCGACGATGGGATGCTGCGCGGTGCCGTCTGGCGATGATGGAAGCATCGGGAGCTGGTTCGCTATGTGCGGAACGGACGGTATCATCCGGGCAATCGACGTGGAAGGGTCCAGTGCACCGAAGGTACTGATTCAGGCGACTGACCGACCAGTCCCGCTGCTCTGCGTCGCGGCGGATCACTCCGGTCGTCGAATAGCCGCCGCTGGAAAAGCTCCCGAGGCACCTCAGGGAACTCAGGGTGCCGGTGGACTCGGTGGATTCGGAGGTGTCGGAATGCTGGGAGCGAAAAAGACTCCGAGTTCAGCCGGTATCTTACTTTGGGACGCGGCTTGTAGGTCATAGTAGGTTTACATGGAAGGCTTAGATTTCATTTCATCATTGAGGGTTCAGTGCCGAGCAGTCCCCGGGCGCGTGCCATTTCCAGTCGAGCGCTTGGCATCCGGTCGTGCACTCCCCGGTCTACGTGCACCGACTTCACGCGGATGTATCGGCGTGCGGTACATTGAAGAAACGGAAGCAGGTCCCGCCGTGCCGGGCCTTGACCTCGTCCCGCCGTGGCCAAACTCGTCGATATCCTTCTGCATAAGTTGAATCTCAAACTTGGACTTGGCCGATGACCTGAGCGCACGCAGGTCGATTTCTTTTTGCATCTTCTTGATCTCGAGGGAGACGCGCATATTCTCTTCCCTGCGCTGCCTTCGAAGCTCCTCCTTCGCGGAACGCAGCGCCGTGGTACGCGCGGTATCTCTCTCAATCTTCTCAAGTAGCTGCGCAGCCTGGTAGTCCTTGTACCTCTTCATGCACTCCACCTTATCGCGCTTCTCTTCAATGGACATGCTCCTCTCGAGCTGCTCCATCGCGGCCTCCCGCCTTCGCCGATCGGAAATGAGCTTGATGCGTTCCTCTTCCTTTTGAGATCGTTCGATGAGCGTGTTGATCCGCTTCTGCTCGATGCTCTTCGCCTCCTGGTTGCGGGACAGAACGTACTGAGACCGTTCGGACAACTTTGACCTCATGCTATGAATCTTGGCAGCCTTCTTCGACGTGAGATCATTCCAGCGCATATCAGCGGCGATCGTTTTCTTCATGGTCTTGCTGCGGAACTGCTCGCTGGTTTGCTCGCTGCGCTTCTTGGCCACCTCGCGCTTCTGCTCCTGGAACACGTGAATAGCTTGGTTTTTAGCAGCAATATCCTGTTGCTCCTTTCTCTTCGCCGCGAGTCTCGCCGCCTCCTTCTCCTCCATGAGCCGCGCCTTTGCCGCTAGCTTCTTCTCCTTCTCAGCGCGCATCGCATCGACGCGAGTCTGGAACTCGGCGTTCCTTTGCCTTTGCAACTCTTCCTTCTCAATCTTCTCCTGACGCGCCTTGCGCTCCTCAGCCTCGCGGAACCGCTTCAACTCCAGCTCCCTCTGGTGTTTCTCCGCCGCCCTGCGCTGCTTATCCTTTTCGAGCTTCTCCTGGTTCAGCTTGAGTTGCTGGAGCTTCATGAATGTCTCGTTCGCCTTCTTCTGGTCCTCGAGAGCCTTCTCGTGCGCTCGCTGACGTTCCACCTCCTTCGCGCGGCGAATCTTCTCCTCCGCCGCAGCCTGTCTCTCGAGCTTCTTCATCGCGTTCTGCTCCATCACCTCCACCTGCTTCTGTGCCTTTCGTCTGGCGGCAAGCATGCGATTCTGCTCCTCTTCGTAAGCGGTGGACTTCAGAACGCCGCCAGACGCTCCAGGACCGGGACTGTACATGACGGGTTCGCCATCCTCGGACACGAAGCTGCCACCCAGCGTCTTACCGGCCGGGCTCGCGGGGGTGCCGAGACGCCCAGGGTTTGACATTCGTAGGCTCATTCCTGGTGGGCTCGTCGGCCTCGTCTTGCTCGTCCAGCCGGGCGAGCCAGTGGCGCCTTCGACTCCCGGCACACGCGTCGCCTCCTCGAGGGGCACCACGGGGAGCTTGTCTCTGGCCCTGCTGAGCACCTCGATGCGCTCCCTGCGGATGGACTCGTAGTGCTCATACTTGAGTCGCTGATGCTCGCGGCTCAGGCCGGGTTTGGCAAAGTCGGCGAGGGTCTTTGGGACCAGCATCTCGGGCTCCACACCATGGTCCAGGCATACTTTAATAGACCGGGGCGACGTAAGAACCACGGGTGCTTCGTCGTCCGGGTCTCTAGAGGCGAGGTCATCGATGGAAATCCTCACGCTGACCGGCGATCCTATCATGCTGACGGACTTACCAACCCAAGACTGCGAGCGAAGGGATTGTGGATGTCAGCGCGTGTCAAACGGGCGCAATGAGCGGCAATCGGGGCCGATTCGGCAGAATTAATTCAACTTCAACTCACCAGCGAAGACCGGGCCTCCCCGGCAGATTCCAGAGGGTCTCTCACAGGATGTTTCATCGGACTCGGTGTGGGTGGGAGTTGTCCCGACATCTTGGCCTCCGTTGGGGTCGTCTCTGGTCCGGCAGGCGCTCCCTGAGTGGTTACCAAATCCGGGAATTGATTTCCTTATCACGGTCACGGGCCGACTCGACATTTCGCGTGCTGTGACGAGGAGCCGAGCCCGTCCAAGAAAGCCACTGCTGAGGGAGCCCGGGAGCTATGGGCCCTCAGGGCAAGCGATGGCCGAAGTGGAAGCAGCGACGCGACAACTCGGGCGATGATATCACCGAAGAGAACCGTCAGAAGAAGCTCCACCACGGCGTCAAGTGCATCCGCAAGGCGCTGAAGAAGGCGCGCACCTTCGAGGAACAAAAGATTAAGCGGCGAACCGCGCAGGCGACGGCGGCGGCGAAAAGCGGTGGGAAGAAGCCGGCCGTCGTCGCGAGCGCCGCCTCGCTCGATGCGGATAAGCTCGCGCAACAGCTCGCGGCGGTCAAGGCACTAGACCTCGAGGCCCTCGGGTCCTACATGGGTCGCGCCACGTACGACGCCGTCCTCGCGTCCCGAGATGCGCCCACCGCCGAAAAAGCCTTGCCGACCGCCGACGCGACGGAGACGGAGACGGCGGAGACTGCCGTCGGTCCCAAGGCTATCGAAGCGGCGGGGGTGCAGCAGGCACTCGTTGTCGCCCGTCGTGTCCTCGCGACCGCTGGTGTGCGGACTGAGGTGAGCGCCCTGCAGGAGAAGCTCGTGCTGGTGGGAGACAGGCAGGAGTGGGCGAAGGGGAGGCTCGAGAGAGAGGAGCTCAGGCGGCTCGCAAAGGAGGAGTACGCGGCGGCGAAGGAGAAGGCCAAGGAAGAAGCGGAGACGGCGAAGCAGGAAGAGAAGGATCGCACGAAGCACGTAGGTCCCGGGGCTGTCGACGACGGGGAAGTCGACGGGGATGACGGCGGCGACGGCGAGGGAGAGAGTGGGGATGAGGAAGATGATTGGAGCAGCGGCGGGGAGGATGAAGGTCGCCCGGACCTCAGCGATAGCGATGGCGAGGACTCGAACTCGGATGATATCGTCATCAGGGACGATGACGGTGAGCTCGAGCGGTTCCTCGCGGAGGAGGAGGCTGCGAACGAAGGGGAGAGCGACGAAAGCGACGATGACGAGGACGAGGGCAGCGAAGAGAGCGAGAGCGACCCCGACGAGGAGCTGCCTCCGGAGCTCGCCAAGATCCTCGGCGTTGAGCAGAAAGGAAAGAAAGCCGGGAAGGCCAAGGATGACAAGAAGGGGACGAAAAAGCAGGCTGAGCCACCCGCCAAAAAGAAACCCAAGAAGCGAATGGGCCAGCGCGCGCGACGCGCCATCGCCGAGGCCAAGTTTGGACAGCACGCAAATCACATCAAGGCTGAGCGGGACGAGCAGATGCGGCGCGAGAGACAGTCACGAGAGCAAGAGGAGATGGCCCAGATGCATCCGGCGTGGGCGGCGAAGCGTGCCGCCGCGGCAGCTTTGGCAGCGGCGCCAAAGGGAACCAAGGTTTCCTTTGGTGACGACGGCGACACGGTTGGTGTTCAAAAACCCGCGAGAAAGTCGGAGGGTGCCCGCGTCAGGAACGACAGGGACGATAAAAAGTCGTCGACACCTTCAAAGCCGAAGACGCCAAAGCCTCCCAAGGTATATGTCGAGATCAAGGGCGGCACGGGTGAGGTGGTGGGCAAGGTCACCAAGCCGATGGGACCCTCCGGCGCCAAGAAAGATGACGATAAATCCGCCAAGAAGCCGCGCGGCGGAGACGACGGGTACAACCCGGACGCGGCTGAGTCTCACCCGGCGTGGGCGGCGAAACGTAAGGCTGCCGAGCAGGCGATGGCCAAGCCCGCGGGCAAGAAGATCAAGTTCGGCGACGATTAGATCACAACATAATAATACTTGGTTACAATAATACGTGAGGGCCTCACCTGCTGGGCGCTCCCTCTCTTTCTGAGCTCGCCACCGGCCCAGGCCCGGCGTCCACCATGCACCCGTCATCGGAGCACTGAGCGATACCGTACTCCATACCATCGACGAGAGCCCTGAATGAAGCCTCGATGATGGAAGCGTGAGCACCGACAGTGCGCCAGGTAGTGTCCGTGTCCCTGTCGGCAAAGTCCATCGTGACTCGGGTCACCGCCGCGGACGTCCCCGCCGTGCTCAACAGGTCCACCTTGTAGTCCCGGAGGTGGATCTGCTTCAGCTGCGGGAACCGATCGGTGAGCGCGAGACGCAGGGCATTCGCGAGCGCGTTCACCGGACCGTTACCCTCAGCCACGCACAGTTGGGTGTTCCTCGAAGCGGGCGTGGTATCGTTGTCGAACACCTCCACCTTGACCACAACCTGGTTCATCGAGAGAGATCCAGCCTTGTATCCAGTCTGCTGCCTGTGCGAGAAGGGCGCCTCGAGCTCGTCCTCGGGGAGCACCTCCTGGAGCCGTCCGTCTCCTCCCACGGGAAGGTCGTTGGGCGTGAACCCTCCGAAGCTGCTGTTGGACGCGGTGACGTTGAACTCGAGCACGTTGAAGGGTGCTCGGTAGTTTGGATCGGCTCGGCGGAAGAGGATATCCACCGACGCCCCGGCATCCTCCAGAACAAACCCGCGAGACTCCAGCTCCTTGATCTGCGCCAGAACCTGCGCCGCGGTTTCCTTGCTCACGTCCCGGCCCGATGCCATCGCCGCCGACAGGATGTTACCGCGGCCGCTCAGCTCCGAGATCACACTTCGCGCCTCGTTGCCAACCAAGGAGGGGACGATATGATTGTAGCTCGCCGGCATCTTCTGTAACGCGGCGACGTGAAGACCACCCTTGTGCGCGAAAGCGCTCGAACCCATGTAAGGCTGACGGGGTTCCTGGTGCTGGCCGCACAGCTTGGCCACCGTCGCGGAAACCTGGGTGAGCCGCGGCAGGGAACCCTCAGGAAGCGCCTTTTTACCCATCTTGAGCTCAAGGTTAGCGGCGACGACGAGCAAGTCGGCGTTACCCGTCCTCTCGCCGTAGCCGTTCACGCATCCCTGCACC
>Ga0115566_10004253_pt1 | contig 11422 bp, 10 predicted proteins | sample COGITO_mtgs_1204_3_FD_87173 | JGI IMG/M metagenome (GOLD analysis project Ga0115566, IMG submission 87173) | Pelagic marine microbial communities from North Sea - COGITO_mtgs_120405 | ecosystem: Environmental > Aquatic > Marine > Epipelagic | place: Germany:Helgoland, sampling site Kabeltonne...
AACACCAGCCTCAACAAGACTTTGTGTAGTTTCTACAATTGATGTTGCTCTGGATTCAACACCACTTATTTTTTGTCCTTCAAATTCACTTGCCTCAATTGTACTAGAAATAGTTACACGTAAAATATCTTTTACTAACCATCCACTATCAGAAACTCTCAACATTTTTTCACTAGGATAATTTACTTCTGAATCTTCATCAAATAATAAACGCATTAAGAGTTGATGTCCTCTTGTTGTACCTTTTGCTTTATATAATTGTTTTATGTTTTGAATTAATTTTCTTTTATCAACATCATCAGCAAGATTATAAGGAATAGATTGCATGAAAGAATCTCTCATGTTATCAAGAAAATCATATATCGTATTATCTGAATCTGCGTATTCTAAAAGTTGTTGAATGTTTTGTACTGGATTTCCACGATACTGAACAATTGTTCCTTGAGAACCAGATGTTCCACCTGTAATCGTTTCACCAGTTTTAAATTTTTGTTGTGCAGAAATAAATAATCTTTTTGTTCCATCACTTACATCACTTACTAAAACAGTTGCAGTTGCTTTACTAGTTGCACCTACAATTGTTTCTCCTGATGTAAAAACAATAGTTGAAGATTCCTCTACTATTCTATCACCAGTTTCAGTTAAAATATAATTACTACTATCTGTTTCTTGAGCAAGATTATTAATAGTTCCACTTAAAATTAATTCACCTGCTTCTAAAAATTTATAATAATCTCTTACAAATTTTATGAATACAGCATGGTCTGCTTGAACGAAATCAGGCGACTGTCCTTCTATAAGAGGAGAAACTTTTGTTTTTAAAGTAGATTCATTTTTTCCCATTTCATTTATTAACTATATGAAGATGTAGTTGAATATGTACTTCCAGCAGCAGAACTACCAGATGCAATACTATCAATCCCACCATTGATTGTTGAATTTGCAAAATCAATTTCAAGTAAATTATTTCTTACTGAAACAATATCATATGAATTTGGAAGTACAACTAATCTTATTTGTGTACTTGTTACATTATCAACATTACTTACAGTTGTAATATTAACAGAATTAATACTAACTTTACCAGTATCGTAATCTATTGTTCCTGCTTCGTTATCACTATAAGTTCTAGTTGTTCCTACAAAATAATATCTTCTTACATTTCCAGCACCATCATCATCAAAGAAATATTCATTTGTTGTATCTCCAGAAATTTTAAATCCAGTAGAAGTTAAAATACCACCACCACTTTTATTGTGTCCACTATGTGGATTATATAATTTGTTATTAAAATAAACTATATAATTTGTTGCAGTAGATAATGTTGGTGTAAATTTTTGTGCAATTTTAATTGTTGTTATATTCGATAAAACAGATGGATGTGTATTATCTATAAGTCCTGTAACTTCTGAATGTCTAAACACACCATTAAATTTTGTTAATGTATTTGTATTATAATTAGTAAGTGTAGTAGTTATATCTGATTTTAATGTGTCTAATGATTTTGTTGTTGCAGTAGAATCATATTTAAAATTCGTTGTAAGAAAAAGAGATGTTATAACTGGGTCGATAACTACTGGAGTTGTAGATGCAACTTTATAAGTTTTTAATCCATTTTCTATATCGGTCTTTTGCGTAGTAGTTAAGTTATCTCCACTTATCTGTTTAATTGTAATATAAATCTTACCATATACAGCAGTTGAATCAACATCACTTCCTTCTTCTCCACCCCAACATTGAATTGCTTGTGCATTAGGAAATAGTGTCTTTACATGAAGTTTGTAATCTTCTGCCGTTACAGCACGACCTTGTGAGGAATAATCAAGTGGTGCATTATATTTTATTGATGCAAGACTTTCTGCATCTCCACCACCATTTGCATTTGATACAGTTGTAACTGTTACATCAGTTACTCCACTAATAGCACCAGTATTACTAAATGATGAAGCACCATTTGCTTCATTTGTGTTTGTTACAACATATGAAAGTATAACAACATTTCCATTTGATAGTGCTTTACCGATTACACCATCGCCAAAGTAAACTTCAAATTTTCCATCTTCTACTTCTTTTAGAAAATAATTAGTTGCAGTATCACTTACTGATGTAATATCTGTTGCTCGTGTATATGTAGATGTAGTTGTATCTGTTGCAGAAGTTTGAACTTTAACCGTAAGAGTATCTGTATCTACTAAATTACTTGTTATAACAAATCTTTGGTCAACATTAGATGTCTCAACAATATATTTTGTATTTACATAAGTACCTTCATAAATTTTTAAATCATTAAATCTTAATATTCCATCAGTTGATAGTGTAGTTATATCAGATACAGTTACAAAATTATATGTTGTATTATTTACACTTGTAGAAAATTTTGTGCCAGCACTTATTGTCGCACTTGAAAGTCCACTATTATTTAAAGTAACATCTATTGTTGCAATAGGTGCTGAAACAGATGATGGTGTATATCCCAACATTTTTGCATGAGAAACTATACTTGAACGAAGAGCAGCACTATCAAGAAACATTTCATTTGCTAACATATTCATATTAAATCCGAGATAGTGAGTATTATATGCCAACAAATCTAACAGGACTGACATACCAGAACCCTCAAAATCATAATCCGTAAATTCGTTTTGTGCTTTTAAAAAGGTTTTTAAATTTGCTTTGACCTCATCAAAATCAAATTCTGTTACCGTTAATCTTTTATCGTTTGTAGCCATTTTATCTTATTCTCTCTAACATTAAATCTAAAGTTTCTAATTCGGTTGGTGCATTAACAACATAAAATTCTACAGTACAATTATATGCGTTTCTATCTAAATCTTCTAATGCTCTAACACCAGTTAATCTTGCTCTGGGTTCAAAGTTTTGTATTACTTCTTCTATTTGTTTGGTTAATAATATTGCACTTGATGGTGTCATTGGTTCAAATAATGTTGCTAATATGTTAGAACCAATTTCTGGGTGAAAAGGTCTTTCATAATGATTAGTTAATACAAGATTGCGAATTGACCTTTTAACTGCTTGAACATCTGTGACTTTATTTATATCTTTATCAGAACTATTTTTTTGAAAAAACAGATTTAAATCTTTATAAATCTTTGCACTACGAGTTGATTCATTAGTTGCTTGTGAATCAGTATGTCCACCCTTTATAAATGTTGTATAGTTTGCCATGTTGTTGCAGAACTCCTATGTCTATTTATAACAATAATGTCTAAATTTAATCCTCTTGCATAAATTGACTTATAATAGAAAGTTTATTAATATCTTCGACTTTATATAAAGTATAGGTAACAAGTATTTCATCACCAATTTTGATATCTTCAATAACATCAAGAAACCATTTATGTCCTTCTTGTGTCTTTTTCGTATTTGGTGACATGGAATGATTATAAAAACCACCTAATGGTGTTCGGAATATTTCTGTATCAACAAGCATATGAGATAATCCCAATCTAGTTCCTTTTGGTATATCATTGGTAGCAAATATCCCAATTCCGTGTATTCCACTTTCTTTTATTGTTAATCCTTCATTTAAAGGTTTATAAAATTCTGACATTGATATATCCCTACACATGAGATTAATTCCCCATATATCTTTTTTTGATTCTAGCGTATTCCGTTCTTGACAATCGAACAACAGGTATCATATATCTTTGCCAATCCTCTATTATTTTTTCAGTCCATTTGCCTTCTTTCTTATATTCTTCTTCTGTTGCTTGTTTTTTTACTTTAACATCTTTTATTGAATTCAATAATCTTTTTCTATCACCAGAATATTCTGTATCGTGTATTCCTGAACGCTCCCTGATATTGTTGACGTTTTTTGCAAACTTTTTAATTATCGTGTGTGTCAAATCAGAAGCTTCTCTAAAATCATCAAATGGAAAATTAAATTCAAATTGGAAATCTATTTGTTCTTTATTAATATCAATATTCTGTTCTTTCTTTATCTTTGCGACAAAGGCATCAGTAGATGTTGTTTTCTGTCTTACATTTTCAAATTTATCTTTTGTTATCGCTGGGTGAGTAGAAAAATTACCATCTTTTAATAAAGTGTTAAAAATCTCCCCATCTATAACTTCTAATTCTGATTTTATATCATCAGTATATATCGTACCATTTGCACTTCTTTCAATTTCTACTTTAGCTATTTGTTTCGAAAATTCCTCTTTTGATTTATCTAGTGTTACGGTTGCATCAGCAATTATAGTATCATTACCTATATTTTGATTTATTGTATCTTCACTTATTTCAGATAAATCTTCTTTCACAGCATTTAGTTGTGCTGTTAATGTCTTTACAGCTTTTTCAAGTACAACTGAACTTCCACCAGATATTTCAAAATTAGGAATATTCTTTACAAGATTTTTTGTTAATCCTGCTTGGTCGAAAGAAGTAAGACTTGATACATCTACACTTGATTGTATATCTGAAATAATAGATGTTAAATCCTTTCCCTTTCCAGATAATGCAGTACCAAAACTACTTTCAAGAGAAGATAATTTTTTTACACCTGCAGTTGGATTAGATAAATTCAAACTGATTAAAGATGACAGTTCACCTTGTAAAGATGTTGTAGGTGTATCTGGAACTTCTGGCATTAAACCCGCTACAGTATTTTTTAAAGTTAACATACTTGTACTAGCAAGACTTTTCACAGTTGATGCAGACGATTCTGCATTTTCTAATAATAATTTTTTTATATCTTCTCGTTTTTCTGTTACGAGTTTTATAGATTCATTAATACCACCAAATTGTGGTTTTGGAAGTTTTTGTTTAAATGTAGGAAATGCCATTTATATTTTCTCCTATAATCCTGCAACATGTACTGTACTGTTATCTGTACCTGTTCTAGTTGTTGTAGTAGTAAAGTCTGTTTTACCTGTTACTCTAGTGGTTTTTGTATTTTCTTCAACTCTTTCACTTTTAACACCTTCAAAATAAAATGCTGAAGTACTCTTATATTGTTGTATAGTAGCACCAGTAATTGCTGTTGTTAATGATGAATTATAAGTTTCTGTAATTGCACCAGTAATTGTTTCAGTTAAAGTTCCCGCTACCGTATGTGTTTCATTCGCTTCAGTTTCAATAGTTAAATTATCAGCAGCTTTTATATTCATTACATCTCCAGATTTCATACTTATTGCCCCGATAGATGTTTGAAGATAACTTCCAAATGATGTTGAAGTCATATCGCCCATAACAAATGAACTAGAATCTCCCATGATTGATATATCATATGCTCCGTTAATATTGCTAGTTAAATCTTTTTCTATTGTTTGTATATAATTCTCACCAATTCTAGTTATGTAATCTTCACTAATATTTTCTGATACATTTCCTCTTATTTCTTGTCCAAGATTTCCACCAGATTCTCCAGTACCAATTTTTACATATTTATTTTTATGAAGTTTCTCAGTATAATCTCCTTCTACTTCTAACACATAATCGCCTTTGATTAACTTTCTAACATCGCCTTCGACTGTGAGATTAACATTACCCTTGATGTAACAAAAATCATTCCCTGCTGTTATCTGATAATTATCTTTTACAATCTTGGTTACGACAGTTCCATCTGGGTGTATTTCTTCAAATGTTCCTACTCTATGATATTTAAGTAATCTCTCACCGCCTGGACTATCATCTATTTCATGGACATGTCCACTTTCACTTTCATGCACATGATTATATGGATATATTGTAGCACTATTGGATTTTGGATTAGGTTCGTCAAATGTGCTACGTGTTTCTGCTTCAGCATAATCTTCTATTGTTTCAAGAAAAGGTTTTGTAGCAATTGGAAGACTAGTAAGTCTAGTAATTCTTCTATTATAAAGAGATTGGTGTGTTTCTCCAATAGCACCCCTTGCTAATGAATTGGTATCATTATCTCCTATGACTTTAGGATAAATTCCTTTTGGGTCAGAAAATCCTTTTGTTGTATCTACATTATTTTTATTATATCCAGGCAATGTACCCATAATAATAGGTTCTTGTTTTTGAATAGCATCTTTAAAAAATCCAATTACCCATGTTCCCTCAACCATGAATGGTGGAGTATTTCCCATACCATTCATTGATGGATTCGTAATCGGGTGCATAACTTCTGCCCATGGCAAAGTTTCAGTTGGTATCTTATTTAAATCTTCTGTATGGTATCCTAAACAACGAACACGAACTCTACCAAGTTTATCAGGGTCATCTCTATCTTCTACAACACCAATAAACCAAGCAAATCCATCTTGCCCCATAAAATAATTTTCATTCATATGTTAATCCACAAAATTGCCAATTTCAGGCAAGTCAACTTCCTCTTCACAACAACTATCACATGAACATTCTGTTTCACATGAACATTCTGTTTCAGATGAAGTATTTGTTTCCGTAGCATAACTGATATTTGATATCACATGATAACCATTTTGTTCAGTATAATATGTCATAATATTCTCCTATTTCATTGAATATTTATAAGGAATATTTCAATTTAATTTTGTTTTCCCTTTTTTAAAAAAAGTTAATAATTTCGGGGTTTTACAACAATACATTTGACATGGCCGCCAGTTATGTTATACTTATATAGTGAGGTTGAGAGATAAGCTAAATATGAAAAAAACAAAGATTATTAAACCCGTTGGGTTACCAAAAAAATTAGTTGCGAAATTACTTGCAACTGAAAATATTGATGTTGTATCTGAAAAGATACCAACAGCATATTTCGATTTAAAAAGTAGAAAGATTGGAATTCCAGTATGGGAAGATGTATCCCAAAATGTTTATGATTTACTGGTTGGACACGAAGTTGGTCATGCTCTTTATACTCCAATAGAAGTATTAGAAAAAGCTAGAGAAAGAAAAATCCCTAAATCATTTATAAATGTTATCGAAGATATTAGAATCGAAAAAATGATTCAAAACAAATATCCAGGCTTGGTAACCAATTTTAGAAAAGGTTATAAAGAATTAGTAAAAAGAGATTTCTTTGGTATTGGAAAGAAAAGTAAACCATTATTAGAACTAGGTCTTGTTGATAGACTAAACATCTATGCAAAAACTAAAGATGAAAACATTATCTTTTTAGATGATGAAAAATGGATTTTTGATGATATAGAAAAAATGACTACTTGGGAAGATGCTATTAACCTTGCAGAAAAACTTGCAAAGTATATGGAAGACAACCTAGAAAGTCAAGGCGAATCTGTTAAAGCGAGTGATGACCTTATGGATTCTGAAGATTCTGGAGATTCTGAAGATTCTGATTCTGGAAATTCTGAAGATTCTGAAGATTCTGATTTTGATTCTGATTCTGATTCTGGAAATTCTGATTCTGGAAATTCTGATTCTGAAGATGATAAAGATTCTGGAAAAACAGATGATGATGAAGATGATTGGGAAACTGATTACAATTCAGAAAGTATAACTGATAAAAATCTTCAAAAGAAATTAAAACAATCTGCTGATACAACAGGTACATATTTGAATGTTCAAATGCCTGATTATGATTTAAAAGATATAATTGTTAGTTATGAAGAATGGTCAGAATTTGATGACAGTATGGGTGCTAAGAGCAGATATTATAGTGAGAGAAAAAGTAAAGAAGCTGATTCACTTATTGAGTCTGATTGGAAAGCATTTAAAAATAGTTCAATTAAAACTGTAAATCTTTTTGTTAAAGAATTTGAAATGAAAAAATCTGCTGACAATTATTCAAGAGCAACTGTTAGTAAATCGGGTTCTTTAAATCTTAAAGTTCTTCACAAATATAAATTTGAAGATGATTTATTCAAAAAAGTTACGAATATTCCAGATGGTAAAAATCATGGATTCATTTTTTATGTTGACTGGTCAGCAAGTATGGATGACAATCTCATTCCAACTATGAAACAATTATTAAATCTTGTATGGTTTGCAAAGAAAACAAATATTCCATTTGAAGTTTATGCGTTTTCCGATTCATACTGTACAGATGATAAACTAAGACTGAGTAGAGCAAGAGATAATAATGCGTTTTCTACTGAAATCGGAGATATGAGATTTGGTGATAGACAGTTTAAGTTGTTAGAATTGTGTAATTCAAAAATGAATAATTCAAAATTAAACGAAGCACTTAAAAGATTTCATACTTTATGTAAAAGAATGTGTTGGTGGAGGATAGAGAATGCTGAAGAGCAATACTCTTATCACATGATGGAAGTTCCAAGTGAATTGAGATTAGGTGGAACTCCTTTGTTACAGACTGCTTTGGTCAATGTTGAAATGACTAAAAGATTTGTAAAAACTTATAGTGTTGATAAACTTAATGTTTGTTACTTGACAGATGGTTTAGGTGGGCCGTTAACTCAATATGTTAGCGAGCATGATAACGAGGGATATGTTAAAGTTAAAACTATTCCTACTAGGGATAATCATCCTAGCTATGATTATGATGTACCCGAAGAAGAAAGAAAAGGTAGATATTATGGAAGTAATACTCATGTTAAAGTTGGCAAACATAATCATTTTGATATTCCACCTGCTAGAGATGAGAACACTTGGAAATTAAAAGGCGTTTCGTTAGAACCTACTAGAGGCAAAAGTTCATATGGAGATTTGTTTTCCTATCAATTTGAACAACTTTCAAAAATTGCAAAACAAAATACAGATTGTAACATTCTTGGTTTTCATTTGATACCAACTCTAAAAAGTGGAAAAGTAAAACCCCACGATGTTGCGTATGCTATTCATCACCACCATACATTAATTTCAAAGCAATTGGAAAAAGATAAACATTACAATGATGGACTTGCTTCTGGGAAGTGGAGAAATAACAATACGATTGCTGGTAACAAAGAAGATTATGTCAGTAAAACAATTAATAAAGATGGTGTCTTTAATATACCAAACGCCTTAGGTATGGATGATTATTTTCTAATCCCTGGCGGTAGAGGTATTGAGTTAGATGATACTGAACTTTCTAAAGATTTAGTTGGTGCTAATAAAAGACAATTAACAAAAGCGTTTGGTAAAAGCAGAAACGATAAAGTTAAAAAAAGAGTATTGTGTAGTAAATTCATGGATACAATTTGCTAAAACTTTTCCAGACGATATTTAAATATCTTAAAACTCATTTAAGGATTGATAGTTAATAACTGTCAGTCCTTTTTTTTTATCTATGTCCTTGTCTATTATAAGGTTTAAAGTCTCTTTTCTTATTTTTATTCATTGACGCCATTTTAACTCTACCTTTCCTAGATGTTTGACTAGTTTTCTTATTAAGTTTCACATGTGAATTTTGTGCGTTATGTTTTGCCATATGATTATTTATTAGTCAAATTTTTCGGGTTTATCAGCACTATCTTCCATTTTATACCAATTATCATCGAAGTATCTTTTTACTTTTTCTCTGTATCTTTTAAATTGATTTCCATGTTCATCTTCTACCACTACTTCTTCATATTCATCTTTTGTAATTATTTCAGTTTTCTTAGGTTTATATTCTTTCTTTTTATTCACAGGAATTTTTCGTTTTCTATTATTAAGTATTGTTTGATTCGCAGCAATAATCAAAGCAATTGCTAATGGGTCGAACACAAAAATTATAAGTAGAATAACTCCTCGTACTGATTTCTCCAAATATAATTTTGCGTCTTGTCCATAGATAAGTTCTGCAATATATTTTATCGGCCCGATTTCTCTTTCAAAGTTTTTTACCTTATATCTCAACTCTGCTTGAGCATCTTCATATCCATCTATCTTAGTTTGTGCTGTTGTAATGATATCATTATAATAATCTAATTTTTCTCTTTGCTTTTTTTCAAATGAAAATGCTCGAGTAATATTACCTCTATCAATGCTTCTATCTATTCCACGATTAATTCTATCTACTGAATCTTCTGCACGAACAATCTTTCTTTCTTCTTGTTGTTTCTTTGTATTTAATTTTTCAATAGATAGAACGGTATTAGATAATCCAGAACCTTGTTCAATATGTGATTTAGATAAGAATCCAAAGATACCCATTGAAGTGATTAACATTAAAACCACTAATGCGATTGATAGATAGGTTTTTAAAAAAAGACTTGTTTGTTTCCAGTTTCGATAAAGCCATCTAGCAGTTATAAGTTTTCCTATTTCCAGAACTATCCGCATTACGATAATAGGAATAAAAGCGGCAGGAAAAATTGATGTAAGTCCTATAATGGAATAATATGCAGCTACTCCAGATATAGAAATTGCAACTATAAGAGTAAGAAGTGCAAAATACATTATACTGTATTTATCTTTTTTTATGGGTCTGTAATGTTGTTTCCATCAATTGCAACCCATTCTTGTATTTTTTGGTAATCTCTGTTTGTTGGGTCTAGTGGTACATAACTAACACCGTTCATTAAATAACCTGTTAAAGTACCATTTGCATCTCTCATGTTTACTACTGTTTCAATCATTTATAACTCCGCCTCAAAGTAAAAATAAGCTTGGTATCCATCATTTGCTGTAAGACCTGCATCAAAATCATAAGCAAACTTATAACTATTAACATCTACAAAACTACCATTAGGAACAAATTGTGGTGTACCAGCATTAGTAAGATTATATATATCATTAGCTGTTCCACCTTCGGGATACTCATGTGTTACTGTTGGACTTGTTCTCATCTGTGTTGGAAACTGATTATTGTATACAAGTGTTGTAGCACTTGATGATAGAAAAGCAAACATACCTCTATGATAATATCTTTGACATTGTGCTAATGTTTCAGCTGCATTTTGTCGTCTGAAATCATTTACTGTTGGGCCAGGTTCTAACTGTACATCTGTAATATATAAAACATGTCCTGCTGTTGTATCTGTAACATTACTCCAAATAAACACAGCAACATTATTAGTACCAGAAGTATCAACTGATATATTTTCTATTTTATATCTCACATCTGATGTAGTTACATTTAAATTTGCTGGAGTATTTTCATAAGTCCAGTTTGTTGCTAATGTTGGATTAGTTCCTTCTGCTTCCCAAGATGCTACTACATCACTTGTTACACTATCTGCTGAACCACTCCATGCTATTACTGCTGCTCTTACATCGTCTAACTTACTAACATTAGAAGCTTTTGCCACAAATGATAAACTTACAGTAGCCGCTCCAATATCTCCAAGACTACCACAGTTTATTTGTTCTATTATTTGTACTACACCAAATTTCTTATCTTCTGTTTCTACATCAAATGCAAAAGAAAATCTAGGAGCACCACCAATAGAATCACTAGCTAACAAACCATCTGCACGAACAACATCAACGATATCATTTCCATCTGACAGAAGTACCCACCTAGATGCTGTACAAGTGTCATCATTATTAGCTCCAGACCTAAATGCTGTTCCTCTTTGCCAACATGTAAAATCTCCATTTATTAATCCATTATAAGAAG
>Ga0115566_10004262_pt1 | contig 11412 bp, 9 predicted proteins | sample COGITO_mtgs_1204_3_FD_87173 | JGI IMG/M metagenome (GOLD analysis project Ga0115566, IMG submission 87173) | Pelagic marine microbial communities from North Sea - COGITO_mtgs_120405 | ecosystem: Environmental > Aquatic > Marine > Epipelagic | place: Germany:Helgoland, sampling site Kabeltonne...
ATCTATTTCTAGATTTTTAATATTGGATTGAAAATAATAATTAGTCCAAAAAATGGATGATTTTTTACTAATCTCTATGTCATACTGCAGACTTGATGAATTGCTGAATACTAACTTTTTTCTTGTTGGTGAACTTAATATAGTTTCTTTTTCCCAAATGATTTCATTATTTATAGTTTTACTTTCTAATGTTGTAATCCATTGATGATTACTGTCCGATTCTGGGTGTTTAAAATCAATATCTAACAAATCAGGCTTATTCCCAATAGATGTATATTTAACTAAATAACTACCGTCTTTAAGGATAGATATATTAACTAAATTTTCAACACAACCGATTAAAAAAAATGTGGCAATAAATGCTATTTTGGGAATCATTATGAAATAATTTGTAATTCTTTTGATGTTTTATTTAATATTTCTGCACCGTCTTCTTTTACAATAATATCATCTTCAATTCTAACCCCACCAATATCCTTGACGTAAATACCGGGCTCGACTGTCATTACATAGTTCACATCCAAAATATCCTTACTTACTTTACTAAATCTTGGATCTTCATGGATTTCAAGCCCTAAAGAATGGCCCAGTCCGTGATCAAAATATTGACCATATCCTGCTTTTTCAATATGACTTCTTGCAATGGAATCAATGTCTTTGCATGAAATACCTGCTTTAATGCCATCAATGCTTTTAGTTTGGGCTTCTAAAACAATATCATATATAGATTTTTGTTCATCTGAATAGCCCTTAGTAGCAAAGGAGCGTGTCATGTCTGCATGATATCCTGCAAACTTTGCTCCTGAATCTATTACTAGCAATTCTCCTGGTCCTATTTTTCTATCAGTTGGTTTATGGTGTGGTTTGGCCGAATTGGGTCCTGTTCCTACAATTGCTGCGAAAGCGTCTGAGTCGGCGTCTCCATATTGTCTGTATAGAAAGGACAATTTGTTCGCAATTTCTTTTTCTTTGACTCCAATTTTTACCATTGGAAAAACTTCAGCAAAGGCTTGATCTGTTATTTCGACAGCAGTTCTTATAGCTTCCAACTCTTTTTCATCTTTTTTCATTGCCATCTTTTCAATCAATCCTATGATATTTTGGAGCTTTATATTTGATAAAATCTGTGAAATCGTTTGAAAATTTTGGTGAGTAACGCTATTACCATCAAAAGCAATTACTGATCCATCTTTTAGGATTTTTTTATTTCTAATGACTTCAAAATGTGGAATGCTATCAATAATTATTCTTGCGCCTTTTACCTCATTTTCAGATTGAAATACATATCTACCGTCTGTGATAAAAACTAATTCTTCAGGCATAACTAGGAGTGTGGCACTAGATCCGGTAAATCCGCACAAATATCTTATATGAATTAGGTTAGTCACTAACATACCATCTATATTTTTCTTGGCTAGCTGATTTTTTAATTTATCTTGTCTTCTTTTAAAATATTCTAAACTCATATATTCTCCTTATAAACTTTTCAACATTTCTTCAGCGCTAATAATGTTTTTTTTAATTTTAGAGTGCTTAATAATTAATCTCAGATTTTTTTTAGCTTGACTTTTTTTGCCTTGAGCAATCATAAGTTTTATTAATGATAAAGTTACTAGTTTTGGATTTGTAATATTTTTTTTAGTCTTTATCGTAATTGGTTTATGATCAATTTCTAAATCAAGATTAAGTCGCTTAAGCTCCTTGTAAATCATATTTTTTTGTTGAGATTTTTTGTTATTATATATCTCATATAATAACAAGTATGCAGAATAAAAATCTCTGTCATGATCTATTACTTCATTTAAAAGCTTAGTCGCTTCTCTATATTTTTCTTGGTTAAAAGCTTTTTCTGCTTTTAAAAAAGTTGTGGTAATATTAGAAATCATCTTCTATTTTTTTTAACCCAATCTTCAATATATTTCAATGATTCTTTCACCGGTGTTCCTGGACCAAAGAGTTGGCCAACCCCTATTTTGGATAATGCTTTATTATCTTCATCTGGTATAATTCCTCCTCCAGTAACGAGAACATTCTTTAGCTTGTGTTCGTTTATGAGTTCCATGACTTTTGTAAAAATAGTCATATGGGCACCGGACAATATTGATAGGGCTATTACATCTACACCCTCCTGTATAGAGACTCTAACTATGCTTTCAGGCGTTTGGCGAAGACCTAAATATATTACATCCATGCCTGCATCTCTGTACGCTGCAGCTAAAACCTTAATACCGCGATCATGTCCATCTAAGCCTGGTTTAGCCATAAGTATTCTAATTGGAGGATTTATTTTCATAATATAATTTAATCAATCCAGACGTTTGATACTCCTAATAAATCTCTTAACAAAATAAGAAATTGATTATTATTAGAAACTTTCATTTTCTTTGAAACAATCTTTCTTTCACTGTCATTGTTTGAAGGAATATGAACTACAAACAAATGGTCTCCTGCATTGTTCTTTGCTAATTCGACAATATCATTCATTAAATCTTTTGATGAATTTTTTGGTAGTCTAATGTTGACTTCATTTAACTTCAAAACTTTTTTTGCATGATTAATTGGTACCACTTCATCAACAATTAATTTCAAATCTGCAAAATCGTTTTGCGATGATGTATGACCTACCAGAAAAACAATATTATTATCTTTGATAATTTCTTTATACTTATCAAATGCATCGTGAAAAATAATCGCTTCCGCTTGCCCACCTAAACAGTCAAGGTTGAAAAAGGCCATTTGTTGATTTTTTTTATCAAAGTGTAATTTAAAGTTTGTAACAGCTCCACCAATCTTTATTATAGAATTTTCTTTAATTATTTTTTTGTCTGAAAAATCATAATTACTTAATTCCTCAATGGTGTCTGCATATTTAATTAGGGGGTTTCCTGAAACATACAGGCCAAGCACCTCTTTTTCTTTTGATAGCTTGTCTTGGTTTTCCCAATCCTCTGTTATGGGCATATCTGGAATTTTGACTAAATTTTCTTCTTCACCGAAAAGGTTAATTTGATTTTTATTTGAATGCTTATCTATTTGTTGTCCATAGTTAATAGCAACATCTATCGCTTCATACAACTGTGCACGATTTTTACTTACAGAATCAAATGCGCCCGCTAATATTAAACTTTCTAATACTTTCTTGTTTACAAGTCTTTGATCAACCCTTGATACAAAATCAAATATTGATTTAAATTCGCCTCCTTTTTCTCGCACCTCAATACATTTCTCTAAAGCCTTAATTCCAACATTCTTAACAGCATTTAGTCCAAAAGAAATTTCGTGATCATTTAGAGGCTCAAAATTTATGCCGGATTTATTTATATCAGGTGCATGTACTTTTATTTTTAGTTTTCTGCATTCATTAATTAGAACAACTACTTTATTGGTATTATTCATTTCGCTAGTCAAATTTGCAGACATAAACTCAGCTGTATAGTGTGTTTTGAGCCAACCAGTTTGATACGCAATATATGAATATGCAACTGAATGACTTTTATTAAACCCATATTGAGCAAATTTATCTATTAAATCAAAAATCTGAGTTGCTTTTGCTTTGGTTAAACCATTCTTAACAGCTCCTTTAATAAATTTTTCCGCCATTTTGTCCATTAATGACCTGATTTTTTTACCAATTGCTCTTCTCATTTCGTCCGCTTCTGATAATGTGAATCCTGCAATGATATTAGCAATTTGCATTACTTGTTCTTGGTAAACTATAATTCCATAGGTCTCTTTGAGCGCTTCTTCTAATAATGGATGAACGTATTCAACTTTTTCTTTTCCGTGCGCTCTTTTAATGTACTTATCAATATTTTGCATTGGCCCAGGTCTGTATAATGCGTTCATAGCTATTAATCCATCGATACTTTTTGGTTGTAATTTTTTTAAAAATTCTCTCATACCGGCCGATTCAAATTGGAAAATTCCTACTGTTAGTCCTTTTGCGAAAAGCTTATAAACTTTTGGATCTTCCATATCAATGTCGTCAATAACTATCTCTTTATTAAATCTCTTTTTTATCAAATCAATTGTTCTGTCTATAACCGTTAAATTTCGCAAGCCAAGAAAATCCATCTTTAACAGACCTATTGATTCGAGCTCTTTCATATCATATTGAGTTGTTACATCTCCTTGGGAGGATCTATAGAGCGGAACAAAGTCTGTTAAATCACCAGGTGCGACCACAACTCCAGCAGCATGTATAGAAGCATGTCGTGTCATTCCTTCAAGAACTTTTGCATTCTCAATAAGTTCTTTATAGTTTGTCTGAGAGACTGTTCTTAAATCTGAGTTTTGTTTTAAAGCCTTATCAAGAGTCACTTTTGGACCTTCCGGAATCATTTTAGCTATCTTGTCTACTTCAGAATATGGATAACTCATCACTCTACCTACATCTCTAATCACCCCTCTAGCATTCATTTTTCCAAAAGTAATAATTTGGGTAACAGAATCTTCTCCATATATACTTTTTAGATAGTCAATTACCTGACCCCTTCTTTCAACGCAAAAATCTATGTCGATATCGGGCATGCTTATCCTGTCTGGATTTAAAAATCTTTCAAAGATCAAATTATGTTTAAGTGGATCAATGTTTGTGATATCAAGCGCGTATGAAACTAAGCTTCCGGGAGCAGACCCCCTACCGGGGCCTACAGGAATTTTATTTTTCTTGGCATACTGAACAAAATCTGCAGTAATTAAAAAGTAGCTCGCAAATCCCATTTTTTTTATCACAGATAGTTCGTAATCAAGTCTTTCAGTTATTTCATTGTTAATATCATCATACTTATTTCTTAAACCTGTACTACACAATGATTTCAAATAATCATCAATGTCTTTTGATTTAGTATCACTAGGTATCGTATACCATGGTAGGTGGTAATCCTCCATTGGTATTTCTAATTCAATTGAGTCCGCTAATGCTCTAGTATTTTCTAATGCTTGGGGAAATTGTTTAAATAAAGAAAACATTTCATCTTGTGATTTGAAATAAAATTCATTCCCTGGATATTTTAACCTCTTTTTATCTGACAATTGCTTTCCTGTTCCAATGCAAATATGCACATCGTGTGCTGTATAATGTTCTTTTTTAGCATAATGAGCATCGTTAGTTGCAATGATAGGCAAGTTCATGTCTTTTGCTAATTTTGTTGCTAATTGAATATTTTGGAGCTCTTCGGGTATACCGTGATTTTGGAGTTCGATATAATATCTGTCTGGGAAAATGCTTGAATATTCTTCAGCAACCTTTTTACCAGCATCTAGACCATTATATATTAGCGTTTCAGGAAGTATCCCTTTCAAGCAAGCTGAAAGGCATATAATTCCTTCATTATATTTTTTTAAAATTTCAACATCAACCCTTGGTTTATAATAAAAACCTTCGAGGTAGCCATGCGTAACAATTTTCATCAAGTTTTTATAGCCTTGGTAATTTTGGGCAATTAATACTAGATGATTATATTGGCCCATGCCGCTAGATCTGTCTTTTTGGAATCGACTACCTTTGGCTACATAAACCTCACAACCGATAATAGGTTTAATGTTTTTATCTTTTGCTTTTTTATAGAAAGACACTGCACCAAAAAGATTGCCGTGTTCCGTGAGAGCAACAGAATCCATTCCTAAATCGTGGATGGTTTCAAGTACTGATGGAATATTTTGTGCACCATCCAATAAGCTGTTGTCGGAATGATTATGGAGATGAATAAATTCGCTTTTCATAAGTACTTAATATATCTTAATTACTCTATTTTTTCCTTCTAAATCTTTCAAATAAGTAGATTTATTACTATTAAGTTTTTTATTAATAGATTCAATATCTTTTGCAACAGGTGAGTAGGGTAGCTCAATAAACATTGCTCCATTTTTGTTAATCAAAGATTTGAAATTTGAGATTAAAAATTTATAATATGTCGTTCCGTCTTTCAAGTCTGTTAGAGCTATTTCAGGATCATGATTTTTAACTGAAGAATCTAAGCTTTCAATTTCTTCTTTTGCTAAATATGGCGGGTTACAAACCAATAAATCAACCTTGTTAATTTTAAGGTTAAATATGTCCTCTTTTAAAAATTTAACATTATCTATTTTTAGTAATTTTTGATTTTTTTCTGCTACTTTGATTGCAAGACTTGACTTATCTATTCCTATGAAATCATTTTGTGGAAACTTCTTTGCTATGCTTAGAACAATACATCCGCTTCCAGTGCATAAATCCAAAATTCTTAATTTAGTTTTTTTTGTTGACAAAAAATCAATCGCGCAATCGACTAACAACTCAGTATCTGTTCGTGGAATAAATGTTCCTGGAGGGGTAAAAAAGCTATTTTCATAAAAAAAGGTTTCTTCAATAATGTGTTGTACAGGAGTATTCATAATAAGACTATCAAACATAATATTTAAATCATCAATGTTTTGTTTATCTAATAAAATATCTTTTAAATATATATCTGCTTTAGAAATCTTTAGGCAATGTTGAATTAACATTTCAGATTTCTGTTTTGATTCTTGAACGCTTGTTTTTTTTAGTTTGAAAAGTTGTAAATGTAAATAATCTCTGAGCAGAGTAGTCTTATTCATTTTATTCTATTTGTGCGCTCTCTTCCGCAAGCTTTAACTGCTCAATCAAGTGTGAAATGTCACCCTCAAGAGTAGCCTGTAGCTTGTGAGAAGTATAATTTATTCTGTGGTCAGTTATTCTTCCCTGTGGAAAATTATATGTTCTAATTTTTGCAGATCTATCTCCTGTAGAAACCAAATTTTTCCTCATATCATCTCTATCTTTGTTAAGCTTTTCTTGTTCTAGGGCAAACAACCTTGATCGCAAGACCTTCATAGCTGAAGCTTTATTTTTATGTTGAGAGGCTTCATCTTGGCAGGTGACTACTAGCCCTGTTGGAATATGTGTTAATCTGATTGCAGACTCTGTTTTATTAACATGCTGTCCTCCTGCACCGCTGGCTCTATAAGTATCCACTTTAATATCGGCATTATTAATTTCTACTTCTGCGGTTTCTGCTTCTGGTAATACGGCCACTGTAGCAGCTGATGTATGCACTCTGCCTCCAGATTCTGTTTTTGGGATCCTTTGAACGCGATGCACACCACTTTCATACTTATAAGTTCCATATGCCTTTGGGCCTTCAATACTAAATGTTGCCGATTTTAAGCCACCAACTCCTGTTTCGTGAATATCCATCATGTTTATTTGAAAATTATTATTTTCTGCATACCTCGTGTACATTCGCATTAAATCTGATGCAAACAACCCGGCCTCGTCGCCCCCAGTTCCTGCCCTAACTTCAATAATTGCATTTTTATTATCATTTGGGTCATCAGATATTAAGATTTTTATCAATTCGTCTTCTAACCTTAAAATTTTATGGTTTATTTTTGAAGATTCTTCTTTAATTAGGTCTTCATACTCTTTGTCATTTTTCATATCGTCCAAGTCGCTTAATTGATCTTGTAAGTCAATATATTGCTTACTTAATTCGTACGACTCGTCTAGGGTGCTTTTTTCACGAGAGAGGGTGGTCATTTTATCTTGATCTAACATGATTTTAGTATCCATCATTTGGCTCATTATATTATTATAATCAGAAATGATGCTTCTAGCCTTTGATAGAATATCCATACGATAATTTAGTTATTAAAAAAGAGGCTTTAAGAATCTTTTTTCTTGTACTTGCGATTGAATTTTTCAATTCTTCCAGCAGTATCAACAAGCGTTCTTTGCCCGGTATAATAGGGGTGAGATTTGTCAGAAATCTCTATTTTGAAAAGAGGGTATTCTTTTCCATCTTCCCACTTGACAGTTTTATCTGTTTTTACAGTAGATCGCGTTAGAAAAGAATAGTTACAAGAACTATCCTCAAAAACAACCAATCTATAATCTTCTGAATGTGTATCTTTTTTCATTTTAGTTTTTTTAAACTTTCTTTTATTCTTTTAATGCCAGCTATAATTGTTTCGGTGTTTGTTGCGAAGGAGAATCTTAAATACCCGCTTGCTCCAAATCCATCACCAGCTACAGTCACAACTTTAGCATCGGCGAGAATATAATCAGAAAGGTCGAAAGTGTCTTGTAAAATTTTTCCATCTGCTGTTTTTTTATTTAGATAGCGAGAGAAGTCTGGAAACATGTAAAATGCCCCTCCAGGCATACCACAATCAACACCCTCTAAAGCATTTAATTCTTTATGCATTACAGCTCTACGATTTCGAAATTTTTCTTTCATATCTATTACCGGCTGTTGATTGCCTAACAGTGCTGCTATTGATGCCTTTTGTCCTATTGCGTTTGGACATGATGTTGTTTGGCCTTGGATTTTAGACATTGCTTTTACAATATTTTTGTCAGCTGTGGTATAACCAATTCTCCAACCCGTCATAGCATATGTTTTTGACATACTTCTTATTGTTACAATTTCACAATCATAATCATCTAATGTTTGGATTGCCTTAAACTCGCTATCATATACTAGTTCTTCATATGTTTCATCAGAAATAATCACCCAATTATTTTTTTTACATATTTTTAATAGTTTTTTAATTGCTTCATCAGACCATACTCCTCCAGTTGGGTTACTAGGTGAGTTAATAATAATTCCTTTAATAGATGAATCAATTTTATTGGTTAAGTCACTAAAATCTGGTTCAAACTGCTTTTCTGGAATAGTATCAACAAAAAGAGGTGTTGCTCCAGCAATCCTAACAAACTCTGGAAAAGATACCCAATAAGGAGTAAAGATTATCACCTTATCTCCTTTATCAAATAATGCCTGGCACACAACAGACAACGATTGTTTTCCTCCATTTGAAACAATAATATTTTCTGGTGAATAGTCTAATTTGGTTAAACTATAAAGTTTTTTTTGAATGGCTAGCTTGAGATCTAACATTCCTGACCCTGGCGTATATTTTGTATATCCTTGGATCATTGCATCTTTGCCAGCCTCAATAATGTGCTGAGGTGTATTAAAATCAGGTTCTCCTACTCCAAAATTTATTACGTCTTCACCTTGTGCTTTTAGTTCAGCAGCTCTCGATGTCATTTGTAAAGTAAACGACGGTTTTATTTTTTTTACGAGACTTGAAAACTCTTTAAACATTTATTGACTCATTAAGTCTAAGAACTCTTGGTTTGTTTTTGTTCTTCTCATTCTATCGGACATAAACTGCATAGCTTGCTCTGTAGACATTTCTCCTAGCATTTTTCTTAAAATGTACATTCTTGATAGATGTTGGTCAGACATGAGCAATTCTTCTTTTCGCGTTCCTGATTTAACAATATTAAATGCTGGGTATATTCTTCTATCGCTTAATTCGCGATCTAATACCAGCTCCATATTGCCTGTACCTTTAAATTCTTCGAAAATAACTCCGTCCATTTTACTACCCGTATCAATTAAGGCTGTAGCAATAATAGTTAGGCTGCCACCTTCTTCTGTGTTTCTTGCAGCTCCAAAGAATTTTTTTGGCTTTCTTAGTGCATTAGAGTCTACACCACCAGATAATATCTTACCACTATGTGGTATAACTGCATTATGAGCTCTTCCTAAACGAGTTATACTATCTAATAGAATTACTACATCTTTTCCGCATTCTACTAGCCTTTGCGCTTTCGCTAGAGCCATATCAGACACCTGAACGTGTCTTTCTGGTCCTTCATCAAACGTTGAAGCAATAACCTCGGCATCAACACTCCTTTTCATATCTGTAACCTCTTCAGGTCTTTCATCAATTAAAAGGATTAAGAGTACTGTGTTAGGATGGTTTCTTCTAATAGCGTTCGCAATTTTAGAAATTAAAATTGTTTTACCTGTTTTGGGCTGGGCAACAATTAACCCGCGCTGACCTTTACCAATAGGTGCAACCATATCCATGATTCTCATTGACATGTCGCTGGTATTAGACAAGTTAAACTTCTCATTTGGGTGCAATGGGGTATACTTGTCAAATTTTCTTTGGCCTTTAATTTCCTCCGGATTAACTCCATTTACTTTTTGTAAATGAAGAAGGGCGTGAAATCTTTCTTTTGATTTGGGAGCTCTTGTTGTTCCTTCAACAAAATGTCCGGTTTTTAATTTAAATCTTTTAATTTGTGATGGACTAACGTAAATATCTTCTGGTCCTGGTAAATAATTATCGTTAACACTTCTTAAAAATCCATAACCGTCCGGGAGTATCTCTAACACACCAGCTGCCATCTTCTCGTTTTTAGGAGCAGCATCTTTTTCGATATCTTTTTTTGTATCTTCAGTATTTGTTTTATCTGTAGATGTAATTGCTTTCAGCAGTTCATCTTTTGACATAGAAGAAGTTTTTTCAATACTCATTGATTTGGCAATTTCTTTTAATTCGGTTAATTTTTTTTCTTTTAATTCAATTAATTTCATAATTCCTCAGTTGTTGTGAAAATTCTTTAGGGGGGAAGTCACCTTGAATTATAAATTACACTATATACTACCATTGTCAAAGGAAAAATCGAAAAAATTATAGACATATTTTGCTATATAATGACTGCCAAATACTACTTTTGGACCGTCATATTCTTTATTGTTTAAGTAGTCAAGTGCATTTTGGATGTTTTCAAAAAATTTGAAATTATTAAGCTCTTTATTTTTTTGGATATCATTTTTCCCCAAGATATCCTTTGATGGAATGGTTGAAATCACTAGCTCCTCAAAAGAGTGTTTAAATAAATCTAAAATTTCTTCCCTTATTTTATCATTTTTAATTACTACAAGACCTATTGGTTTTTTATGATATATATCTTTAAGATCTTTGCATAATATTTTAACTCCTGAACTATTATGCGCGACATCATAAAAAATATTGCCACTCATTAGTTGCATTCTTCCAGGCCAAACCCACTTATTTAAACCGTGCTGTATTTTATCAATACTTAATCCTGGTAATATTTTTTTAATTGTTTCGATTGCTAGAATAGCATTTTGTGCTTGAAAAGAACCGCTTTGTGGAAGATGATATGAGAAATCTTTAAACTTAAAATGCAAGCTTTCCTTTTTTTGTTCCTTAATTACGATATTTTTTTTGTCTACATAGTCCGTATCTGTATTGTTTTCCATTGAAAATTTTGAAATCACCTCTTTTATATTTTTTTTGGTGTTAATTGTTGTGTTGGTAACATTTGGCTTAATTATGCCACATTTTTCTGCAGTAATTTCTTCAACGGAATTTCCCAGAAGGCGGGTGTGGTCAAAATCAATTTCTGTTATTATTGTTTGTATTGGAGACACAACATTTGTTGAATCAAGCCTACCGCCAAGCCCGGTTTCTATAATAGCATAATCTACTTTATTTTTTGCAAAATAATCGAACGCCATTGCTGTGGTTGCCTCAAAAAAAGTGATTGAATTTTTATCAATATATTGTTGATATTTTTTG
>Ga0115566_10004268_pt1 | contig 11399 bp, 12 predicted proteins | sample COGITO_mtgs_1204_3_FD_87173 | JGI IMG/M metagenome (GOLD analysis project Ga0115566, IMG submission 87173) | Pelagic marine microbial communities from North Sea - COGITO_mtgs_120405 | ecosystem: Environmental > Aquatic > Marine > Epipelagic | place: Germany:Helgoland, sampling site Kabeltonne...
ATTTTAATTAATTTAATAATTGGTTTTTTTTATTTTTGTAACCTATTTTTTTTTCTACGCAAACAATTCTGTTGCGGTAAAATAAGCAACCGCAGGATCTTCATTGTCAAAAGCATCACGTTCAAAATATAAAAAACGTGCTTTTCCTGAATGTCCAGGAACACGGTTGTTGAGAACGGCTAATAATTGTATAGTTTGCCATTCAATATAAGGACAGCCTTCGTATATACTATCTGGACCTCTACTACGAACCTCAATACCAGCAGCAGGAAGAATAAGATAATTGTATCTGTCGCGATAAAAATTCTTGGGAGCAGGGCCGTGTACAGGTATTGTTCCTTGCCAGTTCATTGTATGATATTCGGTGTCTGAAATACAAATAGAAGAATCTAATTCAAGGTGAAACATTCCCCGGTCGCCGACAAGATCTTGATCGCAACGAAGATCACGAAGATCAAGACAATACATGTCTGATACAAGAATGTGTGGTTTCATGCATATGACATTACTACCCAAAGGAGCATTTTTGCCAAACAATATCCAAGCTTGTGTATCCTTATTCATTGGAGCCTTTTTTTTGGTTTTAGTTTTTTTGTGCGACCATTTTTGGCGTTTTCGGCCACCAAAATCTTTAATGCGAGTCATTGCTTTGTTGAAATATGAGCTAAAAAATAAATAAATAAAAGCAAGTTCAAAAAATTATGAAAAAAAATCAACAAAATTATTTTAATAATAAAAATACATTGTACTATATAAGGTAACGAGTTTTAATATTGTATTATACAAAATGATGGAAGTTGCAAATATTATTGAAATAAGTTTTGGTGCATTTCTTATTCTAAGTGCATTAATTTTAATTTATTTTTTAATTACACGGAATTCAAATTCTAATTATAATTATAAACCCAACGGCGACTCTTCAAAATTAAAATATAATATAGCAATAACAATATGTGTTATTGGAGGTATTTCACTATTAGCTGTAGGCATAATATATAGTTTAAAATATAATAAAAGTAGTTGTGTAACTCAATTGAGTGATGCACAAGAGACAGTATGTATAGGAAACACAGCATATTTATATTGTGATGATACTTTTGGTACTCTTGTTACATATATTGCTACTCATACTGGCGTTCATGAATTCAGTACTTGCGGAACAAGTGGGCTATTAGCAGATGAGAATGGAACTTGTGCACAACGTTGTACTGGTACTACTAACCGACGCAGGAACACGAATACTGGATCAATCATTATAACAAATTTAACAGTTGGTGAAGAATATAAAACATATGTTTTAAGTAAAACTCCAAATAGTGTTGTGGACGTTGTTATTACCGACCCGACTACGCCTCCGACACCGCCCACACCCACAGCCACACCCACAGCCACACCTACACCCGCACCCACACCCGCACCCACACCCGCACCCTCACCCACACCCACACCCACAACCACACCTGCACCTCCTTTACCCACACTTCCACCGTTGTCTGAAGAATGGAAATGGGGAACAACAACACAATTCGGATCGGGAGATGGAAATTGGCCAGGTAGTATACCTGGTTTAAATTTATGTAATGTTATAGAAAATCAACCGGATACGATGGGTGCAGCAATTCCATGGAATTTTATTTGTGGCCTTTATGGATCGCGTACAAACTATATTCAAGAAATTATAGATTCTGCAAATGAAGTAAACACAGATTCAACACCATGCTATGAAATCCAGCCAATAAATAAATACGGAAGTAGTAATTCAAATGAGGGCTGTAGTGATGTCTCCTGCTATGATACAAATTCATCTGATATTGTGGCGAGCTATACTAATTCAAGTGGTACATATGAATATCCTTCCTATTTGATTATTCCCTATGAAGGATGTGGAGGCAATCGAGGTTGGCGTGATAGTAATAACAATTTACAGAATACGGACGTTATAAATGGATGCAGTAAAGTTTTTGATTTAGTTGGAAACTGTCAACCTGTCACGGTAGAGGCAGGTGATACAACATGTGATATTGCAAATTATATGGCCGAAAAAAATTGGAATAGTTCGCTGTATGCCGATGATAATTTTACCGCACTAAATATATTTTCGCCAGGTGCAGGTATAGAAACACATTATGGTGAAAATGCAAGCGCTTATGCGGCAGCTAATAATAATGTTTTGAATTGGTGTACGGGCGAAAACATGCATTTTGATATCGCGCTTACAAATCCGCTATGGACACTAATAAATTCATATAGTAATACTATTGCAACTACGACTGGAAATACGAATATCATGGTTCGTTGGCGACCTGCACGATGTTCTTTGAAAGGAAAATTTGATCCAAAAACTGAAGCAATAGCATATGCGGGAGGATACCAAACTGCAACGGAGTGTTTTAATCCTGATGGTACAAATGCTACTGTTTCAAATACTACCTGTCCTGACACAAATTCATATTGTGGAAGTAACACAAGCTCTTGTAGTAATGATCCACGTCTTATTTGTTGTTGCCCTTATGATCATGCATACTTTGTCCAAAATGCTAGTCTTGGAATTGAAAATGGGCTGGTACGAGGACAATGCTGTAGTGATACAAATGGAAATAATTGTCAAGACTCTTCAACACAACCACAAGATTTGTGTGCGCCTGGTTATGTGTATATGAATAATGCAACTGATTGCACGACAACCACTGATTCGTGTATATGGGGAATCGAACATGCAGGAGATGGTTATTGTGGTCGAGCAATTTCTGTCACAGCAGAGGGACAATGCAAGTCATTACCCAATAATAATTTCTGCGAAAACAATTATGTACAGCCTGAAGTTACATGTAGTTCAACAACGAGGATAAATAATTGCAGTACATGTCCAGCCTGTTGTTTTATAGGTCCTCCCTTACCTAATAATTGTACAGTGTATAAATGGAATGTGACATCAACTGAATGTGAGGGATGGGGTAGTACTGTATGCACCGGAACTGCTGATAATCAGGGTAAACCGGCCCCTCCTCCAGCGCAATATGATGGTCCTTCAGATTACCCTGACGGATTTATACAAAAGTCTAACGCAACTGCATTTAAAGAGTATTTAACCGCTGCAGAAATTGAAAACTGCAGTTATAAATATGATGTTAATAGTCGTGTTCCATGGGGAGTAATGGCAGCAGCCTGGAATTATTCAGCAGCGCCTGAAGATTGTGCAGCCGCACTTATTGTTGCATCGGGAGAAACATATTGTAATACAGAAGGATGTATAAATTCACCGAATGGAGGAATTTGGCAGGTGACAACTGATCCTGGTAATGTCGAATGCACGGACAGTGCTGTAAATTTATGCTGTCATATAAGTTTTGTTCGAGCTGATATATATATGAACACTAGTTATAATTATGGATGTATTGGGCGATTTGCTGATGGTTATGATGGTTTAAATTATGTGACAAGCGATCATAGTGGAGAAGGATTAAACAATACACAGCCTAATTTTATTGGACCGTTTTGTCAAGTTGGACGCAAAGCTTGTAATAATGACACCGACCCGTGGTGCACAACATCTGAACCAAATCAACAAGGCGTAGAAGGTGATCAATGGGGAGGAGGATCATTGTGGTATTATAGTACGCCTGCCGGCACTGAACAATTTCCGTTTCCCTTTTATTATTATGCTCGAATGCTTAATATTTTTAACAGTTCATGTGACGTTATGCATGGAAATGAAAATGGATGTTTTTGTGGCCAATTTACGACTGGCGAAAGTAATTCAAATTTAATGGAGTGTTATATTAACAATATTGTAAAACCAGCAGTGACAAAAGCAAACGAACTTTGCAATTTAACATAAAATAAAAAAAGTATTGTTTATTTTCAGATTAGAATGAAAAAATAGGATGGTCGGGTGGTAAAAGCGCGGTGTCTGCTAATTCATCTGGCACATGATCGTAAAAGAAATCACCATCGATGGGACTTGAAGATATATCAAAATCAGTACAATTAAAAAAAGGATCATCCTGTTGTGCGGTAAGAGTGAGCTCAAAAGAGCTTAAAATTGGAGATAGTGGGACGATAGTCGGTAATGGATCAACAAAAGCAGGCAAAATCATTTTTGGTTTGTTTTTTTTTGTTTCTTTTTTTTCCTTTCGTTGGATCACTTTTGCACCAGGCCTGTATTTATAGTCTGGAAAAAGTAGTCGATGCTGGTCTCGTTCATCATTTGCAAGTTTGAAGTAAGGTGCGCGTTCGTGATTTTTTAGCAATTTCCATTTCTTTCCCAAAAGAACCGAGACCTCGCTATTTGACAAATGTGATTTTTTTTGGCGCATTTTTGTTGACCAGATCTGTTAAAAAGAAAAATTGGTTTAATGTGTATTGTGAATTGTTCGCTTGGAAATGGGAAATAAAATGATGCAGTAAACTGACCATGAATGCATTAGGTGAGCGTTTGACACGTCCATCGCGGTGAATAAATTTAGAGGCGTCCATTTTCAAACTGAAATTATGAACCATTATTGAAAGTTCCAAAACGGTTGTAAAATAAAATTGTGAAAAAATATAAAAAATAAATTGGATGTTTTTTTCTTTTGAAACTATTTAAGTAAAAATTAATGTTCAACTATTTTAGTGGTGCAGATTTTTAAAAATGAATACAGAAGCTGAAACTGTGACAACCCATTTTTATCCAGGTTTCCAAGATAAATATTTACAACATGCTAACGAACATTACACATTGTTGAATAGTCTTAGGGATTTAATCGCGCCTGTATTGAATGTAACATCATTTATACAAAAATTTAAATTAGAAAGTATGGTTATTCCAAATTTTTTTTCAGATGATTTTGTCGCAACACTTGCACTAAAAACTCAAATATACATTGATTATATTGAAATAATAAAAAAAGGTTTGGTATCTGAGACTAATTTATATGAAGAAGAATTGGCTACTTTACGGAATAAAGAAAATAACGGAGCTTTTGTTGCTATTAAACCCAACTACAGGTCAAATCCCCAAAGTATTGAAGATTTTGAGAAATTAATTCAGGATTGTATTATATTGTATCGCATGTATGTTGAACAAACTATGAATAATTATACATTGGCAAAAGATATTGAAAATCTTTTTATGTCGGAGGTTCAAAAAAAGAAATCGTTTTTATCTTCTATTTTTGTCATAGGATTGAATTTACAACATTTAAAGTATCCATCTGATATTTTTACATCTAATGATGACAAAGGAGAAAACGTGTATCAAGAACGTATGGATATCGACATTTTTAATTATTTTGAGTTTGAAAAACTTCAGCAATTTAACAACATTTCTAGTGAGTTCATCGACAAAATACGAACATCATTAATACCGTTGACTCGCTTTTACCAAGCACAAGTTCGGGATTATTATAAAAATAATCCTAATAATCTTAATATTCAGATACCTATATTTAATGAAAATCCTCGAACATTTGAAGATTTTAAAAAATTGAAAGAAACTTATCTTTATTTTTTACACATGTATGAAACTTTACCAAAGCCTGTTATAAGGCACTAAGCTAAAGACAGCCTGGTATACCCAAACAATTAAAAAGAAAAATGACTTGCGAATAAAGCTCGCGTGATTCTAGCATATCTTTCAAGATAAACATGTTTGCTGCATTGATTGTTTCGTTGCGCACAAAGTTTTCAATATACTTGTAGCTTGAAAGTTGATATAAGCTTCGAAGATCAGGAATGTCTTGTGTTTCCATTGTGTGCACATCATTACTTGCATAGATTTCAATCTGGTCGACAATATCGTCCATTCTTTCCAGATTTGAAAATTATGTGTGTTTTATTTTAGAAAGATAGGACAAGTTTATTTAAAAAAAAATATATATATATAAATAAATTTCAAATAATTTTTTCATAAATTTTTTTCTATTAAATATTTAAAAGAAAGAAAATCTTAATTTTGAATTGGGCTTGTACAAGGACATTTTACGAACAACTGTAATAAAAAATGGACGCGTTTGAACTTCATCTTTTGCAAGAAGAGCAGCACCGGCGAATGACTGCTCAAAACAGCTATCAAAATGCAGCGGGAATGTTAGAAAAGGGATTCAAGCCCATGATAACAAAAGATCTGAAAGTGATTTGGGGCGAACTTGTTGATGGAAAAATGGTTCCTTATATGGCGACTAGCAAGAACGCGCAAGGAATTGATGTTTCTAATCCTGTTCCTCTTGAAGTTATTTTTGTGGGCAACACGTGCAACCCGCAATTAACGTCGATGGGAAATATACGATTTGAAAAGTCAGCAGAAATGGTTCCTTCGCAAATGCATTACATGGATGGCGGTAACGCTTTTCAAGAATGTCAATTTCAACTTTGGGAACATGATCCCATGGTTGACATTGAAGCCAACGAAGGTGCTAGTGGATTTTCTAAGAGCAAAGCGAAGCAAGGAATTACTTTAGTTGCGCCACCAACTAGTGATGATTTTGGTGCACGCACGATTCTTGAACGAATTTTTGGGAAACGTGGTCTTGTGATTGAAGCGATGGCATATTTTGCAAGTTTGCCTGAGAATCGCGCGATTCTGACGCAACGTTTTGCTGAAATTGCGCGCAGTTACGGGATGGATCAACAGAGTTCAATTTATCGTGCTGTTTTTGATGATTTAACGGGTAAATCTAACGGATACCATTTTGGGTATGAAGGACGTGGAGGTGCAGTGACGTTGCCAGTGTATGGTAACCTCATGTTTGAAAGCGGGAAGAAAGATCGGGACGGAAAACGGATCAAACCTGATAACGAAAAGTATCTGACGTCACATTTTGATAATACTGGTGGTTTGCAGCAAATTTTTAAGAAATTTTATCCGCGTGCAACTTATCGATATTTAAAAAAGACTGACGTGCGTGGCCAAGAAGTTGGGTTTAGTGCCGGTGAGCAAGATCGTCTTCACAAATTACACAATCCTATTGTAGCCATGGTTGTACGTGCACGAATTTATTTCAACACGTACAACAGTTTTACGCTTGATGTTGAGCCTGATCATAGTGGAGTGAAAATTCTGTATGATGGGGACAAGTTTACTGAAAGCGAAATTGCAACTTTTGAAGAGTGGAAATTGACGGGAGCTGCACCACCTCGTTTTCAAGTCAACATGGCCATGGCAAGTGATTTGAGTCAAATTGGAGATCTGGCTAAAAGTAGCAGCATGCAAACACGGCGTGAAGAATTTTATCGCGCGCGTGGAATCGACAGCAGTGCATTAGCAATCACGGATCAATCTGATGCGGAGGCTTTTTTTGCAAGTGTTGATCAAGATGACGAGACAGGTGTTGAGGAAGAGGAAGAGGCTGGTGTTGAGGAAGAGGAAGAGGAAGAGGAAGAAGAAGAGCACATTTCTAAAAAGCGTGCAATTTCAAAGTAGATTTTTTTTGTAAAAAAAAATAACTTTATTTTTTGTGATTTTTTTTTTATTATAAAAAACACATATTTGATAAATAATAAATATATAAATAGAGTCATAATTTTAATTTACATTTATTTACTATGGATGTAAAAAATCGTGAAAATGATATATTAGAACATTGTTGTGGGTTACTAGTTCCACAGCCTGAACTATCTGACGATGAAGCTGTTGAATATGCGTATGCATTACGCTTTCTACGTGACCGAGATTTTAAAATTTTACATTCGGCGTTTTCCTGTTGTGAGCAGGCTATTGTCTTTGACGTATTGACACATATTGTGCGGCGTTATGATGATAGTGCACGAGAAACGTTAGGTTGTTTATTTAAAGAGGATACCTCGATGTGGAAAAGGTGTCGAGAAGCAGAAGGGCTACGTCGATTTTTAATCAAATATTATCCTGATCAAGATTATTAATTTAAGCTATCCATTTATGTGGGTAGCCATATTCTTTTGAATACCATCGACGAAAATAAACAACTGTTCCTTGATTTGATTCTATGAAAATAGAAATGTGATTTTGAGGGGTATTGTCTCGATAAATAAAAAGCACACCAATAGTTTTATCGATTACTTTATCATTATATTTCCAAAATGTTGTGCCATCATCAATAGCCAGAACATTCACACCATAAATGTGTATTCCATGTTCAGAGGCGGTAGAAAAAATAGCTTTTGTAAAATAAGTATTGGTTCCATAAGTTGATAAAGATTGTAGATTGTGTATATCGTTATTATCTGAAGGTATAGAGAGACTTTTTTCATAATAGAGTGGATTTGTGTTTTGAAAGACATTGTTGTCCATTATAGTGCCTTGGACCTGCCGCGCATGCACCGTGATCATGTTATCAAGTAAATTTGACCAGGTTCTACTAAAGGCGTGTATGGGTATGAGTGAAGTATTTGTCCACAGATAGTGTGCACATAATATAATATCTGATTTTAAAAACGGTATAATTTTTTTAGCATGAGATATGAAAATATCACATTTTGTGTGAATAATATATTCGGTCGAAACATTATTATAATCAGTAAATATTAAATCAACCGCAAAACCTTTAAATATTAAATCTGGTTGGATTTCTGGGACAACTAATGTCCATGTCAGCAGATCTATATTTGGTAGATTATATCTTGATTCTGTTATTTCGGCCGTACCATTTAAAATAGTTATGCATTCACCAACTTGCATAACAAATTGCCAAATTTTATTTTGAACAATAAAAGACGTTTGTTGCAATTCGGTATTTACATCTGTGTTTTGAAAACGTTTACTGCATAGTTGTCGATTTAAAGTAACGTTTATTTTATAAGTGTCGTTAGGATAAGCAAAACTACTTTCAGGAAATGTGTATTTAAAAATGCAGGCCGTATTTTGTTTAAAGCATGCATTTTCATGATTTATAGCTTCCATATATGATACAACAGATGCAGTCTCAAGGGTTGGGAAATCTGCATTTTGGTACCACGATGCAAGTACAAGAGGTACAAAAAACAAAAGAAGATTTAAAAAATATAACATGATAATATTTATGAGTTTGTTTATTTATGGCTTTATAAGGGTTGTAGTGTTTGTTGTACGGTATTTAAAAAGGTCGAGGCAATTGAACGTGTTGCATGATAATGTATATTAAATTTTCGGGACAATAGTAATAATTTGTATGGAAAATTTTTTTCAGGTAAGGTTGCATAAATAATTGCCTTTTGAACACTTTTTGTTTTTAGGAATTTTTCAACGGGTAATGTTTCCCATACGGATTTATTTTGAAATGTATTGTAAGAAAGTATTAATGGCGAACGAGGTTGGGCAAGAGCATAGCGATGAAACCAGGCAAGAAAAAGATCATTTGAAACAAGGAATGGTGTTTTATATATTTCAAAATGTTGTAATTTTATTTGCTTGGCAAAAAACGATTGTAAAAGTATTATTTCCTTTGTACCATTTAAAAGAATAGTTTCAATGTAATGATAAAAACGTAATATTTTTTGTAATTTAAATAATCTGGCCATATATTTTGCTTTTTGTATAAAAGGAGGAATATTAATTCCCATATCTAATTGTTGAATTGCGTTATTCCAGTCTGCAAATAAAAGTGGCGCATTTTCAACAATTGTTTTATGACTCCAACCATAATGTATGGCAATTTTCCAAACAAGTTCAGCATTAAGTACCCAGAGTTTTGACATTGTTGTATATACGGCACAAGAAAAAAAAGCAATACACAAGGCAAGCTTGTCGCAATGATGAAAAAAATTATATGTTTGATTATTTTAATAAATCTGTCAATTACTGCAGGTCAATACGAAAAGTATACTGATCTAAACGATGATAGCATATATTATTTTTGGCCGTTTCAAGACCCTCCGTTTGATTCCCTTGATATTTTTTTTAATGCTCCAAAATGTAAAGCAAGCGAAAGTAATTGCACAATAAAAATAATTCCGTGTAACATGACCTGTGATCCAACAATAAATTGCAGTTATTTTTTTTCAAGTTGTAATAGTAATGCATTTGAATCATCTCCCTTAAATATCTTAAAGGCGTTTACGATAAATAATGATAATATAAAAATCGCTAGTGCAGATTCTGATATGCCAGTCACTATAAATATTATACCACAAAGTGCAAATGTGTATAATACTGATCCAAAAACACTTTGCGTTGCCTTCAATGTTGATAGTGTAAATGTATCCTTCACCAATTTAAAAATAATGACCTTTGACCAAAATTGTATAAGTCCCGATCATTCTGTTTTAGTAACAACGCCACTTGTGTTTAGTAAAGCCGGAACTGTATTTCTTGATAATGTAACTTGGAACTCAAATGGTAGTCTGGCCGTAATGTACAATCCATCTACTTCTTTAGACCTTCACCTGCAAAGTACAAATTTGCAATCTATTGGTACAGATGTTGAATACGATATTATTTTATTAAATGTACAAGGATCAATAGATTCAGATAAAGTATTATTATTAGGAGAGTCAACTGCAACAACCACAACAGAAGTGAGAAATATTTCTCATTATATAAACATATTAAATTTTGAAAGTTTCGGGTGTTTACCAACAGTATATATTTCCACAAAAAAATGTGACAGTAAAAAACGAACAATTATTGGATTAAGTTCGGGTTTGGGCGTGCTTATCTTTATGTTTGCATATATAAGTGGGCGTAAAATAATTAAAAAATTTAATGAGAGACATACAACGAATAATACAAAACCAAAAATAGTTATAAATACTTGTAAAAATGGTTGAGTGGTGGGATCATAATATATCGCAAACGGCAAACATTGCATCAGTTATTGGGGCTGTTTTTACCTTTTCAAATAATTTACCGCAAATTTGGAAAACTCTAAAAACAAAAGGCACGGATGATTTTAGTTATAGTGCACTTACTCTTCGATTTATTGGTACATCGCTTTGGCTGCTTTATTCGATATATCTGAAAAATTTTCTTGTTATTATAAGTAGCTGTATTTCATTCTTTTCCGCATTTGTCTTATTTGCGTACAAAATACAATCTTCTTTATATAATAAATAAAAATGACTGATGCTACAATTGTTGTTACATTTTTTCTAGCTTACAAGCTAATAAAAAAAAATATAAGTAACGATCCAACAAAAGGATCATGGTCGCATTTAGAAATTGCTATTTTATTAGGGCATATTGCATTTATTCTAGGCCAATATTTTCTTCTTGCAAGTGACGGGTCATTAATATTAACAAAGTCTGAAATTCTCGTGCAAGTTTTAGCTGCATTAATTGCATCGGATATTCAAGATATTTTTGTTACATAACGACCATCTTATTTGTACAGCGCGGTATTACTTGAATATATTTTGTGGTCAAGTTTGGGGTTGACAGCAGTTTTAAGTGGAAAATTTATTATTGGCGCAACATTATTTGTTGCATGTATTTCTCGAATTGCTGAAATTATAAATCATTATAGTTG
>Ga0115566_10004270_pt1 | contig 11395 bp, 8 predicted proteins | sample COGITO_mtgs_1204_3_FD_87173 | JGI IMG/M metagenome (GOLD analysis project Ga0115566, IMG submission 87173) | Pelagic marine microbial communities from North Sea - COGITO_mtgs_120405 | ecosystem: Environmental > Aquatic > Marine > Epipelagic | place: Germany:Helgoland, sampling site Kabeltonne...
ACCATCGTCTTTACCAACGGCGTCTTTGATTTGCTGCACGCAGGCCATGTTACGAATTTGCGCGGCGCACGTGAATTGGGCGATCGCTTGGTGGTCGCGGTCAATTCCCACGCCAGTGTGCGCACGCTCGGAAAAGGCTCAGACCGGCCGATCAATGACGAAGAGTCCCGGAAATTGGTGCTGGAAGCGCTGCGTTCTGTGGATGTGGCGGTGATTTTCTCCTCAGAGACACCGCTCGAGTTGATCATGCAGATTCGGCCTGATGTGTTGGTCAAGGGCGGAGACTACGACCCTAAGGTTCAAGATCGCGAAGCAAAAAATTACATCGTTGGCTCCAGCGAAGTGGCTGGTTATGGAGGGAAAGTCGCGGTAATTCCTTTTGTGAAAGGCCACTCCACAACGCTGATGTTGCAAAAAAGCCGTTCCAAGGACTGAAACGGCTTTTTGCATACGCTTCGATGAAGCGTTGAAATTGGAGCGGATTACACCGTTTCCTCTTCCATGAATTTGGTCGTGAAATCACCGCTTTTGAAGCGCTCGTGGCGCATCAATCGTTGGTGAAATGGAATGGTGGTTTTCACCCCTTCAATGACATATTCATCCAAGGCGCGTTGCATCTTCAAAATGGCTTCGTCGCGCGTTTGCGCGACAACGATGAGTTTCGAAATCATCGAGTCATAATAAGGAGGGATGCTATATCCTGAGTAAACATGCGTGTCTAGGCGAACGCCATGCCCGCCGGGCGCATGGTAATCTGTGATCAATCCGGGACAAGGCGCAAAATTCCGATCGGGATCTTCTGCATTGATCCTGCACTGAATCGCATGCATCTGGGGGTAATAATTTTTGCCGCTGATGTTCTCGCCCGCAGCCAATTTGATTTGCTCCTTGATCAAATCGTAATTGACAACTTCCTCGGTGATGGTATGCTCGACCTGGATTCGGGTGTTCATTTCCATGAAATAGAAATCCCGGTGTGCATCCACGAGGAACTCCACGGTTCCAACACCTTCATACTTTACTGCTTCTGCCGCTTTGATGGCTGCCTTGCCCATCTTATCACGCAATTTGTCGGTCATGTAAGGCGAAGGTGTTTCCTCTACCAATTTCTGATGGCGGCGTTGGATAGAGCAGTCGCGCTCGGACAAGTGACACGCTTTTCCTCGTTGATCGGCAGCGATTTGGATTTCAATGTGCCGTGGTTCAACCACGAACTTCTCCATGTACATATCGTCATTGCCAAACGCCGCAGCAGCTTCTCTGCGAGTCGATTCCCATCCTTCCGCGAGACCTTCTTCATCGTGACAGACTTGCATGCCTTTTCCACCGCCACCTGCAGTGGCTTTCAGCATGACGGGATAGCCGATTTTCTTTGCAATTTTCGTTGCCTCTTTCAAGCTTTCCAAGATGCCTTCATTCCCTGGAATGGTTGGGACTCCTGCTTTTTTCATGGTCGCCTTGGCGGACGCCTTGTCTCCCATGGCCTCAATCATTTCCGGGCTTGCTCCGATGAATTTGATGTGATTTTCAGCGCAAATGCGGGAAAAGTCAGCATTCTCCGAAAGGAAACCATAACCCGGATGGATTGCATCTGCGTTGGTGATCTCTGCCGCAGCAATGATCTTTGGAATATCCAAATAGGATTCAGCGCTTTTGGGGGGACCGATGCAGACGGCCTCGTCAGCAAAACGCACGTGAAGGCTGTCGGCATCAGCTGTGGAATACACGGCCACTGTTTTGATGCCCATCTCCTTGCATGTGCGGATGACTCGCAGGGCAATCTCCCCGCGGTTCGCAATCAAAATTTTCTTGAACATGGCAATTGGATTCAGGCGGGATCCACCAAGAAAAGAGGCTGATCGTATTCAACCGGAGAATTGTCATCGACAAGGATTTTGACAATTTTTCCAGTCACTTCGGATTCGATTTCATTGAACAACTTCATCGCTTCGATGACGCAGATGGTTTCACCCACTTTAGTAGTATCACCGACATCAACAAAGGCCTCCTTGTCCGGAGATGGTCTTCGGTAGAAGGTCCCGATCATTGGAGATTTTACAGTGATGTAGTTGTTTTCTTCGCTGTCGTTGGCACTTGGAGCTGCGGGCTCAGCTGCGGGAGTTGCGACCTCAGTCGCAGGAGCAACTGGAGCCATGCCAGCGGCCATTGCTACGGGCACTTGAATGGTGGCTTCAGCTTCGCCAAAGCCCTTCTTCTTTTTAGGCATTTCAGATTTAATGGTAATCTTGAAATCCTTTTTTTCGATTTCGACCTCTGTGACTCCCGCCTTGGCGATGAATTTGATGAGGTCTTGAATTTCGTTAATGGTCATAATCTGACGATTTAAGGAGCGAATTTAGGTTGGATTTTTTTGAACCACGTACCAATGGGTTAAGATTAATGGGTATCTTATGCCCATTGCAGGTATACCGCACCCCATGTGAAGCCTCCACCAAAAGCGGCTAGGATAATATTATCCCCCTTCTTCAGCTTGGTTTCCCAGTCCATTAGGCACAATGGAATCGTAGCGGCAGTGGTGTTGCCGTATTTCTGGATGTTGATCATGACTTTCTCTTTAGGAAGTCCCATGCGACGCTGTGTGGCGTCGATGATACGCAAATTGGCTTGGTGGGGAACCAACCAGGCCACATCATCCGGTTTCAAATTGTTTTTCTGCATGATGTCATAACTGACGTCCGCCATTCCTTTGACGGCTGCTTTGAATACCGGCTTACCATCTTGCCAGATGACATGTTCTTTGTTCTCAACGGTCTCGTGTGTGGGCGGGAACAAGGATCCGCCTGCTTTTTGGCGTAGAAAATTGGCGCCGTTTCCGTCGACGTGAAGCTTATGGTCAATAATTCCGTGCTCTTCCGAGGGTTCCAGCAATACCGCCGCAGCCCCATCGCCGAAAAGAATGCACGTTGTACGATCCGTATAATCGATGATGGAACTCATCTTGTCGGCACCGACGATGACGACCTTCTTGTACTGCCCGCTTTCAACGAATTTGGCCCCAGTGGTAAGAGCAAAAATGAACCCAGAACAGGCTGCACTCAGGTCATATCCCCACGAATTCACTGCACCAACTTTGTGGGCAATGAGGTTGGCTGTGGAGGGGAAGTGCATGTCAGCCGTCACGGTTGCGACAATAATGAGGTCAATTTCGGCGGCATCCATCCCGCGCTTCTCGCACAATGTCTTGACCGCTTCGGCGCCCATATCCGATGTTGCTTTGGTCGGATCCTTTAGGATTCGACGCTCTTCAATTCCGGTTCGGGTGCGGATCCATTCATCATTGGTGTCCACCATCTTTTCCAAGTCGGCATTGGAAAGGACATCATCGGGCAAATAACCCGCAACAGCAGTTATAGCAGCGCGCATGGTCTAATCAGGCGTTGGTGAGTAAAATAGCGGATAAAGATAGCGGGTGCATCCATGCGCGACACAGGAAGTTATACCCTTTTGAAGAGGCCTTTGTGGATGAACTGCGGCAATTTAAAGTTTTGAAAAAAAAATGAGAACCCAGGGGCTCTCATTCCTTTGAATCACCGCTCTTGACGAGGGGATTCAGACATCAAATTTGTTCGGAAATCAGGCCTCGGCCTTTTCCATCACCACTTTTCCTTTGTAATAAAGCTTTCCTTCGTGCCAATGAGCGCGGTGGAAGAGGTGAGGCTGTCCAGTTGTTGGGCATGCTGCAACTTGCGGAGCAGTCAATGCATCGTGTGTTCTACGCTTTCGCGTTCTTGCCTTACTTTGGCGTCTTTTGGGATGTGCCATGACGGTTTATTTCAAATCTTTCAATGCGTTCCAACGGGGGTCTATATCCTTGTCCTCATCTTTTCCATCATCCGCTGACGACCCGTGAGGATCAGTAGATTTTGTATTTGATCCACTCACCAGAAACTCCATAATTTCAGGATCGCATTCGTCCTGGGTCTCATGAAGCCGCCTGCTGGGCAAGTTCAAATGCAGCCATTCAAATACCGGTTGGCTGAGATTCAATTCGTGACACTCAGGGCCTAACGTCCAAATTTCTTCGTCCGTATCCGTGAGCTCACCCAATTGAACAATCAGTCGTTCCGAAAATGTCAATGTCAACTCAACCGGTTCTAAGCACCGATCACAGGGGAGTTTCGCAACGCCCTTGAATTCGGCTTCGCAGTGCATGCGAGAGCCTAGTTTGTCAAGTGTGACAGACAGATCTCCGACGATTTCGTCGGTTTCTGAATGGGGAAAAGATTCAAAGAACGGCGGATCCACCTTCATTTGAAAGTCGTGTTTCCCGGGCTTTAGTCCCACGAACGCAATTCGATAGGGTGCCAGATGATCCATAACCTCCTCATTTTGGGGAGTGCAAAGGTAGTGAGAAGAATCCGGTTCGGCAAATGCACGACCCATCAATCGCGACGGCTGTCTTCCCGTCGGTAATTCTCATTGATTTTGAGTGGGTTAGCCGTTAAGGCTCGGTGCTCTTGTCGGTTGGAACGGATGTCCCGAGCCAAGAAAATAGCCGACCGCAAAGAATTGCCATTGGCGAGCCCTTGCCCGGCGATGTCGAATCCGGTTCCATGATCCGGGCTCGTTCTGACAACGGGAAGACCAGCGGTAAAGTTCACGCCGTTTCCGAAGCTCAGCGCCTTGAACGGGGCAAGTCCCTGATCGTGGTACATCGCTAACACCCCGTCAAATCGTTTGTGAGCCCCCGACCCAAAAAAGCCATCTGCTGCATAAGGTCCCATGACAATCTTGTCTTCAGACGCGAGATCCCGAACGGCAGGGGCGATGATTTGTTTTTCTTCATCCCCCATGAGTCCATTGTCACTGGCGTGCGGATTGAGGCCCAAAATGGCTATGCGCGGCTGCGCTAACCCGAAATCACGGACCAGCGAATCGTGCATGAGCCGTGCCTTTTCGACAATTAATTTTGCGTTCAACTTGGCCGAAACGTCCTTCAATGCGATGTGCCCGGTGCACATGCCAACCCGAAGATCGCCTGCTACGAGAAGCATCAGCACTTCATCGACATTGGCAAAATCAGCCAAATACTCCGTGTGACCTGGATGCTTGAATTGGCCCATTCGCATGGCTTCTTTGTTGATGGGCAGCGTCACGAGCACATCAACTTTCGTAGCGGCTAAGTCGTTCACAACCGTTTCCAACGATGTCATCGCAAAATCACCGGCAGCAGCGCTCACCTGTCCCCATTGAATTTCCCAAGGATCGTCTTGGATGGAAACAATGTTCAGTTGATTGTTCCGCGCCTTTTCCGCGCCATCGACAACCTCCCATTTCAGTTGGTTGGCATCCGGAACAAGTTCGACGGCTGATTCTACGAGGTTTTGGGTGGCATACAAAACAGGCGTTGCTTCGCGGAACATTCTGCTGTCGGCGAATACCTGAATCAATGTTTCAATGCCGATCCCATTTGGGTCGCCACAACTGAAACCGATGCGTGTTGGGTTTTTTTTGGAAGCCATTTGCAATTGCAAAGGTAACGGATGCACTCCATGTCCTAACTTGCAAGTGTACATGGTTTTTTCAAGCAATTTATTTGCGTTTCACAATGCCTCCGTCCGCACTCCACTGCGCAAGCAATGGCGTGCATTGCGGTTCGTTGTTTCTGTGTTGATTTTGCTCGGGTCCGCTGCTGCGAACCCCGCGTTGGCAACCCATAATCGAGCAGGCGAGATCACGTACACGCACGTCAGCGGCTTGACTTATGAAATCCTTATTACTACCTACACCAAGGCCACGGCGCCCGCCGATCGTCCCTGGCTGTATCTCTACTGGGGGGATGAAAATGGCGCGCCCGTTGACAGCCTCGAGCGTGAAAGCGAAACCTTGCTTGAGGATGAAGTGCAAATCAATCTTTACCGTGGATTGCATACTTATGGCGGTCCAGGCGTCTATGAGATTCAGGTGGAAGACCCCAATCGGAACAACGGTGTTTTGAATATACCCGGGTCTGTAGATGTTCCTTTTTCCATTACCACCTTGCTCATTATTGACCCCCAAGCGGGCCACAACAGTTCGGTGCAATTGCTCAATCCTGCGCAGCAAAATGCCTGCCTCTTTCAACCGTGGATTCACAACCCAGGGGCACACGATCCCGATGGGGACATCCTCACCTATGATTTGGTCCCTTGTCGAGGATTCAACGGTGAAATTATTCCAGACTATTTCCCCCCGGACGAGGTGAGTCCGAGCGATGACACGTTTAGCATCGATCCGGTTTATGGCGATGTGATTTGGGACGCACCGGAAATAGCGGGGATTTACAATGTTGCCATTCGCATTCAGGAATGGCGTGACGTGGGTGGGACACTGATTTTGGTTGGAGAAGTGGTGCGGGACATGCAAATCACCGTGGAGGTGTGCACGAACCAGCCGCCAGAACTGGAGCCCATTGCAGATACATGTGTCGTGGCGGGATCTTTTCTCTCGCTGTTGGCCAACGCGAGTGACCCGGATGATGATGGCGTGGTTCTGGACGCCATTGGCGGTCCATTGACGGAAGTTGTTAATCCGGCCAACTTCACGAATCTAGGAGCGGGGATTGGTCAATTTGTATGGTCTCCGACGTGCACGGAGGTGCGAGAGACTCCTTATCAAGTTGTTGTGCGAGCCGAGGACAACAGCGGTCAAGTGCAGTTGATGGATTTGGAATCCTTTCAGATCAAGGTCATCGCCCCAGGCGTTCTTATGGGTGGAGCCACGCCCGTGGGGAACAGCATTATTGTGGACTGGAATTCAAACGAGTGCGTCTCAGAATTACCTGCATGGAAGGTGGATCAGGGAACGTATCATGTTTACCGGAGGATTGATTCGCTTGAATGGTCCCCCCAATACTGCGAAACGGGAGTGCCGGAATATACCGGTTACGAATGGGTGCATTCGGTGCAAGGGTTGAATGTTACCGAATGGATTGACACATCGACCTTGTCGTATGGGGCGACTTATTGCTACCGCATTGTCACGGAATGGCCCGGAAGCGGGGAATCCTTGGCCAGCGATGAGGTTTGTGCCACCATTCGCAAGGACATTCCGGTGATGACCAAGGCTTCCGTGGCGGAAACCGCCGAAGCGGGTGCCGTCGATGTGGCCTGGTCACCACCTACCGATGCAGACACACTCGTATTCCCGGGACCTTATTCTTATCGTGTGTTTGGATCCGCTGTGGGCGAAGAAGAGGTTGAGACACTCGTTTATGAATCCACTCCCAGTAATTTCCTCGTCAACCCCGACACAACATGGACGCACCTGGGGGTCAACACGACGGAATCGGATTGGAGCTACCGCGTAAGTTGTTTCAGCGGCAACGATGAGATTGGAATTTCATCCCGCGGGGCGACACCTTGGCTCACCATCGAGCCCAATGATAACCAGTTGACCTTAAACGTCACCAACAACGTTCCTTGGACGAATGCGTCGTTTGAGTTTTATCGAGAAGATGCCACGGGTGCCTTCAATTTGATTGGCTCGGCTGCGGTGCCAACCTTCACCGATAGCGGCTTGGTCAACAATACCACGTATTGTTATCGGGTGCGCGCGATTGGGGCATACGACGGTCCGGGCGTTCCGTATGAATTGAGCAATTGGAGCCAAGATGCTTGTGGCATTCCATTTGATTTCACCCCACCATGCCCGCCTGCATTTTCGCTGGACCCGGATTGCATTGCAGAAGTGAATGCCATGGCCTGGGATATTGATTTTGAATGCGCGGATGATGTGATGGCTTATCAGCTGCATTGGGCGCCCGTTTTGGGCGACTCGCTGCGGCCCATCGCCTTGTTTGACGATCCGTTGGTTTCGGAATACGTTTGGAATGAATCGGGCGAAATCGGCACCATAGCGGGATGTTTTGCCTTGACGGCTTTGGACAGCATCATGCCGGGACCGGACGGCACGTTGCGACGAAATGAGAGCGCGCTGAGCGACACGATTTGCGTAGACAATTGTCCTTATTACTTTCTGCCCAACGTTTTTACACCCAACCGGGATGAAGTGAACGACCAATTTCAAGCGTTTCCATGGAAGTTTGTCGACAGCGTGGATGTCCGGATTTTCAATCGCAATGGGGAAGAGGTCTATCAAACCAATGACCCGGGGATCCATTGGAATGGGATGCACCGAGAAGGTGGCATGTGTTCGGACGGAGTCTATTACTACACCGCGAAGGTCTTCACGATTCGACTGGTGGGCCTTGTCGAGGAAAATTTCTCCGGTGAACTTCAATTGATCAATGGTGTTTTACCCTCAAACGAGTGAACCATGTTTACAGGCATTATCGAGGGCATAGGAAAGGTTTTGGGCATCGAACAGGAAGGGTCCAACGTCCATTTTAAATTGGCGTCGGCTTTCACAGACGAATTGAAAATTGACCAAAGTGTTGCCCACAATGGGGTGTGCCTGACGGTCGTGAAAAAGGATTCGGAAGGGTTTGTGGTCACTGCGATTCAAGAAACGTTGGACTGCACGAATTTGGGTGATTGGAAGGAGGGAGACGCGGTGAATTTGGAGCGTTGTACGTCGCTCGGAGGTCGCTTGGATGGCCATTTGGTGCAGGGACACGTGGATGCTACGGCCAAGTTGCATCAAGTGGTGGATGCCAACGGCAGTTGGGTCCTGCATTTCGAACATGAGGCTTCGCCAGAAAACATCACCGTCCCGAAAGGTTCCATTACGGTCAATGGCGTGAGCTTGACGGTGGTTGACTCTCATCCCGAGGGCTTTTCCGTTGCCATCATCCCTTACACCTGGGAACACACCAATTTGGGGGGGTTGAACCCAGGAGATCGCGTGAATTTGGAGTTTGACGTGATCGGAAAATACGTGGCGCGCATCTTGTCGCAGCAGGGACTTCGTTGAGGCCGAGGGACTCTTTATCCCCGATCCCGGAGTACGAAGTTTTGGCCCAAATAAACCCGGCGGACTTGCTCATCGGAGGCCAGCTCCTCTGCTGTACCGTGTTTGAGAATGCGGCCTTCGAAGAGGAGGTAGGCTCGGTCTGTGATGTGCAACGTTTCTTGCACATTGTGGTCGGTGATGAGGATACCGATGTTCTTGGAACGCAGCTGTTCCACAATGCGCTGGATGTCTTCCACCGCGATGGGGTCCACGCCGGCAAATGGTTCGTCGAGGAGGATGAATTGTGGGTCCGTCGCTAAGGCCCGCGCAATTTCCGTTCGCCTGCGTTCTCCACCGCTCAACACGTCGCCCATGGACTTCCGGACTTTTTGGAGGCCGAATTCGTTCAATAAGCTCTCTAGCTTCTCCTTTTGCGACGCTTTGTCGAGGGGTTGCAATTCCAAAATAGCGGCGATGTTGTCTTCAACGGAAAGTTTGCGAAATACCGAAGCTTCTTGGGGTAAATAGCCCAGCCCCATCCTTCCCCGCTGGTACATGGGACGTTGAGTGATTTCGGTGTCATCGATAAACACTTGCCCTTCATCGGCTTGCACCAGACCGACCACCGCATAAAAGCTTGTCGTTTTTCCGGCGCCATTGGGCCCGAGCAACCCCACTACTTCGCCCTCTTTGACCTCGAGTGAGACGCCGTCGACAACTTTGCGCTGGCCATATCGCTTGACCAAGCCCTTGGCATGCAATCGTTTCGGTGAGTTCTCGGAAGGGTTCATGGCGTAAAAGTAAGGCGGGCTGGCATCATATTTCAGCGCCGAAGCCGAAGCGAATGCCCCAACTTCCCAACTGGTCCACAGGCCGATCGGTTCGCCACACCGCATCAACGCGAAAGATCCCCAAAATGTTTTCCAGTCCAACGGAACACTCGGTGTAGGTGCCATTCAAACCGGTCGTGTTTTCCGGCAATGCCAGTAAAGATTCGTGTTTTTCATCCCATGAGCCCGCGATGCTCCGGACTCCGATGACTTCGCGCAACTTTAATCGGCGGATCAAGGGCACATGATTCAATGCCAACCCTTCCGCATGCCACTCAAGCAAGCCTGTCGCCCAGCGATCTGTTACTCGCTCGTAAAGATTGATCATGCTAAACGCTTCATCGCTGAGTAGGATGGTTCCGCTAGCTGGGACCACTTCCATGAGTGCAAAGGGCGCGCTGCCTTGGTAAAATCCAGCTTGAGCGTACCATTCAAACCGCCCCCACCACCCCAGTCGCATTTCATCTTCTCCTTCCACGGTCCATCGCGTGTACTGGTATTGAGATCCCATCACATTGGGCACTCCCAAGGTCATTTTTGCGGTTAAAATCGGCCACTCGGTTCCCAAGCTTACACGTTCGAATTCTCCGCCCACGAATCGCTCCTTTTTGGCGAACCGCAGCACAAGACTCGCTTCGGAAGTCACCAATTCGTCCACGGGCTCTGCGGTCACAGGTTCTAAGAATTCAAGGTCGCCGAGCGCACCGATTTGTCGGTGCCGCCATTCGAAAAACCCGGTGAAACCCGGACCGAATTCATGAAGCACGGACACTTCTGCCCGCTGCACTTCCGAAAGCGAATTGACTGAGTCAGTGCGAAACGCGGAGGTGAAGGCTTGGCCTTGACTGAGCAGGCCGATCATCCCAAGTTGTTCCAGGTCCCGTTTGATTTCAAATAAAAACTCCGTTCTCGGCGTTTTCTTTTGAATGTACCGGGCACTGAATCCGGCTTTCCAACGCAAGTCTTCCGTGCCATAGGCAGCGAAGATTTTAGGCATGAACCGTGTGCTCCAGGCGTTGGATGTTCGGAGGTCCAATCGAAACCGATTGCCTTCGACGAGATTCTGCGTAAACGCTGACCACCAGGCCCCAACTTCCACGGGCCCTTTGGTCACATAGCCCGTGCCAAGGCAATACCCGAGGCCTTTTACAAAGCGCCACTGCGGCATGGCCATGATGGAATCGGTCATGGTGTAGATGTCGGCTTCCCGCTTCAACAATGGAATGGGGCGCAGCACCTCCCATTCTATTGGCGTCAGCGTATCCGGCTGGAATTGCAAATCTCGCCCCCCTGTCCAACCCCTAGGCCACTTTTCCTCTTGCCATTCAAGGTTGGTAAATTGTGTGGTGCGCCTGAGGTAGGCTCCTATGGTCCGGTCGGTCAAGCTGAAATCCATTAAGATTTCCTCTTCCTCCATCATCCAGGCCATTAAGTTTTCCTGGGCTTGATTGCCTTTGACTTGTACAAAGGACTGCCTCCAATTCATGGTGCGCACAAAGTTCACGTTGGACGCATTGCTGAGGCGGGCTTTAATGGATTGCAAACCAAGCGTGAGGGTGTCGATCCAAAGCTCACCTTCGAACGTGGACTCGCCTTTGCGACGAGGAATGAATGCCAAATGAAAGGTGGCTCGGTTTTGAACCTCCAGGGTGTCCAAAATGTAAAATCGGTAATGCGCCAGCGCTCGGTCGTGCAGCGGCGACGTGAACGTC
>Ga0115566_10004281_pt1 | contig 11379 bp, 9 predicted proteins | sample COGITO_mtgs_1204_3_FD_87173 | JGI IMG/M metagenome (GOLD analysis project Ga0115566, IMG submission 87173) | Pelagic marine microbial communities from North Sea - COGITO_mtgs_120405 | ecosystem: Environmental > Aquatic > Marine > Epipelagic | place: Germany:Helgoland, sampling site Kabeltonne...
AAATAATAAAAAATATTATATCACAAAAATATCACATAAAGGTAAAATTTTAAGAATAAGTAATTACCCAGTATTAATTTATAAATTTATAAAATTATTTAAAAGAAACTGAGTTATATATAAATACAAAAAAACATGAAAAAAATAAACCAAATAGAACCAAGTATTTCTTTAAGAGATAAAAATGCAATTTCTAAATATTTAAATAGTAACGGATGGATTACTGAAAATAAAGTATCAAAAAAATTTGAAATCGAATTTTCTAAATTAGTAAAATCTAAATATTCAATAGTATACCCCAATGGAACTTTAACTATGGTTTCAATACTTTTAGCACTTGGTATTAAAAAAAATGATGAGGTTATTGTTCCAAATTATACAATGGTTGCAACTGCAAATGCTGTTACTCTTGCTGGAGCTAAACCAATTTTATGCGATATTTCAGATGAGAATTTATGTCTAGATCCAAATAAGTTAACAAATAAAATAAATAAAAATACTAAGGCTGTTATATACGTTACATTAAATGGGAGATCAGGGTTTATTAAGCAAATACAAAAAATATGCAAAAAGAATAAACTACATTTAATAGAAGATTCCGCACATTCAATAGGATCATATTTAAATAAAAAACATCATGGAACTTTTGGTATTGCTTCTTCGTTTTCATTAAGTATGCCCAAATTGATTACTACTGGACAAGGAGGTTTTGTTGTTACAAATAATAAAACTTTAGCAAATAGAGTAAATGAAATAAAAAATTTTGGAAGAAGAAGTGATGGAAATGATATTTATTTTTCAGTAGGATATAATTTTAAATTTACTGATTTGCAATCTTCTCTAGGAATAAGTCAATTACAAAATATTAAATTAAGAATAAAAAAAAAGAGGCAAATATTTAATCTCTATTATAAAAATCTTAAAAAAATTAAAGAAATTAAAATGTTTGAGTTTAAAAAAAATGAAACGCCTTGGTTTATTGATATTTATTTAAAAAATCCAAAAAAATTACAACAATATTTAAAAAAATTTAATGTAGCTACGCGTTTAGTCTATCCACCTTTGAATAGTTTGAAAATTTTTAAGATTAAAGGAGATTTTACAAATTCCACTCATTATTGTAATAGAGGGCTTTGGCTACCAAGTTCAATTACTCTTAAAGAAAAAGATATTAAATTTATTGTAAAAAAAATTGAAATTTTTCTAAATAATTATGCGTAAAATTGATTTTAAATTTATTGAATTTTGTAAAAAGCAAAAAGGCTCTATTGATGGAGGGTTAAGAAAAAAAAATAAAATTAAAAGTCCATTATTCTCTATTATAACCATCAATTTAAATGATGATTTAGAAAGCACAATTTTAAGTATTAAATTACAAAAATATAGAAATTTAATTGAACATATAATTATAGACGGTGGCTCTAGAAAAAATTATTTAAAATTATTAAAACATTATAATCAAGATATAGATTATTGGATATCTGAAAAAGATAATGGTATTTGGGATGCAAGTAATAAGGGCGTTACTTTAGCAAAAGGTAAATTCATTGGACTGTTAGACTCTGGTGACATATTAAGTCAAAATGCTTCTGAAATTTTAAAAAGAATGTTTAAATTAAAACCAAATGCAGATTGTATAATCGGTAGTGTTATGAGATCAAGATTATTATCTGGGTTTTATCCGCATAAAATTTCCACTCATTTAAACATTATACCATCTAACTCAGGTGGTTTTTTTTTAAATAAAAATATGCAAAAAAAATTAGGATTATTTGATGAGAGATTTAAGTGCTCAGCAGATTATGATTTAGTATATAAGATGATTAAGTCTAAAAAAGTCAAATTTATTTGTTCTAAAAAACACGAGATATTATCTAAGAAAATTCCTGAAGGTTTTTCAACAGAATATGGTTTTTTTAATAATTTATTCGAAGAAGTTAAAATTAGAAATAGTAATGGTGAAAATTTTATCTATACCTTGTTTTTAGCAATTGCAAAAACAATAAACAAACTTTTAAGTATAATAAGAAACTTTGATGGAAATAAATATGTAAAATATAAGTATTCAGAAATAGAGAAAAATCAAATAAATAATCTTAATAAATTTTATGAGTATATTCAGAAAAAAAAAACATTTAAAAAAATTTAAAAATTATATTAAAATATTTATTAAATTAATTTTAAGAAATCCATTTACTTTTTACATGGAAATATTAAATTTTTTAAAAGATTTCAAAAATATTAAAAAAGATATATCTAAATCAAACTTTGAAATTTACCCAAGCCATCCTTATCTTTTTGATAAGAAAGATAAAGGTTTAAAGCTACAATATTTCCATTTTCAAGATCTTTGGGCTTTTAAAACATTATCGAAAAATAGTATTTTTGACTTAGTAGATATTGGTTCAAACTTAAGCTTTATTACTTTCGCATCTTCAGTGAGTAAGATTAAATGTCTTGATATAAGACCACACGAGATATACTTGAAAAATGTTGATTTCATTATCGGTGATATAAATAAACTTCCTTTCATTGATGATAGTGTAAATAACTTAAGTTCCTTATCAGTTATTGAGCATATAGGTTTAGGAAGATATGGCGATAATATCGATCTATTTGGAATGGAAAAATCTGTTAAAGAATTTGAGAGAGTGTTAAAAAAAAATGGAAATTTAATTGTTTCATTTCCAGTCGGTAAAAAAAATATTATAGAATTTAATGCTCACAGGATATGTAATTTAGAATATATTGATCAACTGTTTAAAAATTTCATTTTAAAAAATGAAACATTAATATATAGAAGCAGATATAATTCTAGAGAAGAATTTAAAAAATCAGGAGAACCCAACTGCGTAGCATGTTTTCATTTTATAAAAAAATAAATAAATCCAAATCATTATGATCAATGCATGTGTTATTGGTCTTGGTTATGTAGGCTTACCAATATTAATCAATTTATCAAAAAAATTTAAAACAATTGGTTATGATATAAATAAACAAAGAATAGATGATCTGAAAAAAGGCAAAGATTTATTTAATGAATTTAGAAAAAAAGAATTAAAAAAAAATAAGATAAATTTTACTAACTCAATTGATTTAATAAAAAAATCTAATTTATTTATAATTACTGTTCCAACACCGATTAACAAAAAAAAACAACCTGACTTAACCCATTTAAAAGACGTTTGTAATAAACTTTCAAAAATAATAAAAAAAAAAGACATAATTATTTTTGAATCTACAGTATATCCTGGTCTAACTAATGATTTTTGTATTCCTTTGATTGAAAAAAAAAATAATTTTAAAGAAGGAGTAGATTTTTATGTAGGTTATAGTCCAGAAAGAGTTAACCCTGGTGACAAAAATCATACCTTAAAAAATATTAATAAGATACTTGCCTACCCTCATAACTACCGAAAAAAAGAATTAATTAAAGTATATTCTTTAATTAGCAAAAAAATTATTTGGTCAAACAATATAAGTGAAGCAGAAACTGCAAAAGTAATTGAAAATATACAAAGAGATGTGAATATTGGATTAATAAATGAATTTTATTTGGTTTGTAAAAGACTAAATTTAGACTTTAACAATGTAATTAATTTAGCTTCAAGTAAATGGAATTTTATTAAATTTAAACCTGGTTTAGTAGGAGGACACTGTCTTCCTGTTGATCCATATTATTTTTCATTTATCAGTAAGAAAAATAATTTTGATACTAAAATTACTTTAGCAGGCAGAACAACAAACAATTTAATGACAACAATTGTAAAAAAAGAAATTACTGAAAAGCTAAAAAAAATTGATCCACAAAAAAATAAAAAAATTTTGTTTTGTGGGTTAACGTACAAAAAAAATGTAGCGGATTTAAGAAATTCTCTTAGTTTAAAAATTTTTCAAAGTTTGAAAAAAAACAATAAAAAAATAAAAGGATATGATCCAACATTAAACAATCTAATTTCAAAAAAAAATAATTTGGTTATTTCTTCAAAAGAATTTAAAAGTTTTGATATTTATATACTTGCTACAAATCATTCTATAATCTCAAGAGATTTTAAAAAACTAAATAAAAATAAAACAATAATTAACATTTTAGATTAATTGTAAATGAGAGTCGCTTACATTGCAGAAACTTCTTTGGATAATCGAAGTGCTTACACCCATCATGTAATTAAAATGTGCGATGCTTTTTCTACAAAAAATTGTAAAACGACACTCATTATTCCTTCCATTGATAAAAGGATAAGTTTTAAAAAGATAAAAAAAAGTTTTTTATTAACATCAAAAAATAAATTTTTAATAAAGAAGATTTTAAGTTTTAAAGTTAGCAACTTTTTAACAAGGATACTATTTGGCTTTAAAGTTGCAAATCATTTGAGAAAAAATTGTCCTGAATTAATTATAACTAGAAGTTTTATATCAAGTATTTTTTTTACTTTTTTTAAAATAAATCATTTTTTAGAAATTCACTCTGAATTTAGAGGACTTACGAGATTTTTTATGATCAATTTAAATTTTTTGAATTCAAGATATGTTTTGAAGATAATATTAATTTCAAAAGCTTTAAATAAAAGAATATTTAAATTAAACAAAAAAAAATTTTTAATACTCCATGATGCTGTTGATATTAAGAACTTTAAAAATAAAAAATTTAAAAATAAAATTAAAATAGCAACATATGTCGGAAGTTTTTATAAAGGAAAAGGTGTAGAATTTATTTTACAGCTTGCTGATAAGTTCAAAGATTTAGAATTCAATTTATATGGAGATTCAAAAAAAAAATATTACAACATCTCAAAAAATGTAAAAATACATGGATATGTAAATTATGAGAGAGTTCCATATATCTTAGCTAAATCTGATATATTGCTTTTACCAAGTGCAAATATCCAATTTGGAAGAACTAAAAATATAAATATCGCTAACTACAACTCACCACTTAAAATGTTTGATTATTTAGCCTCAGGTAAAATAATTGTTTCGTCAAAACGTGATGGAATATGTGAGATTTTAAAACATAATTACAATGCATTAGTAGTTAAAGAATATCAAACTAAAGCTTGGATTAAATATTTGAAAAATATCCTTAATAATAAATATAATTTAAAAAAAATAAGAATTAATTCAATTAAAACTGCAAGGAAGTATACTTGGGAAAATAGAGTAGATAAAATTTTATTAGAACATAAGTCTTTAATTTAATAATTATATGTGTTTAATAGGTAAATTTTTATGAAAATACTAATTACAGGAGCCGCTGGATTTATTGGATTTAGTTTTGCAAAATATTTGCTTGAAAAAGATTATAAAATAATTGGATTAGATAATCTTAATGATTATTATGATTTTAATTTAAAAAAAAAAAGACTTAAGCAATTATCTAAATCTAATAATTTCAAATTTTACAAAGTAGACTTAACAGAAAAAATTAAAATAGAAAAAATTTTTAAAAATAATAAAATAGATTTTGTCTTTCATTTTGCAGCACAAGCTGGTGTAAGACACTCAATCGATCATCCTAGAAAATATATTGAAAGCAATATACTTGGTTTTTATAACTTAATTGAGAACGTTAAAAATCACAATATTAAAAGATTATTTTATGCTTCTTCTAGTTCTGTTTACGGTGAGAACAAAAATTTTCCATTGAATGAAAAACAAAATATTTCTCCAAAAAATATTTATGCTTTGTCAAAAAAAATTAATGAAGAAATAGGTTTAATTTTTAATAAATACTATAATACAAAATTAACAGGACTTAGATTTTTTACAGTTTACGGTGAGTGGGGTAGACCGGATATGATGATGATGAAATATATAGATTGTTTTTACAAAAATAAATTATTTTACCTTAATAATTATGGAAATCATTCAAGAGATTTTACTTATATAGGTGATGTAGTTAATATTTTGTATTTACTACTTAAAAAACAAAAAAAGTTAAAGGATTTTGATTTGCTAAATATATGTTCAAATCAACCAATAAATTTAAAAAAAATTATTTCATTTATGAAGAAAAATAAAATTAATCCAAAAATAAAAAAAGTCTCTCTTCAAAAGGCCGATATACTAAAAACACATGGAGATAATCAAAAACTTTTAAAGATTATAAAATATAATAAATTTAGTAATTGGCAAAATTCTGTTGAAAAAACAATTGTTTGGTACCAAAAAAATATGATAAAATAAATTTACATAATTTATTTTTTTAAAATTAAATGCTTTTCATATTCAGTTAATTTATACTATCTAATACATCAAAGTATTTTTTTAAATTTCGTTCGTAATCAAACCTATTTATTTTTGATAATGCAAATTTAATTTTTTTCTTTTTTATTTCATTATTTTTTGAATTAAAAATAATTTTTCGAGCTAAATCTTTATAATTTCCCACCTTAAATAAATCTCCACCTTTTCCATTATTTAATATTTCTTTAGGACCTGTTGGACAATTACTAGAAATTATAAATTTACTTAAAACGATAGCTTCTAAAAGAATATTTGGAAGCCCTTCGTGTAAAGATGTTAAAACTAAAAAATCAGCTTGTTTTATATACGGATAAGGATTTTTTTTATAATCTAAAATTTTAACGCTTTTTTTAAGGTTATTTGTTTCTATAAATTGAAAAATCTTTTTTTTTAATCGACCTCTCCCCATTATAACTGCTTCATATTTAATCTTTTTTTTTAAAAGAGATAGAGCATTTAAAAAAGTAATATGATCTTTTTCCTCAGAAAATCTACCAACATGAATAATTTTTAAAAAATTTTTATTTAAGTATATATTTTTAGTTTTTTTTTTAGATAATTTTATTATTTCTTTTCTATTTAAAGGATTATAAATACAGTTAGCATTAATCTTGTAAGCTAATTTAAATTTTTTTTTTATTTCAATACTATTAACAATATTTTTATTAGCCAAGGGTAAAATTTTTTTAAAGATTAATCTTTTTATATAATTTTTTGCCCAATCATCAGGAAAACTATTTGATCTTGTTATGACATTTATAGAAAAAATTTTGCAAATAATAATAGCATAAATATTTGATTGGAAACTTAAAACTAAGACTTTTCTATCTTGTAAGATTTTTTTAATTAAAAATATTATTGATATAAAGGTTTTAATGCCCCTTCCAAAAACATCCCATATTTCGCTATCAGGACATAAAAATTCAATTTTTTTATTGAAATTCTTTTTTGCTTTTTTTGTGGCTGAAATTACTGTTAATTGTTTAAATTTGTTACTTAGATAATTTGAAATAATAAACAAATTTTTTTCTGCACCACCTTTTTCAACAGATGGAATGAACAAAATAATTTTTTTTTGATTCATATAACTATTTATATTTAAAAAACATTAAATTAATTAGTAAAAGTATTAATCATTATTAGCATTAAGAGCTTTTTAATAGTGAGAGATATATTATAACTCATTTATATTTAAAATGAAAAAAAAAGTTTTTTACTGGTCACCCCACATAAATGAACAAATTGCTACTGTGAAAGCTGTAGTTAATTCTGCTATCAGTTTAGTTAAATATGATAAGAATTATGAACCTGTAATTTTGAATGTTTTTGGTGAATGGAATTCATTAAAAAATTTATTGAATGAAAAAAATTTAAATTTTAAAAACTTAATCAATTTAAATGTAAAATTACCAATTAATGGTTTTATAAAAAGTAGAATATTTTATATTTTTTTATCTTTTGTAATTTTAATACCTCTCTATAAATTTCTAAAAAAAGAAAAACCCGATTATCTAATCATTCACTTAATTACAGTACCAGTTTTAGTTTTGTGTTTTTTTTTCAAATTTAAAACAAAATTTATTTTAAGAATATCTGGATACCCAAAACTTAACTTTCTACGAAAAACTTTTTGGAGAATATTTTCAAAAAAAATATACAAAATATTTACACCTACAGAAATTACAAAAAAAATGCTTATTGATAATGGGGTTTTTAGAGCAGATAAAATCTTCATATTAAGAGACCCTATAATTTCAATTAAAAATTTAAATACACTTAAAACAAAAAAAATAGATGAAAATTTTGAATTTGATAATTATATTTTATCAATTGGTAGGTTGACTAGACAAAAAAATTTTCAATTTTTGATTAAAGCATATGCTCATGTGAAACAGGAGGTAACAAATTTACCAAAATTATTAATTATTGGTGAAGGAGAAGAAAAGAAATATTTGACTGAAAAAATTATAGAACATAAGGTAGAAAAAGATGTGCTTCTTCTAGGATACAGAAACAACGTTTTTCCATATTTAAATAAATCATTATTTTTTTTACTTTCATCAGATTGGGAAGATCCAGGATTTGTTTTAGTGGAGGCTGCCGCTAGTAATAAATTAATTTTGTCCAGTGATGTTTTAAGTGGTCCAAAAGAATTTTTATACAATAAAAATTCTGGGTTTTTATATGAAAAAGATGATTTTACAGACTTTAAAAATAAAATTAAATATATTTTAAATAATATTAATTCGAAAGAAATTTATTTAAAAAAGGTAAACGCAAAAAAAAACTCAAAAAAATACACAATATTTCATCATTATAAAGAATTATCAAAACTTTTGTAACAGAAATAATTAAATTTCTGTTTTTATAACTTCATAATATTTATTTAAATTTTTTTTAAAATTGAATCTTTCAAGTCCTGCTTGTGAAATTTTACTCATCATAAGACATTTTTTTTTATTTTTTTGAAAATAAATTATTTTTTTTGCAAGTTCTTTATGGTTTTTTGATTTAAATAATAACCCACCCTTACCATTATATAATATTTCTCTAGGACCAGTTGGGCAATTACTTGATATAATAAATTTTTTAAGACAAATTGCTTCAAGTAAAACGTTTGGCAAACCTTCATAAATAGATGATAAGACAAATATATCAGAATGTTTTATTAATGGATAAGGATTTTTTTTATAACTAATAATTCTTATAATTTTGTTTAATTTTTTCTTTTTTATGAAATTTTGTAAATTATTCTTTTCCTTACCGTTTCCCACTATTAAAACGTTAGTTTTAATTTTTTCTTTAACTAAATTAATTGCTTTTATTAGAGTTATTTGATCCTTTTGATCAATAAGCCTACCTACATTAATTATTTTTAAACAATCTTTACCAAAATAACTTAAAGTTTTTTGTTTAGATTTATTTATAATCTCTTTTTTATTTAAAGGATTATAAATACATGTAACTTTAAGGTTGTATCTTTTTTTAAGTTGTTTTTTGAAATCAATACTATTTACTATTATCTTATTGGCACTGTTCAGAATGATTTTAAAGAAAAAATGCTTAAATATATTTTGAGACCACCCTTCAGGAGATGTGTTAGATCTTACAATTACTTTTACACCTAATATTTTACAGAGCAGTGTACAATAAATATTTCCTTGAAATGAAAAAACTAATATATTTTTATCTTTAAGTATTTCTAAAAACAACAGAAATAAACAAAGAAAAAATTTTTTTCTTCTCCCAAGATAATTAAAAAAATTATTGCTAAAGAAGATTAGTTTAATCTTTTTGTCAAATTTATTTTTAAATTTATTTGATATTGTTATAATAGAAATATTATTGATTTTTTTAATAAGAAAATTAGAAATTAAAAATAAATTTTTTTCAACACCCCCATCTTCAATTGATGGCATAAATATGACTATTTTTTTTTTCATCTTAAAAATTATAAAAGTTTATTTTATTATTAATTGAATATATAAACTTAATTTTATGAATAAACAAAATACTTTAGTTTCAATATTAATAATCAATTACAACAATCATAGTCTACTCAAAAGATCAATTAAATCTTGTTTAAACCAAAGCTATAAAAATATAGAAATATTAATTTTTGATGATCAGTCAAATGACAATTCTTCAAATGTTTTAAAGAAATTTAAAAAAAATAAAAAAATAAAAATTTTTTTTAATAAAAATAAAAAAGCTAATATAGCTGCCTTAGATGCAGCTAATGGATATCGCTTTTTATTCAAAAAATCTAAAGGTAAAATTATTTGTTTATTGGATAGTGATGATTTTTATCATAAGGATAAAATTTTTAAGATTAACGATTGTTTTGAGAAAAATAGATCATATGATTTAATTCAAAACTTGCCAATAATAGTTGAAAATAATGCAAAAAATTATAAAAAAAATAGAAATAATATTTTTAGTTATTGGCCTTATCTTGCGCCTGAAAGTTGTATAAATTTTAGAAGAAACTTTATGTTAAGATTTTTAAAAAAAAATAAATATTTAAATCACAAATTTACAAATGTTTGGCTGGGTTTCAGGATGGGTGTATATGCTTTTTTTATTGAAAATACGTTACTGACGTTAAACGAAAATATTACTTATTACAAAAGTTATGGGGAGTCCAAAAAATATTTTATATTTGGTTATAGCTGGTTTATTAGAAGAAAAAATTCGTTTGACTATCTTTTTGAAATATCAAAATATAAATATAAATATAAATATAAATATAAATATAAATATAAATATAAATTAAACTTTGATTATTTTTTTACTTTAGTTTTTTCAAAAATATTAAAATATTTATAAAATGATTAAAAAAAATATAAAATTTAATGTTCCCTATAATTCTAAATTTTCAAAAAAAAATATATTAAAAGTTTTTAAAAATAATAAGTTTGCTGATGGTGAATTTCAAAATAAATGTAAATTATTTATTGAAAAAAAAATTAATTCAAAGTGTATTGAATTAACTCATAGTTGTTCAAGCGCATTAGAAATTGCAATGTTATTAATTGATCTGAAAAAAGGTGACGAGGTAATCATGCCTTCATATACATTCACATCTACAGCAAATGCTGTATTACTAAGAGGTGGTAAGCCAGTTTTTGTAGATGTTTGTTCTGATGATGTTAATTTAGATCCAAGATTAGTTGAAAAAAAAATAAATAATAAAACTAAAGCAATAATTGTTGTCCATTATGCAGGTCTTTCTTGTGATATGTCATATTTTTTAAAATTGAAAAAAAAATTTAATATTTATTTAATTGAGGATGCTGCTCATTCATTTTTAGGAAAATATAAAGATAAATACCTTGGTACAATTGGAGATTTTGGAGCTTTTAGTTTTCATGAAACAAAGAATTTTGTTGGAGGCCAATGTGGTGCACTTTCAATAAATAATTTAAAGTTTGAAAAAAAAGCAAAAATTATTCTTGATAAAGGAACAGACAGATCTTTGATTACAAATAAAAAAAAATATTATTCATGGAAGGGTATAGGTTCTGAATATAGAGCAACCGAGCTATCATCAGCCTTACTTTTTGGCCAATTAATAAAATATAATTATAATCAAGAAGCTAGAGAAAGAATTTGCAATATATATTTTAAAAA
>Ga0115566_10004283_pt1 | contig 11379 bp, 20 predicted proteins | sample COGITO_mtgs_1204_3_FD_87173 | JGI IMG/M metagenome (GOLD analysis project Ga0115566, IMG submission 87173) | Pelagic marine microbial communities from North Sea - COGITO_mtgs_120405 | ecosystem: Environmental > Aquatic > Marine > Epipelagic | place: Germany:Helgoland, sampling site Kabeltonne...
GCCGACATTGACTACTCGACGGCGACGGCTTATACCATTTACGGTACTACCGGTGTAAAGGTGTGGATCTACCGCGGAGAAATCCTCGGAAGGCCAGATCTGAGTCCAAACGTACAGGCACAGCGCCAGCAGCTCCAGCAGATGGAGCCAGAGCGTGGCCGCGGACGTCGTGGACGCAGGGATCAGGCTCGTGATCAGCAGCGGGATCAGCGTGGTGGTGGCGGTCGCGGCGGACGTCGTGGCGGACCCACTAGATAGTACTCAACCAGATTAGCTTGAATGCCGGCCCTAGGTCGGAACCGAAAGAAGAGGAACAATCATGTTAATGCCAAAGCGCGTCAAGCGCCGCCGCGTACAGAAGGGAAGGATCAAGGGCAACGCTCAGCGTGGCACCCGCGTTGATTTCGGAGATTTCGGAATCAAAGCCCTTGAGACGGGTAGACTGACGAGTCGTCAGATCGAAGCCGCTCGTATTTCCATGACTCGGCACTTGAAACGTGCCGGAAAGGTCTGGATTCGGGTATTTCCTGACAAACCTATGACGAAGAAGCCTGCTGAAACCCGCATGGGTAAAGGTAAAGGTGCTCCGGAGTACTGGGTAGCTGTAGTGCGTCCTGGACGCATTTTGTTCGAAGTCGGTGGAGGTATCGAATTCGATATGGCCAAGGAAGCCATGCGTCGAGCCCAGCAGAAACTCCCCATTCTCACGAAGGTCGTTACACGACCTGACTATAAAGCCTGAGGTACCTGCGCATGAAGGCCAAAGAAATCAGAGAACTCAGCACGGAAGAGATCCAATCGCGTATTGCAGACGAACTTGGGCAGCTTAGCCATCTCAAGTTTCAGCACGCGATTGCTGATCTTCAGAACCCGCTGATCCTCCGTCAGAAACGACGCTTAGTCGCACAGCTCGAGACTATCCTGAAGGAAAAAATCGAAAGCGTAGAAGCAGCATAAACCAAATAAAGGTAGTTGGTGAGGAAACGGTAAACGGCTCACCAAGCCCCAGACAACAATGGAAGCAGAAAAAACCACTAGAAACGCACGTAAAGAACGAGTCGGTCTTGTTGTAAGCAACAAGATGGATAAGAGCATTACGGTCGCCATCGAACGTCGGATGAAGCACCCGATGTACGGCAAGTTTGTCAAGCAGACGACTAAGCTGATGGCTCACGATGAAAATAATGATGCCGGTGAGGGTGATACCGTCCGCATTATGGAAACCCGTCCTCTCAGCAAAAACAAACGCTGGAGACTGATTGAAATCGTTGAGCGCGCCAAATAAACGGCCCTCAGTACTCAGTAATCAGGCTGACAACGCCAATCGAGCAAAGCAATGATCCAGCAAGAATCAAGACTAAAAGTTGCCGACAACAGCGGAGCAAAGGAAGTCCTTTGTATCCGGGTTCTAGGTGGCACTAAGCGCCGGTATGCCCGTGTGGGTGATACCATCGTAGTTTCGGTGAAGAGCGCCATTCCAGGCGGCAACGTGAAAAAAGGAGAAGTCTCCAAAGCCGTTGTCGTCCGCACCCGAAAGGAATATCGTCGTCCGGATGGTTCTTACATCCGGTTTGATGAGAATGCAGCCGTGCTGCTGAATGCCCAGGGTGAGCCCCGGGGAACGCGTATCTTCGGGCCCGTCGCTCGTGAACTGCGCGACAAGCAGTTCATGCGTATCGTCTCCTTGGCACCCGAGGTGCTGTAAACCACGAATCAGACCAATGTTGATTCCGGTACTACCGGCCTCGACTTGAACAAAGAGAACAATGCCACGGAAGCACAACAAGCAGAAGAAGCTGCACATCCGCAAGGGTGACATGGTTCGGGTAATCGCCGGGAATGACCGGGGAAAGGAAGGCAAAGTCCTTCGTGTATATCCTGAAACCGAGCGCATCATCATTGAAGGGGTGAATGTTCGTATGCGTCATACGCGCCCGAACCAGCTCTACCCGCAGGGAGGCCGTATCCAACAGGAAATGGCTATCCACGCATCCAACGTCATGCCACTTGATAGCAATGGCGAACCGACTCGCATCGGTCGCAAGCGTATCGAGGATACCGAAACGGGTCGTTCCCGTTGGGTCCGTGTGGCTGCGACGACTGGGGAAGAGCTCGATAGCTGATCCCTACCAACCTATTTGGCTCACTAGAGCAGAAACCATCAGTAAAGGAACAATGGACGGTTACGTACCCCGCCTCAAGGGCAAGTATCAGGAGGAGATAGTACCTGAGCTCATGAAGCAGTTCGAGTATGCGAACATCATGCAGGTGCCCCGCCTTCTCAAGATCAGCGTCAACAAAGGCGTCGGCGAAGCTGCGATCAATAAAAAGATCATGGATGATGCTGTCGAAGAAATTCGCGTCATCACTGGTCAGCAGCCGATGATCCGTAAAGCACGCAAAGCCGTATCGAACTTTAAGCTTCGCCAGGGCATGCCTGTGGGAGCTTCTGCTACGCTTCGCGGCGAGAAGATGTACGAATTCTTGGATCGCCTGATCACGTTGGCATTGCCTCGTGTTCGTGACTTCCGAGGTATTCCTGATCGCTCGTTTGACGGGCGTGGAAACTACTCCTTGGGTATCAAGGAGCAGATCGTATTTCCGGAAATCAATGTCGACTCCGTCGGTAATATTTCCGGTTTGGACGTCACGTTTGTGACTTCCGCAAACACAGATGAGGAAGCAATGGCGCTACTCAAGGCATTTGGAATGCCTTTTGTACGACGTGATGCAGCCTGATCAATCGACAGAACGTCAATAGACACAACTGAATAATGGCTAAGAAAAGCTGGATTGCCCGAGAGCGTAAGCGCAAACGCATGGTGGAGAAATACGCCACGCGTCGTGCAGCCCTCAAGGCAGCAGGAGACTGGGAAGGTCTGCAAAGGCTTCCACGTGATGCGAGCCCCGTTCGCATGCGTAACCGATGCGCTCTCACAGGTCGTTCGCGCGGTTATCTGCGCAAGTTCGGCCTCTGCCGTATCGCATTCCGCGACATGGCTCGTGCCGGTATTATTCCTGGTATCCGTAAATCCTCTTGGTAGACAGAACCCTCAAGGGGACTATTTACCTCAATCGTTCACGTTGCCAAGCACACACGAAGTGTGAACTGGTAGCAACACGAGAAAATAATTATGAACGTTAGCGATCCCGTAGCAGATTACCTGACTCGTATCAGGAATGCGCAGAAATCAGCTCACCGGCATGTGGACATTCCGGCGTCAAAGCTGAAACGCGCAATGACCCAGATCCTACTCGACAAAGGATATGTACGTAGGTACATCAACGTCGATGATGGCAAGCAGGGTCTTATCCGCATCTACCTTAAGTACCAGAAAGATGGTACTCCCGTCATTCGCTCAATGAAGCGTGCCTCCAAGCCGGGTCTCCGTTATTACACGGGCGCGGAAGGACTTCCCAGGGTACGTGGCGGACTTGGTGTCGCCATCATTTCGACGTCCCGCGGCGTCATGACGGACAAAGAAGCACGCGTCAACCACATTGGTGGCGAAGTGCTAGCCTACGTCTACTAGGACAGGCTACTTTCCTATACTTTTTCGAAACGCATCGAGAGATAAAATGTCACGAGTGGGTAAAGCACCGATTTCGGTTTCCGACCAGATTAAGGTTGATATCGGATCGAACAACCTGGTGACGGTTTCCGGACCGAAAGGGGAGTTATCCCTTCAGGTCGATCCGGACATCAGCCTGAAGATCGAAGAAGGAGAGCTCACGGTCTCCCGTCCTACCGATCAAAAGCGTCATCGCGCATTGCATGGCCTGTACCGTTCCCTTTTGGATAACATGGTTCAGGGCGTAGCAGAGGGTTACAAGAAGGAACTCGAAGTAATCGGTGTGGGCTTCCGCGCCGCCGTTACTAACGGGGTTCTTGAATTGGCTCTTGGCTATTCGCATCCTATTTACTTCGTACCGCCGGAAGGCATAAACGTCGAAGTTGATACGAAGCGAAGCAAAAATACCTTCATCATCATAGAAGGTGTTGACAAGCAGATGGTTGGTCAGGTTGCTGCTAAGATCCGGTCCCTTCGTCCGCCAGAGCCCTACAAAGGCAAAGGTGTTCGGTACTCTGACGAGTACGTACGTCGCAAGGCAGGTAAGACCGCAGCCCGGTAGTATTAAACAATTGCATGACCGGAGGGTCGGAAATCTTCCGGTAAAAGAGAGAAAAGATGGCAACAACGAAATTGGCACAGCGCATCCGCGTAAAACGCGGTATTCGCAAGAAGATCAACGGAACGGCCGCTCGGCCGCGTCTGAGCGTCTTTCGTTCGAACAAGAACATTTACGCTCAGCTTGTCGACGATCTGAGTGGCCACACTCTGGCCGCAGCAAGCAGCCAGCAGGACGGCATCTCAGGAGCAAATCCTGTAGAAGTCGCCAAATCTGTTGGCAAGGCGCTTGCTGAATCCGCCAAAGCAGGAGGGATCGAAACGGTCGTTTTTGACCGTAACGGTTACCAGTATCACGGTCGCGTCAAGGCCCTCGCCGAAGGTGCCCGTGAAGGCGGACTCTCATTCTGACCCGGATACCCGGACAATAACAACACGAATCATGGCCAAAGGAAGTAATCGTAACTCGCGCGACCGTACAAGTGACTCCCAGATTGAATGGGTAGAGCGCCTCGTATCGGTAAAGCGTGTAGCTAAGGTGGTCAAGGGTGGTCGCCGTTTCTCATTCAATGCTGTAGTCGTCGTTGGCGACGGTAAAGGATCCGTCGGAACGGGTCTTGGCAAAGCGAATGAAGTATCCAGCGCTATCGCTAAAGGCACAGAAGACGCCAAGAAGAATCTTTCCCGCGTGCCGATGCGCCGTGGAACGGTTCCTCACCCAGTAATCGGTAAGCAGGATGCTGGCCGGGTACTTCTCAAACCGGCATCGCACGGTACGGGAGTTATCGCTGGTGGTGGTGTTCGCGCCGTACTAGAATGCGCCGGATACACCGACATTCTTTCGAAGTCCCTTGGATCAAGCAACCCTCATAACCAGGTGGCTGCTACTATGGATGCCCTGCGCAACCTAGAGGATTCGATGGAAGTCGCTAAACGCCGCAATCTTCCGCTGAAGCGGGTTTTTGAAGGCTGAACCGTCCTGAAGCGGAGACTTGTCTCCGTCCACGAATGAACCGAACCACATCGATGGCAAAGCTCAAAATTACCCAGATTAAAAGCGCTATTAGGCGCCCTGGCACTCAGAAGAAGACCGTAGCAGCGCTCGGACTTCGTCGGCTTAACCAGACGGTTGAACATGAGGACAGCCCGCAGATTCGCGGTATGCTGGCCAAAGTTCATCACCTGATCAAGGTCGAGAGCGCCTAAACTGACTGACTAGGCATATTTCTGGAAACAGGAACGTCTAGTCTTCAGTCTTTATCACATTCTACAGAACAAGCGAGTCCCGTTCGACGGGGCGATATAGCAAACATCATGGATCTGAGCAATCTTAAGCCCGCTAAAGGGTCTACAAAGTCGCGCAAGCGCATTGGTCGAGGTGAAGGCTCCGGACGTGGAGGTCACTCGGCAACGAGAGGAAATAACGGACAGAAGTCTCGTGCAGGCGCCAGCATTCCAGTCTGGTTTGAGGGTGGGCAGATGCCACTCCAGCGTCGTGTGCCGAAATTTGGTTTCAAGAATCCTTTCCGAAAAGAATATCACGCGGTTAACGTATCCCGTCTGGTTGAATTGGTCACATCGGGCGCGGTTGATGCTTCCGAAGAGATCACACCGGCTACGCTGCATAATGCTGGCCTGGTTGGTAAGAAAGAGCTTGTCAAAGTGCTCGGTGGTGGCGATATCGATACAGCCATCAAGGTCTCAGCCCACGCTTTTAGCAAAACAGCCCAAGAGAAGATCGAAAAGGCAGGTGGTACGGCTACCGTACTCTGACCTCAAATCGTCTCGTAATCAACCGTTTCATCCCGGCCCCGAAAGGGAGTAATCGAATATCATCATGGCTGGACTAACCGAAAGCATCCGCAACATCTGGAAGGTAGAAGAGCTGCGCCGCCGTATCCTGTATACGCTCGGACTGCTAATTATCTATCGTCTAGGAGCGTTTGTCACTCTGCCCGGTGTGGATGCAAGCATCCTCGCAGAAGTCAATGCGAATGCAGATCCCAACAACCTTTTAGGGCTTCTCGACCTTTTTGTCGGTGGCGCCTTTAGCGCGGCTGGAATATTTGCACTTGGAATCATGCCGTATATCACGGCTTCCATTGTGATCCAGTTGATGGGCGCGGTAGTGCCTTACTTCCAGAAGCTGCAGAGAGAAGGGGAAGAAGGACGTCGTAAGATTACCCAGCTGACACGGTATGGAACCATTATGGTGACGTCCTTGCAGAGTATTGGGTTTGCCATCAACCTGCAATACGGTGCAACCGCTCAAGCGATCGTCATTGGAGATACATTCTTTATGGTTTCGACGGTGATTGTGCTGACATCCGGTACCATGTTTGTCATGTGGCTCGGTGAGCGAATTACTGAAAATGGCATTGGTAATGGTATTTCGCTGATCATTATGATCGGTATTGTTGCCTTCTTGCCTACATCGCTGATAAACGAGCTTGAGCTTTCGAATAACATGTTCATCTTCCTGCTGGAGATTGGCATATTTACCCTCATCACGGCAGGTGTTGTTCTGGTTACCCAAGGTACTCGTAGGATTCCGGTTCAGTACGCTAAGCGCGTAGTCGGTCGGAAAGTATATGGTGGTTCAACCCAGTACCTACCTATCAAGATTAATGCTGCAGGCGTCATGCCGATCATCTTCGCTCAGTCGATTATGTTCGTGCCCGCTACGTTTGCCACGCTCTTCCCAGAGTCTGCATTTATGCAGCAAATGGGAGTCTTCTTTACCGATATATCTTCGTTTGGCTATTCAGCCGTCTTCTTTACGATTTGTGTGTTCTTCACCTACTTCTACACGGCCATCGCTGTGAACCCGAAGGAAATGGCAGACACAATGAAACGTCAAGGTGGGTTTGTCCCTGGTATTCGCCCAGGTAAGCAGACGAGCGAGTTTATCGATAATATTCTGACACGTATCACGCTTCCTGGATCCTTATTCCTCGGACTTGTAGCGATCTTCCCAGCCTTCGCTATTCAGTTTGGAGTCACGTACGGATTTGCCCAGTTCTTTGGTGGAACGTCGCTGCTGATTCTTGTTGGCGTCACACTCGACACCTTGCAGCAAGTTGAAAGCCACCTGTTGATGCGTCACTACGATGGCTTCATGAAGACTGGCCGCGTACGCGGGCGTCGTTAATCCGAACTCCAAGAATGGTCCACCTCAAAAGCGATAAGGAAATCGAACGCCTTCGGGCCTCGGCCGATTTGGTCGGGCGCACGTTGGGTGAGGTCGCAGCCTTAGTGCGTCCTGGGGTGAGTACCGCTGAATTGGATAAGGTAGCTGAAGAATTCATCCGAGATCACGGAGCTGAGCCAGCATTCAAAGGGTATCGAGTTGGAAGTTTGGTATTCCCTGGGACCTTGTGTACATCGGTTAACGACCAGGTTGTTCATGGCATTCCAGATAATAGACCTCTTGAAGAGGGAGATGTCCTCAGTGCCGATTGTGGCGTGTTACTGGACGGATTCTATGGAGATAGTGCCTACACGTTTGCTGTAGGTGACATATCAGACGAAGTAAGCGCATTGCTGAGTACGACCTACGAATCTCTGATGCTAGGCATCGCGCAGGCGACGACAGGTAAACGGCTTGGCGACATTGGGTCCGCTATTCAGACCCATTGCGAAGGACGTGGCTATGGTGTCGTCAAGGATTTAGTTGGTCACGGCATTGGCCGCCAACTACACGAAGACCCTCAGGTGCCCAACTTTGGGCGTACTGGAAGCGGCAGAAAATTAAAAACCGGATTAACGGTATGCGTTGAACCGATGATTAATCGGGGAACGGCATCAGTTAGGACGGAAGGGGATGGGTGGACCGTTAAGACAGCGGACTCGTTGCCTTCGGCCCATTATGAGCACATGATTGCGGTCCGACCTGGAGAAGCAGATGTGCTTACAACATTCCGATACATCGAGGAAGCCCTCGATGTCCTACCATACGAACTGACTACGAGTGTAGCTTAATGGCCAAGCAGAAGCCTATTGAACAGGATGGCGAAGTGATTGATGCGCTTCCTAATGCCCAATTTCGCGTGCGTTTAGAAAACGGACATGAAATTTTGGGACTCCTTTCCGGTAAGATGCGGATGTATTTCATCAAGATCCTGCCCGGAGACCGCGTTAAGGTGGAACTTTCACCTTACGATTTATCAAAAGGACGGATTGTTTACCGCTATAAGTAAGCTTCACACTTACGTCACGAACCTACTAGGTTTACTGACGTAATACACCGGCTAAAACCAAAAATGACCCCGCGCTTCGGCAAAGGGCACAAAGACTCTGATTGACATGAAAGTGCGTGCCAGTGTCAAAAAACGCTCCTCCGACGATAAAATTGTTCGTCGTAAAGGTCGCGTTTATGTGATCAACAAGAAGAACCCTAAACACAAACAGCGTCAAGGATAGAGCCTAGCTCTGTTCTTACGCGATATTCCTGGACCCATGCCAAGAATTGCAGGACAAGATCTTAACGTTAAGAAGCGCGGCGAAATCGCCCTTACAGCCATCTTCGGAATCGGCCGTAACCGCGCTATCGAGATTCTCACTCGTTGTGATATCGATCCGGATGAACGTCCGGAAAACTGGACTGAAGATCAGACCAAGGCGATTCGCAAGCTGATCGAGGATGAGTATCAGGTGGAAGGTCAATTGCGCACTGAAGTGCAATTGAACATCAAGCGTCTGATGGATATTGGTTGCTATCGCGGCCTTCGCCATCGTCGTGGCCTTCCGGTGAGGGGTCAGCGTACCCAAACCAACGCACGTACTCGCAAGGGTAAGAAGAAAACGGTGGCAGGTAAAAAAGCCGCACCGCGTAAGTAATCCGATTTCCGTTCATCTCCTGCTTAGTTGCAGGGGCTTTTCAACCATCATGACTAACAATGGCAAAAAGTAAACGGGGCGGAGGACGCGCACGTAAAAAGAACGTAGTAGTGGAGTCCAATGGACAGGCCCACATCAAAGCTACATTCAACAACGTGCAAGTTACGCTCACTGATCAGTACGGGAACACGATTTCCTGGGCTAGTTCGGGTAAAATGGGTTTCAAAGGCAGTCGTAAAAACACGCCTTATGCCGCACAGGTAGCCGCTTCGGCTGCCGGCAAAGAAGCTCACGATCTTGGACTTCGCCGTGTGGAAGTATTCGTGAAAGGTCCCGGTTCCGGTCGTGAGTCCGCGATTCGTGCCCTCTCGGCCGTAGGCCTAGAGATCGCTACGATTCGCGACGTCACTCCAGTTCCCCACAATGGCTGCCGGCCCCCCAAACGCAGACGCGTCTGACGCATCTGTTGGATAGGCTCTTTACTGAGTGTATTCGCAGGGACTAAGCCCGGCTATGGGTAGCGGAAAAGCTCCCATACGTTTGTAATCCTTCAAACGAGAGGTAAATTAATATGGCCCGTTATAGAGGCCCCAAACAAAAAATCGCGCGTCGATTCAAGGAACCGATCTTCGGTCCCTCCAAGGCGCTCGAACGCAAGCCCCACCCTCCGGGGCAACATGGACGCGGACGTCGCTCGAAAGAGAGTGAATACGCAGTCCAGCTCAAGGAAAAGCAGAAGGTTAAATATACCTACGGCATCCTTGAACGTCAGTTCAGAAACCTGTTCGAAAAGGCAGCTCGCAAGAAAGGTGTAACGGGAGAGAACCTCCTGAAATTCCTCGAGGCTCGCTTGGACAATTCGGTATTCCGTTTTGGTTTCGCCCGGACACGCCGTCAAGCCCGTCAGCTCGTTAATCACGGGCACGTTATGGTCAACGGTCGTGTGGTCGACATCCCTTCAGCACAGCTTCGTAGTGGTGATATCGTGGCATTGCGCCCGAAAAGCCGCAATTTGGAGCTCGTGTCTGATTCTATGGATCGTTCCCGTAAGGTATTTCCTTGGCTGGAAGTAGACCGCAAGCTGCTTCAGGGCAAATTTCTCGATTACCCCAACCGTGAAGACATTCCAGAGAACATCAAAGAGCAGCTCATCGTCGAGCTTTACTCGAAGTAGTTCATCCTGATTTGTTTTTCGCGCGTCGCCTGGAGCCGCATCATTGGCACGGGCTGGCGTATTCAGATCACTATTCAGAGATCAAGCTGATATGAGCACTTATTCGATCCAAATGCCGGATGTCGTTGAACTACAAGAAACGACAGACACGTACGGACGCTTTGTTATCCAGCCGCTGGAACGCGGTTTTGGGGTTACGATTGGTAACGCGCTACGCCGCGTCCTGCTATCGTCGCTACAGGGTATCGCTATCACCGCTGTCAAGATTGACGGTGTGCAGCACGAATTTTCGACTATAGAAGGGGTTACGGAAGATGTCGCAGACATTATTCTTAACCTCAAAGGAGTTCGATTCCGTTCAAATGAAGGAAATGATGGAAACATCAGTTTCATCGTCAAAGGCCCTGGGGCATGGACAGCAAAGAACATTGCTGCTGCTACCAGTGACTACGAAGTACTGAACCCAGATCATCACGTTGCGACTGTGTCCGAGGGCGTTAGCTTTTCGGTAGAGCTTCGCATGGAGCGTGGGCGTGGTTACGTGCCTGGTGACGAAAACAAGAAGGCTGACGATCCGATCGGCGTAGTGGCTATGGATGCCATTTTTACTCCGATCAAGAACGTCCGTTATACCATTAATCAGACACGTGTCGGTGAGAAAATCGACTTCGAAGCGCTGACGATGGAAGTAACGACAGACGGCAGCATTCTACCTGAGGACTCTTTGGCGTCAGCCGCACAGATTCTGCGCGACCATGTGAACCTGTTCATCAAGATGGACAGTGAGCCACAGCCGACCGAAGAAGAGAAAGAGGTGGATGCAGAAGTTCAGCGCGTTCGCGAACTGCTTTCGCAGTCCGTAGATGAACTGGACCTTTCCGTCCGTGCTCACAACTGCCTTAAAGCAGCCAATATCAAGACGATCGGTGATCTAGTTCGACGTGAAGAGTCCGAGATGCTGAAATTCCGCAACTTCGGCCGCAAATCGCTCCAGGAACTCATGCAGGTAATTGAAGAGCGCAATCTTCAGTTCGGCATGGAAGTGGACCGGTTCCTCGAAGACGTCAAGGGATAATCCAAGCGTCCCGAGTGGACATACACCGATTCATACTTCGTCCTCCAGGGACGACATCAGACTGAGACGATGAGACATCAGAAAAAAGGATTCAAACTCGGACGTACGACTTCGCATCGCAAGGCGACGTTGTCTGCCATGACGAATGCCTTGATCCGTCA
>Ga0115566_10004285_pt1 | contig 11376 bp, 5 predicted proteins | sample COGITO_mtgs_1204_3_FD_87173 | JGI IMG/M metagenome (GOLD analysis project Ga0115566, IMG submission 87173) | Pelagic marine microbial communities from North Sea - COGITO_mtgs_120405 | ecosystem: Environmental > Aquatic > Marine > Epipelagic | place: Germany:Helgoland, sampling site Kabeltonne...
AGGTCAGAGCAGCGCATCGACGATCACCGCCACGAACGACGGCGCCAAAGCGGCGGACGTTCGCGACATGTTACCGGGCGCTTTGAACCTACACGCCTATCAAAGAGACGGGGTTCGATGGTGAGTCTATTTTTACCTCTTATTTTCGTATGCGCAATTTTACTGACGGCACGTGTGTTTTGTTTAACTCTTGCAGGCTCCTTAACAAGCTGCGTTGCAACGCCAGCGCGATCCTCGGTGACCAGATGGGTCTAGGCAAGACGGTTCAGACGGTGGTGTTCGCCTCCGCGGCGCACGCGCTGGGGTTGGTGGAGCACACGGTGTTGGTGGTGGTGCCGCTGTCCACGGTGCCCAATTGGATGAATGAATTGAGAAAATGGTGCCCGGGGATGAACTTCGCGGCGTACGTCGGCAACGCGAGCGCGCGTGAGACGTGCCGCATGTACGACTTCCCCGCCACCACCGCGGGCGGCGTTCTGGACGTCATGGTGACGTCCTACGAGGTGGCCATGGCGGACAGCAGGGAGCTGCAGAAGATTGCGTGGGGCGCGGTGATCGTCGACGAAGGTCACAGACTTAAAAACTTTCAATCGCGGTTGTCGAAGACGCTGTCCACGCTGGACACGCGGTTTCGGTGTTTGCTCACCGGAACCCCGCTGCAGAACAATCTCGAGGAGCTCTTCGCGCTGCTACACTTCTTGGACCCCGGGAAGTTCAAAGATCCCGCGGGTTTGGCCGATGCATTCACCGCCGGCGCCGAGGCTCTCATCGCCGGCAAAGGGGACAAAAACAACGGGAGTGACGGACAAACGACGAAGGACGACGAATCCGGCGCGCACATGGACGCTCAGCTGAAGAGCCTGCACGGCCTACTCGGCGCGCACATGCTCCGACGTCTCAAGAAGGACGTGCTTGAGGGCTTACCCAAGATGCGAAAGGTCGAGGTGGCGTGCCAGCTGTCGCCCATTCAACGCGAGGTGTACGCCGACGTCCTCGCCCGTAACCACAAGGCTTTCAACCAAGGCGCTCACGCCAGGGAGAAGACCAGTCTGCTGAACGTCCTGAAGGAGCTGCAAAAAGTGTGCAACCACCCGTTTTTGTTCCTATCCGCGGAGAAGGATACTTTCCGCGCGGCGCGCAAGAGCGGGCTCGCGAAGAAGGTTGCGCTTGAGGCGGAGACGGATCGAAAATCGCGAAGCGCCGAGCTGGTTATAGCCGGTTCGCCCGCGCCGCCCGATAACCCGCTCGAATCCGCGCTGCTCCGCAGCTCCAGCGGGAAGATGCAGCTACTCGCCAAGCTGCTCCCGCGGCTGCGCGAGCGCGGGCACCGCATCTTGCTCTTCTGCCAGATGACGCGGATGCTGGACCTCCTCGAGGACTGGCTCAGGGCGTCGGGCGTAGGTTTCGTCACGGGTGACTCTGCGAATATTCCTTCGGCGGATCAATCGAACGGCGCTTCAAAGAAGAAGAGCCAGACCGCGCACACGCCCGTGTACGGCCGCATCGACGGGAGCATGCCGTCCGCGGACAGGCAACGCGCCATCGTCGACTTCAACACCCCGGGCACCGACACCTTCCTGCTCCTCGTCTCCACGCGCGCGGGCGGCCTAGGACTTAACCTCGCCACCGCCGACACCATCGTCCTTTACGATCCCGATTTCAACCCTTTCGTCGACTTGCAGGCGCAATCGCGGGCGCACCGGATGGGCCAGACGCGCGAAGTTGCCGTGTACCAGCTCGTCACCGCCGGGACGGTCGAGGAACGGATCGTGTCCATGGCCAAGTCCAAACTCGCGATTGAGCGTTTGGTGGTTAAAGACGAAAAGGATACCGACACCGCGAAGGAGACGGCGGTGAGCAAAAAGGCGGCGGAGGCGCGTCGCGGCGCCGAGCTCGCGCAGGTTCTCATGCACGGCGCGCGGGGTATCATGACCGACACGGAGGACACACACGGGGCGCACGATGCGGAGGATGCAGATCGCCGGCGGGTGATGGCGGCGGCGGAACCCACCGACGCGGAAATCGCTCGGCTGCTCGATCGCGCCGCGCTCCCGGCGGAGGTTGACGGCGAGGATGAAGACGGAGCCGCGTACCTCGGCGAGATTGGCGTCGAGGGTGCCGAGGGGGATGCCGAGGGGGGTGCCGAAGGGGGTGCCGATGAGGAGGCGAAGGGTGTCGCGCTCGTGGACTTGCTCGCGTCGCGCGCCGCGAGGCTCGGCGCTAACGACTCGGAGGACACGCTCGGACAACGCGAACGACGCGAAGTCCTTCCCAACCCACACACACACGGGTCAAACCCTAACCCTAAACCCCTAACCCTGAACCACTGTAACGTGTGCGACGGGGATGACGATCCGGAAGGCATGTTACGCTGTCGCGGGTGCACGGCGTGCGCTCACGCGCTTTGCCTCGGGCTGGGCGAGGTACCGGCGGAGCGCGAGTGGTTCTGCGGCGACGGCGAGTGCGCCGAGGTTGGCGAACCCCTCGAGACGCGAAAGACTTCCTCGCAGCAGCCCGCCGCCGCCGCCGCGCTCGACGACGCGGACGTTCACATGTCCGACGGCGAGGATGTTCACCCTGGGGGGAAAGAGGATGACGACGGCGACGAGGACTATACGCACGCGGAGGAACCCGAGGAGGAGGAGGAGGATGACGACGACGACGATTTTCACATCGCGTCGTTGCCCGTCGGGGGATCCAAACGCAGGAAAACTGCTGCGCCCACCAAAGCCGTCGACCACCCGCCCACCGCCGACGCCATCGCATCCGTCCTCCCGGGAGCTGTGGGTGGTCCGCGTGTGGGTCCGGTGCCCATCGCCCCGGCGCCGCGGCCCGGGACTGGCAAAAACCAAGTCCGCTTCCTCCCCACGGATACGTTGGTGGTTGGCGCCGCCGCGAAGCAGATGTTCCGCGTGTGGCACGCCGCGCAACAAGCTCAGCAGATGCTCGAAGTCCGGAAAGCCAAGGATGAGTTCAACTACCTCAGGCTCGCCGACGATACCTTCGCGTCCATCTTGGCAAACGCCCCCGTCGGCGACGGGCTCACCGAAGAACAACATTTGCCGCTCGACATGTTCCTACCGATTCGCATCTTCGCGTGGAGATACAGCGAGGACATCTTGGCGCGCCAACGGAACGCGGTGGCGATGAAATCCGTCGGCGCCACGCTGGCGCGAGGCCACGCGGAGGCTTCTCGACGCGTCGAGGAGCTCAAAGCCTTCATCGCCGCCTCCCCTGACGCCGACCGGGACCGAGCCAATTCGGCGCTCGCCAACGCGACCGAGGATATGAAACGCCTCGAGTCCCTGTACGTCTCGCACCTCGGCAGGGCGGGAGAGGCGGACAGCGAGACGGCGGCTGTGCTTGAGTCATCCACGCAGTTGGGCGCGTCTCTGTTTTGCGAGCGGGTGCTGACCGCGACTGGTCGAAGACTCTCGGTTGAGACGGTGAATACGTTTATGTCGTCGACTTGCATCGTGGACCCAAAGACGCGGCACATGACGTGGGACGATAACGAGGGCCAGGCGATATTGCGCAGGCTGTGCGACACGTACACGCGATCGCTGGGTATCGAGTGTTCCATCACGTGCCCGCGGCTGCCGAGTTCGCCGGCGCCGGGGGTGGAGACTCAAACTACTCAGATTCTGAACCAAAATTTGAACCAAAATCCTTCCGCCGGCGGCGCCGCGCAGCCGGTGGCTGGGACTGGGCTCACGTCCGCACCGAACCTTGCCGACTTGCTCGGCGCCGATGGGGGTGCGGATGCCGGCGCGTTTGGGGGCTTGGGCGGCTTGGGCGGCTTTGGAGGTTTGGGAGGTCTTGGAGGTCTGGGAGGAGGTTTGGGAGGTTTGGGAGGAGGTCTGGGTGGTTTCGGGGGCTTGGGCGGTTTCGGCGGCCTGGGCGGCCTGGGAGGTCTGGGCGGCCTGGGCGGCCTAGGAGGTGGGCTAGGAGGTGGGCTAGGAGGCGGCCTAGGAGGCGGCCTAGGAGGTGGGCTAGGAGGCGGCCTAGGAGGTGGCCCAGGAGGCGGCCTAGGAGGTGGCCCAGGAGGAGGCCTCAGCGGCCTCGGCGGATACCACGGTCAGCTACTCCAACTGCATCAGCTGCAAGCCCTCGAGACGCAACAACTCCAACAGCAGCTTCAGCAAATGCAGCAGGTGCAGGCGCTGCAGCAGCAGCAGCAGCTCCAGGCGCTCCAGCAGCAGCAGCAGCTTCAGGCGCAGCGCCAGGCGACCGGCCTCGACGCAAAGCAGGAAATCGAGCAGCTTCATAAACGCCGGCTGATGGAGATTCAGCACAACAAGGACAACGTCAAGCTACACCAGAAGATGCAGCAGCGCGCGTCCGTGTTGCAAGCGCACCAGAAGCAAAAACAAGCCCAGGTCCAGGCGCGGGTGTTGCAGCTCACGCAGGCTGAAGGACAAATCAGTTTGGCCCCGCCGATAGCCACACGAAGCCCATCCGCGGCGCAGGCGGTACAGCAGCAGCTCACGCAGGAACAGCTCCAACGCGAGCTCTTCGAGCAGTCGCGGCCGCCCGGGAGCAAGCTCGAGGGTGGCCAGTCGCACAAACCCAAAGAAACGTCGCATCCCACGCTGCCCCCCGACGAACTCGCGAGACGCGCGTCGCGGGTCAAGGTGCCGCTCATCGAAGGAATACACCCCGACCTCAACTACAACCGCGCGTCGGAGGACGTGACGTCGCACTTAACCCCCGCGCCGATTGAGGAGGATGAGAAGTGCACGTTGCTGACGCCTCGACGCGGAACCTGGGTCTACGCCGTGAAGAGCCCGCTGACGGAACTTCAGCGGCTGTGCGAAACCAAGCCGGTGAATAAACCGGTTGGTTGGGTATCGTCCATGCGACACATGTGCGGGCGGTGGGGTATCGTCACCGCGACGAGGGCGGGATGCGTGGAGTTATGCGTGCACAACCCGATTTCACCGGGCCGGCCGCAAACGTTTTGGCTCCCGAGGGAAGCGGTGGGCATGATTGCAGACTCGGTCTACGACGACAAGGGTACACACGGGCACAGACACAGGGTCCGCGTGCTGGACGACACGCGCATCGTCGAGATGCTCTGCGAGTCCAAGCCGGACGAGAGCCCGGTGACGTTCGTACGGGCGATCGCGTCGGTGGTTGGTAAAGAAGGCGAGTTGCTCGAGTCCCGGGGGGACATTTTGAAACTTCGGTTCGCGCCCGCGGTGAGCGGTAAGAAGGATGACATCGAGCTCTGGCTGCCCAAGGAGGCGGTTGTTATTTGCACGCCGTGGAAGTGATGATGTGCCGGTAGTTTACGTACAGAGGTGACACGAATATCAGACTGTTAGAGTAGTGCGAGTAGTGCCGCCGTCGTATGATAGTTTACGCTTCCTCGTCATCGTCGCGACTTTTATCACGTGTGCCAAGTTTCGACTGTGCATCTCGAGTGGATAATAATAGATGACCTCGGATGTGCCGATGGGACAGGGAGGTGGCGCACGGACGAGGGTCTCAACATGTCGACGTTGACATCCCGAGTCGTCGCGGGATGCGCGAGATCACCCGGGATACGTGAGATCTCGCGGGGGGGCGCGCCCGGACGCGTCGCACGTCGCCGGGCACCCCACTCGCCGTCGAGGTCGTCATCGACGACGAGGATGAGTCCGGTGCGAGCGTCCGCGGGGCCCGTCGATGGATTCGTCCCCGCGATCGACGCCGCCGCCCGCGACGTCGCCGCATCGACCCCCCCGCTCGCGTCCTCGTCTCTCCACCGCGTTGACCCCATCGCCGACGTCGCCGTCGACGCGTGGTCAGTCTCCGGCGGCACCACCCTCGGCGTCCGATTCGCGGGTGTCGAAACAAAGCTCTTCCAAGCGGGTCTCCTCCCGTACCTCGTATATCTCTACTTCCTCGGTAAGGACGAGGCACGAACACCACCCGCGTCCAACTTCGGCGCCAGGTTCCTCCTCCTCTTCGTCTTCGCAACCATCCCGGCCGGCATCACCGCCAAGACAAAGTACGGAGACATCCTCGCAAACGTCGATCTCCTACACGGAAGCAGCGAGAGTTTACTCACCGTGAGCAACTTTCTATTCGCGTTTGGGTTCGCGGCGGCGCTCGCGGACGCCACAGCGACTAACGGGGGAGGGTCCGTGATGAGGGGCGACGGAGATGGGGCAAATGACGAAGAGAGAGACGCGCGGATGTCGGCTCCGGCGGCGTTATTCACGTTTTTGGCGGCGGCGGGCTCGGGCTGCGCCGCGCTGGCGTTCGCCGGGCAGTCCGCCGGCCTCGCCTCCGCTTTACACGAACCGTCGAACGCGCTGTCGGTACCCACGTGGGCCGTGCACGTGTCTTCCGTGACGGAGTGGTCCGTGGCGATGCGTTTAGTGTGGGTATACGCGGGTGTGAGCGGGAACGGCGGTTGGAGAAATTTGAGTTTCGCGATGGCTCCGTTTCTAGCCTCTGGGTTCGCGGCGTGTACTTTCCATTTGTTCTACAACGCACCGGCGATCAACGCGCTGGTGCCGCTGCAGGCGTTGTTGACGCTCACCGGTAACTGCGCGTGCGGGCTGGCGGCGTGGTCCATCGTCAAGGAGGGCGAACGGCTCGAGACGACTGAAGGCGGTTGGGTTGACCAAACTTTGACCTCCGACTCTGAGTTACGCTTAACTCCGGACGCCTTCGATTGGGCGCCGCGGCCGACGCTCGGGTCCGTGCTCAAGCTCGCGGCGTGGTCCGCGATCGGCGCGGCGGGGGTCAAGTACGCCCCGCTGCTCTGCGGCGATTTCTTCCTGACGCCGACGTACGAAAAGGCTCTGGCGATCGTCGCGGCGCCGACGCTGGTATGGTCTTTTATAGTCTTTACGACTCCGGGGTCATCGGGCGCCGGGGATGTCGGCGATGACTCCCCCGCAGACTCGTTCTGGTCCAACCTGAGCATGGACAAGGTCAAGTCGTACGGTAAGGCTGGTACGGTGTCGTACGTGTTGGTGGAGTTGGCGTTCTGGGCCATCGCGTTTCCGGTGGCGTTCGGTTGGTACGGAGTCGCAGAGGGAACTTGGTTGGATATTTCGGACCCAGCGGATAAGGCTCGGTTGTTCGGCGCCGGGGCTGTGTTCATCAACGGGGTACGGGCGCTGGTGCCGTTGAGACTCGCGGCGGCGATCGCGCTGGCGCCCGCGGTGGAAAGCGCCATGGGGGGCGACGCGGATGAGAGTGACGAGAGTGACGACGTGTAATAAGTGCACTTGGTCGGATGAAAAAACAAGACGAGAGTTTCACTCGCCAAAATCACAACTTCAGACGTAAGCCCTCCGCTGCTTTCGCGGCAAGCTGGCGCCGTCGAACGCGTACATCTCCATCGTGAACCTGCTCACGTAGTCCTCCGCGTTGAGCAAGTCGAGAAACTCGCCCATCTCCAGCCCCCCGTCGTTGTTGAAATCGAACCGCTTGACCAAACCCTCCGCCATCCGTCGTCTTCGCACCAGCGACATCGACCCACGCGTGGTTTCCTCCAGGGTATCCACCAGGTCAGTCACGCCCACGACGCCGTCGTCGTCGCGATCGTAGGCTTCGAACGCGCAAAGTGCCTTGTTTTCGTGGGAGCCTCTGTGGCTGAGCGTGATGCACATGGCGAGCCACTCGTGTTGGTCGAGCTTGCCGTCGCCGTCGAGGTCGAAGGTTGTGAGAACGCGCGCGGCGAGCGGATTGTGTTGGCAATCCGGGTGCCATCGTGAAAGCCGGTTGACGGACACGCCGACGGTGTTATTGGCGTAATCGCCCGCGGCGTACTCGCGCAATGCGTCGAGGTACGCCTTGTTGATCGCCGCAACCTCGGCGCGGGACGCGAACTCGCCGCGTCTCTCCGCCAAGATGCGAAGCGTACGTTTCTCCTCCTGCGGCAGCCACGGCTGGCTCTCGTCGTCGGAATCGTAGTCGAAGGTTATGGGGTGAACTTTGCCGCTGTGAGATTGGTGCGTGGCGACGTAGTTCTCGAACACGGGCCCGGCGCTGATGATCGTCCCTCCGCCGGGTTTGTACGATCCGGAGCGATCGTCGTGGGTTAAGGGTTTAGAGGTGCCACAGCCCATGGTTGGTGCGCGCGTCGTAAATGTCAAAAACGTTGACCGCCGCGGGAGATCATGGAGAAAAAAAACGGCCGCGCGCCACAGTCGACGAGATGATTTTTGAACAACTGCGGATCTGGGAGTGCCCTTCACTACTTCGGGCGGCGCACCGCGGCATCCGTCATGCCGCTCGTGTCGTGCATCGACGGCGCGCGCATGGACGTCGACGGCCAGACCGTCGATGACCCGTTCGCGTGGCCCCCGAAGGACACCACCGCGGACGTCGGACCCGTCGTGCCGATGGGCAGAGCGTGCTGCGCGAGGCTCGGGCTCGATCCCGCGGTGGTGTCCAGGGTACAGGTGGAGGTGTGGGTGGTGAACGACGGGTCGATGTTACGAATACGAAGCGTGGGGACCAACCCCACGCCGTGGTTCCCCAAACGCGACGGCCACAGACGCAGGCTCCTGCGGAAGGGCGATTGCGCCACGCTTCACGACGGAGATCGCTTCGGCCTGCTCACGACCGAGCCCGAGCCAGGGTCCGTGCGCTGGGTCGCCGCCGCCGCTGACGCAACGGGCGGCGGCGCGCTCGGTCCCACCACCGGCATCGAAGCATCGAAGCGTGACGCGCCGTCCGGCGGGGTCCAAGCGCCGGCGCCGCCGTCCAAGCGCATCAAGGACGACGATACCGACGACGACGTCATCATCATAGATGCCGATCCACAGTCTAAACCCACGCCGGCGCCCGTCACGAAACCCACGATGCTCGTCCTCGTCGGCCCTCCCGGCTCCGGCAAGAGCACGATGTGCGCCAAGCTCCCACCCACACGATGGCGCGTCGCCAACCAGGACACCATCGGCAAGAACGGACGAAGAGGCACGCGCAAGCAATGCCTCGACGCCGCTCGCAAAGCGCTGACCGATTTAACCCAACCCAAACACGTCGCCGTCGACAGATGCGGGCTCACGCACGACCAGCGCGCGGACTTCGTCGCCCTCGCGGCGGAACTCGGCGCGAACTGCGAGTGCGTCTTTTTCGATTTGCCGAGGGAGGAGGTGTTCAATCGGGTGCGAGCGCGCGTGAATCACGTCGGCGGCGTCGAGGGTGAGAAAGGCGTCGGTTGCGTCAAGCGCATGATGGGCGGCAAGGCGAACACGCCGCCGCACAGCAAGGAGGGATACACGAATGTGACGAGGTGCGTCAACGCGTGGGAGCAGGACAACGCGGCGGCGGCGTACGCGGCGTTCGGTCCTCCCGTCGCCGGATGGAAACCGGAACGTTTCCAGAAGTCTTTGGAAGCTTCCGGCCCCGCTCCGTCCACCGAACCCAAGCCACAAGCCAAGCCCGGTCCAAACGCGTTCGCCGTGATGATGGGCGCCGCCAAGTCCAGTCCCGTGGCCAAATCCAAGCCGCCGATCGCCGAGACTAAGCCAAAGGCAGGAGCGGGCGGCGTGGGGGCTCCGTGGGCGCGGGGATTGGTGGACGTCGCCGCCGATCCCGCGGGTAAGGATGGTGTTTTGTGGCACGACGAGCATCTCGTGGTTCTGGAGGACAAGTACCCGAAAGCCGCGGTGCACTATCTGGTGCTGGCGCGGGACCCGGGGTTGGCGCGCGGGCCCAGCGCGCTACGAGCCGAGCACGCGGACTTAGTGGACCGGATGGCGGAGGTGGGTGAAAAGATTGCTCGGGAAAAAGAAGGCTCGGCGGGTGTCGTTTTCCGCTCTGGTTTCCACGCCAAGCCCTCGATGCCGCAGTTGCACCTGCACGTCATATCGCAGGACCTGCGCGGGAGTGGGATGAAGACTCGAAGGCACTGGAACACCTTCGCGACCGACTTTTTTAAGGATGCGGAGGACGTGGCGGCTGTCCTTCGAAGGGACGGGAAGGTTGACTGGGACGAGGAGGAGGAGGAGTCGGGCGTGGCGATGGCGAAGCTTCGGTGCCACAGGTGCGGGGACGGGCCGTTTAACCAGATGCCCAAGCTCTTCGCGCATCTCGACGAGTGCCGCGCGCCGTGCGAGAAGGGACGCAAGCTCTAGAAATGGCTCTAGAAAGGTTGGTCAAGACCCGACGCGAGACGCGACGTTGATAAATTTCCGATTGATTTTATTATGTTGGAACAAGACACCCGCTATCGTAAACCCCGTACTCTACATGAGATCTTCCGACGCACGCTTAGAGGAGCTGGGCGAGGTAGTACCCAATACCGACGACGCCGATCACGGTCGCGGCGGTGGTGATGAGCGGGGCGTTGGACGCGGCGCCGCCGGACGCCTTTCCAGTCTCCGGGTCGTAGTTCGCGAATCGGGACCTGGGCGCGTTGCACTGGGGGCACTTGTAATCCTTGCCTTGCTCGCCGAAAGGTGTGGGGAGGGTGTACACGTAGCCGCAGTCGACGCAGACGTGCGTGGCGCGCTCCTTCTGCGCGGCGGAGAGCTTCCTGCCGCCGAAGCGGGGGGGAGACGGGCGCTTGGGAAGGCGCTTCACGTCGACGGTGGCGGCAATCTTAGCGTCCCGGACGATGACAAAGTCCACCTGCGATGATTGGCAAGGAGGGGGAGGGTCAGGGATGCGTCGTTCGAGGCGGGTTTGGGTCGCAATCACGATGCGCGTCGGTGCTACGTAGCGGCGGGATTGGATCGACGTGGAGTGTCTATGCGCACAGCTGTGCTGTCGGGGCGATTGGCGCTGAGGAGCTCGTCTCACCTGGTTGGGGCAGGCATTGAGCGCCGATCGGACGAATCCGAGCTGGTCGGCGGGCCAGAGCTCGTCGCCGAAGAAGGAGGAGGTGTAGACGACGTAGTCGCCCGCCTTGAGCCCAGCCTTGGCGGCGTTACCGCGCGCGGATGCGATCTCGACGCCGCCGGAGACGCCCTTGTTGGACGCCTTGAGGTTAACGCCGAGGGGCTTTTCGACGGTGATGATCGTCTCGCCCGCGGCAGCGCGGGTCGCGACGACGCGGCGCGCGGGTCCCGCGGCGGCGACAGCCTTGGACCTGACGCGCGCGCCGGCGAAGGAGGAGCCGCGGACCGCGGTGAGGGGGGTGGCGACGGTGGAAAGGGCGGCCATTGCTATTGGCGACGTATCGGCGTCCGATGGAAGTGCGCCGACTGTCGGGGCCCTTACGCGCTATCGACTCAGTTGTGGATTGGCTTCATGGCCACGTCATCCGGAACCCTGGCTATTTCCGCTGACAAACTCCCTCCAACCAGGACCGTCATAGCTCGATCGCAGAGATTATGATTAAGAGAAACACCACAAGCAAATAGTGAGGAAATGAAATGCGAAATAGAGACTCTCTAATCAGAGATTTCAACAGAAACTCAA
>Ga0115566_10004288_pt1 | contig 11372 bp, 10 predicted proteins | sample COGITO_mtgs_1204_3_FD_87173 | JGI IMG/M metagenome (GOLD analysis project Ga0115566, IMG submission 87173) | Pelagic marine microbial communities from North Sea - COGITO_mtgs_120405 | ecosystem: Environmental > Aquatic > Marine > Epipelagic | place: Germany:Helgoland, sampling site Kabeltonne...
CGCCGAGAAAGGCCTGCCCTCTATCGCCGAAAGCTCGGTCGCCAAATGTTTCGCCAATGAAGCTGCGCGCGAGGTGACAGGCAAAGCCATGCAACTCATGGGCGGCTATGGCTATTCGAAGGAATATCCCCTGGAGCAGAAGTTGAGAGATGCCTGGGGATGGGGTATTGCTGGTGGTGCCATCGACATTCAAAAGGTAAATATAGCAGCAGCTCTGGTCGGCAGACGCTTCAATCAGCGCGCGAAGTAATAGATGCCTGGTGAGAAAGTCACCAGGCAAAGTCATCTAAAAACAGATTAGTGCAGTACTGCGCTTTCCGGCTTGGCTTTGCTCTCCGCAAATTCCGGATGCAAGACGTCGCCACGTTTCGCTAACAGCAAATCGTGCCTGGCAAGTCTATCGTACTCATCGGTGGCACAGACATCGATGTCTTCCAACAAAACACAGACCACGTCATCGTCTTCAATGTCGACCACGATACAGGGTTTGAATCCGACGATCGTATTCAGTGAAGCTAGCGCACCAACTTCGCAACTGTGAACGGGGTACAAACTATTGGACTCTTTCAATAAGCCATAGGAAGTGAAGGCAACGCCGAACCCGGCTGCCGCGACAATATGAATAATCTCGATGATGGCAGGGTCGGTTAGATCGATCCGGACCGTGTCGGATATCAACTGGTTATTTGCCAGTTGTCTCTGATTGACCAACTTCAAGAACAGACTGATGTCTTCTTGATTCCATTCGAGAGTCTCTTCTTTCTCTGAGCGACTGCTATCGGATGACAGGCTGAGGACACTGGTCTCAATAGTAAGGTCTTTAACTTCAGTTTCCGGGGGGCAAGGAACTACCATGGCAACAGAGCAATAGCCTTCGCTACTCTCGGCGCTCAGGCGCCATAGAAATGGAATGTCAGCGGTTAACTCAATCATAGTCTAATGCTATACAGCTAGTAATGGTGCAAACATAGCACATTCCATTGGTCGGTTTAATCTCAATCTTAATCGCGGCCTGTCACCTAGATTGGGAGCAATTTTAAACTAGCCACTTAGCGCACACTGCTGAAGCGCTCTCAAGCAAGCTTGCTTAAGCCATTGAGGAACTTGAAAAATTCGACTTACAGTTGGTAATTATTTTTTCCACAGATTCTGTGGATAACTCAGTGCATAAATCGTCAAGAATAGCTTCAAGCCTCGAAATTACGCTCGCATGGCACAAATTGATCAAATTTTAGCCAATGGCTTAAACCTATATTATTCAGTTACTTGCGAGTTTTGGAATTTACAATCTAAAATAAAACCTGCTTATTTTTAGTGTTTTATGACAGAAGCTTCATTTTTGTGCATAAATTAGCGCGGCAAACGCAATTTCACAAATGTAAGAGTTCCTTTATCACTGTTTTTATTGAAGTTTTTCAGTCTATAATACCGTTCGTTCTTGCAGCTAAATATTCAGGTTTTACCCAATCACCATGATCAATATCCGACCGAAGCTTACCGTTGTCGTCTGCCTAGCTCTAATCGCAGTTATCTCAATAATGGTATGGACAATCCTGCGCACGAATCGACTCGAATCGGCGGCTCAAGAATTGGCTATAACGGTATCTGAGGAAAGTTTTACAGCTGACTATCCCGCCGCCCTGATCGACAATTTGCACCCCGACTATCTGGCGCAGATTTCACAGAGAAGCCTGCTGCGCTATCTGAATAACGCGACACAAAGACTGGGGCCATTAGATTCTCTGGTAAGTATCAGCGGCAACTTGGACATTCCCCTAATGGCAATAGGAACTAGACCTACCTCGGCGAATTATGAAGTTGAACTCAGCTTTCGTAATACACCCGCAAGCCTTCAGCTCGAAATGCTTCTTACTAACAACCAATGGCTTATATCCAAATTCGACATAGTTGCCGATGTGCTTGCCAACTAGGCGACTGTATTAGTGCACTATAAGCTGATAAACGGACGGTACTAGAAGCGTCGCACACACCAGCGCCAGAAGCACATCACGGTCAAGGTGATACTGCAGCAGCGTTGCATCGGGCAGGTTGATTGCAAAAACCCCCAAGAGCACGATGACTAGAAAGATGGCGTTCTGACTAAGCAACAAGCCCGCCACCACAAACGCAATAGAAAAAGCGAAGATGTAATTGTTCTCCAACCCAAAGCGGGCCAGAATCTCATTCGCTATAGCTATCCCCAAGGTAATGAAAACTACTGCACAATAAACAAGTGGCTGAATTAACTGTCTTTGTCGTTCCATACTAAAACCTCTCAAGCTAACCACTTTATAGTGGGCTTGAGAAATACTATAGAACAAGAGATGGGCCTTGGGGGGGGGGCAATGGCCCAGAGTATGAACTGGTTCAACCCCCAGTTGTGCGCCAACCGTCACTTTCTCTGTAATACCGACTTTCAGAGCTTTGGGGAGGGGAAAACAGGCACAAAAACCCCGTATTTAGGCGGGAAAATACGGGGAGATTAGCCTTCCCGTTAAAGAGATATACTTGGAACATCAGAATAGTGCATGGCGAGAGGCATTCTTTCCACCGGCTATCTAACAAGCTTATTACGCGACTTTATTCCGCAACAACACGCAGTAGTTGCTGATAGTCAGTGAGACCCTGAAATATTTTAGCGATGCCATCCTGCTTCATGGTTTGCATGCCATCCTTGAGTGCCTGCGCGCGAATAGTGTCGAGTTCAGCCTTCTGATAGATCATTGCCTGCAGTTCGTTCGTTCCCAGCAGCAATTCGTGAATACCCGTTCGCCCCTTATAGCCGGTTCCACCGCAGTCATCGCAGCCTACCGGACCCTGTACCTCGATGTTGTCCATATCCATCTCGAGTTCCTGGAATTCTTCGCGGCCGTAGGCATCGATGAGATGGTTCAATTCTTTCTCGTCAGGCTTATAGGGCTGCTTGCACTTGCCGCATAGCGTTCTCATCAAACGCTGGGCTAGCACACCCAGCAAGGCATCGGAGAAGTTGACTGGATCGAGACCAAGGTCGAGGAGACGGGTAATCGTCTCTGGCGCTGAGTTGGTGTGCAGAGTCGATAGCACCAGGTGACCGGTGAGCGAGGCCTCAACACCGATACTGGCTGTCTCATGGTCACGCATCTCACCAATCAGAATAACGTCAGGGTCGGCACGTAAGAAGGCGCGCATAGCTGTAGCGAAGGTGAAGTCGATCTTCGGCAGCATCTGAACCTGCTGCAGCCCAGGCTGGGTAATCTCCACAGGATCTTCTGCAGTCCAGATCTTTCTATCCGGCTTGTTAATATACCCCAAAACGGCGTGCAGGGTAGTCGTCTTACCAGAACCGGTTGGCCCCACTACCAGAAACAATCCGTGCGGATGAGCGGAAAGATCGATGATCTTCGCATGGTTCTTGGCACTCAGGTTTAGCCTGTCCAATGGCATCGCACTACCCGCCGCAAGAATACGCAGCACAGCACTCTCGCCCTGCACCGTCGGCACAGTGGCCACACGCAGCTCTAGCTTCTTTCCCCTAACCTTCAACTTACACTTGCCGTCTTGGGGTAGACGCCGCTCGGCAATATTCAACCTAGAAATAACCTTGATACGCGCTATCAATGCAGCGCAATGTTCCTTCGGTACCTTTAACAACTCTCTGCAGATGCCGTCGACGCGTATCCGCACACCACCGGGCGCATCATCCTTCCCCGGTTCGATATGAATATCCGAAGCGCCCAGCCTTTCTGATTCGGTAATGATTCGATTCACCAGCTGAATGATGCCCGAGGTAACCGCTAGGCCTTCATCTTCGTCGTCGTCATCACCACCGTCAATCTCAAGACCATCTTCGCCACCGAGCGCATCGAATACATCATCGAAGCCGGCTTCCATATCGGCGTCTGCATCACCGCGCAAAAACTGCTGTATATGCTCGGGAAGGCCTACGCGAAACACATAGTTTCTGGCGTTAACGACACCCTGAATTTCCATGATGCGCTGATAGTCGGATGGGTCATCGATAAGAATGACTGCCTCCTCCTTATCGCCCGCAACCGGCAACCACAGATTGCTGCGCAAATAGCTCACACCAATATTCTCTAAAAGATCGATGGGTAGCTCATGCTCCGAGTCATATTTCATATAGGGAACGCGGTAGTAATGCTCTAGCGACTTGCCTACATCATCCGCCTCTATATTGAATTCTTCCATCAGGCTACGCGTAACGGAGCCACCGTAGAGCGAGACATTGTTCTGCAATTCGGCTAGCTCGACTCCAGATATCTTGCTCTTCTGAACCAGGTAGTCGAAGGGGCCCTGAGTGCTTTGTAAGGAGGAACGGAATTGTTTAGCCAACATCTGGCTAACCATCATCGCATGCTTCAGATCCGTCTTGGTGAATTCTCGGTCACCCTCAAAATTGATCAGCTGCATGACTCCCAGCAGGATTTCATCCTTGATGGGAACGATGATCATAGATTTAACGTTCCAGCCCTTGGCTTCACTGAAACGTTTATCAAATTGTAAGCGCGGGTGGATGTCGATCAGCTCATCGCTGTTCAATACATTTTTAATGACCAGGGCTCTCTGGCTTAACGCCACGTAGCCGGCCAGGGAGGTCGGGCTGAATGGAACCCTAATCTCTGTCGAATCATCATCGTCAGGATCGCCACCTTTGAAGCTGGCTAGAATTTCCTTACCGTTGTCCACGCTCTGATAAATCGTGAACAGTTTGACATCCAGTAAGCCGAGCAGGTCTTTTTCGACCTCCTTCATGGCGGTCTTTAATTTTTTGCTGTACTTGAGACGTTGGTAGATCTTTGACAAATTGGCGACAAATTCGTCCTGCTGATCCACAACCTGCGGCGGTGGGGCTTCTATCTCTATATCTGTACTAGCTGTCTCGGTCATTGCTTCTCTTTAATTTCGGCTTCTATTCCGACATAATTTTGACTGTTCTAGGCCTTCTTTGGCGAGGCTAGCTTTCTTGATCAGGCCTCGAGCCTCTGCGAACTCGATTTAAAAAAATCTTACCGAATCCCGCGTATTCTAGGGTTATGGCCGATAATAAGGCTTATCATGCTATTTCCATCGTCAATATGGCAACAACGACTCGAAATGCCAGTTATTTCAATCAGTATCAATAGATTTTTACTGTTATTACTGCTGCAGAGCGCAGTAATTCCGGCGGCTTGGGGCCAATTGCCTGAATTCAATCAGCAGCAGATGAGCTGGCTAGGAGATCGAGTTTTTGCTAATGAGTGCAATAGAAAATTTTCCTGTCTTACAAGTTGGAACGAAGGTGAAGACTTTCCGTCACTGGGCATTGGCCATTTCATCTGGTACGCAGCCGAACAACAAGAGCGCTTCGAAGAAACGTTTCCCGCACTTTTGAACTACTACAAACAACAGGGCTACGAACTGCCGTACTGGCTGGAGTCACTGCCCACCCCCGATTCACCCTGGCATAATAGAGAGCAGTTTCTGGCCGAAAGCGATAGCGAAAACATGCGCCAGCTACGTCAGTTCCTCGCCGCGACCACAGAACTGCAAGTCATGTTCATCGTAGAGCGCCTGCATAACTCTACTGGAGAGCTGTTTGCCCAGCTGGATCCCTCACGCAGAGCCGCGCTGCAGGCTAGCTTCTATGACATCGCAAACGCAGAGACTCCCTATGGGCTCTATGCTCTCATCGACTACGTACATTTTAAGGGAACCGGCCTAGCTGCGAGCGAGCGTTATCAGGGAGAAGGCTGGGGCCTGTTCCAGGTATTGGTGGAGCTGCAGTCTGTAGAGGCAAATCTCGATAACTTTGTCATCGCGGCCACCCGTGTACTGGAGCGGCGAGTAGCCAACGCGCCTGTCGAGCGCCGAGAACAGCGCTGGATCGCCGGCTGGAAGAACCGATTACAGACCTATTTGCCCGACTAGTAGAATTACTGCGCAGGACTAGATACGCTAGACTCGAACGCGGTAAAGCATTAATCTTTGCACCCTGCCGTTTGCAGATGAATCGAATCATTCCGCTCATCTAATTCTCTAGAGCCATTCAACCACTTAAGAACCGCAAGTATGTCTTTCGAACGTCAAAATATTGAGAAGATGCAGGGCTATGCACCAGGTGAACAAACTGGCACAGCTGATACTATCAAGCTCAACACGAATGAGAATCCCTATCCTCCAAGTCCTGAAGTCGCTGCCGCGCTTAAGGAAATCGACGTAGCAGCTCTGAGGCGCTATCCAACACCGATGGCGGACTCGTTTCGCGAAGCGGCCAGCCGGCTTCACAATATTTCAATGGAGCAGATTATTGCCACTAATGGCGGCGATGAATTATTGCGGCTAGTGCTAACAACTTATATCGAGCAACAAGACACGATTGCGGTGTGCAAACCCAGCTATTCACTGTATCCGGTTCTCGCCCAGATACAGGGATGTCGATTCGAAGAGATCCCTCTCAACGACGACTGGAGCATGCCTGAAGATTTTATCGAGCAGCTGCAAAAATCAGCAGCCAAGCTAGTAATTATTGTGAACCCAAACGCCCCCACTGGCATGCTGCTGCCAGCGGCCTATCTTGCGAAGATAGCGGAAAGCTTCTCGGGACTGCTGCTTATCGATGAGGCCTATGTCGATTTCGTTGACCCAGAGCTTAATTACGATTCGATTTCATTGATTCACGAGCACGAGAATATTTTGATACTCAGAACGTTAAGCAAGGCCTATTCTCTGGCGGGCCTCCGTTTTGGCTATGGCATTGGCGCAAGCTCACTAATCGCACCGATGATGTATAAGACACGTGATAGTTACAATACAGACCATATTTCGCAGAAGCTGGCGACTGCGGCTATTGAATCCTTTGAATACGCGCAAGAAAACTGCAATCGAATTCGAGAGAGCCGCAATCGTCTTCGTGAGGATCTGAATGAACTAGGATTAAGTGCCGCCGAGAGCCAGAGTAATTTCATCCTGTGCCAGGTGCCGCAGGCTATCGGCGCACAGAATCTCTATCGCCACCTGAAACAAAAAAACATTCTGGTTCGCTATTTCGATCAGGATCGACTGCGCGACAAACTACGAATTTCTATTGGCAGCGATACTGAAAACGCCACGCTAGTAGCCGCGATAAAAGAAGCCCTGTCGAAATAAGAGCCTCTCTCTCAGGCTGGTAGCCGCTGCACTGACCCCTTGCTTCTGCTACCATAAACGAGGCACCTTAGCTTATTGAGCAGATCAATGCCCGCTACTGCTCTGACGAACCGGCCATGGCTGAAATCGAAAACAACAACAAAAGCGAACGGCTGCACTATTGTCCTCGATGCAAAAAGTCCCTGCGCAGGATTCAGGGAAAGATGGGGCCATTCTGGGGCTGCACCGGCTTTCCAGACTGCCGCACATCGTTCAATGACGTAGACGGCGTACCTTCCGAAGACATCGATGAGCACTACCGCTGCCCGCTGTGCACACGTCGTTTAATCAAAGCCGATAAAGCAAAAGGGGACTATTGGTTTTGTAGTGGGTACTCTAAGGGCTGCAAGGTAACACTGCCGGATCAAGATGGCGTGCCTGAGGCCGCCTATCAGTGTCAAAAATGCAGCCAATTGCTAGTAAAGCGCCGCGGCAAGAATGGTGTATTCTGGGGTTGCAGCGATTACCCAAGCTGTAGTGCTAGCTATAACGACGACAACAACAGGCCAAAGTTTTGATTTTTTCACTGCTGAAGATACGCAAGAAAACCGCAGCGGTATTAGTTGGTATCGCCTGTGGTCTGGCCTGCGTATGGGTAGTCGCGTCTTGGCAAGAATTAAGCCTGGAAGATATTCTTAATATGCTGCTAGGCAGCGTCTTGCTATTGCTTGGCATAATGCTTGTAGCGGCATGCCTCGTCGCAGTTTTTACACTGCTCAAGAAATTACTACAAAGAATTAGTGGCTCTCAATAGTACGGCTAAGTCCATTATCGGGTTGTTCTCAGGGAAGCGGCAACTCGCGTGACATTATCAGGGCATCTTCTCTATCACCCTTTCCCGGGTAGTAGTTCTTTCGCTCCCCTATCTGCATAAAACCCATAGAACGGTATAGTTTAATTGCGCCCTCATTCGAGCGGCGCACTTCGAGAAAGCAAGTTTGTGCATCGAGCTTAACGGCACGATCCAACAACAACTGGAAAAGCTTTCTACCATAACCAAGGCGCTGATACTCTGGCCGCACACAGAGTGTTAGCAGGTGACATTCACCAATGGCAACCGACATGACGCCGTGAGCGACTATTTGCTGTTTATTGGCTAACACCCAGCTTTGATACCCAGCCCGAAGACAATCGACGAAGATACGCTTGGTCCATGGGTGAACATAAGCAGCCGCCTCATTCTGCGCAACTAAGTCAACATCACTTGTACGCATGGTTCGGGCAAAAAAATCAGTCTGAGGGTTATTTTCAGGAAGCATAAACTATTGCTATTGGCTTACAGCTGACCCATGAAGTAAATACAAGGCTCTAGCTCGAACCGTCGATTCGCTTTCGAAGTGGCTGTAAATGTTGCCATACATCTCTCTTTAAAGTGGGAACTGCCAGCATCGAGGCTAGGCTGTGGGTTACGCTAATATGATAGCCTTTGCTACTCTCAAAATCCCGTGCGGTTTTGTCCGGCGCGTTCTGCAGAAATAAGTCCTCAACCTGCCCGGCAAAGATCAGCAGATTCGTAAATCCATCGGTCTCTTGCCGCATCTGTAGAAACCCCGATATTGCCTTCGCCGCTTCTACTTCCGGAGAATTTTTCACGGAATATCCACTCTGTACTGGCCAGCTAAACTCCTCAACTTGCATTGAAAATTCGGCACTAGAGCAACCCAAGGACTTCAGTATCGCCTGCATCAATTTGTGCGACTCCCGGCTAAGTTGTTCAGACCCCTGCGAAGGCACTTCATCGAGCACCACGAGTCTGTCGTTTATACGGTAATAACGAAGTGTAAACCGCCGCGTGCTTTCTTGCTCTTCGACCGCCGGAGAATCAGGTCCCTCGGCTACTTCTCTATTCTGTTGCCGGATCGGTGTCACCGTTGCTTTTCGAGCAGACTCCGAGGTCGAGCGCAATTCATCTATAGCCGCCAGACCAGCGCCGCGGATACTCTGCTTGGCCTGCTCTATATTTGCAGTTTTTTCCGGCTTTGCAACGACCGCTTGAGCTATGGGAATATCATAATGTGGCGAGGATTTGGCACCCGGCAGCACCTTCCGCGGAAAATACGGCTGAATATCCATGGCCTGCAAATAGGCCTGCCTTTGTAGTTCGTTCATTGTGGGATGCATTGCAGAAAAGTCACTGTGTAAATATACGCGTTTGCAGTGGCCACAACAATACAATCGCGACTACTGAAGCGAACAAACTCAGAATTCCTGGATTAATTGAAGTAGAGCCCTATTCATGATTGAATCCGCCTTCGTTGTGAACGAGGTAAACCGATGAAAGCGATAGTTTGTAAGTCTTATGGCCCACCAGAAAACCTAGTATTGGAAGATATCGACGACCCCGTCGCTTCCGAAAACGAGGCTATTGTAAAAGTCTATTCAGCATCGCTGAATTTTCCAGATGGCTTGCAGATTCAAGGAAAATACCAATTCCAACCACCCATGCCCTTCACACCTGGCTCGGAAGTTGGCGGAATTATTACCTCCGTTGGAGCCGGGTTGCAGGGATTCTCTGTAGGCGACAGGGTCATGGCAACACCTGGTATCGGTGGCCTGGCCGAGCAAGTCGCTGTCAAAGCCGATGGACTGCGCAAGATTCCAGATAGCATGGATTTCAAGACCGCCGCTGGCTTCGCCATGATCTACACCACCTCCTACTACGCACTGAAGCAACGTGCACAGCTAAAGCCAGATGAAACCTTACTCGTACTTGGCGCCAGTGGCGGTGTCGGCCTGGCTGCCGTTGAGTTAGGCAAGGTCATGGGCGCACGGGTGATAGCCGCCGCAAGCTCCGAGGAGAAACTCGAGTTCGTCAATCGCCTGCATCCGGATGCACTACTCAACTATGGTGACGGGGAATTAAAGGAACGTGTTAAAGACCTCACGAAAGGCAGAGGCGCCGATGTTATTTATGATCCGGTTGGTGGCGACCTGTTCGATCAGAGCTGTCGCTGTATAAACTGGAATGGAAGACTCCTGGTTATTGGGTTTGCCAGCGGACGCATACCCGAATACAAGGCAAATCTCGCGCTGCTAAAAGGCGCCTCCATGGTAGGCGTATTCCTGGGTCGCTTTAGAAAAGAAGAACCCCAAGAGTATGAGAATAACTTCGCCGAACTGCTACAGATGTACGACGAAGGCAAACTCAAGCCGATCGTCACCGAATCTTTTGCCATGAGCGATTTTGTAGACGCCTTTAATGTGTTTACCGAGCGTAAAGTCATGGGCAAAGTCACCTTGGAGATCAGCAAAGAGTGACTCTAGAAGCCAACAAACTTTCCGAGCAGCAAATAAGCGATGATTTGGCCAAGCTCAAAACCATTGCAGCTGCACATAAGGCCCCAGGGGCGCCATTGGCGACAGAAACCATCAGCATCGATGGTCAAGAGCTAGATGTATTCGCCAACGTTCCTGCAAACCTTCACGAACTCTACCAACTAGGGCTGGAGGCTGCGGATCAGACATTCCTCGTCTATCAGGAAGAACGGTTTAGTTTCTCGGAGAGTCTAGATCTCGCCCTGCGCATGGCGAGAGTCTTAAAAGAAAAATACGCGATCGAATTAGGCGATAGGGTCGCCGTCTGTGCGCGCAACTCCCCCGAATGGTGCATTGCCTATATGGCCATCACAGCCATGGGCGCAATTGCAGTCCCCATGAATTCCTGGTGGAAGGGGCCGGAACTGAAATTTGGTCTCACCGACAGCGACAGCAAGCTAATATTCCTAGACCCTGCGCGCCTGAATCTGGTCAAACCGTTCATCGAAGACCTTGATGTGCAGGTCGTGATGATCAAGCCCGAAGAGGACTCCTCCTACGGCGAGTTTTATCAATTAGCGCGGGCAGTGCAGCCACTATCTAAGGAAGAACTTGCGCAGATCCAGGTGCTTCCCGAAGACAAAGCCTCGATCATGTACACATCTGGCTCAACAGGCATGCCCAAAGGCGTGCTCTCCACTCATAGAAATATTATTAATGCTCTGTACACCTGGAAGTTTGTTAAGGAAATAACAGAGATTCTTCGTCCTGAGCTAGTAGACGAAAACCCGGAGTATCCACCAGCCTTACTCGCGAATGTACCTCTATTTCATGTGACTGGAAGTCATGCCCAGTTTCTGGCGAGTTTCATCTACCTGCGCAAGTTTGTGATGATGTACAAGTGGGATGCAGACGTAGCATTGCAACTGATAGAACAAGAGAGAATCTCA
>Ga0115566_10004289_pt1 | contig 11371 bp, 8 predicted proteins | sample COGITO_mtgs_1204_3_FD_87173 | JGI IMG/M metagenome (GOLD analysis project Ga0115566, IMG submission 87173) | Pelagic marine microbial communities from North Sea - COGITO_mtgs_120405 | ecosystem: Environmental > Aquatic > Marine > Epipelagic | place: Germany:Helgoland, sampling site Kabeltonne...
CTCCACCGTATCGATCCACGCCTCGATCTCGAGTCGGTCCATGATGTCTTCACGAATGAACTCCATGCAGGGGCATGCCGTCGCGGTGAACGTGATCGTAATACGCGCGACTCCAGCTTCGAGATCGACCCCATAGATCAGGCCTAGCTCTACGAGGCTGATCGGAATCTCGGGATCCAGCACCTCGTTCAGTGCGTCCCAAGTAGCTGCCAGCGGATCCGCAGGTGCTTCGGTGAGTGGCCCAGTCCATACGTCACGCCCACCACTCTTGTGTGAGGTGACCGCGAAAGGCAGACCCGCGTCTAACCGGGGACTGATGGGGAGTACTACCGTCACGCGACAGATTTCCCATTCAGCAACCGCTTCACGTCACCGCGTGAACGCTGCACTGATTCGACATAAATCTCGTTCATTGGTCCACGTCCCTTCCACCGTTTGAAGACGGTGTCCCAGCTGATCTCGCCTTCCTCGAACATCCACCGCTTTTCTTCCTCGTTGTACTGACACGGGAACGGATAGTCGAGCACGTATTCACCCTTTTCCTCGTCCCAATGAGCAGGCGCGTCGAGACCGAGTTGCTCGCACAGGGGAACGGTGGAAGCCATCCACACCTGCCGAAGCTGATCGTTGGTCAGGCCCTTGAGCTTGTAGTCGAGCTGACCCGAATGCCGCTTCATGTCGTCAGGAAGCCCGAACCACTCGATGGTCATTGGGAACATCCAATCGACACAGCGCTGTACCATCTCCTTCGCCTCGCCGCCCGCCTTCGAAAGACGTCTCATCCACACTTCGCCGTGGCGCAGGTGGAACGTCTCCTCCATCCCGATTTTCACCAGGGCTCTCTTGAGCGGCCCGTAGGAGGTGTTCTCATGAACGTCTGTCAGGAGCGTGATACCCGCACGGTCGAAGAAACCGGTCGCGACAACGAGTTCTGCCCAATTGTCCAACGGCTGATCGAAGCCATAAGGGTGCTTGAATTCGTGAGGCTGCCGCCCGTAGACCAAGTGTTCTTTGGACTCCCCGATGTCCTCGAGCAAGCGGTACGCGATGTTCGCGTGCGCTAGTTCGTCTTGGATGATCGCATGGGCGCTGACCTGAGTGTTGGTAGACGGCGCATACCGTGCCGCCATCCAATACGCCGGGGCGCTCATGAGCTCAGTGTCGGCCTGGACGGTGAGTTGAACTCGGAGTGCCTTGCGGTACCCCTCGGTCATTTCGTCGACAGACTCGACGATGTAACCGTCCTGGACCTTCGCGATCAGTTCTTCTTCGGTGAACTGCGACATACTGCCCCTAGCTTTATGACACTTCCATTCCGGTCAACGACGGAGTGTGATAAGTCTATGGGACTGGGCTGCGCCGGCAAGACGCCGCCAACACGAGTTACCAATCCCAACCGCTCACTTCAGAGCCCGAGCGACGCCCGGATGAGTGGATTGATACGGTCCGGGGTCCAAACAGGTTCGAACGTGAGCTCGACCTCTGCCTCATCGACACCCTCCACCGCTTGGATCGTTGTCTTTACATCCTCAACGATCTGTCCAGCGACGGGGCAAAACGGCGACGTCAAAGAGATGGTCGCCTTCACGTTCGCGTCTGTGATGTCGATGTCGTAGATGAGCCCGAGCACGACGAGATCCAAACCCAACTCCGGATCCATCACCTGCTTGAGAGCAGTACGGATGTCCTTTTCCGCAACTGACATGGCGCTTTCCTGGTTAGTCGTAGAAGAGCGCCCGCCCGAGCGGCGCCCTAGTGCTTTCGAACGAAAAGAACTGAAGTCTCGGTACGGTTGTCGCCTTGCGCCTTACGAATCGCCTTGTGGAGAGATGACACCATCTCACCGGAGGGTTTTCCATGAAGTTGCGCCAACAGATCAGCAGCCCCTAGAAAAAGCCCTTGAGATCCATGCGACAGCACGAACGCCGTGTCACCGCCGTTCAAAGCGAAGCTCTGCACGTTGTATTTGAAGCCGCCCATCATTCCGAGCGGAGGCCCGTGGGCACCGAATTGCTCGAAAGTGCCGTCGCGCCGGATGATGCCGCCTGGCACCTTCCCCGCACTGCCCCACTCAAGCCCTTCTTCGCCCACCGCCAGAACCCCCATCTGGACGAATTGGTCCAGGCCATCGATGCTCGCCTTCGAAAGAGCCTCGTTTGCGTGACGGAGTAAGTCGGCCACGGACGTGGACGTGGACGCCACGGCCCGAATCACGGCCCTTGCCGTACCTAGATGATACGCCGTTGGGAATCCGTCCTGAGCAACGTCAATGCTGATCACTGCCTTTCGACCATCCGGCAAGTCGACCCAATCCCAAACCGAACCACCTCGGCCTTGATCTTCGGTCGTCGTGCCGGCGGCGATGTCGTGGCCCGCGAGCTTGGGCGCCGTTCTCGGCAACAAGCCTGCCTGCATAACCCGGCTGATCGCATGAGCGTCCGTGCGGGCGCTCGACGTTTTTTCCTGGGCCTTTTCCTTACCCGCGAAGCGAATGCCTAGCGCGCGCAGGGCCTTGGAAAGCACCTGCATCATGCGGAGCGGCAAAGAGTCCCCGCCCAAGAGGGCCTGGAAGGCATCGCGCGATACCGTTACTAACTGCGTGGTCTCAGAGGCTTTGGCGGTGGCCGAACGCGGCGCGTCATTGAGCAGGGCCATTTCGCCAAAACCCTCGCCCTTTCGGCGGACAGCGAGCCTCTCTTGTGATCCATCGGCGCGGGTCTTCGAGATTTCAATGGCGCCCTGGAACACGATATAAAACGCCTCTCCTGGCGCGCCTTCTTCAAAAAGCGACTCGCCTGCTCCGATGGTCTCACCGCCCACGATCGCAGCGATTCCACGTAGGTCATCGTCGGGGAGGCCTCTGAAGAGATCGACCTGTTGAACTAGATCCAGGACCTCTTCGGTCGACCATCCGTGAGCGTTTTCAGACACGACTCGCCTTTGGGGGCTATTGGAAGGCAATTTCGTTGGTTCGTTGCTTGAAGGCGGTCCAATATAGGAGATGGAGAAGAGCGGCGGAAAGGGCACGGGAAGGCCGCGCATCACAGCTTCTCGCGGGCGACGCGCCTGAGTGGGCAGATTGGGATCAGTGGTCGCAGTTGGACCTTCCCCTGCATCGTCTTCCTCCAAGTCTTCAGCCCCGCCGCTGGCCTGAAGCTGTCCCGAACACTGCGCCGTGCCGCACCATCGGTCCGAGCGCCGGAGTAAGTGATCATGTGGTACTTCGACACCCGTGCCGCTCGGATCTTCGTGCCCGTGGCCCTGGCAATGGTGGTTGTCGTTACGAGTTGCATGGACGGCCCTGCGGCACCGGACGAATTGGCGAACCCTACGTTTGGGCCGACGTTGGCGTTCGTACCGATGTTCAGCCTGGTGGGCCCCAGGCGGGTACGCTCGTGCGGAGCCAAGAGCAGCAAGCCGCCTTGGGGGAGGCATTCGACCTGGCAAACCGCTTCCGGTTCGTCGTGCTTCGACGAACGAGACCGTGATCGTCAGGATCGTGGCCTGCCCGAAAGCCTGCCGGCGTTGAACCGCGCAAGGCTGATCTGCTTCGGCCGGCTCTCTCTTCCGCAAGAATCCTCGCTATCTGCAACGAACATCGTGTAAATTGAAAATGCGGCGCGGGTTTGCCCGCGTATCCGAAACACAGGGAGACAAGGACCTTTGACCCTCCAACCCGAGGCGGCGCCTTCGGCTGAGCTAGCCGAAGGCTCAGACGACGCAGTCATCGCACGGTGCTGGGGCACCCGTGGCTCGATCCCGAGCCCGGGGCCAGACACCGCCCGATACGGCGGCAACACGACTTCGTTCGAGGTCAGGTCCGGGGATACCCGCCTGATTTTCGACGCCGGGTCGGGGCTTCGTCTATTGGGATTGGAGTTGGCCAAAGACCCAGGGACGCTGTATCACATATTCCTGACGCACTTCCACTGGGATCATATCCAGGGCTTCCCGTTCTTCTTGCCGCTGTATCACCCGGAGATAGAGCTCAAGATCACGGGCCCCAAGCAGAACAACATCGATGTGCGAAGCCTCTTCGCAGGCCAGATGGGACCGATCTATTTCCCGGTCCCCTTCAGCGTGGTCGCTGCGACGATGTCCTTCGCGTATTTGAATGAAGGTGAACTCCAGGTCGGCAGTGCCACGCTCAAGACCATGCGAGTCAAGCACCCCTCGTATGTAATCGGGTACCGGATCGAAGTGGGCAGCAAAGTCATCTGCTTCATCCCTGACAACGAAATCGAAGGCGACATATATGAAGTGGACGACGGCTGGTACGATCGGCTCGTTGAGTTTGTCCGGGACGCGGATCTATTGATCCATGACTCGATGTATGCAGATGAGGAGTACCCGACTCGGAAAGGGTGGGGTCACTCGACCTTCAGCCAGTCGTTGAAGCTGGCCGAGGACGGAGGAGTCAAGAAACTCCTCTTTTTTCATCACGATCCCACGCGCTCGGACGACGAGCTCGACGAGATCGTGACCCGCGTCCGCGAAGATGCTCTCGCAAGGGGGAGTGCCGTTGAGATGGAAGCGGCCGCGGAAGGAATCGATATCAAGCTGGAGAAATAGACGTGAGAGGTTTTGCTTCTTTGCTCGTGATGGTGATGATCGTTCCGCTCATGGCTTTTGGCCCTGACGACCGGACTGCCTCCACACGATGGGCTTTTGTGGTCGGCATTTCTGACTACATCAACTTCCCCGACGCCGAAGGCGGCGACCTGCCTGGCGCAGAGCACGACGCGCGCAGCATTCGCGATATGTTGCTCATGAAATACAACGTGCCGGAAGAGAACATTCTCATGCTTCTCAACCAGGAGGCCACCAGAGCCGCCATGGAAGAGGGCATCACGGGATGGCTCGTCGACAACGCACGGCCCGGCGATCAGATCACGATCTTCTTCGCCGGACACGGCTCTCAGATGTGGGATGAAAGTGGCGACGAGGACGACGGGCTGGACGAGACGTTGGCACCCGCGGACGTCGATCCTTCGAGCACGGAGTTCGACATCAGCGACGACGTGTTCAACGACTGGCTCACCATGCTGCCGTCGGACAATGTGATCGTGTTCCTAGACAACTGTAATTCGGGGACTGGTACCCGTGCCGTGACCCCGTTCAGTCGAGGCCGACTCTTGGGTCGCGACATCAACACCATCGACAAGCCGTCCACGGTGTCACGCCGTGCATTGCCGGGCCAAGATGACGAAACTGGCTTCGACGCGGACGGCGCGCGTGTCCTCGAACTGGCCGCAGCCGAGCCGTTCCAGCAGGCTGTAGACGCGTTCTTTCCCGCCGGCGACGGCCAGGAGCCGTTCCACGGCGGGGCGTTCACGACTCACATGGTGCGTGAACTGTGGCGGGCAGATTCGGACGACACATACGAAGACGCATTCCAGAACGCGTACGAAGCACTAAAACGCGCACGCTTCCAGCAAGACCCGCAAATCTCTCAGGACGTCGCCCTGAAGAACTTCCCGATCTTCTTCGTGGAAGACGGCGACGACGGTATCGTCGAAGGAATGATTCCCATCACGAGCACCAGTGGCTCGACAGCCGAACTGGCGGGCGGAATGGTTCTCGGCTTCACTCCGGGGTCAGTACTGGAGACTGAAGATGGGGCCAAGCTTGTCGTAGCGACGATCGGCCAGCGCACCACGACAGTAAACGTGGTGGAAGGCTCTGCGAGCGAGGGAGATCTCGCTCGGCTCGTCGGCTTCCGCTACTCGGATACGCCCCTCCTGGTGAACATCGGTAGCGCAGACTCCGACGCGATCTCTTCGCTGCGGCAAGCTCTCAATGGCGCAGCCGATGTCCGCCTGATCGAAGAGGAGGACGCATTCAGCCACCTCATCCTAAGACGCCTCGGAAACGAGACACGCGTTGTGGGAGCCGACGGATTCGTTCGACACGGGGGCCTTCCGGTCGGTTCCGACGCCGGCGCCCCTGTCGCAGACGCACTTTTACGGGAAGCGGCGGCAAGACGCCTCGCCGACATGGAAAACCCCGGTCAGCAGTACGGAGTGGAGCTCGCGATGACCGAAGGCCGGACATCGTTCGGGCTTGGCGAGACCGTGAGGTTCACCATCAAGTCAGAACGAGCCGGATATGTCACACTGGTCGACCTCGGTACAGACGGAACGGTCGCGATGCTGCTGCCGAATGGCGACCAGCCGTCCATGCGCATCGAAGCGGGTGGAACGCTGGACTACCCGAGCGCTGACAGCGGAGTAGACCTCCAATTTCTCGAGCCGGTCGGGCGTGGCATGGTCCGCGCCTTCGTGACCGACGAGCCGCTCGACATCACGATCGGTTCCGGTGAGACGTACGCGTTTGGCGGCTCCGACTTCGCGCAGGTCGTGACGGCTGCGATGCAGAAGGCAGCCGGCATGAGCGATGGCGCGGTACGCCTCGACTCGTGGGCTACGGCTTCCATCGTGTACGAGATCACGAACTAGGTAATGGCCGAACTAGGCCGATCCAAGATCGGCGACCAGGGCCAGGAACGGCTGTGAAATACCGTCGATTCCTGGCCCTGGCCCTCATCGTCGTTGTGTCCGCAGGCTTGGCGACGCTGTCGGAAACCTTCGGCGGCCTAACTGGCGTGGAGCAGCTAGAGAATCGGCTTCTCGACGCACGCCAACGGACGACTGAGGAGTCCTTCCAATCTGGGGTGGGTGAACGGGCGTCGGACAGCGACGTCGTCATGGTGTTGTTCGACGACTACACGGTCATGGACGAATTCGATGGCTGGGCATGGTACTCGCCGGCCTCGCGCGCCCACATCGCCGAGGTCATCGACGCCCTCGCGGGGGCGGGTGCACGCACCATCGGACTCGATGTCTTTCTAGACAAGCTCTACCACCCACGGCTGAAAGCGATCGAAGATGGTGACGGCCTGCTGCAAGCTGCAATCGAGCGTGCGGGCAACGTCGTACTCGTCACCCCAATCCAGGTCACGGACTCTGGGCCAGTATCGTTCCCCCCACACCCCTACTTCGCCGACGTAGCCGCGGATATCGGGACGGCTGAATTCCCGACCGCGTTCGAGACGTTCCGCTCCGGCACTCTCGCCGCTCGGTCTGCAGGCACGCTGGAGCCGTCGTTCGCGCTCGCGATGTACGGCCACTACAAGGGCTTCGACGTCGACTCACTCTTGCTGGAAACGCGCAAGTTGGGACGGGTCCCGATTCCCGGGATGCCGGACAACGTAGGGAGTGTTCCGGGAGATTGGTTTGAAGAAAATGCTGCCTCAGAAAGCAACGTAATCCCCTTCATGATCCGTTATGTCGGGCCGCCATCGAGCTCAGTAGAGGGTGGTCCGCCGGGCACGTTCCAAACGTTCGGATCGTTCTTCGTGCCACTCACCGCAGCCTTCCTGCCGGAGGCGTTCGAGGACAAAGTCGTCCTGATCGGGACCGGTTGGCACAATGAAGACAAGTTCCGGACGCCGTTTTACGGTTTCGAATACTCCCCTCTGCCAGATACGACAGCGACCGTAGCCCAGGGATCAGCGGCAGTCACCGCAACTGAACAATACAGCTGGATGTACGGTGTTGAGATCCATGCCAATTCAGTGCAAAACATGTTGGACGGGGAGTACGTGACGCCGCTCAGTGACACGAAGGAAATCTTCCTTCTTTTGTTCGCTGCCCTGCTCACCGGTGGCATCACATTCTGGCTGGGGCCCGGGTGGGGCGGCGCAACGACGATCTGCGCAGTCCTAGGTCTGATGATCTACGCGTTCTGGGCTTGGACCGGGAGCGCATATGGACCCGGAGTCACCTACTTCTCTCTTGGAGAGCGATTCACCTGGGTCCCGATCGTTCTCCCTGCTCTGTCGGCCATCTTCTCCTATGTCAACTCGTCCGCTTACGTGGCGGTTATTGAGGGGAAAGAGAGGCGCTTCATTCAGGGCGCATTCGGTAAATACGTTTCGCCAGACGTCGTCGCGGACCTGGCAAACAACCCAGGGCAGCTTCAACTCGGCGGTCAAAAACGAGACCTGTCGATTCTGTTTTCAGATCTCGCCGGATTCACGACGCTCTCAGAACGGATGGACCCCGCCGACCTCCTGGCACATCTCAACGAGTATCTCACTGAGATGACCCAAGTCGTCATGGACGAAGAAGGCACGCTCGACAAATACATCGGTGACGCCATCATGGCGTTCTGGAACGCCCCGCGTGATGTGCCGGACCATGCAAACAAAGCGCTTCGGACGATGATCCTGTCTCAGCGAAAAATGGGCGAACTCAATCGACGCTGGGCTGCGAACGACCCCGACCACGAAGATCTGGTTGTCAGAATCGGTGTGAACACCGGTGAGGTCGTCGTTGGCAACGTGGGCGGTGAGAACCGATTCGATTATTCCGCAATCGGGGATGCAGTGAACCTGGCTGCCCGGCTGGAGCCCGCGAACAAGTCGTATGACACATTGAATATGTGCTCACAATTCACGCTGGATGCCGCTGACACCAACGCTTTTCGCATTCGCAAGCTCGACCTGATCGCGGTGAAAGGCAAGAAAAAGCCGGTTCAGGTGTATGAAGTGCTGGAGTTGACCGGAGTGGCCCTCCCAGACGCGAAAGAGAAAGCAGTTGCGGCGTACGACCTTGGGATGACAGCGTACAAGAAGCACGATTGGACCTCGGCCCGAGACCAGTTCCTAGCCGGACTCGCGGCATGCCCTGACGATGGTCCGTGTCGGGTGTACGCGGAGAGGTGTGCTGCACACCTTGAAGATCCGCCGCCGCCCGATTGGGATTTCGTGGTGCGACGGACGACAAAGTAGAAGATTAGATAGATAGGGGACCAGCCCTCGGCTGACCCGTTAAAAGAAGTGGAGAGGAAAATGCGGAAGTTCCTACACATGCTCGTCGGTATCTCCCTCGTGGCCGCTGCACCTTTGGCTGCTCAAGACTCTCCGGCGGCGTTGATCATTCGCGTCCAAGGGGATGTTCAGATACGTCAGGGAGGCGCAGCTCCTGGACCGGCGACAGCCGGTGCTCGGCTGTCGGTTGGCGACGAAGTTCTTCCCGGCACCGGCGCTCGTGCGACGCTCATCGTGCCATCAGGCGCCACTCAACAGATCACGGAAGCGACCACCGTCAGGGCTACTCAGGGAGGCACGACGGGTGACCTGTTCCAGCGCGCCATGGCTACGCTCGCTCAGGCCGCTTCCACGGACGCGACCGCTGGAGGGCGTCAGGGCATGATCCGGCCGATTCCTGGACAAACCGCGCTCGTCCTTCCGCGAAACGGACTGACCATCAACTCAGACCGGCCGACTTTTGTGTGGACCGCCAGTGAGGGCCAGATCTACGAACTGATGCTCAGGAAGGTCGACGGCGGACGCCCTGAGATTTTTGAAATTGGCACAGACACGACCTGGACATATCCCGACGATCTCGAACCGCTCGAGTTCGGCGCAACGTATTCATGGACGATTTTTGTAGGGGGAAGAAGGGGTGGCCGACCGCTGCCCCAGCAGGAATTCCGTGTCATCGACATCGTCGCATTCGCCGAACTGACCTCGTTTATGGACGAGATCCAACTCCTGGGTCTCGACCCGATGGACGACGGGCTCTTCCTGACAGTGGTCGCACTCCGTGACCTAGAACTGTTCTACGACGCCGATCAGGCCATGAATGACCTCGAGGGCCAAGGTGGCATGAGTGGCGACCTCTACATGCTGCGTGGTGAGATCCTCAACACGTTGGGCCGCGAGGCCGATGCACGTGTTGCGTTCGACAAGGCTGACGCAATAATGCGATGAGTGACAACAACGGGAACGACATATCGCTTCAGCAGGAGCTGGAACGAACCCGAGAGGAGTTGACTCAGGCGCGGTCCGCACTCCGCGAGTTGAACAAGATCGGGATGGCACTCATGAGCGAGCGCGATCCCGATCGGCTCTTGGGACTGATTCTGACCCAGGCTCGCACTCTGACCGGGTCAGACGCTGGCAGCCTCTACCTCGTCGAGGAAGACGCCTATGGAAAGGACGTACTCCACTTCCTCCGGAGCCAGAACGACACACTACCGGAGTTGTCGACGCCCAATTTCACGCTTCCACTCGACGACCGCAGTATCGCCGGCTATGCGGCCCTAACAGCCGAGCCCCTCCTGATCGACGACGTGTATGAGATCCCCGCCCACACGCCGTACGGCTTCAACAAGGGATTCGACGAGGCGAATGGATACCGTGCCAAGTCGATGCTCACCGTCCCGATGGTCGATCACAAAGACCGTACGGTAGGTGTGCTCCAACTCATCAATCGCAAGACCGAGCCGAGCGCGGAGATCCGTACGGACGAGGACGCGGACAAGTGGGTCCTGCCCTACTCCGAGCGAGAAGTGAACATCGTGTCGTCGCTAGCAGGGCAGGCAGCCGTCTCGATCGAAAACGGCCAGCTATACCAGGACATCGAAAACCTCCTGGAAGGCTTCATCAAGGCGAGTGTCACCGCGATCGACCGAAGAGACCCCGCGACATCCGGGCACTCCGTTCGAGTCACGGAGCTCACATGCGATACCGCCGAAGTCATCAATCAACAGACGGAGGGGCCGTTCGCCGACGCCAGCTTCACTGCCGAGGAGATGAAACAGCTGCGTTATGCCGGACTGTTGCACGACTTCGGTAAAATCGGGGTGCGAGAGGCGACCCTCGTGAAGGAGATGAAGTTGCCTCCCCAGATGGAAGCACGCGTCGAGAGTCGCTTCGGCCTCATCAAGAAGACTCTGGAAGCCGACGCAGCGAACGCGAAGGCCTTGACGCTGCAGGCCGCCACGGGCCCAACGAGTGCCGGGGACGAGCTACCCGAGATCGAGGCGAAGCTGCAGGAAGATCTCGAGACACTCCGCCAGTACCGCGAGGCCGTCGAGCAAGCCAACATCCCACGGGTTCTCGACGAAGACGCAGCGGGAATCCTCAAGGACATCGCGAAGCGCAAATTCGTTGATCCGGATGGAAACGAGCAGACGTATATCACCGCGGACGAGCTCCACTTCCTCTCTATCAAACGTGGAACGCTCGATGAAGCGGAGAGAAAAGAAATCGAGTCCCACGTGGTGCACTCGTACGACTTCCTACTCAACATCCCGTGGACGGACGAACTGTCACGAATCGCTGAGATCGTTCGCGGCCACCATGAGAAATTGAACGGAAAGGGATACCCCGACGGCGTAACCAAAGAGGCCCTGTCGCTCGAAACCCGCATCATGACCGTGTGCGATATTTTCGACGCCCTGACCGCGTCCGATAGGCCTTACAAGAAAGCAATGCCCGTCGAGAAGGCACTCCAGATTCTCCGATGGGAAGCCGAGGAGGGCGGCTTGGAGTCAAACATCGTCGAGCTCTTCGCAGAAC
>Ga0115566_10004290_pt1 | contig 11371 bp, 12 predicted proteins | sample COGITO_mtgs_1204_3_FD_87173 | JGI IMG/M metagenome (GOLD analysis project Ga0115566, IMG submission 87173) | Pelagic marine microbial communities from North Sea - COGITO_mtgs_120405 | ecosystem: Environmental > Aquatic > Marine > Epipelagic | place: Germany:Helgoland, sampling site Kabeltonne...
AATAGCCCTGCAATGATAAGGGGCTGTAACGACCCATTCATGGCTTTGGTTGCAGGATGCAGTTGTTGCAGCAGGTTAACTGCGGCAGTTTAAATTTTGCATCAACTGATCGGTCTTTTCATAGGCTTCAGTTACCCATTCGACGATTCTGTCCGGCTCAGGTGAGTATTCAAGCTCGATACTGACCGTTCGGTCAAATCCAGTCTCCTGGATTACAGCAAGGTAGTCTTGGATCGGTGTGACACCTCGGCCCGGCGGCAGGTCACCATGAACCTTTCCATCGCAATCAGATAAATGGACGTGCCCAATCAGGCCTTTCAAACGCAAAATTTCAACGGGATCGATGCCCATCAAATGCAAATGAGAAATATCACAGTTTGCTTTTACCGTTTCAGGCATGCCGATATCGTTGATGAACTTGAGCATGGTATCCACCGTGTTGATGAGCGACAGTTTAAAGGGTTCAAGCTCTAAAACAATCTCGAGACCGCGTTCTTTCGCATAGCTGCCAAGGGTCTGGCAATTCCGAACGCCGGTTTCCCATTGCTCCCGCGCCGGAATGACTTCTCGATTCCAAATATATTCGCCAACAACGAGCAGGAGATTGTCACAGGAAAGGTCAACGCATAGATCAATATATTTTTTGCATCGATCCAGGTGGAATCGCTGAACGGATGGATTAAAGTCGATAAGTCCGATCGCCACGCAGCAGACACTTTTGATAGGCAATAGCAATTCCGTGCAGGATCTCTTGATCAGGTCAACTTCTGTTTGATCGATGTCAAGCGGATCGGCAAAGATATCAACTGTGTCGAAACCGATCTCCTTGGTTTTCTCAAGTCCAAATCGAGTGCCTTGGCCGGCTTGTGCGAATGCCGAATTGATCAATCCCAACTTCATGATTTCCTTTCAAATTCCATTAACCGCGAGTCGACCTTGAATGGCAGACAATATCCGTTGTTCAAGTGCGGAATCTCTGCCGATCGAAAACCACCGTTGTCGACGACGACTGAATGGGGTCCCGTCTTCATCAATTTGAGTGGAGACATTCGTCCGAAGCGAGCCGGCTACCGCATTTTCGGGTTTCGGCAGGTCTTCCAGTTCTTTTTCGACTTGGACGTCGATCAAATAGGTGGTCCCATTTGGAATCACGCGAACGGTTGCGGTCCGTCGAATCGTCTGAAATGTTGACTGCCACTTTTCGAAGCCCGGTGAAGAATCCTTTCGCCATGGTTCAAGCCATGTTGAGCCGGGGGTTGGGTACGTTGTGATCACGCCTTCGCTAATGATGCCTTCATCCAGTCGAACGCGTTCTTCCTTTTTGATTTTAAAGTAGTTATCCACTTCGTCGACAATTTGATTCCACGCGAATTCGTGGTTGGGAATAACCACGCTGGCCGGGTTGGGTGAAAGAACCTGCGACACCGTCGTATTGCTGTTTTTAAAGAAGGGGCTTTGGCATCCTATGATCGCCGACAGTATTGCCAAGGTCGTCAGGAAGACGATCTGTCGCATTGGATTGGAGCGATGGATTGGGGAAATGGACATTCGTCGAAAGCTCATTCGCCAGGTGACTCGATTTACGAAATGGGAGAATCGTGGATAATTGCAAAATTACTAAACGGCGAAAATAGCATAAACGAGCTAGCACGATGATTTCAGACGAGTTACTACAGCAATACAAGGACTTTCAAAATGGAGAAACGTATTGCTTTGATTCCAAATTCCAAATCATTGAAATGACGGTAGCGGATCGTGCCAGTTTTTTGCATAATTTTTGCACTGCCGATATTAAGAAGTTGGCGACGGGGGAATCGAGCGAGGCGTTTGTACTAAATATCAAAGGTAAAACATTGGCATTTATTCAAGTGCTTTGCCTTGAGGAATCTCTAGCGATTGTTGCCAGAGCGTCAAATGTGGACGAATTGATTGAGCATCTTTCCAAGTACTTGATCTCTGAAAAAGTTGAAATCATCGAGCGAAAAGATTACCAAGTTGCGATATGTGGCTTCCAATGCACTGGGGCCTTGGGCGGAAACGCGTTTGCTCTTCAACTGTCGGAGAAAGCGAACCTGTTTGTGACGACCGATGCTGTCGGTGCCAGCCAAGCGTTCGCATCACTCGGAAAAAAAGAGTGTTCGCCAGCAGTCATCGAAATGATTCGTGTAGAGGCGGGTTACCCCTTCAGTGACTTCGACGTTTCTGCGGATCACCTTGCTCAAGAATTCAATCGGGATGCGACGGCGATCAGCTACGAAAAAGGTTGCTATCTTGGGCAGGAGACAGTCGCCCGCTTGGATGCATTGGGGCATACAAATCGTTCCTTCGTTCAGGCGACGATTCAGCAGACGGTAGGCGATCCGGAAGAATCGCCTCGGATCGGGGATGAATTATTTGTTGACCAAAAGAAAGTCGCAACGATTTCTTCCATGGCTTTTTCCCCAATGCATCAATGTATGTTGATCTTGGCCACGGTGCGAAAGCCCCATCATAAGCCCGGATCTGAGCTCTTGGGCAACGGCTATGTTGCCAAAGTTGTATGACCAACGTGTTTTATGGTACTTGGTTCCGGCGTTGATTTTTAGCGTCAAAAAAATTTCGGCGTAAATCGTCTTCTTGTGTAAATCGGTCGTGACGCGGCGAAGAGGGTTTGATACCCTCCTCGCTCTCTTGATTCGATTTTTGGGCATCACATGACACTGCACCGTCGCCAAGCGTTAAAAGTTCTTGCGGCTAGTTCATTGGGAATTGCGGCTTGCGGCTGCCATTCTGCACCAATTACTGGTCGCAAACAACTAATCATGATGCCCGAAAATCAAGAGATAGCATTGGGGGTGCAAGCGTATCAAGAGACTCTTTCGGCCGAACCAGAGTCGCAGGATCCAAAAATACGTGAGATGGTGGCACGCGTTGGGGAACGCATCGCCGCTGTAGCGGGTCGTGATGATTTCCAATGGGAATTCAAGGCCATTGCGTCGCCTCAACAAAACGCATTTTGTTTGCCTGGCGGAAAAGTCGCTGTCTACGAAGGCATCATTCCGATATGCGAATCGGAAGATGGACTCGCTGTCGTGATGTCGCATGAAGTTGCACATGCATTGGCACGACATGGTGGCGAGCGAATGTCGCACAGTTCAATTGCTCAAAATGTGAAAAACATGACCAGTGCAATCACCCAGCAGAAGGTTCCGGAAAAGCACGAGTTGCTAATGCAGGCCTACGGGCTTGGTTCGCAATATCTTGTCTTAATGCCTTACAATCGAAAACAAGAGTCCGAGGCGGATCATATTGGCTTAATGCTGATGGCTAAGGCTGGTTTTGATCCGCGAGAAGCTCCAAAATTCTGGAATCGATTCAGCCTAGTTAAAGACGGCGATTCAACGCCTGAATTCTTTTCGACCCATCCATCGGATGAACGCCGGTCCAGTGAGTTGCTGGCGTTGATGGATGAAGCGATGGTGGTTTACAACGCCAAGGTGTAACAGCCGATCGATAGATTGGACGCCGCGCTCTGACCGGCACAGGGATGCTTCAGGATCACCGGCAAGGGGCCGTGACTACGCGTGCGTGTTCCAGTCTTGAAACCGACTGCCTGTTTCTTTGTGTATGCCCCTTTTTTCTGCCACGGGTCTGCATCGCTCGAAACGGAAGTTCGGCTACTCAGCCTCAAGGTCTAAATGTTTGGCTTCTGGGATGTTGGCTTGAATTCGCTTTTCGATTGCATCGATTTCAGCGGCCAGTAACTCGACAATATCATCTGCATAACTCTCTGCGAATTTTCTAAAGTCTTGAAAGTCGTTGATTTTTTCAAAGGACGTTTTGAGTTGCGGCTCTAATTTGTGTGCTAGAGCCTCGCCGTCAAATTTTACGTCGGCTTTGATTCGAAAAGTTTTGGTGTCGATAACACGGGTCTTCAAATCGACGACTTCTTCAACCGCTGGGTTCTGCTTGATAATATCCAGGACTTGATCTCGAATCGGTGCCGGTACGCTGACGCCAATCAACAACGTGCTATTCCGATTGATCAACCAGATGGCAATCAGCCCCAGCAAAATACCGATCACAATTGATCCAATTGCATCCCAAACGGGATTCCCGGTAACCAGTGACAAAACAATCGCCGCGAGTGCAATCAAGATACCAATGCAAGCAGCAAAGTCCTCAAGCACAACAGCTGCGGTGGCTGGGTCTGCTTCCTTGCGAAGGTATTTGAAAAATGGTTTCCCTTTTGATTCGTTTAAAACTGTTTTGACCGCAACCCTCAAAACCCAGCCCTCAAGAATGAAGGAAAAAATCAATACACCAACGGCCCACCAAATGTGTTCCAGCTGGTGTGGGTGCATCAGCGAGTGGATACCGTGATAGATCGTCACACCACACCCAAGGAAAAAGATGCCGACCGCTGAAATCAAGGCCCAGACGTACCTTTCCGCAAGGTATCCGTAATCGGCTGTTTGGTCTGGCTCTCGATCCGATCGCACAATCCCAACCATGAGCAGGGTTTGATTAAGAACATCCGCAAAGGTGTGAATCCCTTCAGAGAGCATCGCACCCGATCCGGTTATTGCGAACGCAGCGAACTTCGCCACCATCACGAAAAAATTACCGCCAATCGCCGCCGCGACTGCTGTTTTAGAACCACCGGCTGCCATAAAAAGATCGCTTCCCGCGAAAACAGAATTGAAAATCCAGATTTTAGCGCATTTAAATCCAAATCAAAACCGTAGTACCGTCGACGTGTTGCGTTTGCCTTTCATCGTAGATGTTTCGCAGCGATATATGCGGCGTGTTTCAGACTGGCTCTGCCCCTCAAAAACGTTCATGCCTGCAGTTTTTTCGAGGATTGGTTTCAGGGAATACTCGATTTACCCAATGGACGAAGAGGCACCGGTCAGACAATCATATTGGCGGCAAAAGTAATGGGACTGGACTCATGTCCCATGATCGGTTTTGATGCGGATAAAGTGGCGGAGTTAATTTACTTGCCAAGTGATCACGTGATTGGCTTTATGATTGCGGTCGGCAAAGCTGGGACAACTTTCATTAGATGAGGTACTCGTCAACAACCATTTTGAGTGAATGATCATCCTATGAATGCGAATTAAAGGCATCATTGTAAGGTGAGCCAACAGTAGTCCACAGATTATCAGGTTAACGATTTAACGCACGAGCAATCATGAAATGCAAAAATTCCAAAATGAAATTGCGTTCACACCGTCGGTGAAAGCGATGATCCAAGCCGATACGAGATCGCGATCTTCCTACGCAAAAATGGCGCAGTAAAGCGACTGGTAAACAACGGTTACTCAGGATTTCGCAGGATGAAATGTTGGGGGAATGTAAAGGTGGTGGAAGGAGATCTTGCTATGGAAGACCCGCTGAGTAGTTTTGAATCTTCCGGTCGGGGCGAAAGAGAACGCCTCTTTGAAATTGAGGCCTGGGATGTCAGTTGCTCGCAACACATTCACAAGCAACTTTCCGAGTGTTCCGTTACTCCAGTGATCGATGAACCGCGGAAGCAAATCCAAATATTGGTAGCGGAATTGCAGTTTACAAAGACCGTCTGATGAAATCGAGCGCTGATGGTCTCTTTGCCGATTTGCGACTTTTGATCGGAATACGATAGGGTGTTTGAGCAAGCCATTACCTTGCTGCAGGTAGTTGGGCATTAAATCGTATTGGAGCGACTACCCACCAATGTGGTTCAGCATCTTTTCCCATGACGCCAATTCGTTTTGGGGTGAAAATTGGGGGCGTGCTGTTGTGAGTTGTCTGAGAATTGTTTCCGTGAAACCGGGCTCTGCTTCCAGCTGATTCATTAATTCCAAGAGTTGTTCGGTGTTCGCTATGTCAAAGAGACCGGCATAGTCTTCTCCCAGTAAACCAATCGATGCGTCCATTCGTGACGCCAAAATTGGAATCGAATTTACGACCGCATCGGAGATCACGTTGCTGCCCCCTTCATAATGTGAACTAACAATCGTGGCGTGGCTTTGGCAAAGCAAGTCTTTGGCGGATTGATTCGAAACGGAACCTCTCCATTCATATCGCGGATTGGTTTGTGTTTCCGAGTTGGCAAAGTCGGTCGCATCGTCAGTCATTGCTTCGCCGACTTGAATGATTTTAATTTTGGAATTCCCTCGCAACTGGCGTGACGCGATCGCGGCGCGGAATGGATCTTTTACAGGTCGCATGTGTCCGATCACCGAAAGTATGATTTGATCGGTAGGTTGATGTGACCAAACAGAATGTTTTGTCACGTTATGGGGTGTCGCGGACTGGATGATCGTTGTGCATTTCGATTGAAATCGACGCTCGAGTCTATGGACGCACCGGGGCTCAAGCACGACGATCCGATCCGCGACTTCTAATGAATGCGTCGCAATTCGAAAATTCGATTCGACATCCTCCGTTTGACTGAATGATTGCCGCTGGAGATCACCATGAATGTCAGTTCCGGTCAAGCAAACAATAATTGGAGTGCGGGGGAATGCGGTGCGAAAGTCGTTGATCGCAGTACCGGACTTTCTCGCATGCAATGCGACTAAGCAATCAGTGGGACTTGGATCCAGTAATCCGTCCGTTGAAATTTTTACCGAATGCCCAAGGCGAGTTAGGATACCACTCCAATTTTCCGCTGTAATATTGTTTCCACGAACAGATGCTCGTGGTGCTGGAGTAACGATCTGGATCCGCATACAACTTCTTGGAATCAATTCGAACAATGGGCCTGATCTTTTTCAGTCTACAGGAATCGCGACCAATGGGTTGAATCGTCGAAGCCAAAATCGATTCTTAAATTGGCAAAGAAGGCTGTGGATGCATTTACCGGTAGCGGATCGAAGAAGACGACAGTTAATTATCGGTAAATTATTCACAGCATGTTGATTTACCATTTCCAAACGCTCGCCGTTGAAAGTGCGATTGCCGTTGAAAGTGCGATTGCATAGCGGGCGTACCGATTTGGCCCGTGCCGCTAACCCAAAATTTCCGTGCCGCTAACCCGAAACTTCCGTGCCGCTAACTCGAAACTTCGCATTAATGGGCGTGTTTTCAGCGGATCATGGCGACTTGGGAGGTGGTGTTTTTTCCGGCTGTTCGAGCGATGCGGTTTGCACATTATTCAGTTCGAGTTCACGTGGCTTGCTGAAAACGATCTCTTCATTGTATTCAAACGCTGGTCCATTGCGGTGAAGTGGTATCTTCTTTTTCTTCTTCTTGAAACCAACTCGCGATCCTGCAAACTTAACTCCATCATGGATGGTTCCATATTGAAGCGGGCCGGCGCCCAAAATCCATGTGTCTTTGGCAGTACTGCGTGCGACCAATGTGCCGGACTGCCAAATGGGTTGTTTGCTTTCCCGGTAATAGGCAAAAACACCGATCTTGGCTGCACCGGATTGCGAATCACTCTTCGCCAATGAAATTTCCGGTAAAAGTGGAATCGCTGGCGCACTGGATACGATTGAGGCGGCCGAACTTAAGGCCGAGCTTTGTGGAACGCCAAACGTGATCTCATGTCCATCTGAGCCAAGTGTTCCAACGCGTGGTTCAACAATGATATCTGCTGTGGTTGCAGTATCTTGAAGCAGGCATCCGGCTGCCGTCAATTGCTGCCTCAAACAGCTGGTGACATAAGGCGCATTTACAAATCCGGTGGTCTTGACCGTAAGGATGTATTTTGAGTCGAGATATACGGTTTGCCCAGCAAGTGGGGCGAAGTTGAGTTGGCTGATAACTCGATCGACCGCATCGGAAACTAGAAGCTGTTCGGTTGCGGAGCGGCTATTGGTGCTACCGCAGCCGACGACAAAAAGTATTGGCAGGCAAGCCGCCAACACTACACACTGATGATTCTGTTGTTTTGCTCTCATGGCTTTCTTTATGCGCAGAACGCCGAATTCCGGTTGGGGAGTATAGGAGAACTTGAGATTTTCGCAACAGATCTATCCGTGAGTGCGTTCAATATAAAATAGGCAAGTGAATTAGTTTGAGTTCAAAAATAAAACTTAGCGAAGAAATCTCTCAAAAAACGTTAAGTCATTGTCGTTTAGTGGTTTACGTCAAATTGATCAATCTTGACGAGTTCCTCATGACCTGTATAATCCGATCATCTTGGCAATTTCGGTAATATGACAAGCAGCGGCAACTCTGGCTGTTGAGCAAATTATCGTTCGCAAAAAACCGCTTCTGGTGGTAGTTTGCGGTTGCCACGTAGAATTTACCTACCCATGAGCGCCAACCATTGCTACGGAGAGGATGGTTATGTCGACCAAGACTGTATTTACGACTGGTGAGGCAGCGAAAATCTGCAAAGTCAGCCAGCAGACGATAATCCGCTGTTTTGATAACGGATCTTTAAAAGGGTTCCGTGTTCCTGGTAGCCGGTTTCGACGCATTCCGCGTGAAAAACTCTTTTCCTTCATGAAAGAAAACGGCATTCCCACGGATGCTTTAGAAAGCGGTAAGCGTAAAGCACTTATTGTTGACGACGACCCGGAATTGGTTGAGTTGTTGGTGGAGGCGTTTGAGCGTGATGGACGTTTCGAACTAAAGACCGCAAACAACGGCTTTGAGGCGGGAATGAACGTTCGTGAATTCCGCCCTGACCTGGTTGTTCTCGATGTGATGTTACCGGATATCAATGGTAAAGAAGTTTGCCAGCGGGTCCGCTCCGATCCAAATTTGGACGCGGTCAAGATCATTTGTATTTCCGGAATGGTCGAGCAGGACAAGATCAATGATTTGCGTCTTGCTGGTGCGGATGACTTTATGGGAAAGCCATTTGCTGTTGATTCGCTTCTGGATCGAGCTTGTGAACTATTGGACATTGATAAGATAGCGACCGGAACCTGAATTCTTCCGGTTTAGGGATACCAAGCTTTTACTGTTTTTTAAATTTGATTCTCGTTAGAACTTTGATGAGTTAGCAAACGGGCATAGGCTCGGTTTTGCGATTCGCAATGGACAATGCACCGTGTTCTGCGGTGCTTTTTTTTTCGAAACGATCCTCTTCTCTTCTTTTAAGATTTCGAAACAATGCGATATCTCCCTGCAATTAACTTGGCAGATGGGATTTGGCAAATTGCCCTTCCCGATGTTCATTCTATTGCGCTAATTGAATCCATCTGGAATCCCGACAAGCGAGAACGTGAAAAAGCCATTTCGCGTATTTTGCTGAGTAGTCCGCCGCTGCTGTATTGGGTTTGCGCGCAGTTTGCTGAATCATCAAAATTCGGCAACAAACCGCTATCAGGTTATTCCAGTTTTGAATTGGAAGAACTTTTGTTCGATGTTGTTTCGGCGAACGTGCAGGCTCTGATTCGGGATAATGCAAATCAGCTTTCTTCGATTCAGCGAGTTGAGCTGGTTCTGCTGACGAAGGTTGCCTATTTCTTTTCGATTCTGGATGACCGTTCGGTTAGCGTTTGCCATAAGGTTGTTTCGCGATTGGCCGTGATTGAGGGGTTACTGTTTCCTGGCCTGAGCGATTCACTGACGGAGAGATTCAAATCGATTGTCGACGAAACTGTTGATACCGATTCAGTATTGCGGGATTTTAGTGCCACCGATTTTGAGGCAGCAACCGGAATGGATGTTATTACTGCCGAATGGAATCACAATTTACCGTTCTTTTTGAATGGGCTTGGTGCGATGGATGTTCGACTGAAAAGGATGGACCAGCTCGAGGCTGATTTCGAAGCCGAGGTGGAGAAAGAAAAAATCGCTGCGATGCGGCAACTGGCTTACGGTGCAAGTCACGAGGTCAATAATCCGTTGGCAAACATTTCAACCCGAGCACAGGCGTTGCTTCGCGACGAGACCGATCCAAAACGTCGAGATCGGCTGATGACAATCGATGCGCAAGCGTTCCGCGCGCATGACATGATCAGTAACCTGATGAAGTTCGCTCGGCCTCCGCGTCCGCAATTCTCTCGCGAGCAATTATTTCCATTGGTTGAAAAGGTTTTGCGAAGACTGACCGAATTGGCGAGGATTCAAGAGACTGATATCGAAATTGACGTTGATACGGCGATCTACTTTGACGTCGATAAAATCCAATTGGAAGAAATATTATTCGAGGTTGTCCAGAATGCGATGGAAGCGCTTCGCCGAGGAGGCAAAATCTGCATTCTGGCCAAATCGAATGGTGGCGATTCTCCGCTTACGATTAATGTAAAGGATGATGGTCCTGGCATTTCAAGCGAAGTGCGGCGCCACATATTTGACCCCTTTTTTTCTGGTCGAGAAGCAGGACGGGGGCTTGGATTTGGTTTGTCGAAGACTTGGCGGTTGATGGAGCTTCATGGCGGAACGATTCGAATCAAGGATGTCGATCAGGGCGCGAATGTAGAATTGCAATTTCCGTTGTCGCAAGCTGTTGCGGATGATTCGGGAGTTGAATTAACTGCCTAGTTTGGTTCGCACCAATTGTCTGTCTTCTTTCGGGCGGAAGGATGGCGTCATTTCATTGAGTCAATCGCCACCAGGCAAGGCAGACGTTTGACATGCGATTCAATTCGCTAACCGATTTTGCGTTCGACTTTAAGTCCGGAAAAATCATTGTATGTCAGCAATATCGATCCGAATGAAGCATATCGGTCAAAGATCCTTGACAATAGAGGTGCGTCATTGGGCCAGGGAAAGACAAAAATCAGATCGAAATCGGAGATGTCTTTTGCAAGGTCACGGTACGCATCATCGAAATGAGTCTCCAACGTAATGTCACCGTCGTTTTCTCGATACGCTTGATCAACCAAGTCGTCCGATCCTTCGGGGAGAAAGCTACCCTCAACGAAATCGACATCGAGATCGTATTCATTCGCCAGATCAATCGAGTGTTGCAGGACCTCGGTGTTGATTTCGATTCCGCACGCTTCGAAGCCAAGAAATGATGCAACGGATGCGACGCCGCCGAATCCACTTCCCCATTCGCACATCTCATTTCCGGACAATAGTTGTTGATCCCGAATTGAAATCAAGGCCCGGGCGATCAATTCGTGATCGCACGCCACAAATCCCTTTTCAGCAAAAGGCTTGCCTTCGAGGAAATTATCGATGCGTTGGTTCATGTCCGTGACAAATTCCGCAACTTCTGGCGGTAATCGCATCGATTCGTTGAAGTAAAGGGGGACTTCTTTTAAAACCAAGACCGTGATCCGAATCGAATTCAATAAAAGATTAGGTTAACGAATTCTTTCTCGAATGAAAGTCACATTAGAAACATTCTCATCCAAGGGTGAGGGGTTTGGGACTATTTGTTCCCAAATGCTGACTTTGCGGCCTGGTAGACACAGTGAAGCGGCACGCCATGTTGGTTGGCGGCAAGAGCGCAGCGGTCGTGCTCTGGCGAAAATGATTTTGTTCCATT
>Ga0115566_10004294_pt1 | contig 11366 bp, 6 predicted proteins | sample COGITO_mtgs_1204_3_FD_87173 | JGI IMG/M metagenome (GOLD analysis project Ga0115566, IMG submission 87173) | Pelagic marine microbial communities from North Sea - COGITO_mtgs_120405 | ecosystem: Environmental > Aquatic > Marine > Epipelagic | place: Germany:Helgoland, sampling site Kabeltonne...
GCAGTTCCGGTTCTGTCAGCCGGAATCTTGGCGAGCACCTGATTGCAGCGCTCCAGGCCCAAGAGCCGTTCTAGTGGATTCTGAATGCAGGGAACTATTGGAACGTTTGGCAAGCCCGGGATGCTGTCGAGTTGCAGAGCAGGTGTTGTTGCTGGCGCAGTATTCATGGTGTGCTTCTCCGTGTGTGGCGTTGATGGATCGCTTGAAAGAAGCATTCGTGCCAAGTTGTGCTGAATGGTTCATAAGATGTTGTGGGTTAGGGGGATGTGGCGGATTTGGAGGCGATTTTGCGCAGAGTTGTGTTCCAGGAATGCCCTAGGGTGTACGCCGAGTGTCCATTGGTGCATGGGTTGTAGCCGGAAAGATCCAGGGGTGGGCTGTTGCGAATTCCACTAGGGCACGCATTATTACCGGTTGATTGCAGCTTTTACATGACTTCGCCCTTTGTGGCGAATATTAGAAGGCGAGGTAGGACTGAGGCTATAATCGGGGATATATGCGAAAAGGTTACGAACGAATCGCGGACGAGCACTGCGGCGGCTGCAATCACAGCCATCCGACGGTCCATGTAGGCGTGGCGCTGTGCGGGGCCGTTTTGGTTCTGACTTCTATGATTTCGCAATGGCTGGTGCATGACGACCAGCCCTACGCTTCGATGATCTGTGCGATCGCCGGGGCAGTCATCCTGTCTTATCCACTGCTGAAGACCGCGATCAGCGACATTATGAGCGGCCGCTTCTTAATGAATGAACTGGTCGGGCTTGCGATTCTGGCCGCGTTTGTGCTTGGCAAGTATCAGGAGGCCGGAATTGTGGCCTTTTTTATGTGGACTGCCATCCTGATCGAGGAGCGTACGGCGATTGGCGCAATGCGTTCTGTCGAAGATTTGGTGAAGATGGCCCCTAGTACGGCCCGTCGGCTCGGGGAGGATGGCGCGGAGACCGAGGTTGCCGCGCTGGCACTGAAGATCGGCGATAAAATTCGCGTGCGTCCTGGTGAGAATTTTCCGGTAGATGGCACCCTCGTCAGCGGCGTGTCGGCCGTTAATCAAGCATCGATCACTGGTGAATCGTTGCCGGTCGATAAGAGCCAGGGCGATGAGGTCTTTGCCGGGACCGAGAATCTGACGGGTGCGATCGTGGTGGAAGTCACTCGCCTTGGTGAGGACACGACGTTGGGGAAGGTGCGGGACCTGATTTTGGCCGCAGAGAAGACTCGCACGCCAATCATGCGGATTATTGATCAGTACGTGCGCTATTACACGCCGACCATTCTGATGGTCAGTGCGATCGTCTGGTTTTTCACAGCCGACCTGATGCGCGTGGTTTTGATCCTAGTGATGGCCTGCCCGTGCGCTTTGGTGATCGCGACGCCGTCCGCGGCAGTGGCGGCCATTGCGGCCGCGGCCCGGCTGGGTATTCTGGTCAAGGACGTGGTGCAAATCGAGGCTGCTGCGGGGATCAACGCTCTGGTCTGTGATAAGACGGGGACCTTGACCCACGGCGTGCTGGCGGTGAAGAAGCTGGCACCAGCAGAAGGTGTTGAGTTGTCTGAGTTGCTGTCTGCCGCTGTCACCGCGGAAGCCGCCAGTAATCATCCGGCTGCGATTGCGCTGCGAAATCTTGCGAAGACCGCAAATGTGAGCTGGACGTCGCCCGAGTCTTCAGAAGAAGTGCCGGGCCGAGGCGTGCTTGCCCATACGCCGAACGGAGTCATCCGGGTGGGGCGCGGCACGTGGTTGGAGGAGAATAAGATTACGCTCCCGCGCAAGGAAGAGGAAGCCGAAGAGCAGAGCGGGATGAGCGTGGTCTACGTGGCTAATGGCTCTCGCGTCTTGGGCTGGGTTGGGATGCGTGACACGGTGCGCGAACACGCGGCTGAAGCGATTGAGCAGGCGCGCGAGAACGGTGTGTTGCTTTGCAGCATGGTCACCGGCGACAACCGGACTGTGGCCGAGCAGGTGAGCGCCCGGCTGAAGATGGATGACGTGGTCAGCGAGTGTCTACCGCAGGACAAAGTGGCCTACGTCGAAGAGTTGAAAAAACGCGGGGCTACGGTTGCGGTGATTGGCGATGGCGTCAATGACGCGCCCGCCTTGGCCGCCGGAAATATTGGGATCGCCATGGGGGCTATTGGCAGCGACGTGGCTCTGAACAGTGCCTCGATCGCGCTGATGAGCACGGATTTGCGCCGCATCCCGACGTTAATCGGGCTGTCCCGTAAGACACGGACAACCATTCTACAGAACTTGGTGCTGGGGGTAGCGGTGATCGTGGGGGGCATCGCGATGTTCATTTTTGGTGATGCCCAGCTCAGGCAGCTGGCGGATACACTCGGGATGCGCGACTCTGTGCTGAAGGTTCTAATCGCCGCAGCTTTGCATAACATCGGCAGCTTTATCGTGCTGTTCAACAGCGCCCGACTATTTCGCTTTGGCGAGGAGCTGCTGGTTTCGGAAGAAGCAGAAGGTAGCGGCATCGGTGCGCTGGATGTGGAGGCGGTGCGATGAGTAAGCCCCAACGTCCTGAACTGCTCGCCAGAGGCACTGCTGGGCTGATTACTTTTGCGCTGATTGCGTATGCTCTACTGGCCGGGTTCTGGATCTCCCACCCTGTTGCCTGGGCCGCTGCCGCGGTATTTCAGATCATCTGGCTATTCGCTCTGGCTGGCTGGCGGCACAATTTTTTAGAGCGCGCGATGCGCGACGAGGATAACGACCGTCGGCGGATCAAGCGCGAATACGACCGTGAAGATCTGTTCCACGACCGTGACGACCGCATCGCCGGAGCGTTGTACGAGGGGTATCTAAAGTATGGCGTCCGGATCTTCTGCGTGTTCGTTGGGTTGTTGCTTGGGATCGTCGTCATCTTCTGGCTGCGTGACCTCGGGCCGCACAGCAACGCAGCGACTCAGTCTCCGGTACCCATTGCCGGATTTGCCGGATTTGTGGCGGTGCTGTGTATTCTCGGCGGAAGCTTCATGAATGGCGTCTCGCGTGAGGCTGGCTGTCGCTGGATGCGTCCCATTGCGCAAATGTCATTCCTGGCGGCGTTCTTCAACTTCTTGCTGGCGGCCGCGATGTTGGCTGAGATGCAGGAGAAGCTGGGCTGGAGCAAGGCGGCCGGCATCTTAGCCTTGGCGATCCTGGCGCTTATTGCCATCGAACTGCTAGTGAGTCCGCTGCTGGATTTCTACCGGCCCCGCATTCCTGGTGAAGCGGTGACACCGCTCTACGAGAGCCGGCCGCTGAGTTTCGTGACCCAGCCCGGGAGCATCGCCGAGAATATCGCCGCTGCGCTCGACTATCAGTTTGGCGTGAAGGTCTCAGACACCTGGGTGTATTCCATTGTTGTTCGTGGCTGTGTGCCCCTAGTGGCGCTCTCTCTTGCCATTCTCTATGTGCTGGGCTGTTTTGTTGGGGTAGGCGCGCACGAGATTGGTATTCGGGAGACCTACTCGCTGGGCGGCACCTCAAAGCGGGAGCTGGTCGAATCAGGCCTGCACGTGAAGCTGCCATGGCCATTTCAGGTCATTCGTCGAGTTCCAGCGCACCAGGTACAGACGATTGATGTTGGGTTGGAGAAGAAAGCGAAAGCGAACGAGGGGATGCCCGAAGACGAAGACCCGTATTTGGATACGACCCAAGGCCGGGTGATCACCTGGGATAAGCGCCACGAGGCGTTGGAAGGATACTTTCTGCTTGCGAGTGACGAGGAAGAGGTGGGTGAGGACAGTCGACTGGTGCCGGTGACCGCGCTACAGGTTCATATCCCGATCCATTTCCGAGTGGGCAAGACTGAGGCCGATGTGCTTGCTTACGCGTACAACTATGATGACCCTCGGGTGCCGTTGGCAGGTGTCTGCCAGCGCGAGTTGGTCCGGTTCTTCGCATCGTCGAGCTTTAACGATGTTGTTGGTCGTGGTCGCACAGTCACCGCGACCAAGCTGACGCGGCGGATTTCTGAGGCCGTGGCGGCGGTGAAGCCACCGTTGGGAGTAGAGATCACCTATGTGGCGCTGACGGATCTGCATCCACCGGTTGAAACGGGCGAGTCCTTCCAGCAGGTAGTTGGTGCGCAAGAAGAACTGCTGGCCAAAGTGTTGCGGGCAGAAGGTGATGCCCGCGCGTGGCAGAATGAGGCGAAGGGGCTGAGTGACAGTGTGGCGGCCGATGCGGAGGCATACCGCCAGGAGCGGAAGCTGATTCCGGAGGCGCGGTCGCTGCGGTTTGCCCAGCAGTGTGCAGCGTATGCGAAGGCACCAAGTATTTACACACGACGTCTGATGATGGAGACACTGGCAGAGCGAGACGTGCGCTGCGTGTTTATTGCGACTCGTGCGAAACAGATTCTAGAAGTAAATCTCGAGGAAGATCCAGAGATTGATCTTACTCGGGACCTTAAGCTTAAGTAGAGGATACCATGGCAGACCATACTCATACCGATCCGCAAACGCACCACAGCAGCAAGCCGCTGATTGTTGTCGTGCTGGCTGTGTGCGCGATATTTATCATTTCACTCTTCACCTTCCAAGTGCAGGAGACGGAGCACGCCGTGGTCACGCGCTGGGGAAATCCAGTGCGAGTTGCTGCACCGGGCCTGCATTTCAAGCTACCCACGCCGGTCGAGACTGTATGGCGCAAGGATCGTCGAGTGCGGTGCTTTGACGGCAACATTGGCGAGTTGGAAGAGACCTTCACGAGGGACGGCAAGAATATCGTGATCGGCGTCTACGTCTGCTGGCGGATTCAGAATAGTGAAGAGCAGATCATGAAGTACCTGCGCAGCGTGCAGGAAGTGGACCAGACCCGTGATAGCTTTGCGGTCGCGGAAGAGCTGCTGACGAATGTGCTGCGCAGTACGCGCAGCGGCGTGATCAGCCGTTATGACTTTGGCGATCTGATCAATGTCAATGCCACGAAAGTGAAGATCGACCAGATCGAAGCTGATCTGCTCGCGGGCATGCAAACTCACTCGCTTGACCAGTTCGGGATTGAGATCGTAGATGTCGGGCTCAAGCAAATCGGACTGCCCGAGAAGGTCAGCATCTCGGTGTTTGAGCGGATGAAGGCCGAGCGTGAAGCGACTCGTCAGGAGATTCTCGCCCGTGGCGATGCCGAAGCACAGCGAATTCGTGCCGAAGCAGAGAGCCAACGTCGGATCGTGGTGGCGCAGGCGGAAGCGAGCGCCAAAAAGGTGCGTGGTGCGGCCGACGCAGCAGCTGCCGAGTTCTACGACGTGTTCAATCAGGAGCCTGAGCTTGCCGAGTTTCTGGCCGAGGTCGAAGCACTCAAGAAGTTGAGTCATGGGGCAACTCTGTTCTTTGACCCAGATACCCCGCCGTTCTCTGCACTCAAGCGTTTCCAAGACTCCACGTCAAGGCCCGGCACCAAGCTGCCAGCGGTCCGGAACTAAGCCCGCGCATCATGCCCATCCCCGATATCCAGTTCAATAGCCGCCGCCAGCGTGGCGAAGGCGAAGAAGCTGTTCTTCGCACCGCGAAGTTGGCTCGACGGATTCTTGTGATCTCGATGGTGCTGGTCGCCATTGGCTATGTGGTGTCCAACTACACGGTTCTAGATGCCAACGAGCAGGCCTTTATCTCGCAGTTTGGGGCGGTAAAGGGCGACGCTCTGAAGCCAGGCAAGGGGTACTATGCGCTACCGAAGCCGTTTGCCTCAGTGGTGCGCGTGCGTACGGCCCGCAGCCACACCGTGGTTGCCTCGTTCTGGTACGAGGAGGCGGCCGCCAACCAGCAAGGCCCGCCGCCGGACCCTGAGACTCTACGCACGGCGGCCGACAGCTATCTTTTGACCGGAGATTACAATGTGATTCATGGGCGCTGGAGTGTGAACTTCACGATCGATAACCTGAAGCGCTATCACTACGGGTACGCGGAAGGTCAGGCAGATTTGATGATTCAGAACGCACTGGCCAACGCTGTCGTGAAGGAAGTCGCTGGCACGCCGATCGACAGCGCGATTTACGAAGGCTCAGAGACCTTACGTGGCAACGTAGAGCGGCGCTTCAAGCGCAAGCTGGTCGCCTTGGATGTGGGTATTGACTTGAGCTCGATCAACGTGTACTTCGACCGGCGCGAGGTCCCGCGACAGGTCTTGGATGCCTTTACCCAGGTGATCGAAGCAGAGAACGAGTACTCGAGCCGCCGCAGTGGGGCACACGCCTTCAGCCGCAAGCTCGGGCAACAGGCTCAGGGCGAGGCCTCGCAGATTCTTGCCGAGGCAGAGAGTTATAACCAGCGGGTGCGTGCTGGAGTCGAGGCCGATGCTGATTACTTCGAGAAGATTCTACCGAAGTACCGGACTTCGCGGAACACCTTGCTGGTGACAATGTTTCAGGAGACGTTGCAGCAAATGATCGCACAGGCGCGCGATGTCTACTACACGACCGCCGATCAGGAGATTCGCCTCCAGCTGAATCGTGTGCCAAAGGATGTGGCCCACGATAGCGAGGGCGCTCACGTCAATCGTTGAGCGACACCGACCGCTGGATTTTTCATGTAGACATGGACGCGTTCTACGCGTCTGTCGAGCAGCGGGATTCTGTGCACCTAAGAGGCGAGCCGGTAATCGTCGGGGCACCGCCTGACAAGCGCGGGGTCGTCTGCACGGCGTCCTATGAAGCACGCGAGTTTGGGGTGCATTCGGCAATGCCGTCGCGCACTGCGCATCGGCTCTGCCCCCACGCGCATTTCATGCCCGTTCGGATGCAGCAATATCGGGACGTTTCCCACCAACTGTTTGGCGTATTTCGGGCAGTAACCAGCCAAGTGGAAGGCCTTTCTGTCGACGAGGCGTTTCTCGATGTCACGGACCAGGTGTCGTCAGCAGAAGAAGCAATTACTCTTGCCGAGTCACTGAAGGCACAGATTTGGCATGAGATTGGGTTGACCGCCTCGATTGGGATCGCGCCGAATAAGCTGCTGGCTAAGCTGGCCAGCGACCTGCAAAAGCCGAATGGGCTCACGTTTGTCCCACGAGAACCCGCTGCGATCTCCGCAATGTTGGCCCCGCTTTCCCTGCAACGACTCTGGGGGATTGGGCCCAAGTCCGCCGTACGCCTTGAGCGTTGCGGACTCCGCAAAGTCGCGGATGTGCAGCGTTGCGGTGCCGAGGCGTTGACCGGCTTGCTCGGGCAGGAGGGCGCAGAGCGGCTCTTCGCGCTTAGCCATGGCATCGATCAGCGTCCGGTTTCCCAGGCGTCAGCGGTCAAGTCTATCTCGAACGAGAACACCTTTGGCGAAGACTGTGGCGATTTGGCGACTATCGAGGCCTGTCTGTTGGGCTTGGCGGTTCATGTCGCGGAGCGTGTGAAGGATCGTTCGTATCTCGCTACGACAGTTGTGCTGAAGTTGCGCTGGGCAGACTTTCGTACCATCACGCGCCAAATCACGCTGTCGCCGGGGACAGACCATGAGCGCCCGATTCTTCGTGCGGCATTTCGGCTACTGCGCACTCACTGGGATCAAGCCGCTTTGCGGCTGATCGGGATCGGAGTCACGGTGGTGCCGCCTGCCACTGGCGAGTATCAGCCGGAGTTGTTCGATCTGACCCTGCCATTATCTTCCGAGGATGCGGCCCTGGATGTGGAGATCGTGGGAATGCGCCAAGGGCGGGAGTAGGCGTACTTCGGTTTCCGGTTTTGCTTCCACGGCGAAGTGGAGAAGAGGTATCGGCATGGCTACCGATTTCTACAATATTCTGATTCATCATCGTCTAAAGGGGCTTCTAGCCGGGCAGGCGACCCCGTTTCGGGGGGAGGTGCAGAAGACGCTAGAACGGCTGCAGCTGGGCTACTGGGGGAATGGGACGCGGGTGAAGGCACTTCGCGGAGTCCGCAAACCGGTGTATGAGGCCCGAGTCACCCGGGCAATCCGGATGCTATTTACGGTCGTTCGGATCTCGGATACTGAGCCGCCGTACGCGCTTTCGCCGCATGTTTTAGTCTGGGACATTGTCGGACATGACAATATCAATCGAGCGCGGCGGATGAATATCGTGCCAGAAACTGGTTTTTTGGATTTTGCGGAGTTCGCAACGGCAACCTTGGCAGAGACGCCCGACTGCCCGGAGGCGCTGCTGCCAAACCAGGAGGGTACGCCAGATCTGCTGGAGTACGTAAATGATCCGCTAAATGTGCCTGAGACCGAGGCAATGGTGGAGTCGATTCGTTGGTACGAACTGACGCCGGAGATCGTGGCAGACGAGGCCGAGTGGCAGGCGTTGCTGGATGACCCATCCGTGAATGATTTGGAACTGAAGCTGTCACGGGAGCAGGCGGAGAGCGTGTACCTAGCAGGGCCGGTTTTGCTGCGCGGCACGGCTGGGAGCGGCAAGACCACGGTAAGCGTATACCGGCTGGCGCGGCTGGTTATGGAGCAGCCGCAGAGTCGAATCCTGTATGTAACCTACAGCGAGCCTTTGCTCGAGACTGTGCGCTCGTTGTTTCATGATCTGTTCAGGTCACGGCGGGAGACGCCGCCGCGGGTGCCTGATTTCTACACGTTTCCACAGTTGTATGCGGAGATCGCAGGCGGGGAGCTGCCGTCAGTTCGGCTGGCTGCCTTTGAGGAATGGTATCGGCAGGCATACCGGCTGTCAGATGCGGCATTGGCCTGGGAGGAGATTCGGGGGATTGTGAAGGGCGCGTGTACGGAGCCGGGGCAGGTCGGACTATCGCGTGAGGCGTACGAGAGGCTGGGGCGCAAGCGGGCACCGTTGTTTGTGGCCGAGAGACCGCGGCTGTTCAAGGTGTATGAACGGTATCAGGGCTGGCTGAGAGCGCAGAATCGCAGCGACGACGTGGATGCAGCGCGGGCTGCACTTCGCCAGCTGGCGCCGGCGCATGTGTATGATCACGTGGTCTGCGATGAGGGCCAGGACCTGACCGAAGTAGAGTTGCTGTTGTTGCTGCGCTTGGTGCGGCGCATGGATGGCCTGCTGTTCGCGGCGGATCCGCAGCAGATCGTGAACCCCAGTGGTTTTCGCTGGGCCGAGCTGCGAACGCTGATTCGTAGCCAGGATCGCCATACTGGTGCGCCAGATATTTATTCGCTCACCCGCAACTTCCGGAGTGTGCACAGCATTGTGAGCCTGGCGAACGCGTTGCTGACAATCCAGCGGGAGCGGACCGGGCGCAGCGATGACGACGGCTTACAGTCGACGACGCTACACGGCCCGACGCCGGTGATTGTGCATGGCACGGAGGAGGAGGTCGCGGCAAAGATCAATGACTTTGGCCCGCGCTGCGCAGTAGTGGTGCTGGAATCAGAAGCGCGCGACCGGTTGGCGAAACTTCTGGGCAGCGAACGTGTATTCGATGTGCAAAGTTGTAAGGGGCTGGAGTTTGATGCCTGCGTGTTGTGGAACCCGCTTGGTGGGGACCGTGAGGTTTGGGAGAGATTGCTGGTGTCTGATGAGCCCATGCGTGAGGACCCGGTCGCCCGGCGTGCCATTCATCACACGTATGTGGCAGTTACGCGAGCACGGCGCTATTTGGGAATCTTTGAGAGCACGGCAGAAGCGAGGGCGCTGTGGGAGACGGCGCCGTTTCGTGGTCAGTTGGAGTCTGATAATGCGGCCGCGCTGTCGAAGTTTATGGTCTTTGCCGCATCGCCTGAGGAGTGGGAGAGCGAGGGGGACTACTTCCTGGCTCGGCAGCGTTTCCGCCAGGCTGCGGAGTGCTTTCGGCGGGCCGGAAAGCCGGTCCGTGAACGCGAGTCGCTGGCGGGGCATTACGCCTCGGTTCATGCCTTTGGCAAAGCTGCGGAGCTGTATCTGGAGTTGTCGATGGCGCTCGAGGCTGCCGAGTGCTATGCAGAGGCTGGCAAGCATCTGCAGGCGGCGGAGCTGTTTGCAAACTCCGCAGAATGGGGGCGCGCAGCGCAAGCCTTTGAGCGGCATAGTCGGATGAAAGAGGCGGCGGATTGCTACACGAAGGCGGGACAGGCTGAGGAGTCGACGCGTTGCCGACTGGCATACTTCGAGTCGCGGAAGATGTGGAAGCAGGCGGCAAAGCTCTGTCGGAAGTTGGACCGGATCGAGCAGGCAATCGGCCTTTATCGGCGTGCTGGGATGCGGCGTGAGGCGGACGATCTCAGGCTCTCTCACGGCACCGAGAGTGCTAAGCCGGAGGAGCTGGCCAAGGTGCTGGAGCGTCGTGGAGAGTTACTGCCGGCGGCGGAGTACTACGAGCGTGCGGGGGAGATCGTGCAGGCCGCGCGGTGTCGGGCGGAAGTGGCGACCGGCAAGGGGGATTGGGAGGCAGCCGAGAAGATTTGGGCGGGCGCGGGGCAGGACGATCGCGCGAAACTTTGTCGGGCGCAGGGCTGTCGCAGCAGGCAGGAGTACTACCAGGCGGCCTGTGTGTTCCATGAGCTTCGCCGGACAAAGGAGTCGCAGGAATGCTTGGCGGTGGCGACCTGCAAGCGTGGCGTGGCCATGCGGGAGGGGATGGCGCTTCGCGCCAAGGGCGAGTTTCTGAAGGCTGCGTGGGCGCTGTAGGATGCGGAGTTATACGAGATTGCATGCAACTGCCTAGTCCGGACCTCGCAGTCAGGTGATACACCGGAGGTGAACGAGTTCGTGATTCGGGAAGGGATGCGAGCAGGGAGGGATGAACTCTTAAAGTTGGTCAGCAATGAGTCGGAGTCGCGCACCAAGCTGTTGGCCGCCGCATTTTGCGAAGAGCGCGAGCGGATGCGGGACGCGGCGAAGTTTCATTGTTGGGCAAAGCAATTTGAGGCCGCGGAGCGGTGCCAGCTCGAGATAGGGCCAGAGAAGGAAGTGGCGCGGATTCGCGCGCTGGCCGCGGAGGATGGCCAAAATTGGGAGCTGGCCGCAGAACACTGGCTGGAAGCGAAGCGGATGAATAAGCACCACACCTGTGCGGCGCGGCATTTGGAGGCGCGTGGCGCGTATCTGGAGGCTGCTGAGCACTACGATGCCATGGGCCAGAACCGTAAGGCGCAGGCGTGTCGTGAGCACGCACAGACGACATCGTTTTGACACAGGCGATCGCCTTGCTATGCTTGAGGCCTGCATCACCAACTGGACAGGACCTCGCAATGAACGTTTTCAAATCAATTCTTCTCGGATCGCTCGCTCTCTGGCTGACTAGCTGCGGCAGCGGCGACGGCTTAAAGCAGACCCACGTCACGATCGGAACCGGCGGCCTTACCGGTGTGTATTATCAGGTCGGCAGCCGTGTCTCTGAGCTGGTAAACAAGAAGGAGGCCCTGTACGGGCTGAAGTGCACCTCATCGTCTACAGGAGGCTCGGTGGCAAATATTAATCAGCTGCTCAGCGGCGATATAGACTTCGGAATGGTGCAGTCTGATATCCAGTA
>Ga0115566_10004298_pt1 | contig 11358 bp, 6 predicted proteins | sample COGITO_mtgs_1204_3_FD_87173 | JGI IMG/M metagenome (GOLD analysis project Ga0115566, IMG submission 87173) | Pelagic marine microbial communities from North Sea - COGITO_mtgs_120405 | ecosystem: Environmental > Aquatic > Marine > Epipelagic | place: Germany:Helgoland, sampling site Kabeltonne...
AAATGGCAATTCGATCTTGACCAGTGATCTCATCAAATTCAGCTTTTTCCAAAAACAGTTTTTCTTTTTGGTTAAACCCACCGTTACTGCTGTTTTGGCTGTCTTCAGGCTCATCATCAAGTCTTGCATTAGCCTGGTCTGCCGCCGTTTTTAAATCATCAAACAGTTTCCCTGTGCCATCCCAAACGACAATTTTTCGCTCTTTTGCACCGCCCGTTTTGTTGAGGAACGTCGTAACAAAGAATCCACCGGTCATCAAAATTGGCATCATTAAGATGGAGACCAGAAACGCTTTGGTAGCGACCATGGCTCGGTATTCACGCGCTGCAATAGTAAGAATTTTTTTCATTTTAAAATAACGTGCGATACGTTTAATGTTGGTGTTGAATCAATTGCAGAACCGACAGATGTGACGAATCCTCAAGACTGTGGTGTTGCGTGTTTTCAAAAATCAGGCGGTTGCAGTTGCTAATTCAGCCCTGTTGATTTCAGCCAGATCGGGCTTCGCGATCCGCACAAAAATTTCATGCAACGTGGGACGGATGACCTCGAAGTGATCGACAGCGACCTGCCGAGAAAGCTCCTGAAGCAATGCTTGTTTTTGGTCAACGTTTGACATGACAAACTCATATCCATTTTTCACCTGGATGAGATCTTCAATTCCCCGCAAAGTCGGAAACGACGCGTATGGATCAGATAGAGAAACGCGACAACGATTCGCTGGATAGCTCGCCTGAATTTCCCCCAAGGTTCCATCAAGCACCTTTTTCCCTTGGAAAATCATGAAGATCGTATCGCACATTTGTTGCGCCATATCCATGTCATGCGTCGAAAAAATGACTGTTGTTCCCGATTCTCTCAGATTGAGAACGGCGTCACGAAGCGTTTCCATGTTGACCGGATCAAGTCCGCTAAATGGCTCGTCTAGAATCACTAACTTTGGCTTGGTGACGACGGCGGAAATAAATTGAATTTTTTGTGCCATGCCTTTGGACAGCATTTCGATCTTCTTGTTCGCCCACTCAGTTGCGCCAAGCCTTTCCAGCCACTCGTCAATCGCAGACCTGCAATTGTACATTCCCTTCAGCTTCGCAAAGTAGGTCAGCAGCTCACGGACTTTCATCCGCTTGTACATGCCGCGTTCTTCCGGGAGATAGCCTAGGTCGTCATCCGCAGTCGATCCTACAGTGTTGCCCAAAACGCGAACCACGCCACTTTCGGGTTGAATAATTCGAAGGATCATCCGGAGCGTCGTGGTTTTTCCTGAGCCATTGGGGCCGATAAAACCGTAGATAGCGCCGCTGGGAACCACAAGGTTCAAATCGTCGACGGCCGTCTGTTTACCGAATCGTTTGGTGACGGACGATAACTCAATCGCATTTTCCATATTTCAAAGCTGCTGGTATCAAAGTCAAATTTTAAAAGCGTGGTGACGGGAATGATTCGACGACCGGTCGGTTATCTTGACACAAAAGCACCTTTGCCCGCAAGAATCAAACGAAATATGAGTCCTGGGAGTTTTGGAATCAGCCGCAATCTTCTCTATGTAAGCTCCCACGTCTGGCCCCGCTCGGGAATGATAACCGGTCCGATGTTTTGGGCGTCCAGTTTTTCTTTCAATGCTTCTGCCGCATCTTTCTCGCAATGCACCAGCGCCACCCCTTTGATGTTGCTCTTTGCAGCGGTGGCCTTCGCCCAATCGACGAGCTCCTCCTGATCCGCATGACCACTGCTGCTTTCCAGTTTGTGAATGTCGGCATGGACAATCAGTTCTTCGCCAAAAATCCGAATGTTTTTGTGCCCATCGAGAATCCGCCGCCCCAGCGTGTGAAACGCCTGAAAGCCCGAAAACAAGATTGTGTTTTTCGGATTGCCAATGCTATTTTTCAAATGATGCAAAATCCGGCCAGCTTCGCACATGCCCGATGCGCTAATAATAACTGCCGGACCATCGTAGTTATTGAGTGCCTTCGACATTTCGACTTTTCGAATGTAATGAAGATTACGAAATCCCAACGGATCATTGTCGTCCTCGTTCATCATGTGGTAGATCATTTCTTCGTCGTAACATTCGACATGGGATCGAAAGACATGGGTGGCGTTGACGGCCAATGGACTATCAACAAAAACCTTGATCGGTTCGAGTTCACCCGCCTCCGCCAATTGATCCAGCCAATAGACAATTTGTTGGGTTCGCCCCACTGAAAACGCCGGAATGATTAGCTTTCCACGCTTCTTAAAGGTTTCATTGACAATCTCCTTCAACATTGCCTTCGCATCACCCGTTTTTTCATGGAGGCGATTTCCGTAGGTCGCTTCCATTATGATGTAGTCAGCACCCTCGACCGTTTCTGGGTCCCGCAAAATTGGCATTTCGGGACGACCAATGTCACCACTGAAAACCAATTTTACCTTCTTGCCATTCTCATTCAGATCGATTTCGCTGACGGCGGAGCCTAGCATGTGACCCGCTTCGTGGAATCGGCAATCGACACCCGGCAGAGGCGAGAAGCGTTCGTGATAGTCGATTTCACGAATTCGATTAATTGCCTGGACGGCATCCTGTTGCACATAAAGCGGTTCGAAAAGATTCTTGCCCTGTTTCTTTCGTTTCTTATTCGTGTATTTGGTATCCATTTCCTGGATGTGTGCTGCATCCATCAGCAGGTGCACCGCCAAATCACGCGTTGCGTGTGTTGCGTAAATGGTATTTCGAAATCCGTTTTTACAGAGTGTCGGGATGTTGCCGCTATGATCAATGTGCGCATGAGAAAGAATCATTGCGTCGACATCTTTTGCTTCGATAGGAAACACACGGTTTCGTTCAAACGCCTCTTTTCGTCTGCCTTGATATAAACCACAATCCAGCAGCAACTGTTTGTCGTTGACATGGACCATGTGCATGGACCCCGTAACGGTTTGGGCGGCTCCCCAAAATTGAACGTGCATGATGTAGATTCCTAGATGAGCTGTGGCAAATCACGGTGAACGAAATAGACAGATTGAGAAAAGTCGGTTGCTCCGCACTGATGAAGCAATTGGATTCTCGCTCGCAGGTTAATATGGAACTCAAAGATTAGTTGAAACACCGCAGGTTACCAATACGTTTCGCTGTTTAGGGATTTCGTGAGTCTGACGTTTGGATGAGAAAAAGAAAGCTTGAAATGATGTGGTCGCAAATTGCAAACGACGCCGGACAGTTCAACGATGAGTTATTAATGTTCCGACTGGCATTGTCGGTTGTTGGTATTGGTTTGGCGATCATCGGCTTGGTGTTGTTCTTTTTCAATCCGAAAGATGAAGAGAAAAAATCACCTTATTCGGCTCGATTGACGGCCTTGTTTGCATTCGTTTTGATTGGTCTGGTTACGGTGGTTTATGCTTGGGTCTGGTTCGGAACTTGATCAGAGCGAATCGCCCCCTTAGCGAATGGCCCCCGTAGCGAATCGCCAGCGTCGTGTTAATTGGCGTTTTCTTCATGAATATCGGCGGTTTACTGGCTGGGTTGTTGGGATTCAACTGCCGAAACATTTATCTCATTTGCCTTGCTGGGATTTTGAACAACCTCAAACAACGCCTCCAACTGATTCAACGTTTTCCGATAGGGTTGGGGTACCTCAAGCTGATACACAAGGTAGCTTGAGTCGCGGATGACTTCTTTTGAACAATCACCGTTAGGATAGACCTGACGCAGGTAAATGGGCTTATCAAGTGGAGCTTTCAGTTCGGTCGGTTTGATGTTGTTGAGGCGTATGAATTCGATCCAAAACTCCAAATACCTTTTGCGATTTCGCGCGTGTCGCCGTTCGACGACCACATACCCGGCATCATAAGCTCGCCCGAGATTGATCAATCGTTCTTCAGCGTTGAATGTCGCCAAGCCATATTGAAAGGAATCGAATTTGAAGACGTGTTCAAATCGTTTTCGCCAGTTGACCATTCCAACAGCGTCTTGCGGAACATCTTTCCAAGCAACAACTTCGCTTCGATGCGCATACCATTTAAACGTCGACTGATTACGAGGAGTAATAAATCGTGAGTCAGGCTCTGTTGAAGCCCGAATCCAGCAGCAGACATCGATCCAATCTTTGTAGATTTTTTCATTGATTTCAGGAAATCCGTTTGCGGAGACCAGTGTTAATTGATCGGCTTGGCAACGGCGATCCATCACTTGGGAGTAAGCAATCCATATTGCGTTGGCAACGATCAGTGAAACCAGAATCGACATCACCACGGCTCCGACGTCATACGCTTTTTGGAACAATACTCGCACCACGACCGTCATCGACAGCGCAATTCCAACCGGCACGAAAACATCCGCCATGCGGAACCAATAGTAACGCAGTAGACTTGCTGCTAATTCAAAGTTCTGTGCACTCGCCGTTTGGTAGTCAATTACGATTCCACAAATCGCAATCGCCACCGTTCCGAGGACAAACGCGTTGAGCCGCGTTAACTTTTTCTGATCAAAAAAAAGCAAAGCTGCGACCAGCCAAAAAACAAATGCGGCAACAAAGAAATCAAAACGCTCCGGCTGCGTTTCGCAGATATGGGAAAAGACCAAATGATGTGCGATTCGATCAAATGTGTAGATCTCGTTCGCTTGTTTTACAATCTCGGAGTCTTGGCCGACCGTTAACATTAATGCCGGTACCAGACCGATCAACGAAATTGCAAAGCCGATAAAAAGCGAGATTAACTGAGTTAGCCACCGACCGCGATTTCCGAAACTGAACGTCAAAGCGAACAAACCTGCGATCACCGCCCAGCCGCCAACAATCACATGGAACGCCGCCGCGATGCCGAACAGTATCCAAACGGGGAACCAATTTCGTTTGACGATAAAACTGATACCGGCGAAAACAAATGCGTAGGCGATGCACTTGGCTTCAACGCCGCCGATCAGCCACTCTCCGGCAAAATGGCAATGCTGAATCAATACGATGGCCAGGCCGGCAGATAACAGCGAATAGAATGGTCGCTCGACAATCGAGAAACTTAGCATCCGCCAGCCGATCGCAATCGCCGTCCAGCAAATGACTCTGCCGGCAATCGCAGCGACAGGTAGGCTGAGAAAGCTGGTGAGCCAGCCCAGGGTGAAATAGAAAAGGTAATGTGCATCTGCCGATTGGAGGAACACATCATTGGGGCAAAACGTCGGATCCCAAAAGCTTTTGGCTTTGCAAAGATAATGCGGTTCGTTGGTGCCGGGCGGCTGCGAGGGGCTGAAAAGATAAAAAAGCCCGACCAATAGCAGCACTTCCATTGCAAAAAACGCCCAATGCCGAAAACTTGTTTCGGCGTTTGGATGTTCGGGCTGTGGCAGTTGATTCGACAACGGAGTTCACAATCGAAGGCAAACACGCAATTTTACCTTACGATTAGGCAAAAAATTCTGTCCGTTGAAATTTTTCACACCCGATTTACTTTGCTTAGATCGCTATCGATCCCCTGCTTAGTCTCCAAGTCAATCCGTTTTTGCTAGCGGCGATGAGTGGCACAATGTGCAATAGTCAGTCATTTTAAGCGAGATTGTGTTAGGAGCTCGCACATGCTGACGATTTTGTGGAATGACCGTTCAATCCAGTAACCTCGGATTACGAACGAATCCTCGCGCCGCGGAATGATGCGTAGACGTCGTCAAAAACCAAATGATGCTTGTCTCCCAACGCCTTTAACAAATTAGGTTGTCGATCATTTGACATCGCCAACATCGTAATTCTAATAGGCGTAGTTGGTCGGCCCCGTCATTCGCGAAGAATTGACGGGATTTTCTCAGAACGCATCACGTGCAAAAAATATTGTTTGTGGAGTATCATTCTGCCAACACGATTTGGCGAGCCAATACAAATGAACATCCGCAATCGCAAACTTGGATTTGAGTTATACGAAGACCGAACGCTTTTATCTGCGTCATCTGAGTTAGTGGCAAACATAAATCAAGAGATCATTGGCGCATCGTCAAGTCCCAATGAGTTTGTCGTGATCGACGAATGGATGTATTTTGTTGCGACTGAAGTTTCTAGTGGACGTGAACTCTGGAAAACCGACGGCAGTCCTGAAGGAACTGTCCTCGTGAAGGATATTCGTCCTGGTATTCTGGGAAGTTCCCCGACAGGATTGACGAATTTGGGTGGCACATTGTTCTTCAGTGCGACGGACGGCGATTCCGGTATTGAACTTTGGAAAAGCGATGGTACCGAGATTGGCACAGAACTCGTTAAGGATATCGCCAACGGCGTCTTGGATAGTTCGCCTGCTGACTTCACGGCGATCGATGAGCAAATCGTTTTTACTTCCGACCATCCTTCGTATGGTCGCGAGCTTTGGATAAGCGACGGCACGACGGCGGGAACGCGCCTGTTGAAGGATGTTCAGTTGGGCCCCATTGAAAGTAAGATCACTGAGCTGACAAATATTGACGGGAATTTGTATTTTGTCGCTGATGATGGATTGGTGGGCCGTGAACTTTGGGTGAGTGATGGAACTGGTAGCGGCACTCGAATCATGCACGACTTGTATCCAGGCGAAAAGGGAAGTAATCCGTCGTACCTCATGCACATGAATGGGCAAATTTTATTCCGGGCTTCGGACGATAGGTTCGGTTATGAACTTTGGGTGAGTGATGGATCGCCTGAAGGTACAGCTTCGATTCATTACTTTGATAGCAATTGGACTGGAACGCTGAACAATCCGTTTGCTGTTGTCGATGGAACACTTTTTTTTGTGGCTTACGAAAACGGTACCGGAATAAACCTCTGGAAGACGGATGGAACAGAAGAGGGAACCGAATTGGTTAAGGACATTCGCACGCTTCCCGGAAATAATGAAATTGAAGATATGATTTCCGTAAATGGTCTTCTGTATTTCCAAGCTAACGATGGAATTCACGGTAGTGAATTGTGGAGAAGCGACGGTTCGCCGGAGGGGACAGTATTGGTAAAAGACTTACTCGAAGGCGAGGCCGGCTCAGTTCCTCAAGATTTTGTGGAGTTTAATGGGGAAGTTTATTTTGAAACATTTGGAACAGAAAGTGGCGGCTTGTGGAAAACCGATGGCACCAGTGAGGGGACCATCGCCGTCGCAAACGTCTACCCCTATTCTCATCCAGGTTTTGAATCAAAAATTCTGCCATTTAAAAATCGGCTTTATTTTATGGCAAACGCTTACAAAGAGCCTGGCGACAAATCACTAGGATATGAGCTTTGGGTTAGTGACGGGACCACCGAAGGCACTTACCTCTTGAAAGACATAGATGATCGAGAGGGATCTCCGTTTGTTAGAAATAAAGTGGTCCACAACAACCTCTTGTATTTTTCTGCGGATGACGGAATTCACGGCCACGAAGTTTGGCGGAGCGACGGTACAGAGGAAGGTACAAAGCTATTTTTCGATGTTAACCCGGGCATCAATTGGAGCAATGCTGAAGAATTTCATTCTGTTGGCGATTTATTGTTCTTCGTCGCGGATCACCAGGAATACGGTCAAGAGCTTTGGCGGAGCGATGGAACGATTGAAGGAACTCATTTATTGAAAGACTTAACTGAGGGCGCCGATAACTCGACATTCGACCAATTCAATGTCGTTGGAGATGAGTTGTTTTTCCATTTTGGTGGACATATTTGGAAGAGTGATGGTACTGAAGAGGGAACAATGCAACTGTCGAATGTACCCGCTGCAAAAAGTGGATTTCTGGACGGTAGTACCCTGGCAATTGTGAATGGAGTAGCCTTCTTCGTTGGTTATCATGATGAATTTGGAAGTGAATTGTGGAGAACCGACGGGACAGCTGAAGACACGCGAATGGTCAAGGATATTTACCCAGGTGAAAGAGATTCGCAAACGAATTTTTTGACTGAGTCAAATGGCGTACTTTTCTTTACCGCTTGGGACGGGAGCAACGGGACGGAGCTCTGGAGAAGTGATGGCACCAGTGAGGGAACTGTCATGGTTCGTGATATTAACACAAGCTTTCGTCACAGCACGCCGACCGAATTGACAGATGTCGACGGCACGCTTTTTTTTACGGCACATGATCCTGATCACCGTCGAGAATTGTGGAAGTCGGACGGAACGGAGGAAGGAACTGTACTAGTCAAGGATATCCGACCTGGAACTTCAAAAAGTGAACCACGCAATCTAACAAATGTCGACGGAACATTACTGTTCACAGCCAATGATGGGCAACATGGATATGAATTTTGGAAGAGCGACGGTACCGGTGATGGAACAGTCTTAGTAAAAGACATCTTTCCCGGAGAATCTTGGAGTTGGCCAAGTGAATTTACCATCGTAAATGGAACATTCTTTTTCAAAGCGTCTGATTCGGAGGATCGAATGCAAGTATGGCGAAGTGATGGCACAGAGAAGGGAACCTATTTAGTGGAAATTGCCCATCCTTCGATCAATGCAAACGCGTACGATTTAACTCCATATAATGGACAGCTTTTTTTCTCCATGCATACCGATTTTAAAAAGGGTGAGTTGTTTTCAACTGGGCCTGCCGTTTACGGGAGTTCCGGAGATGATTTGATCACGATTAACATCGGAAATCGCATAAGAGTTTCACTCAACGATCAATCTTACAGCTTTCCATTGGGCGAGTTTACCTATGTCGGGTCTGGAGGCTCAGATACGATTTACGTATACGGGACGGCTGGGGATGAGAAATTGGTGGCTTCGCCAGATTCATTTGAATTCACGGGAAGCGATTTTAGAATCAATGGACTTGAAACGAGCTTTTTGTCGGTAAGGGGGAGAGGAGGCAACGATGAAGCGACACTCTTTGATAGTGAAGGAAACGAACGAGTGGTCGCAAAATTAGGGAATACGTTCGTTCGAGATTTGGCAAAAACCTATACACACCGAGTTTTGGAATTTGGGTTGGTAAACCTCAAATCGCCGAGCGTTCCAGGAAATAATTTCGACTTGGTCAATTTATTTGATTCTCCTGGATCGGATACGTTTGTAAGCGAGGGCTCCCAATCAGAGATAACGGGACCAAGCTACCGAATTACAACAGAGGGATACGACAGAAATGTAGCCCGATCGATATTGGGTGGTGACGACATCGCAGTTCTAAACGGCACTTTGGCAGGAGGTGAAAATTTTACGGCAAGGGTTACGGGTGATCCGAAAAAGAATTTCGGTAGCTTAAGAAGTGCGAACAATGCCGCTGTGAAATTTCGCCATCGAGCGATTGGTTTTAGCCACGTGATTGCTAATAGCATCGGTGGGCACGATAAAGCGTACCTTTTTGGTGGACAGGGTTTTGACTCCTATTTAGGCGCAGCGTCTATCGGGGAAATGGAGGGTCAGGGATATCGATTTACAGCTAATCATTTCAATCGGATCAACGTGAATGCTGGCGGAAACAAAGATGAAGCGGTCTTAATCGATGGGGCAGGAGACGATCGATTGGTGGCCACCCAAAACGTCGCAAAGATGCTCGGGGCGGCCGAGAGTTTTACGCACCGAGCCACCGGGTTTGCGAAGGTGATCGCCAACGCAAGTGAAGGGGGATTTGATGTCTTAGACGTTGCAAGCGATCTCGCCTTCTCGCTTTTCGAAGATGGCGAATGGGAACTAAAAAAGTAACCTAAATGTCAGCTGTCGTTATGTGCTACGAATGAGCTAGTACGACTTCGCTGATACCTGTTGTGTATGAATCAGGAGATTTTCGACGCATCGTTTCTATAAACCTGCTGATCCGAAGGGTTGATTGGCCGTCCTGGTCGGACATTTTTTGGGGCGTTGCCGTGAATTTTTTCACACCTTATCGACTTTTCTTTGTTCGTTGGCAAGTCAAGTTCGTTACTTTTTTCGCAGATCCTTAATCGCCTGTGGCAGGTCCTCATCCACAATACCAAATGCACTTCTTCCGTTGGCATTGATCCGATTTTTGACGTTCTCCATCGTTTCATTCACATCCGGCCCGTGGAATTTTTCACGTAATTCTCTCGTCATCGGTGTGGTCAGTGGCCGTATGATTCGAAACCCAACGCCCACTGCCGGTTCACCCGTAAACCACCAGGGACTCATCGGAAAACAAGGATCCTGATCTTTCCATTCTCCTTCATCGGATGCAAGAATAGACGCGCTCCTGCAGTCGCTGCTCTTCAATTCAAACGAACCACCCCGCACGATTTGATTATCAAGACTCCGCGGCCAGCGAACATCTCTATCCGCAAAGATTGTTTTGTCTTTCCATTTGGAGTACCCGTCTACTTCGTCATAGTCGATAACCCATTCCGCGACATTGCCATGCATGTCATAAAGTCCCCAGCGGTTGGGCTTCTTTTGGCCAACGGAATGTCGCTGTTCTTCAGAGTTGCCATGAAACCAAGCGTAGTCACGCAGGTTCGATGGATCGTCGCCAAAGTGAAATGCAGTTTTAGCCCCAGCGCGACAAGCGTACTCCCATTCAGCACCCGTGGGCAAACGGTAAAAGCGACCGGAAACCAGACTGATCCATTTTGTATACTGCCGTGCCGAGTACTGCGTCATCATCGCGGCAGGTTGGTCCATTTCGTGGCCGTATTGGTAGACAATTTCTGGGTCGTACAAAGATGAAGGGGCCGATATCGCATCTATTTGGTTTTCCTTGTCGACTCGGCGGATTTTTAATCGCTCAAAATCCACAAAGACTTCAGTCAAATCCATGTATTGGTGGAATTCATTCCAAGTCACTTCATACTTGCCCATCCAAAACGGTCGGACTTTGACTTTGATTTGGGGGCCTTCGTTTCCCGATCGACCCGCTTCATTTTTCGGGCTTCCCATCAGATAGGTCCCGCCCGGAATCGGAACCATTTCATAATCAACATCAGTGCCCGGGATTCTGGTTTTGTACGGAACCATGAAGCCGCGATTCGTTTTGACGAATCGCCCCGATGTTGGTTTCGTTTTCACAATACCAAGCGGTTCATCAGCCATTGAGGCGGTGGAAACGCAGATCAAAATGAAAAAAATAAGGGTCGGTAGCAATGAGCAAATCATCTTTTGATTCAGTATTTAAAAGCAATAAAAGGCAAGCAAGCGAGGTGTGAAGAAACCAACCGCAATCGTAGGCGCTTCCAATTAGATTGCGTCGTGGTTCCGAGTTTTAGAGAGCAATCCAACACTATTTGATCAATGGATTATTTTAAACTAGCGGAGCAATGAGAAAGCGGGTTTCAGCGTAGTTACCACAAACAGCGATTTGTCCTGCGAATGTCCTTTTGATCTAATGCGATTTAAGATGGTTTCCGGGCGAAAGGATCTGATTTGAATGTAATCCGTTTCGGAACCTGAATCAAAGAGGATTGTTGAATGGTCAAGAAGATTGTGATGGGCTGTGGAATCGGCTGTCTCGGTATC
>Ga0115566_10004314_pt1 | contig 11341 bp, 6 predicted proteins | sample COGITO_mtgs_1204_3_FD_87173 | JGI IMG/M metagenome (GOLD analysis project Ga0115566, IMG submission 87173) | Pelagic marine microbial communities from North Sea - COGITO_mtgs_120405 | ecosystem: Environmental > Aquatic > Marine > Epipelagic | place: Germany:Helgoland, sampling site Kabeltonne...
CTGAGTGAAAGAGTGCTCCGAAGACACTTCAAGCCGCTCGTGAGGCGCGGTAGACAGTGATATTCCCTCACGATAGGGCAGGATACGCGTGCTGGTAAGCTCGTGAGATCAATCCGTCGTTGAAGTGATCGTATCGCTCGACTTACGGACAGGTGCGACCGAGCCCGATGCCCAGCTCGGGCTCACCACCCAGCTTTTTAAACAAGATCGATCCCGCGCAGTTGTGTTGAGCGAGTCTCCATCGTCACACCCGGTAGACTTCACAATCAGCCAAATATTCTCACATTCCCGTGCTATCACCAGGCCAATGGGACGAGGTGGTCGTTCCCGAAGCGGCGCGGGTGCGTCTCGCGCCGCGCCAGTATCGCTCAGAGACCCCGATAGGCACTTCACCATCGTGACGACAGCGAGCCTTCCTTGGATGACCGGAACCTCCGTCAACCCCCTTCTCCGTGCGGCGTACATGGCAAACAGGGGAGATGAATGCGGGGTGACTCTGCTGGTTCCGTGGTTGGCACCTTGTGATCAGAAGCTGGTGCATCCAAACGCGATGTTCCAAACCCCCGAAGAGCAGCAGCAGTACATCCGAAGTTGGCTTGCAGGACGGGTCGACTTTGACCCTAAGTTTGAGATTCACTTTTATCCAGGACGATACGCAACCGACAAAGGGAGCATCGTCCCGGTGGGTGATATCACCGACTACGTCCCCGACAAGGAAGCGGACGTGGCCGTGCTCGAGGAGCCAGAACATTTGACGTGGTTCCACCACGGCAAACGATGGTCTCACAAGTTTCGACACGTCGTCGGAATCATCCACACCAACTACCTCGAGTACGCGCGCAGAGAGAAAGATGGTGACAAAAAGGAGGTCCTCCTCAGGGGGGTCAACGCCTTCGTCGCTCGCGCGCACTGTCACAAAATCATCAAACTCTCGGATGCCGTGCAGAACTTTGCGAGATCTGTCACTGTGAACGTACACGGCGTATCACCGCACTTCATCGAGGTGGGTCGCAAAATTGCTGCTGCTGCAAAGGATAATACTGAGAATGAGGAGGAAGCTGGCAGTACTTTCGGCAAGGGTAAAGTCGGGTACTTCATCGGAAAGGTTGTCTGGGCTAAAGGCTACCTTGAGCTCCTTGAGCGTGTCAAGGAATACAACGGGACAGCCGCACCAAAAGACAAGCTCGTCATGGACGTGTTTGGGGATGGCGATGACTTCAAGGCAGTCAAGGACTCAGCAGCTCGCCAGCAACTCGCGCTGACATTTCATGGACGAGCGGATCACGCAGGAGACGTTATTCGGGGCTACAAGTTTTTCATCAATCCGTCGTTGTCCGATGTTGTGGCCACAACCACTGCGGAGGCGTTGGCGATGGGAAAGTTTGTGGTTTGTGCTCGGCACCCTTCCAACGAGTTCTTTTCGACCTTCAAAAATTGCCGAACGTATTCCAATCCAGACGAGTTTGCTGAGTGTGTACGTGAGGTCTTGCACAGTGAGCCAGAGCCTATATCGCCCAGTGACCTTCATCGTCTGACCTGGCAGGCGGCCACCGAGCGTTTCCTCGACGCCGCTGAGCCGGATCCTCCCGAACAGAATATTGTGCGTAAGGTGAGGTCATTTTTGGGCGACTTGGTCTCGGCCAAGTTTCATAATATGCTCACCGCATCAGAGGCGGTGAGGTGTTTAGTGGGTGGGGGAGCAGGAACCCTGCTAAGGCCAGGGACGGGTCTTGCAAACTGGCGACCTGACATCTGGTCCGGGGGAGTTATGGATAGAAAATAAGGTTTAATCTACAATACTCTTATTATTGCTACGTCCCTTTTACGAGAATATAACTTTGGTAGGTGCTTCTAGATTAGCGAGCTGTCGCGCGGCAAGTTCTGCGGTGGTTCGGCAAGCTACCCCTGGACTCATCGGCTGAGATTCAGGCGACGGAGTGAACTTGCGCGCTGGTGTCATAAAGCTTCCAAATGCTTTGCCAAACGCATTGCCGAACCGCAGAGGAGTGCACACTCGTCGGCTATTTTCACTCTTTGGGAGGCGTTGATCTAGCGTTCGCGCCCATGAAGCGACAGCAGCATCTGTGAGCTCCAACCGTAAGTCTCTTTCAGGCCCCCGGATAACAAACCCAGACGCATCTGGCATCCAGTCGATGTGTGCCCCCTTTACAGACATCTTACGAAATTCACCAAGTGGGGCCCATTCCAACGTATTTGTGTCGACATTGCAACGCACCATCCTCCGATATATCTTCCCATTTCGCCCGCGTTTGATCATTGCAGCACCTGCAGCTAGCTGTAAACGCGCAGCTGTCTCAACTTGAAACACCGCCGCTGTCGACGCTTTTTGGAGTTCTGTGCCAGTTCTGTGCCAGTTCTCCCGAATGAGTTTCATTTCATTCATCAGAGACTGTCGAGATTCTTCGAGACTCTCAACTTCAGACTCGGCAAGATCTTTAACCAGGGAAGACTCCTTTACCTTCTGTTCGAGCGCACAGATCTGCTCTGTGAATATTTTCTTCTCATCCGCAGATTCCGATAATCGCGCTGTGGATTGCTGCAAAACCTCACGCTCAAGTTTCAGCTCACACTCAAGGGCGTCAGTGACTTTTCTCTGTTCATGAAACTTTTCTGTAGCTGCCACTGCATCATTTTGAGCATGCATGAGGTCTTCTTTCAATTTAGAAGTCTCGACTGTCGCATCTGCGAGTTGCTGCTTGACTGTCGATATATTTTCCTCCAGCTCTGATAGTCTTTGGCGCAGGTCGCTCTCAACTTTGACACGATCTGATTTCTCGAGATCTAAAGCCTCTTGCAATTTACTTTGCGTGACCATGAAACTCGACGTCTCACGGCGCAACAACTCCTGCATTTCGTTTCCCACTGTGGCCCGCTGCTTCTGCTCGCGTAAAATCGTCTCTCGAAGCTCTGTTTCCATCTCCTTTCGCTCAGCTCTTTCTCGCTCGAGCGCGTGACGAAGCTGAGCCTCGACGGCGGCATGTTGCGTTCTCTCCGACTCGAGAGAATCGCGTAGCCTTTGTTCTGCCGACAGATTTTCAGCCGCTTGGCGCGCGATGATTTCTCTTTCGAGTGCCTTGACGGAGATTGCTGCGTTCTGGGCTGCTTCGCGCGCTGCCTCTCGCTCCAGCGCCAGCTCTCGCTCAAGTTCTTCTGCCGCGGCTCTCTGTTTCGCGTGTCTTTCATCCGCGGCAGTGACGTCAATCCGTGCGCGAGCAACTTCGTCGCTAAGGTTATGTGCCTCATTTTTGGCGTCTGAAAGTTTAATGCTTAGCGATGCAATCTCAGCCTCAGCCTCTGCCAGCCTCCTTCGCAAATTTTCTTCGATGTCAGCGCGTTCTGCTCGTTCCCGGGTAATCAGATCACACAGATGGTCCTCTTTCTCCGCACGCTCTGCCTTCTCGCGATCGAGCATCTGTCGTGAGCTCATGACCTCCTCACCCATCTTCTGAAGCGCTGAAGTAGACGCAGCCTCGGCGAGCTCCCGAGTGAGATCCGCCGGGTCAAACTCGACGTTTGCAGAGTGAACCACAGGAACCGTCGCGACTCGCATCGCTCGGGAAGCAAACTCGAGGGAAGTCGCCGTCTCCTGGGAATGTTCCAGCTCCGGCGCGACGCAGACGAGCAGCGCGGTTCTACTTCTTCCCGACAAGGACGACTCGAGTAATTTGGTCAGCATGGAGTCTCGATACGGCACATGACTTCGTTTCTCGGCTAGCGCTTGCATCACGTTGCCAAAGGCCAGCAGGCTCGTGTTAATGTTTGTCGCCTCTGAGAAACGTATTCCCTCGGAGAGCGTCTTCTTGACTCGTTCACTGCCCGCCATGTCAACCACCGTGAGCAAGCCTTGGTGTTGTAAAAGCTCCAAAGTTCGCCTGTATCCGCTGGAGTTGAGTTGAGCCATCGCGGTGGTGGTGTCGGGCCGAGGGACGCGGTTGACCTTGAGCTGGAGCACGCAGTGGGACCTCGAGGAGTGCTTGTTCATCATCGTCTCGGCGTAAACCAGCCCTTTCCTTCCCTGCCGAAAGCAGTTCAGCAGATGCTCGGGCGATTTGCATCTGTGCCACGTGCAGTCCAGCAGCTCCCAGCCTCCACCCGCGGATGACTTTCTCTGACACGCCCTCAAACATCGCTCGGAGTTTCCCGGAGCGCGCTTGAGGTCGTTCGGTTTGAGCAGATCCATGACCGTCTCGTTGTAAATCTGCACCATCGCTATCTCCACGTCGTACACGTGCGTCCAGTCCGCGGCGATACGGGTGAACAAGTCCACCGCGAGCCTCGGCACCAGGCCGGCCTCGCCTCCGTCGCCGAGGTTGAGCAGGGAATGTGTTTTGCCGCTCCCCGTCTGGCCGTACCCGAGGATGGCGCCGTGACATCCGCGGAGGACCGAGTCCAGAACAGGCGCACCGACAGCCTCGTACATATCCTGTTGCGTCGATCGAGGCCCGAGGCATCGATCCATGCCGAAAGTCTTCCGTACGACCGCCGCGTTCGGGTTCAGGACGCGGATGCTCCGAGACGATTTCCCGTCTCGTGGGGACGCGTCCTCGGCGTCGTGCTCGACGCAGCGCGTGGCGACCTCGCGCGAACCCGATGGACTCGCCGGCTTCACGCGCGCGTAGACGAGAACTCGATCGGGGAGTTTCTCGGTGCCATTCGACCCCGATGAGGCCGTCATGCTGTCGAGTGCGCGGAGGCGTTTTGTGACAAAGCGTTTGACTTTTTCGTCCAGGTGGCGAATTGAATTTTCCTGAATTTTCCTGCGGTGGGCAAATACCTGTGCCTGGCAAATACCGAATTGATGAATTGCGCCCTATATGGGTAAAGGCGAGTTTTGGCGTCCAAAATATCTCCAGAATATCTCCAAAATATCAAACGCGATTTCAAGGAGTTATAACTCGAACCACGGACCGAAGGTCATTTTGAGGCTCGAGCGAGCCGGGAAAATTGCGAGAGGCACAGGTGGACCCACAGGTGTTTTGGAGGCTGCCAGTTGGCGACTCGGCGACTCGGTTATTATCCATTTCGAGTTTTTCGCTTCAAAAAAAACGGGATGGGCACCGCCCCGAGGAGCCCCGCACCACTTCGCGAAGCACACCTCGCGTATCCCCGCCTGTCCAAGCAACATGCAGGCTGTCTCCATGCGCGCTCAGGCGCCCACTTTCGTGTCCGGCGTCGCCCCCGCCAAGTTTGGTGAGTTATCCGTCGCGCGTTTCCGATTTCTTTTCGGTATTCCTCCCCAATCGCCGCGCTTCGGACCGTCGGAGTAACGGCGTTGCGCCCCGACGCGACCGCGCTCTTCAAAGATCCATCGACCGAATGGCTGACACGAACTTGTCTGATTCTTTCCATCCCCAGGCTCTCGCCAGGCTGTGCGCGGCAAGGCCGTCGCGTCCCGCCGTGTCGTGCCGAAGGCCGAGGTGAGTGGGGCCGTCCTCTTCTTTCTTCCCTGGCCCAGCACCGCAAACCGGGGAGCCGAGATCCCGGACCCGAGCACCGCGCTGACTGGAATATCCCCCTCCCTACGTCCCCGCTACGCAGATCAAGCGCGTGACCCGTGCCGTCGCCACCAAGGCTGAGATCGCCACCGAGACCGCCACCGAAGTCAGCGACAGCACCGACGTGAGTGCGCGAGCTCGTTCTCCCCCCTTCGTTTTCTGGATCTTGCCCCTCCGTCGATCCCGTCCTCGTGCTCCATCACACGACCGCGAGGCTGACGCTGACATCATCCATCCCTCTCGTATTGTAGAACGTCCTCGGCATCATCCTCGGCGGTGGTGCGGGTACCCGTCTGTACCCCCTCACCAAGACCCGCGCCAAGCCCGCGGTGCCCCTCGGCGCCAACTACAGGCTCATCGACCTGCCCGTGTCCAACTGCATCAACTCCGACATCAACAAGATGTACTGCCTCACGCAGTTCAACTCCGCCTCTCTCAACCGCCACCTTTCCCAGGCGTACAACAACAACGTCGGCTCCTACAACCGCCAGGGCTTCGTCGAGGTGCTCGCCGCGCAGCAGTCCCCCAAGAACAAGGACTGGTTCCAGGGCACCGCGGATGCCGTCCGCCAGTACATCTGGCTCTTCAACGAGTCCAAGTGCGACGAGTACATCATCCTCTCAGGTGACCACCTCTACCGCATGGACTACAAGCCCTTCATCGTCAAGCACCGCCAGACCAAGGCTGACATCACCGTCTCCGCCGTGCCCATGGACGAGGAGCGCGCCGCCGCCTTCGGCCTCATGAAGATTGACGACTCTGGCAAGATCATCGACTTCGCCGAGAAGCCCGAGGGCGATGCCCTCAAGGCGATGCAGGTGGACACCACCATCCTCGGCCTCGACGCCGAGCGCGCCAAGGAGATGCCCTACATCGCGTCCATGGGTATCTACGTCTTCAACGCTAGGGCTATGGAGAAGCTGCTCGTCGAAGAGTTCCCCGAGTGCCACGACTTCGGCGGTGAGATCATCCCCAAGGCGAAGGACCTCGGCATGCACGTCCAGGCCTTCCTCTACGACGGCTACTGGGAGGATATCGGTACCATCAAGGCCTTCTTCGACGCCAACCTCGCGTGCAACGACCCCGAGAAGGCCAAGTTCAGCTTCTACCAGACCGGTGCCCCCATCTACACCCAGTCCCGCTTCCTGCCCCCCAGCAAGCTTCTCGACGCTGAGGTGTCCAAGTGCACCATCGGTGACGGCTGCTTCATCAAGAAGAGCAAGCTCACGAACGCGATGATCGGTCTCCGCACCAACATCCAGGAGGACTGCGTCATCGAGGACGCCATGATCATGGGTGCCGACTACTACGAGGAGACCCACGAGTGCCAGGACCTCCCCGGCTGCACCCCCATCGGTATCGGCGCCGGCACCGTCATCAGGAGGGCCATCGTTGACAAGAACGCCCGCATTGGTATGGACGTCCAGATCATCAACAAGGACAACGTGGATTCGATTAACTGCGAGGCAGATGGCTACATCATCAAGGATGGTATTGTTGTCATCTGCAAGGATGCCGTCATCCCCAACGGCACCATTATCTAAACGATCAAACCCCCACACGATTTATTGTATGACACGATAGTTTGGAGCCATCTCACCGATCCGTGATGATGGTGTAGCACATAGCTGGAAGAATTGTAACGCGCAGAACATTGAAGAAAGCATTGAAAACCTTAACTCGCTAGATCAATCCGGATGACGCCTGGTACGACCGAAGCTCGACGACTAGGACGCTGATGTCGTCCCTGCTTCTGTTTGCACGCGCGAGCTCAACCAGCCCACGACAGGCTGCGTGTATGCCTCTCTTTTCGTCTAATGCCAGACGCACGAGCTCTACTGCCTCTTGATTATCTACGTGATCCCAAAGTCCATCAGTTCCGAGGATGAGAAACTCTGAGCTCTCGGAGACTGGGCCACAGAAAACGCTCGGCTCGGCGGTGATGTAACTCTTCAATTCTCGATCACCGAGAGCGCGACTGACTCCCAATACGCCTTGCACGCGCTCTCGAACGATTTCACCACCCCGACGTTCGACTGCTTCGCGTTCTTTCGCACAATCCGGCCTGTGGTCATGGGTCAACGCCACAGCCTCGCCACCCTGGCAAATAACCGCTCGGCAGTCCCCGACGTTGGCCACCCAAATCCTGCCTTTGCTCAGGTACGCTGTCGTGGCGGTCGCCCCTCCCTGTAGATCTCCCAACGATAGAAACTCTTGATCGGTCGCCAAGAAACCCTCGATCATCGCAGCCTTGACCTGTTCCGTAAACTCGTCAAGGTCCAAACTTGACTCGACGCGATTGATCTCCCTGAGGATGTTGTCGTGCAGATTATCTGCGGCATAGTCCGCAGCCTCCCGACCTCCGTGCCCATCGAACACAGAGAATATCCCCCGAGTCGGATCCCCATCGAGGCCTGGCGCAGCTTGATACGCATCCTCGCATGAGAACCGCCGCTTTCCTCGCTTGGAGCTGAGAGCAAACGTGCGACCCTGGACGACTGTGACCTCCTCGGCTAAGCTTGCGTCCTCGAGCTCTCGTTCGGTTGCGAGTTGCATCTGCATTCCACTAACGTGCGTGCGCATATCTGTGAATTCGTGATGCGGAACGTGATCATGGGAGGGATGAGTTAGTTCAGGGACGAGCGACTCGTTGAAGATGCTGTCACGTCGTCGGATGTTTGACTCACCGTTCGAGATGCTCAAAGCCGGCGGACGCTTCCTTTTCTTGAATACCTTCGGCGAGCTTTTCCCTAGTGTGTTTCTGGAAGCGGGTGATCCGACTGCGACGGTACCTTGACCGCTAACCTCGGCTGGAACCCGAACACTTGGTGAGCAGCCTTCATCGATGACGCTGACGTTCGAAGGACCGTGACACGCCAAGGGTGACCCAGCGTTCCACGCGCTACCGAAGCGCTTCATCGAGCCTCGTCGTTCCATCGCGTTCGTTTGACGTGATCGCCGAGATCACCGTCAGTCTCACCGTCAGAAAGCTGAGAGGAGAGCACCCGAGGCGCCTCTCCGGAAAGAGCACGCGACGAAAAAGTCCACGCTCGCTCGGGCCGTTTTCCGACGATCCGCCAGCGCAGTGGGGAGGAGGCCGCTACTTCAGTCCGTATCGAAACAAGCTCGACGACGCTCGCCCGTGCGATGAACGTAATGCTCGTCGCTAGTTTCCGATATACTTGCAGAAAGTGCCCCGCCCTTGGCTTTCCGACGTGTGTGTGAGGTCCGAGAGTGAAGACGCGCATTTTCTGTTGACCGGGGGAAACCATGGTCAAAACCGAGCGCCTGGGCTGTCCACTGGGGTGTGCACAATCATAAATTGCCTATTTACCTGATAGTGCGTACACGTATTCAGTTAGCTCAAGGTATAATTTATCGAGACTAACCGGTAACTGTTTTGCAAGCTTCCTCTTCACCCGCCCGGCACCACCACGTCATTCAATCCTCGGAGCTCGAGCGATGTCTCTTCGCGTGTTTTCCGCGCCAGCGTCTCAGTCGTCGGGGGTGCGTCACGCCCGCATGGTGCAGTCCCCTCGCATGTGCGCCGGGCTCACATGCGGTAGCATTGGTTCCAGGGCTGCGGGTCGCTCGTCGGGCCGCGCAGCGTTCGTTGCCAAAAAAACGCACGCGCTCAATGCGACCTCCGCGGCGCCTCTCCGCGTGACTTGCATGGCCAACCAGAGGCGCGTGGCGAAGGTGCAGCAGCAGATGCGCAGAGAGATCTCTAACATGATGCAGACTGACAAGGTGAGCCCTCCACATGGCTGGTGCCGGCGTCTATTCAGACAGTGGCATGCGTCGTCCCAAACAAACCCTAAAACCTATGCGCTCGTGCCGCATCGACCCGAGCCTAACCAAACGAAACCATCCCTCTGACTCACAGAAATTACGCGATATGGTGTACCCGGAGGAGCGGATGGGCGTGGATAACGTCATGTCCTGCATGGTGACCGTGGCTGACGTTGAGGTCTCCGGCGACCTCCAGGTGGTGAAGGTGTTTGTTTCCATCCTCGGCGACGAGCGCGGGAAGAAGAACGCCATCAACGGATTGAAGAAGATGGAGGGGTACGTGCGTCGCAACATTGGGAAGAGGGTGTCGCTTCGGCTCACCCCCGACATCAGGTTCGTGTACGATGACTCGTTCGAGCGCGGCCAGAGGGTGTCCTCGCTCCTCGACGAGCTTCGAGTGGAAAGGGAGGTGAGGGAAGCGGGCGGCGGCAGATACACCCAGTCAGAGCTTCTCGCCGTAGAGGACACCATCACCAACCCTTACGGCGATGACGAGGATAGCGATTTGATCGAGGAACTCGATGAGCTCGTCGGGGAAGAGGGCGAAAAGGATGAGGACGACGACGAGGACATTGACATTGAGGCGGTCTGGGACGAACTGCAGAAGAATGCCGACTGAATTTTAGTGTGCTGGGTTGGCCGTCGCGCCGCGATTGTACCGTAGCAAACGAATTCAAATCTTCATTATAGTTACTTGCGTCGCGGCGCGTTCTGTCGGCTCAGCTCACGATCCCCAGCGCGGGCGTGTTTGTCGTAAACTCAAACGGGACAAAAAGGTCCAAAAAGTAACCACATTGATGACGTGCCGTCGTTTCGGAGCTCCGTTTTCTCCCTTTTCCTTTCACCGTCGTCTCCACTGTCGACACGCGCGACCCCAGCCCAACAACCTTGGTAGCTGTCTTTGGGAGGTCAATTCTCAGCACAATGTCTACCGCCATGCCGCAGGCTGCGAGGGCCACGCTCACGCTTCGCCCCCGTGTGACTCAACAGTCTCGCACAATTCGCTCCTCAGGTCGTTACGCTCGCCGTCAGGTCTCGTGCGCGGCGTCGCCGACTGAGGCGATTAAAGACAAGCGAATTCCTGTCACCATTCTTACTGGGTTCTTGGGGTGAGTACGACAAGCGCCCGCGGTGCAATCACTTGGCCATAGCCCCGGCAATGCTCGGAGCCCCCGTCAAAAAAACCCTAGGAAAAACCAAACCAACTACCGGAGAGACGCATCTGACCTCGTTCCGCTTTGCTCCCGTCTGCAGATCCGGCAAGACGACGCTCCTGAACCGTATTCTCGCTGGCGACCACGGAAAGCGCATCGTGGTCATCGAAAACGAGTTTGGCGAGATTGACATCGACAGCGAGCTCGTCGCGTTCCAGGAGAATGGGGAGGAGGACATCATGCTCCTCAACAACGGATGCCTCTGCTGCTCTGTTCGCGGCGACCTGGTGGACATGCTCGGCCGCCTCGTGACCGAGAAGAAGGGCGAGTTCGACCACATCCTGATCGAGACCACCGGTCTTGCGAACCCGGCTCCCATCATCCAGACCTTTTACCTGGAGCCCGACCTGCTGGACACGCTTCGCCTCGACGGCGTCGTCACCCTCGTGGACGCGAAGCACGCCATGATGCACCTCGACGAGGAGAAGCCCGAGGGCGTGGTGAACGAGGCGCTCGAGCAGGTGGCGTTCGCCGACCGTCTTGTCCTGAACAAGACCGACCTCGTTAACCAGTCCGAGCTCCTCAGCATCGAGAACCGCGTGCGCACCATCAACAACCTGGCCAGCCTCCAGCGCGCCGAGAAGGCAAACGTGGACCTCGACTTTGTGCTCGGGGTCGGCGGGTTCGACCTCGACCGCGTCGAGGACGTCATCATCGGCGAAACAAAGGAGGAGGAGGACTCACATTCGCACTCGCACTCACACGGCGAGGCGGAGTGCGCTGATCCGGAGTGCGACGACCCGAGTCACTCACACTCGCACGCCCACTCCCACGGCGCCGCGGCGGAGCCGGAGCCGGAGTGCGAGGTGTGCGGCGAAC
>Ga0115566_10004319_pt1 | contig 11327 bp, 6 predicted proteins | sample COGITO_mtgs_1204_3_FD_87173 | JGI IMG/M metagenome (GOLD analysis project Ga0115566, IMG submission 87173) | Pelagic marine microbial communities from North Sea - COGITO_mtgs_120405 | ecosystem: Environmental > Aquatic > Marine > Epipelagic | place: Germany:Helgoland, sampling site Kabeltonne...
ACTTTGCGTCGCGTGTTTTCACAAAAAAGCGCCAATATTTACCACGCGTCTATTTTCTTCCTTCCTCTTCCGATGGGCGCGACTTGTTTCGCTTGCTCCAATCGTTTCTTTTGGAACTTTTGCTGCCTCTCTCGAAAGATGTGCGGGATATCCTTCCCGGTTCTTTTCATTTCTTCCTTGTATGAGGATAAAACCGCTCGGACGTCGGCGACGCCGAGACGAACTATGGATTCTAGAAACGGCATGAGGTCGAGCAATGCGGTATCGGTCGAACCGTCTTCGTATCTCCAAGGCTGAATCGGAATGACGTTTTCCGGGTTCATCTCCGCCGATTTTGGTTTCGAACTTATGTACAATACTCTCTCCATATCCCTGTTTAACTTGGATAAATCTCTTATGTATTCTCCGTGTTTATATTGCGCCGATTCTCTATATAAACGGTGCGTGACGTACCGTTTTGGGTCCAACCGTTCTAAAATCGGCTCACCGTATGTCAAGAGTTGGTCGGTGAATACAACCATCTCGTAAAATTGCGCCAAGTGCTCTAAAAACGGATCCACTCCCGGTCGCTTAAACACTCGCCACCCTCTCTCTCTGTTCCAATTCGAGTTAATCAAGGTGTCGTCCAAATCCAAAACTAAAGTGTGAGGAATATACATCGCGTCCGGAGGATGGTCCGGCAACAACTTATCGCTAATCGGGTCTAAATAATGGCTCGATTTCTCATCGATAAACTGGCGAAACTCCAGCAAATATTCCGCGAACCGTTGCGCTCCCGGTACCGCGATTTCTTTCTCAAAATCTTTCCCCTTCACTTTCTTCTCCAACTCTTCGGTCGTTTGCACGTAATACGACGCACCGGCTACAGCGGCTACCGCGGTGGCGCACACCAGCGCCACCGCCGAGAGGAAATCAAAAGCTTGACCAATGGGACCTTTCGGTTTCGCATTCGCCGGATTATCCGGGTCTGGGTCTTCTTCTTCTCCTTCTTCTTCTTCTTCGAGAATCGTCGTCGATGACGACGACGACGACGACGACGACGATGGCGACGACGTCATCGTCGTCTTTGCTCTCCGCTTATGATCATGATGATGATGATGCTGATGATGAAATTCTCTCTCTAAAAATGTTCTCGAACAATAATGTTGGCTCGCCGCCGTCGTTGAAGAAGAAGAAAAACTCCGTCGTCGCCGCGCGTTCGAATAATTAGACGAAGACGCGATGGGAGCAGCGGAAGGAGACCCCCCGTCCTCCTCCGCGAAAGCAACCCCGTCGCGCCTCCTCCACCGCGGAGTGTGACGCGCGTTCGTCGTCTTCACCGAAGAAGAAGAAGAATCAGAGCGCAAAAATTCTCCCCCGACGGGGATGGAAGATGAAGAAGAAGAAGAACAAGAATGCATCTGGACGATGGATGCGAGGAGACGCCTCCTCGCGCCTCGTCGCATCATCATCATCATCTCTCTCTCTCTCTTATCCTCTTTCTGTGCGCAAAAGTCTTCCGTGGTATTCGTGCCGTGCAGAAAAGCAAACTTTGAGGCGTTTTGGAGCGTTTCCCGCTCGTTTGGAATGGAGAAAAAAGCAGAGGTTTTAAATTCACTCTCTTTGTCGCCACTTTCTGAGACGCAGAGAGAGAGAGAGAGAGAGCGCGCGCAAACGATCGACGACTTCATACCGGCGACGCTCGTAACGGTCGCGAGAAGGAGGCGCCGTTTTCTGCGTTTCTCTGAGAGAGAGAGAGAGCGAGAGAGAAAGAAAGTGAATTGAACGAAGAACGCTCTCGGGAAAGTGCGCGAGATGGGGAACAACAACAGCACGCAGAACAACACCACCCGAGGAGGAGGAGGAGGAGGAGAGGAGAACGACGACACCTCTTCCCTCGAGGGCGCTTTTTCGCAAGGCGGTGGGTCGAGTCATCACAGCACGTACGAACACGGACCGGTGACGCAAACCGTACCGATCCCGGGCGCGCAAAGTTCGCACCTGAATAACATCACCGGTGGGGGGTTTGGAGGCGGGAGAGGAGGAGGAGGAGGAGGAGAAGCGCTGGAACCGGCGCTGGTGCCAGTCGCCATCACGTGTGCGTCCTGTTTTTCGCCCCGTTCGTCAGAGTGTAGTATGCGACGTTCGTTTTATCGAAGTCGTCGTTTACCTCGTCGTCCTCTTCGTCAGGGGGGAGGAGGTGTTTTTACCCTAGATGTGTCTTTTGTGTTCGCGAGCGGTCGGTACGGACGACGCGCTTCGGCCGATGCGGTTTTTCAAAAGGATGCGTTTACTCTCGTTCTTAATTCTTCTCGTGTTCTTTTTACTCACGCTCTCGCATCTCTCTCTCTCTGTGTGTGTCTACCCTTCGCGCATTTTTAAAACGAACAGGGACGCAAGGCGGTTCGGTCGTGGAAGTGGAAGGCTCCTTCGACGGATGGCAAACGCGGACGCAGCTCCATCGGTCTGGGAATAGAGAGTTTTCGGTGATTAAATCGTTTCCACCTGGGGTGTATCAGTATAAATTTATCGTCGATGGAGAGTGGATGTACGCGCCGGATCAGCCGGCGATGTACGACGAGATGGGGAACGTGAACAACGTGTTGGAGGTGCAAGAGTACGTGCCGGAAATTTTAGATAATTTGGACCATTTCGCGGTACCGAGTAGTCCGAAGGAGAGTTACGACGATTATTTGTTTTACGGGGAGGATTTTAGTAAAGAACCGCCGGCGATGCCGCCGCAGTTGAAGTTGACGTTATTGAATATGCCGCCGATTCCGTACGCGCCGAATTTGTTGCCCAGGCCGCAACACGTGGTGTTGAATCACGCGTACGTAGATCAGAGTAAGGCGAACCAAGGATTGAGCGTGATTGGAACGACGCATAGATATAGAGCAAAGTACGTAACGATAGTGTTAATGAAATCCTCGAACTCTCAAGATTGTTGATGACGAGGGGATTGATTTAGTTTTTGTATTTGAAAGTTTTAGCACACAACACAATTTTTTCCACTAGACGCATTCCGCATTTTTGCATCGTTCCGCGCATTCGTCCGAGAACTCGTACACGAAACCAGACGCATCGTTTGGGCACGTCCAACCTTCGTTCGCGAAGAACGATTCACCTGTTACTTCGTCGATTCGTTCCTTAAAAAACGCGTGCTTCTCAATCCGCGCAACGTCCAAACGGCGATCGGGGGTCCACTGTAAAAGCCTTCGAATTAAACGAAGCGCCCAGGCGTTGGGTAATCCAAGTCGCAGCGGGTCGCGGAGCTTGATTCTTCGCATGATATTTTCTTCGAGACAAGCGCCGGAATACACGCTACCGTTACCGCGGTTATCGATATCTTCCTTATCATCTTCGCTCTGTTCTTCGTTTGATTCGCCAGGACGAGGATACTTCGCGTCGTCTCGAACGCTCGATTCAACGCCACTGTTTACGCCAAAGTTAGCGTAGGACGGCGCAATACACATAGATAGCATTGCTCTAATTCTGTTATATGCCAGTCGTGTTTCCGCGCTCGCGTCGCGCAATGAATCGTCCCGTCGTAATCGCTCTCGCTTGCCGGCATCGCTCGACGTCGCGAAACCGTTGTCGTCCCAAACGCGTGAAGTTCCTAGAGCTAAAACCTCCAAGTATACAATCCCGAGCGACCACGCGTCATACATTTTATACTTCTTAATATCAAACGACGAGAGCGTGTGATGCTCGGGGTGTTGATTTTTCGCGCGAAATAAAGACTCGGGAGGTGCGAAATCAGGCGTTTCTTGATCCGAGTTCGGCCCGAGCGGACCAAACAACGTATCGAAGGATCCCGCATCCACCGCAGATCCAAAGTCGCCTATGCGCACATCGCTAACCGCGACCGTCGAGGAAAAAAGGGCGGAGGAGGACGGAGGAGTTCCGGTATTGCCGTTTTCAAATGCTATGAAAACGTTCGCAGGCTTGATGTCGCGATGCGCCACGTTCGATTGGTGAACTTTCGCAACACCGCGCGCGATTTCGAGCAAAATTTCACGCAAAGCATCTCTTTGGGGGAAAGAAGTAGGCGCCGTGGAAGCGTTTTCATCTCTCGAGCTACCCGAAGTTTCATTCTGGCGTGCATTAAGAATCTCGTTTCTCGTTCTTCTCCCGTTTTCATCGGCAATTTTGCGCTGCTCGATCCACCACTCTGACGGTCGCAACATTCCGCCTTGACCTTCTTCGTACATCAATCGATCCAACGAAGTTCCTTCGTCTCTAAACGCTAACCATAACTCCTTTTCTTCGGAAGATGACGAATCTGACGTTGTCGTTGTCGTTTCGAATGCGCGATGAAAACGAGCGACATTTGGAGTTACGTCACAAAATAAATTTCCAAAGTACATTTCTCGGCTTCCAGATCTCCGCACATCGTCTCCTCTTTCGACAAATATGCGTTTAATGACGAAAGAAGAACTCGCATCATTCTCTTCGAAATCGCTCGAATCGCTCTCCAGACTCTCATCATTTGCGCTCGTGCGACATTGTGGCGTGAGTGTGCCGACGTCGAAAGCTGTCGCTCGCCACACTTCACCAAAATGACCTTTTGCGAATACTCTTTTACGGTTCGAGCGCGTAGTATCTTCGCGTTGCGCAGATGTCGATGTAGGTACGAGCACGACATCCTCTTTCAACTCTCTTTCTTTCTCTTCTTCTTCCACTGGTGCCGTTGAGAAGAATACGGAGGATATGCCGCTCTTCGCGCGAAGCCACCAATTCGAAAGAACTCCATCGGGAGGCGGCGTTTCCACTTTCATCGCGGCTCTTTTTCTGTGCTCGCGCGAGGAAGCTGGCGCAATCATGAGCATTGCAAACGCTTTATCCGCGTCTGTCAATTTGATCATTTGTTTTTGCGCTTCTCCCACACTGTTTCCCTCGGGCAATGCGCCGGATGCCGAAGAAAAATAGCTTCCATCAAAGTCAAAATATTCGCCGTATTCGTATAAATCAGCGTTCCAAGGAATTTCTATGGCCTCTGAATAGGACTGGTATCCTTCGCCTCCCACGATATACTTTTGCACGATGTCTGATCCTACTCTTCCCTCTCTCTTGTCCCGTTCGTTGCCGAGCAAGACACCGTCGTGATAATTCTTTATTGGACCGTTACTCAATGCGACGATTTCGTTCAACCGAAAGGCGTTGGCGATTACCGCACCGGGCTTCGGGTCGATTGAAAAAATGCGGCCGTCGTTCCGGCGCCGATCGGCAACCGTGAGGCGGTTTGCGTCCGCTTCTTCATTTTCGGCGCGTGATGTTTCGATCTTAGCGTACACGATCTCTTCTTGTTCTTCTTCTGAATTTAACGGTATAGGCTCTTCCGCGACATCTGGGAACTTAATGGCTGCTACCGCTACGTTGTCTTTGCTTCCCATCGCGATTGCCATTTCACACGTCAATCGAGCGTTCTTTGCCATATCGATATTTTCTCCAAAACTTCGGATGTCCGCCCACGCTTCTATTGGAAATACCTTTTCATCTGGTTCGAGCTCGACTTCGCCGTCGACTTTCAATTCCACCAGATCGCTGTTGAATATATCATTCTCTGGCGGTTGTTCGTTACTATTGAACGCCTCGTCGTCCTCCGGACTCGTTTCATGCTCCTTTGCCTTCGCGTCTTTGATAGCATTCATCCGATTTGGCACCGGTTTCAATGCAATCGTTGACGTTTCTAAACGAGATCGTCTTCGTTTAATGCGTCTTCTCACGGTGGCCGTGTCCACATCCCCAAATAAAATCTCGCACAGTTCGTTCATGAACTGTCCGCTTTCCCCCTCGTCTTCTGCTTTTTCGATGACGCCGTCCGACACGAGAACGATGCCGCGTATTCTTCTTCTCGCCCGACTCTTTCTCTTTGGAATCGGCGAGGACGATGGAGAAGAAGAAACAGACAACGAATCCTTCTCTCCATTTCCGCTACTACCTTCTCGTCTCCTTTTTCTAATTTCTTCCGCGCGTTCGCGAGGATTACTCGCGTATTCTAAACCCCTACCGCTACCGCTACTACTCTCTTCCTTTTCCCCCTCCTCATCCCACCTCTCCGCGAATTCCTCAAAACGCACCGTCCTTGTTTCCGCTTTTGCTCCGCCAACCCCTCGGCTTTCAAAATCCCCCAACGCCCGGGTGACCAAAATCCCCTCCGCTCGGTCCCCGGTCACGACGCCGCCCATCTTCCTTACCCTTTCCGCTTCCTCCAAACTCGCTTTCACCGTGTGATCCCTCGTGATTACCTTTGCCTCGTTTCGAGTGCTTTCACACGCGTACGCTCTCGAATCTCCAACCCACGCGAACGAGGCGCGTGATAAATCGGGAGAAATCAGAGCGACCAACGCCGTCGATCCGCCAACGCGCAAACCATCCCCCGCCGAAGCGTCTGGGTTGGCGCCATCCGTCATCTTCCTCTCGATGGTCTCGTGAACGTCTCGCAACGCCATCTCCAACGCCCGTCGTTCCCTTCTTTCTTCCATCTCCACGTTATCATCATCGTCGCCCGTCGTGCTCATCTCACCCTTCGCAGAATAGTCCTCGTCCTTCATAAACCGTCCTTCCTCTTTCTCGAAAAGTCTCCCCTCCACGCTCTCCGCGACGAGTTTCCTCGCCTGCGAGCTCACGAAGCGTCCGTCGTGTCCATCAAACACCGCCGCGACCAAAAACTGCTTTTTACCAACCCCCATTCTTTCTCCTCCCTCTTCTTCGAGTTCCCTCGGTGCTTCTATTGTAGCGCACAGCGTTTCGTCCTCGTTGGACGCGCGTCGACCTTTCGCGTTCGCGTGGAAACATCTCGGGACTTCTTCATCTTCTTCTTCTTCTTCTTTGTTGTTGTTGGTGTTGTTAGGGGATGCGATGCCGTTGACAACAACAACAACACAACACAAACACAGAATGAAAACACGCCACCACGCGAGATGACGCGACGACCGCATGGTCGCTTCTTCGCAGCAACACTCGCGCGGCCTCTTTTTCGTCCTTTTTGCGGAGGAGAGCTTTTACGCGTGCCGTGTGTTTGCGCGTTTGCGAGTTTCTTTTTTATAGGGGAAATTCAAAGAGATACGAATGCCTCATTTTTCTAAGCGCAACGAACACTCGCGACGAGAGAGAGAGACGTAATAAGAAAACGAGAGATACACAGATGGTGCGACAAAAGAATCCGCACCCGAAACGCGCGGAAAACGCGAGGACGGTGGTGGTCGCGAGCGACAGAGAGGAGCGAGAAGCGCGAGAGTTTCGAGAAGAAGAAGAAGAAGAACGAGTGTTGTGTTTGAGAATACCTGATTATGATTATGATGATGAGATGGACGAACAGATACGAGAAGAAGAGATGACTGTTAGGAAAGGATGGAAGAGAAAGAGAACGCAACAACATGAATGCGATGTTTGCGAGAAGGTGTTTCAATATCCATCCAAGTTGGCCAGACACATGCGTATTCACACGAACGAGAGACCGTACGAGTGTGATGTGTGCGATAAAGCTTTTAGTGATTCTGGTCATTTGAAAACCCACATGCGTATTCACACGAACGAGAAACCGTACGAGTGTGATGTTTGCGAGAAGCGTTTTCGTTATTCTAATGTTTTACAAAGGCACATGCGTATTCACACGAACGAGAAGCCGTACGAATGTGATGTGTGCGATAAAGCTTTTCATACATCTGGTAATTTGACAAGACACAAGCGTATTCACACGAAAGAGAAACCGTATGAATGCGATGTGTGCGAGAAGCGATTTAGTCAATCTAATACTTTGCAAAGGCACATGCGTAATGTTCATTAGCTCTTTTCTAGCCTTTTAGTGTTAGTTATACTACAGTCAAATGTGTTCTAAGAGTAAAAACAACAGAAAAATTCCCCCCGCTTCTTCGCCCGCATACACAAAAGCAAAAACTTCCGCGACGACGACGACGACGACGAGCAGATGCCGTCGTCTCGCGCCCTGTTCGAATCCGGCGTCCTCCTCTGTTTCCTTCTCGCGTTCATCTCGCTCGTTTCCGAGGGCCAGTTTGCCGCGTTGTACGGTAAGAATGGCCTCGTCCCTTTGAAACAGTTAAACGACGAGGGGCTGTTATTCTCATCGATATCGTCTTCAGATAATGTTGATTCAGCAGCAGCGCAGGGAAGAAGTTTCGCGGCGCTTTATCGCAAGACGTTCGATTTGATGCGAAAGACAAACTATAACGTCGTCTGGTTGGCTGCTTCGTTGCGGTTTCACTCGTACGAGAAATTCATGCAATGCGTTTTGTATCTAGGGGTCACGGTGACATTTTATTGGTTGATGGTGGATGGACGAGGAAGAGGAGGAAGAGGAGGCGGCGGGAGAAGAAAATGGTACCATTTCGCGTTCTTGGTTTGGACGTACGGGTCGATGGTGGATATTGGAGACGCGTTTCTCTCTTTTCAGTGGGATGTTTTACTCTTGGAGTGCGGGATCGCATGCGCGGTTGGCGCGGTGTTATTTCCACCGAGGAAGAGGACGAGTTCGGTCGAGGAGGAGAACGAGGACGCGCAATATGCGTGGATCCCGCGAGCGATTCTGTACAAATTGATGCTGATGAGCGGCTGCGTGAAAATTCAATCGAAGTGCAAAACGTGGTTAAAATTGACCGCGTTGGAGTATCACTTCGCGACGCAGCCGTTGCCGACTGGGTTGTCTCGATTGATTGCCAACGGGGTGAGTCCGAGGTACAAGAAGATTGGCGTGGCGTTGACGTACGTCGCGGAAGGACCGATGGCGTTTCTGATCATCGCGCCGACAAAAATGGCGAGAAGAGCAGCGTGTTTAGGGCAGATTTTGTTTCAGGTTGGCATTATATTGAGTGGGAACTACGCGTATTTCAATCTTTTGACGATCGTGTTATCGATGGCGAGCTTCGCCGGCGGCGAGAGGAAGGTGGTGAAGACGGTCGACGAGAAAGAAGAAGATAAAGGTAATGATGGAGAAGCCGCTCGCACGCTCGAAAAGAACAAAGCAAAAGCCTTGCCCGTGTTGCAACACTCGATGGCTATGATTGCGACGCATCTCTCGCTTCTGTTTTTCATTATATGCACGGTGAACATGTTTGCACCGGGTAAAGATGGCGTGAAACTTCGCGCGTCCTCGAAGAATGTGAATAAACGCTTGACAAAGTTCCTCGACGTCGCAGTTCCTGTATCGAGAACGTATTTGATTTTAATTGCCGTACCTTTGACGTATGCATATCGCGGATTTCTGGCGAAAGCAACGAAGAAGGAAAAAGAAAATAACGAAGAGAGTTTTAAGATTTTCACGTTGCGGAGATGTCGCGACGTTTTGTTGATGGCGTACTTGCTCGTCGTAACGGCGCCGATGCGAGAGATTGCGCCGAACAAACAAATTGCAAAGGCGCATCCTTTGCTCCGGGCCAACGCTGAGTTTCTCGATACGGCGACGAGCTCGATACAGCGACACATGCCAACGCCTCTGAGACGCATTTCTTCCGGATATGGATTGTTTCGCTCGATGACCGGGGTCGGCGAAGACGGAAAAGTTGCGCGCCGCGAAATTATTTTCGAGATTGCGCCCGACGCCGACAAAGTCGAGGATGTGGAATGGACCGAACTCACGTTTAAGTATAAGCCGGGCAACGTGAAAAAACGTCCGTCATTTGTAGCGCCTCATCAACCGAGATTGGATTGGCAAATGTGGTTTGCAGCTTTAAGAGGCGACGGCGTCTTTCAAGATGCCCGTTACCGGTGGTTTTCAATGTTTATCATTCGCATATTACAAAAGTCGCCAGAGGTTTGGAAAATATTAGACCCGTCCATGCAAAAGCACATGAATGCGACGACCTATCTGAGAATATCGATGTTTGAGTACGATTTCGCGCCGAAAAAAGAAGAAGGCGATGATGTTTACGTGCGGAAGAATCTCGGCGAGCTACTGCCGCCAACGCATCTCGGTTCCCCTGAAATTGAGGGACTCCTAAACATGGCTGGACCGATAGATTACGAAAAAGAGACGCCCGCGTTATTAGAAATTCCAGATGTGGATGCCGTCACGTTTGTTGTGAGCGTTATGGCTGTCATATTTGCTTCGCACGTTTTTTACAACTCTAGGAGAAAGAGAAATAGAAGAAGAAAACTAAAGGTGAGTTAAACTTTATATAGATAAGAAAATAAAATAGAGGGTTGTTGAAATCAAATATGCGAGACAGTAAAAGTAGAACAAAGGTTGTCGTGATTCAACCTCCGCTCGTCGCAAGTCGTCGCTGAAACCAGTTTTATGTTGGCTAAATTTTGAGGGATATCGAGCATTCTTTGAGCGCCTCGGATCCTAGATACATCAGCCGAAAAAGAAAAAAAACAAGAGAAGGAAAACATTTTAACTCGCTCGTACCTTAGTGAGTTTACTTCATCCCTCTCGGGGAATCTCCTCCGATGCTCATTTTTGCCGGCGAAGTCATCATCACCATCCCTCCGGGCGACCGCGGTACCTTTGGAGAATCACTCCCTCCTCCACCGCCACCGCCAGATTCATTCTCTCCGCTAAATTCTACATGTTTCTTTGCTAATATCTCTCGAATCATCTCGTCGCTCTCGTCGCACAACTGCGTCGCCAACCTCGGATCTCTCGAAGGTAACGAACTCCTCGTCGGCTTACACTCGCTATAATATACCCCTGGAGGTAACCCACTATTCGTCAAACACAACAAAACCGTCGCCGAAGCTACTTCTACGCTGACCTTTGTAAACGGCGCCACCAACGAGTGTACGATAGATCCTCCGAAATATTCCCCAAACTGTTTCGACAACTCCTCGCCAAACTGCCCTGGATTCACCGCAAACGCTCTCACGCCATTCACCGTTTCCGAAATTCTCCACGCGTGTAAAATTGGACACAATTTCGATTGTCCGTAACTGTTAATCGCTGAATACCCATACGAGCTATTTAAATTCTCAAAATCAATCCCTCGACTCGGTTTCGTCGTCCCTCTTCGCACTCGATACGACCAATGGTGCGCGTTGCTCGACACCAACACCACCTTCCCGTCGTTTCCGGCAACCGCCGCGGTCCTCGTCAACTCGTCGCTCAAAAACGACACCATGGCGTAGTGACTCAGATGGTTAATCGCGAAGTGCGTCTCCACCCCGTCCGGTTTCGTCAACGCAAACGGTTGCACGACCACCCCCGCTAAGCACAAAATCCCATGCAAAGGCAACGCTAACTTTTGAAACTCTCGGCAAAAAGACTTCACCGAGTGCACCGAACTCAAATCGCACTTCAATATCGTCACTTCTTTCATCGTTACCTTCTTCTTCTTCTTCTTCTTCTTTGGCTTCTCCTCGTCCGCCTCTTTCTCTTCGTCCTTTTCTTCTTC
>Ga0115566_10004320_pt1 | contig 11324 bp, 6 predicted proteins | sample COGITO_mtgs_1204_3_FD_87173 | JGI IMG/M metagenome (GOLD analysis project Ga0115566, IMG submission 87173) | Pelagic marine microbial communities from North Sea - COGITO_mtgs_120405 | ecosystem: Environmental > Aquatic > Marine > Epipelagic | place: Germany:Helgoland, sampling site Kabeltonne...
AAGGGCTTTTTTAAAGAGTAAATCTTATGAATGATGTTACTTAATGATACTGTAGCTGAGTTTAACGATCTGATCGGTGAACATACTCGTTCCACCTTGGCCACTAGCACCAGCGCCACCTCTGCCTCCACCAGCGCCGCCTCTTCCACCGCCACCGCCAGCACCACCTCGTCCACCACCACCACCTGCGCCACCACGGCCACCACGGCCACCACCACCTCCGGCACCAACACTTCCGCCTGCACCTTGTGGCATATCAATTCCATTGACTTTGATGTTAATGTCTAAATCAGTAGCTGTTATTTTATCCCAATCCATGCTAGCACCATATAATTCCGATAGAGGGATTCTCAATTCGTAGTTTAAAACAGGTTTATCAGTATTATCATCAAAGGCCAAACCTGTTTGAATACCGTCAAGGTCTGCAATCAGCATTTGTCCATTAGAAACGGAGAAACCTTTTAGTTTTGCTTGGTTCTTTGTGGCTATCATACCGTTCATTCTTTCTTTCAATTGTGCTGCTCGATCGGCTCCTTGCTCACCTTGTGTACGTTGTCTTTGGCCACCTCTTTGTGCAGTCGCTTGGCCTTTTGCAGCCTCCATTGGAAATTCAAGCTTTGCATTCACCTTCGGCTTTAACTTGGCTTTGAATGTAATTTCCATTCCAGCTTGAAGCATTTTTCCAATGCTGGCTTGGTCGTCTGCCTGGAACATGAGGTATAGATACTCAGCATCATTTCGTACAGCTGTTGTCAAGTTGGTTGTTTTATCAACCGTGAATAGATCTTTTGACCAATCAGATGATAAGCCATCGATTGTCATTTCTTGTGCTTTTAGGCCGCTTAGGGCTGCGCATAATATGACGACTGTAAGTAGTTTTTTCATAGGGTTTACATTTAATCATCCTTAGACAAATTGATCGCTTAATGGTTTAAAGGCTTGTTGAGTAAAATCAATTTTTATTTAACCAGGAGGAGCACGGGTAATATGGGCTAATGTGAGTATTCAGTCACTTTATATTATCTTCGCTAGCAATGAGGACTCTAAAATATTTTGGCTGTATTACGCTAGCTCTCGCATTGACTTACTGTTCAACCAAGGAACAACCACTCTTTGTGCTTTCTTCTAATCAAGAAATGGTAGACCTATTGGCAGTCAGTCATAAAATTAGTAATCCAATGATTGCTGAGGTGTACTACAACAGTGAGAAGGCCGCCATTTACGATTCTTTAAGAAAACTTAGAGGTATTTCGTTTTCAGATAACGCCATTTACAGCTATTGGCACTTTCGAGAGACCCTTTATGCAGGCAATACAGAAGATGCTATTCTAAAGACTGAGGCCTACCTCAAACAACTAGCCAGCTACAGTCAAAAACTAGATCGGCAATACTTATCACTTTTTGATCGCCTATTGGCTATTGCGTATATCAGGCTTGGCGAGCAGGAAAACTGTCTCTTAAATCATACATCGTCTTCGTGTATTTTACCTATTGCTGAGCTTGGTATCCACCAAAAGGCTAGGGGTTCTGAAGCTGCAATAGATATCATAGAAAAGCTGCTTATAGAAACTCCAGATGACCTTGAGCTGACTTGGCTACTTAATATTTGTTACCAGACTTTAGGGCGCTATCCACAAGATGTACCAAAGAAATTTCTAATTCCAGTAAAGGCTTTTACAGGGGCTAATCAGGGAATCCCAAAGTTTGAAGACATAGCCCCAATGCTTAACGTTGCCACTCAGGGCAATGCAGGCGGTTCGATTACGGAAGATTTTAATAACGATGGGTATTTGGATATTGTCGTGACTTCTAGTGGTCTGAAGGCTGGTGATCAGATGCGGTATTATGAGAATAATGGTAATGGAGGTTATACTGATAAGACCAGTGCTGCTGGCCTCGATGGATTTATTGGTGGTTTAAACTGCATGCAGACTGACTTCAATAATGACGGGTACGCGGATATTTTCGTATTACGTGGTGGTTGGTTAGCACAGTCTGGACAACACCCAAATTCACTGCTTCAAAATAATGGAGACGGAACATTTACTGATGTGACCAAGGCATCAGGTTTACTCTCTTTTAAACCAACGCAAACTGCCGTTTGGGCTGATTTTAACAATGATGGCTGGCTGGACTTGTTTGTAGGAAACGAAACCTCTGCTGCACAGGATGTCTTCAATCAGAATAATCAAGGAAAGATTTATAGCTCAGAATTCTTCGTGAACCAAAAGGATGGCACTTTTAAAGATATGGCCAAATCGACCGGTCTTTTCTTCACAAAATTCATAAAAGGAGTAGTTTCGATAGACGCTAATGGCGATGGGAATATGGATCTGTATCTCTCGATTATGGGTGAAAAAAATAAGCTGTTGATCAATCAGGGGAACCTAAAATTTGTAGACAAGGCCAATGATTTCAAAGTTACCGAGCCAACAGTCAGCTTTCCAGTTGCCTCCTTTGACTATAACAATGATGGGTTGACCGACCTTTTTGTTTGTAGTTACAGTTCTAGTGATAATACGCAAGCCTATGAAACAGCCTTTGAGTTGAAGGGTAATGCTCCAGTTGCCGCTCTGCCAAAACTCTATCGCAATAATGGTGACGGTACTTTTACAGATGCTACCGAAGAGGCTGGAATGAATCATACCATTTACGGAATGGGTTTCAACTACGGTGATTTGGATAATGATGGTTATATAGACCTCTATTTTGGTACTGGAGACCCAGGTTTTGAGAGTATCGTTCCGAACAGGATGTTTAGAAATGTAGAGGGTAAGTATTTTGAAGAAGTAAGCTTCGATGGCGGTTTTTCAAACATTCAAAAAGGGCATGGTATCAGCTGGGCAGACTTAGATAACGATGGTGATCAGGACATATATCTGACAATGGGTGGAGCTCATGAAGGAGATATTTATCAAAATCAATTGCTAGTCAATCCAATGACAGGAAATAACTGGATCAATATTGAACTCGTGGGAAGTGAATCTAATAAGAAAGCAATTGGTGCAGAGGTGTTTCTAGTAACCTCTACTGGTCAAAAGATTCACAGAGTAGTATCGAGTGGAGCAAGTTTTGGTGGAAATAGCCTAGCCTTAGAAATAGGTCTTGGCAAAGCGGAAAGTATAGAAAGTATTTTGGTTAAATGGCCAGCGACTGAAACGATTCAGAAATTCGAAAAAGTAGGGGTCAACCAACACATCAGAATTGTTGAGTTCTCAGGAGAGATTGAAAAAAAGGCGGTTGAGCTTGTGGACTTTAAAATGTCAGCTGATCATTCAGAGCATTAGTTTCTTTTGATGCTAGCGCTGACCACTGGTCTTGGCATCTCGCTGAGACCGAACTGCAAAGTTCTTTCAACGTGAAAATCTCTATCAGTCTTTCGCGATCCTTGCGCTGATCAGCTTATCTAGCAAAGGAAATTCACGATCGAGATAAGCATTGCCTTCTTCGACAATTTTGCTTTGGTCACCTCTTCGAACGCCACCGCCAGCAGTTTCTCCATAGCCCGAATAGATTTGGTCTACAACCTCCATTCCTTTTGATATGCTACCTAGTGGTGCAAAACCACCAGCATCAAGCCGCGCGTTATCCACCATATTGATATAGAGTTGAGTAGTGCGTGTGTTGGGTTCGGTAAATGCAAAAGCAATTGTTCCGCGTACATTGCTGATTTTGTTAGGGTCATCCTTAATGGGCTGATTCATCCAGATTTGGGAATACTTAGGTTCTCCAGCAAGCCCAAACTGTGTGATAAAGCCAGGGGCTACTCTGTGAAATCGAGCATCATTATAATAACCGAGTCTTACAAGATTATAGAATCTATCAGCACCAATAGGTGCATTTGAACGATCTACTGATATCTCAAAATCACCTTTAGTAGTTTCTACCCTAACCACATAGCTTTCAGGAGCTATGACTGACCATTCTTTTGAAGCGGGATCTAATAAAGGGTCCTTAGGTGAAGTACAGGCTGTAAAAGCAAGACACAATACAGCTATAAATTGTAATGTAAACCTGCTCATACTATGCATAAAAATTATTTGAATGCCTCAAATATGGGTTGGCCAGTTGCTCCGTTTGGAAGACGAATTTGCAAAAGCATACTCAGTGTCGGGGCAATATCAGTAATATGAATTTTTCTAACCGAAGTGCCTTTTTTCACGCCCCAACCATAAAAGATGATCGGTACATGCGTATCGTAAGTCCAAGCATTGCCATGCCCCGTTCCTTTAGCTCTGCCCGACTGCCAAGCGGGATCAAGAATTAGTTTAACGTCACCTGACTCTTTGGTATGGTAGGCACTTTGCACTAAACTTCTCATCAGGTCACCATAGCTATTACGCACTAAGTCAGTTCCTGTTAAGGCCAAATACACGCCTTCAAACTTCATGGCTTCTTGCGCCACGAAAAGTTGCATTTCGTATAAGTTGACTTTCTTTTCCTTAATCAAGTCATGGTTTAAGAATAGGTCATAACCTCTACCAACTTCAAACCATTCAGCTTCTCCATACTTTTCGTTAACGGCCTTTTCGAGCGCTTTCCCCATTTCTCCACTGTTGAAATTATCAACTCTGAACTTATCGTTTTTCATCCGTAAAGAGTTTTCGGCTACGGCATGATCTGCAGTTAAGAAAACCACATAATTTCCTTTACCTACTTTACTGTCTAGCGCGTTGAGCAAGCTTTCAATTTCTTTATCTAATCGAATGTACGTGTCTTGAACCTCTTTCGACTGAGGGCCAAAGTTATGGCCAATGTAATCGGGGCTCGAAAAGCTTACTGCTAAAAAGTCAGTAGTGGCATCCGCGCCAAGACCTTCAGCATCGATCGCAGCTAGTGCTAACTCATTTAGAATTGTATTACCGAACGGGGTGCTAGGCAACATTCCGAAGTTACCATTGTCCGCCCTCAACTTGGAAAGGTCGTAAGGAAAAGTGGGTGTCTCTTTGCCCTTGAAGCCACTTTCGTAAGGAGAGTTATCTATACCGCTTTCATTGTATTCACTGATTGGTTTAACAGTATTCCAAGTCTCGTTGAGGTACTTGTCTGCTAGTTTTCGGTTATTAAACGCCTTCATCCAATCTGGAAGCTCATCCATGTAATAAGACGAAGTCATGAAATCTCCAGTATTCGAATCGTACCAATAAGAGCCATCAGAATAATGACCGCCAGGTAAGGCTGATCCTCTATCCTTTATCGACATCGCAATCACTTTACCTTGTTGTTGCGTAGAAAGCTTTAATTCATCTGTGATAGTGGAACTATACAAGTTCATAGGCGATATACGACCGCTTCTTTCTGAGCCTCCTACAGCCACAACGGCAGTATCTTCAGCACAGTAGACACTTCTTTTAAGAAGTCTGCTATACCATGAGTTATTAACGATGCCATGAACAGAAGGCGTGGTACCCGTGTAAACAGATGCGTGACCAGGACCTGTGCTGGTCGCAGCATAGTTGTAATGCCCATTTTTGGCAGCAAAACCATCATTCATAAGTCGTTTGAGACCACCTTCGCCAAAGTGGTTTTCAAATCGCCAAATGTATTCTTGTTTCATCTGGTCGACCATAATCCCGACTACGAGTTTAGGACGTTCCGTTTGACCTTTTAGGCCAATGGCTAAGATAAAAAGTGATAGAATGAAGATGGATCGTTTCATAATAAGATCATTTTGAAGGGCAAGCTATTCTAAAATACTCTTCTCGCTGAAAGCTTTGTGTAAAAATTTTGTTACCTCTTTCGTCAAAATAGATAACAATGTAGATATCTGCCTCAGACACTAGTTTCATGCCAAAGTAAATAGGTGCTTCTGGAGTACCCAATATCTTAATGTCAGTATAAGTAGGCTCAATTAACTCTCCCTTCTTTAGGCTATATAGGCCTTGGCCTGTTTCTGTATTGATCAGTAGCGTTTTGTTGTTGTCATTTTCGCTAATGTATTCATAAGTTAATATGCTCTCATAAAGCGCCTCGTCTGCTGAGATGTTGTACAGGAGCCATTCATCCTCAATGCGTGTAAGGGCAATGGTATCATTGTAATATTTCACTTCATCAAACTCAAAGCTCGTCAAGGCCTTGCCTGTAGCGTTAATAAATCCCTTATACTTTCCATCCGATGCGACTAGCACTGTGTCTGCATAGGGCTCAATCAATTTTTCAAAGGTTGGTGGGATGTTGATGTTCTTGGCAGGGTTGATGACCCCAACTTTTCCTTTATCCAATATGCTGACATATCCATCTTTATTAGAACCAATCCCATCATAAATGAAACTTAAGAGGTAATGTCCTGTGCTATCTGCGAGTGCTGCATTTCGCTTTTGTAGTCTAATCATGTTAGGGCTTAGCGCTGTAACATCATTGTAAGTTGAAGTGAGTATTTCGCGGCCTTGATCATTATAGATTTTTCTGATTTTTTTTGAGTTGCTCAGCATAAAGAGATCATTAATGGCTTTTTCTCCAGTAGTAATATATACTTGTGGGATTAGCAATTTAGGTGCCCAATCATTCTTCATTAGTAGTTCTTTCCCTGTTTTGAATTGTGCCCAGGAGGCATCACCACGAAACTTCATGACCATATTCTGTCCCCAAAACGCCAAAGAGTCATACCCATTTGACGGTTGTACATTACCTAGTTGATCGAGCAAGGTCCAAGCACTGTCTTTTTCTAGCGCCAGCCACCTGTCATTTTCCAGCACTTTGTTGTAAATAGTGCCCCTCAGTAGGCTGTCATATCTGTCGTGAATAAGCTGAATTCCTTGTTCAAACTGTAGCTTCCAACCATATGGCCTCTCATAGATTTCATAATTCCCAAAAGGAATGATTGTATTGAAACTTTGATCTAAAATGGCTTCTTCATTATTTCTCACAACCCAAATGCGTCCGTTGGGCAATTCTTCTAATTCATCATATTGAGGTTTGAACGATGGGGCTTCAGCACCTTTCAGTATTGGATAAAGAGACTTAGGGTCAACGAATTGAATACCATTCTCCTTTTCGAGCCAGAGTTTTGTTTTGAAGGTATCTAATTGAATAAACTCATTAGGCAGGTAGGTCAACCCATTGATACTTTCAAGTCCAAAAAGTCCATTGGACTTGGTGCGAATAAAACTATTGTCGAGTACCTTGATCTCTTCTTTGGGAGTATCAATAATGACCTCTCCAGATTTATGAATCAATCGATCACCTTCTATATTGCGGATGATAATAAACCCATTTCCGCCATCGATTGCCTCATCGAAAATTCCTTCGTATATAAGGTTCCCATTTCTTCCGATGACCTGTTTTTTTCCATCAGTAATTCCGTAAACGAAGTCATTAATGGACGGAGTACAGAGACAATCTTCTGTTAAGGTTTTGAAAGGCGTTTGTAACCTAGCTTCACCAGCGGTATTCACATATTGAATACCGTCATTTTCAAGCTTAGGCATCCAAAACTCATTTTCAAGGGACTCAGCCTTCTTTAGGGAGTCGGTATCAATCGCAAAATCAAAGTCTTCGAAAAAGTTACTATCAGCGTACTTTGTACGATAGATGTGATAAGCACGGTTGGCAAGTATTTTATTAAAATCATCGCTGGCATAGTCAACTAAGAACGACCGGAATGATTCGAGTGTGTTTTCAGCTGTAGCGTACTTAAATATGGCGGCTACAATATTCTTTCGGTAAGGAGTATTGGGGAACTCCTCCAAAAAGGTAGTCAGGCTCTCGTAAGAACCATCTGCAGTTCGCTCTTCGTAGATAAGTTTCTTATATCTCGTTTTTGCTTCGTTAAAGTCCTCTGAAAGAGGGTATTCCTGCATGAATTTTTGGTAGCGTTGCCATGTATTGATGGCTTCAGCTTGCTCAAAGGCAATGTGATTTCGGAGTTTTATGGCTTCATTGATTTGCTCGGCATCGGAATGGCTTTGCATGAACCAATTGTAAGCATCAATGGTATGAACTGCCTTGATGTCAATAAATTTCAGGCTATCGACTTTGTCTTTTAGACCTTCAAGGGTCAAAGAATCTACAGAAAATTCCTTGAGGTCTTCAATGTCTTTTGGATCTGTAATGAATTGTAACTGTTCAAAGGCTTTATTGGTGTAAATGTATGCAGTGTCTACATTGTACCGAGTAAATGCTGTATCTACAAAGAGTCTAGCATACAAGAAGTAAGCCGCAGGATTTAGTGTGTCTTTCTCAATCGAACGATCGAGTGCTTCTACAGTCTTATCTAGGTCACCTCGGTCATAAAACCTAAAGGCACGCTTCGGAACCTCTATGTTCCAAAAGGTTAAAAGTGTTATTACACCTGATATAAGATATAGTCTCCTGCTCAAATAACTGATTGTTTCGGGACGCCAAAAATAATAAACGCATAGCCAAAACTAGTGTTGTGAATCAATTAGCTTAAAATGTTCCTTCTTTTGTCTAAGTCGTTTATCCCATAAATGGCTTGTTTACCAAAGATGAAATCGATTGCATAGAATACTTAATTTGATTTCGTTCAAAAAGGGCTATTATTATTAATCCTCAGGAATTAATATTAATTACCACTTAATGAAATTTATGTCCTATCGTACACTAAAGAGTGTGGTGATTTTTTTGATGCTATCGGTGTCAATAACTGCCTTTGCTCAGAATGTGGAACGAGTAGTTGTTGGTGATCCTTCCAAAACCTCTACAGGGAGGGTTAGAATTCAAGGTAAAGTTATTGGTAAAGAAGATGGTGTCGGTCTTTTTGGGGCAACGGTCGCAATCAAAGGAACCAATATTGGAGCTGTTTGTGACGAGAAGGGCAATTATGAATTTACCATATCCACTGGCCAGTTTGAGTTGATAGTTCAATATGTGGGTAAAACCACAAAACTGTATGATTTAAGAGTTGTTGGCAATGGTAAGCTGGATATTGCTCTATTAGACGATGTTGTGAGTCTTGATCAAGTCTTAATTGAGGCCGAGGGAGAAGACAAGAACATTCAGCGCATTAGTGCGGGTGTAAATCGCCTCAATATTAAAGAAATTGAAAGCCTACCTGCCTTTATGGGCGAGGTTGATATCGTGAAAAGTCTTCAATCGTTACCCGGTGTTTCCACTGTTGGTGAAGGTGCAAGTGGATTCAACGTGCGAGGCGGCCGTACTGACCAAAACTTAATCCTGCAAGACGGAGCTATTCTTTTCAACGCCTCTCATGTTTTGGGCTTTTTCTCAACCTTCAATCCAGACGCCACGGACGCTTTCACTTTGTACAAGGGTAATATGCCTGCTCAATATGGAGGTCGTATTTCATCCGTGTTGGATGTGAGTATGAAGGAGGGGAATAGTGAAAAAGTTAAGGTTAGAGGTGGTCTAGGCTTGGTGGCTAGTCGGTTGGTAGTTGATGGTCCGATCAATGGAGGTAAAACGAGGTTTCTTGTTGCTGGCCGAGCGTCCTACTCTGACTGGATATTGGGTCGAGCGAGAAATATTGATGTCCAAAATAGTGCGGCACGCTTTCACGATTTGAATTTAAAGTTAAGCCATAGAATTGGTAGAAGGAACAAGGTGAATTTGAGTTACTACCGAAGTGGTGACTTCTTCCGCTTTGCCGAGGATTTCGGATTTGAGTGGGATACAGATATTCTAAATTTTAGCTGGAACTCTAGTCTTTCCGATAACCTGGTTTCAACAACACGCCTTGTTTCTGGAGTGTATAAGAGTAAACTGTTTGACCCCTCTGGTATTGATGCTGCAGAAGTTGACAATGGTATGAAGTACTATCAAGCGCAGCAGAACTTTTTGTATACACCATCTGAAAAGCATACGATCACTTTTGGAGCCGATTTGGTTAGATATGTAGGTCGACCTGAAATTTCTGCTCCGATAGGTCCCGACTCAGGTATTCCGGCTGAACGCGTAGAAAAGGAACAAGGCAATGAATATGGCTTTTTTGTTAATGATGATATAAACATCACCAAAGACTTGGGGGTTTCACTTGGCCTGAGATACTCTATGTTTGAAAATCGTGGACCCTACGATGTTTTCCAATACGCGGATGGCGCGCAGCCTTTGTTAGCTAACATTGTTGACACAATCTCATATACCAAGGGTGACGTAATCTCCAATTATGCTGGTTTTGAGCCACGAATTGGTCTTCGTTATACGGTTGACGAACGTACGTCAATCAAATTGAGTCTGAATAGAACTAGGCAATACATTCATACGCTTTCTAATAGCACAGCCGCTACGCCAACAGATATACTTCAATTGAGTAATACTTATTTGAAGCCACTAATATCGAATAATGCGTCTATCGGATATTTTAAAAACTTTCAAGATAACGCATGGGAGACTTCGTTGGAAGTCTATTTAAGAGACATTGATAATCTGCTGGATTATAAAGACTTCGTTGATCTTTTACTCAACAATCACTTAGAAACGGATCTAATTGCAGGAAAAGGGAGGGCATATGGGATGGAACTTTACATCAAGAAAAATAAAGGGCCAATGACTGGCTGGCTGTCTTATACCTTGTCACGTACGGAGGTTCAGATAGAAGGGCAGAATCCAGATGAAGTTATTAATGATGGCAACTGGTATCCTGCCAATTTCGATCGAACACATAATCTCTCATGGGTTTCTACTGTGCAATTAAGGGGTACCAGTTCTTTTAATTGGAACGTGGTCTATAGCACGGGTCGACCGATTAACGGCATAGTGACAAATTATCGAATTGGTAGTACTGTTGTCCCTCATTTTTCTGACCGAAATCAATTTCGTATTCCAGATTATTTCCGCATTGATTTGAGCTTTACTTTTGGTAGAGACATTCTAAAGAAGGAACTGAGGGATAAGCTTGAAGGGAGAAATTATCTAGGTACGCTTACAATAGGTATCTACAATGTTCTTTCTAGAAAGAATGCATTTTCGGTGTTCTTTAAACGGCCTGAAGACTTAGGTTTGATTCCAAGACCGCACAGACTAACTGTTCTTGGTGCAGCGTTTCCAAACATCACGTATAATTTCAGATTTTAATGTGGGCTGATAAGCATCAGGTACTAAAAATGTTTGCCCTCTTCCTGTCGGCAATACTTTTCACACAATGTGCGGAGGTCATTGATTTGAATAATGAGACCAGTGGCGGACAGCTCGTGATCGCTGGTAGAATTACCAATGGTGGCATGGGCAATACGGTGGAGATTACACGAACCCTGCCTGAAATGCAGGCTCCGGAGCTCATTAGTGGGGCTCTAGTCAAGGTAATCGATGAAAATGGGGCAGAAGAGGCATATGTTGAAATTTCTCCTGGTCAATATGTGCTAAATCGAGATGTAGTTCAAGGTCGAGTAGGCGGTGTTTATCATCTA